>Ga0136559_1000476_pt1 | contig 13636 bp, 13 predicted proteins | sample AntRauMeHopE1496_FD_104633 | JGI IMG/M metagenome (GOLD analysis project Ga0136559, IMG submission 104633) | Saline lake microbial communities from Rauer Islands, Antarctica - Metagenome Hop E1 #496 | ecosystem: Environmental > Aquatic > Non-marine Saline and Alkaline > Saline | place... | reverse complement strand
TCCCTGCGGGCTGCGCGCGCCCGCGCCGCGTTTTCCGGGCTCTCTGCATGACCAATGCTGCGATCCCCAGGTCTGGTTATGCGGCACTCGTCGACATCATGTTGGCGACGATTGGGATTTTCGTCATCGTATTTGTGTTGCAAGATCTGTCGCCACCGCAGGCTCTGCAACCTGCCGCGGTCGACGGCGTTGTGATCTGCGCAGTGGAAAGCCTTGTGCTGCATCGCGCCGGGATGGAACCTCTGCCAATCGGCACACGCGACATTGCCGCTCCTTTGATCGAGGCATTTTCGCTCGGCGGCAGGATCTGGGTCGCAATCGAGGCACAATGTGCCTTCGAAGGCGGTATGGCCGAGGTGACCAAGGCGCGGGGCATCCTTGCGGAACTGGCCAGCGATGGGAACGCCGCGCCATTGGTTCTTGAACTGGCCCCACTGGGAACGGACGGTCATGACGCACTTCTTGCCCGGCTGGAGCAAGGCGCATGATCTCGGTTCCGGGCTTGACCATTTCTGACGAAGACGGGGGATTTGTCGATGTCGCTGCCAATGCGCTGGCGATGATGATCCTCGTGACCATGCTGATCCTGACGATCAGTGCTGTGCCTGCAGGCCGTGGCATCGTGATAGCGCAGGACCCGCCGGACTTTCCCTTTCCAGTAGAAATCGATCCGTTCTTGAACCCGACCAACAGCTATCATGTCGTGACCGGTTCGGGTGTGGTGACGCTCGATCTGGATGCTGTAGCTCAGGTTCTTGTGCAAGAGTCGGTTACTGACATGGTTTTTCCCGAAGGGCGGTTCTATTTCAAGAATGATCTGTCGAATTACCGGGACTTGACCGAATACGAGCTGCAATGGTTGCCCGACTTCAACAAGCTTGCGGCGGACGCGCAGCCGCTGGATGATGCGGGTCGCGCAGAACAGGTGGAGGGTTTCACGGCCAGCTGGGAAGGTGGCAATGTGGTACCAACCTTTTTCGTGACGCAGGACGGCTGGGAGGTTTTTGCCGCCCTGCATGGTGCGTTGCGTGCAACGCCCACACCGCTGCGCTGGCGAACGCTTCCACCGCGCGGCGTTCAGACATTTCTGCGCGACGTCGATCAGTTCGAGACTTCCCTGCAGGAGTGGCGATGAAATTGCGTGCGATCGGCTATCTGACCCTTGGCGCAGCGGCGGTTCTGGCATGGTTCGCCGTGGAGACTGAAGTAACGGGCGGTTCGCCTCATGGACCGATGTCCGAGGATATGGCGCAGGCACAAGAGGTGCTGGATCAGGCGTTGGCCCGCGTTGAAGACGGCACCGCCGAGGCAGAGGCTCAAGACATCGCCGGGCAGTTCGGGCTGGAGGCGAGCGGCGATATCTGCCTTATGCGCCATGGACGGCTGGCACTCAGGGTGCCTGCGGGGCTACGACAGAAGCTCGCCGCGATCGAGATCGCGACGACGCCCGACATGCGCCTGACGCTGCTCGATGCGGTTGCGGTGGACCAGCCCGACAGTGTCGTGGCCTGGCGCGTGCATATGCTTCGGGCGAAGGCCATGGCGCAAGCCGGGGATCGTGACGGGGCTGGCGCGGCCCTCGATGCCGCTGCCGGAGTTACCCGAATTGATCTTCGGTGCCGGTCCGACGAGGCGGTGGCGCGCGCAGCGCTGGGCGGTGATCCGGCCCGTGTGACAGCCTTGCTGGATGCTGCGGTGGTTGCCGATCCGGGGAACTGGCAGGCACAGGTGCGCCGCGTCCTTTTTGCCACCTCGCAGATCGGGCGCGGGGACCCGGCCGCCTGCGCAAGGGACGCAGCTCGGGTTATCGAAGGTGCCGTCGTCGTTGCGGCCCTGACCGGATCTGCGCGCCAGCTTGACCGCCTTGGTGCTGCGGCAAGAACACAGGCCTCAGGCGCGGCCCTGGCAATTCTGGAGGGTATGATGCAAGAACGATCGGGGCGTGCTGCGCGCGCGGCAGAAACATACGCGCTGGGGTTGTCCGGGCCGCGGCCTGCGGGCGAATGCGGCCTGGTTCTGACCCGCGCGATCGAGGCACGACTGACGGCGGTGACACGTGATGCATAGGGCCGCAATGACGCTTTTGGCCATGATGTCAACGTTGGCAGCGGGACCACTCGCAGCGCAGGTCGTCGGGTGCGATCTGAAGCTGGTCGACCTGGAGGCGCGCGCTGTGGACCGCGCTCAGGACATCGGGCGCTGGGAAGAGGGGCTGGATGGGCTTGAGGCCCGCGTAATCGCCACGACCGATGCGGCCTTCGCCAGCTTTCGGGGTAGCGCGGGATGCGACGCGGCAACGATCGCAGAGGTTTCTGGCTTTGCAGCAAGGATCGAGGCGCTGGGCCGTGCGCCCGATGGTGCCAACCGGATTGCACGCATCGCCGGTGAAACCGCTGGTAACATGGCCTGTGTGCAGGCGTTGTCAGAACGGGTTCAGGCCGATATCGCAGTTGCCATGGCGCAAAACGATGTGGCATTGGTGCAACGCCTTGCGGTATTGGCTGCGCGCATCCGAATGCTGGACGAGAATGTGCTGGCGATGGAAGAGGGCCGACGGGCGGCGGCGCTGCGCCATGAACGCATGGCAGAGGCCTCGCGCGGGTTGCCCGATCTGTGCAAACCGCTGGATCTGGACTATTGATTCCGATCGTCGCCCTCTTGGCCGTGGTCGCTGTGGCGACACTGCGCGTCGATCCGCTGCGCACAGCCTGCGCTGTGGCCGTCGCGGTTCTGGTGCTCGGTGCGCAGCCCCTGGACAAGACGTCCGTCGTAATTGCCTGTGCTGGTTGGAGCGGCATGTTAGTGATCGTGCGGGCGCGAGGGACGTTGGTCTGGGGGTTGGTGGTTGGGGGTGTGGCCGGAGCCAGCGTCGGCTTGGTCACGATGTTCGCGCAGCTTCCCGGCATGGAGCAAATCTGGGCCATCGGTGCTGGCGCATTGGCCGGCCTTGCCGCACCTGCAGACAATTATCCGGAAAAACTGCTTGCAGGAGCAATCGGAGCGAGCCTGCTGCTCGACTCAGGCGCCGCTGCGATGGTGGCTGCCGGGGGACTTACGGCACTTATGGTTTACCGCCGGCGAATGAATGGGGCCACGACATGAGACATGATTTCAGCACCGTTTTGAGCCTATCCTTGGCGATGTCCCTTGTGGCCGCCGTGGGCGAGGCGCAGACCCCGCCCCCGCCGCCAACGTCCGACGTGTTGCAGCCGGCGCCGGCTGTTCAGATCGCGCCGGTGCCGGTTCAACCGGTGTTTGACGCGACCCTGCTGGCAGATTTCGAGGAACGCCGGGCGGCACTGCGGGCGCGAGAGGCGGCGCTTGCGGCTCGCGACGCACCGGCCAGCGCCGAGGATCAGGACCGGTTGGCCCAATTGCGCAACAATGCATCAGGCGCTCTGGACCCTGACATGGCCAATTGGCTGGACGAGACACTGTTCTTTTATGCCAACCAACTGGCGGCGATGGCCGCGGCACAGGGTCCCGTCTTGCCTGCCGATGGGGCAGTGCCAACCACTCGGATGGTCCGACTGCGCCTGGAATCCATCATCGAAGGACCTGTTCCGGTGACGCTGCCGCAGGGCCACCCAGTGTTACAAGTCGCCACCTTCACCGAGCAGAGGCGCGCGTTGCTTTGGCTTCCAGAGGTAAAAGCCTATGGGACGGTGCCCTTGGCGTCTGTCGACCCCTTTGACCCGGCCCGAACCGGCCCCGATGCGGAGGTTTCCCGATGACACGCTGGCAAAGGATTGGCATTGGCGCGGCTCTTCTGGCCGCAACCCTGTCTTCAGGTAGCGGCGCCGTGGCACAAGACGGCGACCTTGCAGCGCAAATCGAGGCCGAATTGGCCCGGTTCGAGGCTGACATCGCCGCCCGCGAAGCCACGCCCCCGCCGCCTGGAAGTGTCGGTGATACAGCGGCCGCCATTGCGGCCCTGCAAAACACTGGCGGTGATACCCGTGCTTTGGATCGGGCAGAGATCCAAAGAGCCTTTCAATCTCATGCCTCTGCATGGACACGTCTTGTAGCACCCACGCCCGTGCCCGAGCCTACGCCCGAACCCGTCGCAGCGACGCCTGAACCCGTCATAGCCACGCCAGAGCCTACGGCCGTTGCTGCCACGCCCGCAGCAGAGCCCGCAACCGAATCATCGCTCTCGTCGGGGCCTGCCCCTTCTACGGAACCTGCAGCCGTGCCCTCATCCCTCGTCACGTTCGACGCACTTCCAGACCCCTATCTGGGCGGCGACAGGCGGGTGCTGACGTTGCCAGGGGCGATCTTTACGGATTCGGGCACCGGCAGACAACGTGAACTGCCCGTATTCTCAATCCTCTACCAAATGGGGGAGCGCGAGGTCCTTGGCCAGACCTGGCTGGCCGTCGGCCGCAGCGGTGACCGTCAGGAAGGCTGGATCCTGCGTGAGGCGACCGAGGATTGGCGATCCATGCTGGTGTTGCAATACGCAGCCGTTGGCCGACGCAAACCCGTGGTTTTCTTTCAAAAACCAGAATCGCTGGAAGCCATTCTCGACAGTCATTTCTATGGCCCCGATGACGCCTTGCGGCTCTATTCCGACATCGAAGCGGGGGTGCATGACCGCCAAGCCATCGCGGCGATCGAACCCGTCCGCCCGGTCAACCCGGCTGCGCAGCCCTATTTCATGCCGATCATCGACCACCGCGAGGCAGCCTTCGAAGACATCGCGCAGACACCGGTGTATCTGCTGCAACTGGCCATGGTGAACCTGCAAAGCGCGGGTCGCACCGACGTGACCACCGACGAGGAACTGGCCCTGATCGAGACCGAGGAGCAAGCCGACGCGTTGCGCGATCTGAAGGTCGGTGTCGTCTTCGTTGTGGACGCAACCCTGTCCATGGGTCCCTATATCGACGAAGTGCGCGGCTTTGTCCGCAGGATGCGGGCAAACAGCGCCGAACTTGGACTGACCGACAATCTCGATTTTGGCCTGTTCGGCTATCGCGACAACCTCTCTGCGGATCGGCGGATCGGCTACGTGACCGAACCATTTCTGGTCCTTGGTGCCGACGTCATGGAGGCAGAATTCAACGCGGCCCTGGAACGGATCGTGCCGAGTCCGGTGTCGACGACGGATTGGCGCGAAGATGCCTTTGCGGGCCTTGAGGATGCGATCACACGCACTGACTGGACCGGATATGATGCCCGCTATGTCATTCTGGTCACCGATGCCGGACCGCGAACTCTTGGGGATGCGCTGGCGCGCGATGCCAACCTTGGCCCTCGCTCCATCGCGCGGCTTGCCGAACGGCAGGGCGTTTCGCTGTCAATCATCCACATGCTGACCAAGGACGGCGCCGAGGATCACCAAAGCGCGATGAACGCCTACACGGCGGTCGCCGAAACGCAAGGCGGCAGCATTGATCGCTATGTCACTGTCACAGGCGATGCCCCGAGCCAGTTCGGCACTGGCCTCGGTTTCGTCGCCGATCGGCTGACGGATGCGATCTCCGGGCTTACGCTCGGGCAAAGGGTATCTCGGGAGGATGCCGGGCTCGATGATCCGCTGAAAAGCAATACTATGACAATCCTCGAAAGGTCGGGGGCCCCGGTCGAAATTTCGGCAGAGGCGGGGCAGGATGCGCTCGCAGATACGATCATCGGCGAATTGTTCCGGTTCCAGGAAGAATATCTGGGAGCACTGGAAGGCGGCGAAGCCCCGGATTTCTACCGCGCCTGGGCGGCGGACCGCGACCTTATTCAGCCAGGGATCGCCGCAATGGATGTGAAGGTTCTGGTAACGCGGGACCAATTGGGCGACCTGACAGCGCGGCTCAAGGACTTGATTGACCGCCTTGCACGCAAGGAAACCGGCTCAAGGGATGCATTTGCGACAATTCAGGACGTTTCGGGGCGCACCGCTTACGATCCGTCAGTGCGCGATCTTCTGCCCTCCTACATCGCAGAACTGCCTTATAAATCCCGGTTCTTGTCGCTGCGGGCCGACGATTGGGCAGGATTGGGCCCCCAGCAACAGGGCGAGATCCTGCAAACGGTATCGGACAGGATCCGCGTCTACGGCGAAATATTCTCGACCGAGGCGGGCTGGTTGAAACTGCCAGGGCGGGCCGGTGGGCAAGACGTCTATCCCTTGGCGCTGGATGACTTGCCGTGACGTCACCGCCCCCCGTTCTGGAGGCGGTCGGCCTGCGCCTTGTCCGGTCCGGGCCGGGGGGCAGATTTGCGCTCGACATAGCGGCACTGCACCTCGGGCCCGGGCAACTGGTGTCGCTGCAAGGGCCGAGCGGATCTGGAAAGTCGACCTGTCTGGAAATATTGGCGGGGATCGTGGCACCGGATGCTGCGCAGCGCTTTTCCATTCGCACCCGCCACGAGACGCTGGAGCTGTCAGGAAAACCAAGTCCCGAGGTCTGGGCGCGCCTGCGCACCGGGCCTGTGGGCTTTGGGCCGCAGACGGGCGGCCTGCTGCCGTTCCTCAACGCTGGAGCCAACGCGCGTGCAGCGTTATCGCTTTCAGGGCGGGGGCGTCGCCGCGACCTGACCGAAAGGTTCGACGCACTGGCCGATGTGCTGGGCCTGACCCGGGACGACCTGCGCAAACACCGCGATGCCCTGTCAGGGGGGCAGCGCAAACGCGTGTCCCTGCTGCGCGCCCTTGCAGTTCCGCGCACGCTGCTTGTTCTTGATGAACCGACGATCGGTCTTGACGACGCACTGGCCGAAAGCACGATGCAGGTCATCGTCCAACTTTGCGCCGCCGAAGGCACTGCCTGCATCGCGGCGATGCATGATCATGGTCGTGCACATCGGATGGGGTTTGCGCCGCTGACGCTCGCAACGCGGACCGACGGCGCGACCGTGGACGACCTTTCTGCCCAGCGGCATGCTGCATGACGGCGCGCGCGCGCACCATTCTGGCATGGGCGCTGGCTGATCTCGCTCGGGACCGCGTTGTCTCCGTGATGTCGGTGGCGCTCTTGCTGTTGCTATTGGTCCCGCCGCTGTTCTTGGCCGTGATCCGCGTCAGCATCATCGAAGGCTGGGCCGCTTCGCTACAAGCCGATCCGCGCAATCGCGAAGTGATCATCGTGGGTGAGGCGCCCCTGACCGAGGAAGATCTTGCGCGCATCGCAGGCTGGCCCGAAACCGGGTTTCTGGTGCCGGAACCGACCACCTTTGTCTCATCGACGCGCCTGGTCGGGCCCGGTGGGCCTGCCTCTCTGGACATGCAGACCAGCGCGCTGGGCGATCCGATCCTGGGGGGGATATCTGGCCCCGACGACCCGGATGGGGTGACGCTGACCCATGCGGCGGCAAAGGCACTTGGGGTGGCAACAGGGGATATGGTCGATCTGACGCTGCGTCGTGACCCGGCCAACGGCCCGAGAGAGTTCCTGTCCGTCGCATTGACGGTGACAGGCGTCGTGCCGCCAGATATCTGGCCGGGCCAGATCGCATTCCTGTCGCCGCTGCGCGCGGCAGGGGTTACCGAATGGTTGGCCCCGGGATCGGGGCTTTCAAGCGCGATGCCGTCTGGATCTGCGTCGCCGTGGCGGTCCATGCGGATCTACGCCACAGAGGTGCGGTCGGCCCCGGCGCTGGCTGCGCGGCTCGATGCCGAGGGCTTTGATACCCGCATCGCCTCTGAACAGGTGTCGCGCCTTGTGACATTGTCTGACGGATTGCGGGATCTGATGACGCTGACCGTGACAGCGGGGCTGGTCGGCCTGGCGGTTGCAGTCTGGCTGCTGCAGATGCTGGCCGTGGCGCGCCGACAGGCCGATATTGCCCTGATGGCGGTTGCGGGGCTTGGACCGCTGTCGCTCATCGGGTTTTTCATGTCCCAAGCGATCGTGTTGGTCTGCGGCGCACTTGCGCTGGCAGCCTTTGCACTTTGGCCGATGACCCACTTTGCCGCCGACTTCGCAAACCGTTTTGTGGTGCTGCAGGATGCGATGATTCCAGGACGTTTGCCGGTCATCGGACTGGTTGGGGCAGCAGCGTTGATCCTGCTCCTGGCGTTGACGGCGGGCGGGACAGCGACCTGGCGGCTACGGCGCATGGATTTGTCAAAACATTTGAGGGCTGACTGATGGCATATCGGAAACACCGTTGGATCGTCGCGGTCGCTCTGGCGCTGGGGGTATCGGCGGTAATCTCGGGTGCGCGGCCGGGCAATGCGCAGGTCGCCGACCCTGGCCCGCGCTGGTGCGAGCTTGACGGGCCAGGCCATTGGCGCACCTTGCGTGCCACGGCGCGCGTGGCGGGCAACAGCGACGTTGCCGACTGCCCGACGGGGGGGGATCCGGCAACACTGGCAGACAGGCTGGTGATCCCTTTGCCGTGCGGACGTGCGATCGAAATGGTTCGCGTCGACATCCCCGCACGCAATGTCCTGGACGATCTGCGTGTCGGCTTTGGCGGCGCACCCGAACAGGCGGGTTTGTTGACAAGGTATATCCAGGGGGCACGGCAGCAGGTTGTGTCCGGGGCCTTTACCGTCGGTGGTCCTGACCCCGCCCAAGGCTATGATGACCTCGAGGCACGGTCTTTCTATATCGCGACGCACGAATGGACAGAATTGCAACATGCCCTGCACGAAGCGGGCATCCTGAGCGCAATCGCGGCAGGGCAGCCCTTGGACGATGCCTGTGCCCAAATCGCGGCGCGGGCGCAGGGCATGCGCTTTGGCTATGTGCGTCCGCAAACCGGGTTGAGCTGGTATGATGCGCAGGCGCTTTTGCGCGATCTCAATGGCTATGCGATTGCCGAGGGCAATCGGCGGGTAAATGAAGGCGGCGCGCCCATTCTGCCGTGGGAAAAGGGGTCGACAGGGTTTTTCCGGCTTCCGTCTGATGCAGAGTGGGAATTTGCAGCGCGGGGCGGTGTTGGCGGCGTCGTTATTGGCGGGGCGTTGCATGCCGTGATGGAAGACGGTCAACTGCGTACGGCCAATCTGGACGAAATCGCACAATTGGCCACCGGGCGTGGGTCAGGTGACGCTTTGGGCGGGGTCGGCGGGCGACTTCCGAACGCGATCGGCCTGTTCGATACCGTCGGAAATGTTGCCGAGATGACGCATGACCTGTTCGGGCTTATCCGCCCCGATCGTGGCCACGGTGCCTTGGGGGGGGTGACATTGCGCGGCGGAAATGCCTTGACGCCCGGCAACATCATAGGCGTGCCGCATCGCCAGGAGCTGGCCCTTTTCAGCGCCGATGGTGAGGGGCGTTCCCCAATGGGCGGGCTGCGACTGGTCGTGTCGGCGCCTTTGATCACGCGCGGTCACGACCCCAGCGGGGCCCGTGCCCCGGACTTGCCGAACCCCGATCTGGACGAGGCCACCCTGAGGGGGCACAGAGCACTGGTTCTGGTGGGCGATTCCGCCGGCGCGACCTTTCGGGACGAGGCCCGCACCCTTCTAGCGCAATTACAGGCCGATGTGGGGACTGCCAGCGGATCGATCGTGTCGCCCGAGCAGGTGGCCGAAGTTTCCCGGGCCCTGGAACAATCCGAAGCCGCGATCAACAGTGCGCGCTCCGCCGAAATCAAGGCGCGGGTCCGATCCTCGGTGGATCTGATACTGCTGATCCGAAACCTCAGCGCGATCTCGCTGACCTGGTTGGCAGACCTAGAGGAAGCCCGCGAAACAGTAGCCAAGATCACGGACAGCCGCCGACCAGCCTTGGACGAACGCCTGCGCCTCGCCTTCGCGAACGTTGATGGACGCATTGCCTTGATTGGCGTTCAGGTGGCCGAGTTGCAACGCGGGCTGCGCAATCTGGCTGAAAGCGATCCAGCGCGCGTAAAAACGGCGCGCGATGAAATTACCCAGGAAATGCGGGCCGCCGAAATCGACATCTATGATGAATGGGCCTGGCCCCTTTTTGATGGCGCACTGGAGCTGGTGCGCAGTGACACCGGTGGGGAGCACGCTGAGGAATTGCGGAGAAGATTTGACATCTTCGCAGCAGAGAGGGCTGAAAAGTACGGCCGCTAGATTTAGCGTATACACGTCGCAACCCGTGGTAACGTCAAAAAGAGGAATTGAGTATGACCACCATGATATCGTCCCTGGTCCGCAGACTGCAAAAGGCGACTGCAGGGAGATTCGTATTGCTGACTACCTCGGTCATCGCACGGCAGTTCGATGTCTCTGGTGCCCGTACCCCTGACCTGCCCAACCCTGATCTGGAGGCGTACAGTGAATGCAGCAATACCGTGCGTGTGGCCGTCCGGGAAAACGCTGGTGCCAACTTCCGTTCCGAGATCCGCGCTCTTATAGTACAAATTCAAACCGATTTGCAATCTGGCGGCATCGGCAGCATCTCGTGCGAGAAGGTCGGACGCGTCACTTTTTGGCTAGAGCAACCAGAAGCTACGATCAATGAGGCGCGGGCCGCCGAAGTACACACTTGTGTGCGCTCTGCGGTGGACTCGGTTCTTTTGATCCGCAGCATGTCGGCCATTTCGCTGTTCCGGTTGGCTGATCTCGAAGAGGTGCGTGCGACGGTCGCGAAGATCATCGATGATCGCCGTCCCGCCCTGGACAAACGCATTGCGAACGCCGTTGCGAACGTTGATCGTCGTATCGCTGTGATTGCTGTGCAGATCGCTGAGTTACAAACTACTCTGCGCATTCTTGCGCGCGCCGATCCAAAAACTGTTGCCGCGAGCCACTGGGACAATGGTGACGGTCTGTGTGCGGCTGGTCTCGTTTTATATGATGAATGAACTTGGCCACTTTTCAACAATGTACTCGCGCTAATGCTGGCTGATCTTGGCGTGGATCACGCCGAAAACACGACCTTTGACCGCATGAACATTACCAGCACCTAATACGTAATCAACCAAGGAGCGACATATGACCCTTTTTTCAACTTTTTTCGACTTGCCCTTCACGCGCAAAATTGTCGGTGCCACGATTGTCGGAATGGCGCTGACGGCGTGCGAACCCATACCGGGAGGCGGCACGTCAGCGTCAAGCACTATATCAACCCCACGCGTTGCGTTCAACGACACCTGTGCTCCACTTCGCCAGCCCTTCCAGACAATCCGCGCAGAGCGTGACAAGATCATCGGCCAGAACGTCGCCGTAGGCGCAATTGCAGGCGGGATTTTGGCGGCTGCGCTTGGCGGCAGTCGTGAACAAATCTTGGCCGGTGTGGTCATTGGAGGCCTCGGCGGTGCGGCGCGGGCCTATGCGCAAAACGCGGCATCACGAGGCGCAACAGATCGTAGCCTTGCATCGTTTGCCAGCCGGGATGCCCGCCGTGAGGCGGCGCAGAACGACTCTCTAGTTGCAACGTTGCTGAGAATGAATGCCTGTCGGCTGGATCAGGCTGAAGACATCGCGGCGCGTGCGCGCGCTGGCAAGATCAGCGGGCCGCAGGCAAAATCGCTGCTGAGGCAAGTAAGTCTTGCCACGCGCGCCGATAACCGCGTCGTTAATTCGGTCGCGGGGAATAGGCGCACCTATGACGCCTATGTCGGCGTGCTTAGTGCCAAAGATGTGGCCGCAGCGAATAGCACCCGCACATCAGTTGCTAGCTATAAGCCTACAGTCCGCACTGTGACTCGAACGTCGCGTGGACGCGCGGCCATTAGCACTGGTGGTCGTGCCAGCGGTACCACGAGTGTTGCACAGGCGCGTAACTCTGCGGTGCGGTTGGATGCAGTGAATGACGCGCATGTCAAAAGTGTCGAGGCGCTGATCGGCACACTTGATGTTTCCACACCGACATGAGGCGGTTGATTGTCTGCGCGTTTACCGCGGTTCTGTGTGGCCAGCCTTTCGAATCGGCCACGGCACAAACCTTTGAGATCGAAAGCGAGGGCGGCACAATTTGTGCCGCCTTCACCTATGCACCTGGGCTTGTCGCAACGGCGGCACATTGCACCGGCAATAGCCAGAGTTTCCAACTTTCGGTGGGCGGTACGGCCATGTTGCGCGCCCGGGGCAATTTTGACAGAGCTGGTCAGACCGAGGCTGAAAGAACAGCGCAGGATGTTGCGCTTCTCTGGACAAACACCATATTGCCGCGGAGTTACCGGCTAATTGAGCGTGATCCACGGTTAGGCGAGACCCTGCGTATAGCACCACCTGGAGCCCCATTTCAAGACTGCACTGTTTTAGCGCGTATGGGGGACGCTTTTGATCTGGGATGTTCGGTGCAGGCGGGCTGGTCCGGTGCACCGATTTTGACAAAACGACTTTTTGGCCAGCCGCAGTTGATCGGCGTTGTGTCCGGTCGTGTTGACCATTCCCTCAACCAGCTTGTAGTGATGGTTCACGCCCGCGCGCTGCGTCGGATCGAACGCTGAGGGCCGCATGAGATGAGATGCGGGCATTGATCTTATCCCGATCAGCGCGCACCTGATATTGCAACCAGGTTGAAATGTCTTTCATTGCACAATGCAGAAATATCAAAGTTGTAGTTTGGTAGTAAGGCTGAAAAGTCCGTAGTGATCATGTGCTGCAGCGCTGAACAGTCATGTGATTAGAGGTGGCGTTATTTGTCGTTGCCCAACGCGTCGGAACTTTCATTCTCGATCAGGTACTCGGGTGACAGGAGGGATCCTACTTTGAATTAGCGGATTTGAAGCGCTTGATCTCTTGTTCGAGCCAATATCCAAGTTTCGAGTCGCCCAACTGAAGTAGCCTCCACAAACGCCATGTTATCGCGTGAGATGTAGACTTGGCGTATGACATACAGATGCGTAGAACCATCGTCACCGGTTTCTGTAAATGCATAAAATCGATCAATCCATTCCGCACTTCTATGGGAGCGGTAAACAAGGTCTGTGGATGGTCCAACGAGCCCGTTTCGTGAACGATATTTATAAGCACGCAAATCAGAAAAGGTGCGTGACAATGCTGCGTCGACCCGTGTCTTTGATGTTTCAATCCGCATGCAAAAAGGGAGAGCTATTGCACGTCGGGCAACGACATCACGTCCACGAAAGCGAGACAATTCAGGATTTATGCCTCTTAACTTTGCGTTAAGTCCACCTGGCTCGATTGCCACATCGCGAACACCAGAAATCACACCTTCTTGAATGGCTGAACCCCAGGTTGTGAAATAAAATTCTGTAGTAAACTCTCCTGCTGGTTCACTTGGATTAACTGTCGCGCAATAAGGAAGCTGTACGCTGCTTGAATTGGCAAGTTTTGGTGCGCCTGGCGCAGCGGCGCAACCGCTAATCACTGTAACGAAGGCTACTACGATTGCAAAAGAGACGCGCATGTATTGCCTTCCATACTTCTGCAACTAAAAGATTTTGTTCCGTCGAAACCTTCGGAGCCCGTCGTAGTTCTTACTTATAGCGCTTGTCAACTCAGGGGAATCGCGTTCGGGTTTGTCACGTCGCATCGAGAGTAAAAATCATCGAAACCTGACCACGAACGCAACGAGAGAGCAAAACCGTTCCCGCTATGTTCACCCTTTTGACGCTCAGATTTCCAAACGCGATTGCCCTGCTTGTCAACTGGGTCAGTCGCAGGGAACTATTGCACAAATGGTTTGACGGTCGGGGTTCGGGACGGCGAGTGATCCGTAAGCGCTACGACGTTCCCTTATGCGGCGAGGCTTGACGGCTGATTGAAGCACCAAGGCATCAGGTCTTCGATGCGACTTTG
>Ga0136559_1000475_pt1 | contig 13648 bp, 10 predicted proteins | sample AntRauMeHopE1496_FD_104633 | JGI IMG/M metagenome (GOLD analysis project Ga0136559, IMG submission 104633) | Saline lake microbial communities from Rauer Islands, Antarctica - Metagenome Hop E1 #496 | ecosystem: Environmental > Aquatic > Non-marine Saline and Alkaline > Saline | place... | reverse complement strand
GGGGTGGCGGTCCGCGATGGCTATCGGGAGAACCTACGACTTCATTTAGATTTTGCATAAAAAAAACTCCTAGAAGTAAATCTAGAAGTTCTTTTGTCGGGGTGGCAGGATTCGAACCTACGACCTCCTCGTCCCAAACGAGGCGCGATACCGGGCTACGCTACACCCCGAACGGTACCTGTATCCCTTACGGGAGTGCAAACATAAATAAAATTGTCTATTGAGCAATCCATCAAGTAAAATTTTATCAATTTTTCTCTAGAAAAAACTTGTCTATAAATAAGAACTACCAGTTGGGAATCGTAATGATCTGAAATTTAATTGAATAGAAAAATGATCATTCACTGAACTTTAGACACTTTTCACGAAACTTATTTTCCATTCATTTTTATGTCTAAAACAGAAGAATCAATTAAATATCTTGATGAATAATCTGGATACAATACGCTGGCAAATCTGAAACTGCGACACTGCATTATAGGATTTTTCAATCGTTCGATTCTGGTTCTTGTTGCAAATTCATTTACGATCAAGGGTCAAGGCATAATATTCATGATTTCTTACCTACAGAATATTGGAAAAGTCAATAGGGAATAAGTAAAAGTTGATTGCAACTAACCATGGAACAACGAGACAAAGTCGCACTGATTGTAAGTGCAAGGGGAGGCATAGACAGAACTATCGCCAAAAGGCTTTTTTAAAAAGGCTATAAAATCTCATGGTGTCCAGAATTACCGAAAAGCTAAAAAATAATAAATGTCACTTGACACTGATTGGTGGGGTACTGACTTCCATGATTGAGAATAAAAATGGACACATCGTGATCGCCGCTTCCATCGACTAAAAGAACCATATAAAGAAGGTGCTGTACACTAAGCTTCAAGACTGAAATAATGCCGCTTTCCCATGGGATGAGGAAGGAATAACCTCCTGAATATAATATCGAGTGACCTTTATTGATCCAGTTACGGTGGATGCAGATCTCAGAGATGATATCACAGATGAAGAGCTATTCCGACAAAAGGACTACGGAGGGAAAGAAGCCATAGTCAAATCCGATGATATCGCTAGCTCCGGCGCTTACGCAGTAAGTGAACCAAGCCATATCAATGTAAACGAGATGGTAATTGAAGCGACCTACAAAGCCTAGGTACAGTAATTGATTACGAAACAGGTAATAATCGAATTTATAATAATCCATGAAATACTCCGATTGACGGCATGATTCAACGGTTTTTTCAACCAAAAAACATAATGAAATCATGATTAGAAAGGGAACAAAAGTAACTTGGAAATGGGGCAATGGACAGGCCGAAGGCAAAGTGTCCGAAACGTATACTAAGTCTGTCACCAAAATCTTAGATGGAGCCGAAGTAACACGAAATGGGTCCAGCAGCGATAAAGCTTTGCTTATCGAACAGGAAAATGGGAGTAAAATCCTAAAGCTTCAAAGTGAGGTGAAGCGTAAAGATTAAGATGAGATAAAGAGTAGTTTAAACTGAATTAGAAATGGAAAAAATCTTTTTTGAAAGTTGGGAAAGTATAGCCCGAACGCTATTGATGACAAGTCTGAGTTATGTGACGATGGTAGTCTTGCTGCGAATATCCGGAAAGCGGACGCTTGCTAAGATGAATGCGTTTGATTTTGTAGTGACGATAGCATTAGGTTCTTCACTGGCTACTGTGGCACTTAATAAAAGTGTGACTTTGGCTGATGGAATCGCAGCCTTCGGGGTATTTATATTTGCACAATTTCTTCTGACTTGGCTTTCAGTACGCATTCCTCGGATGAAAACATTGATAACGAGTGTCCCTACACTACTTTTTTATAGGGGAGATTTTCTCCGAGAAGCTATGATACGGGAGCGGATCTCTGAGGAAGAGATCTTCAAGGCCAGTAGAATGGCAGGCCTGAGTATCTTGGACGATGTGGAAATGATTATTCTCGAATCTACAGGAGATATTTCGATTGTCAAAAAGAATGAGTTTGGGATGAAGAACACTGTCAATCACCTCGAAAAAAAGATGGAGGAGGTTTGAAAATTTTTACTGAATAAATTTCTTTAGTTTGATTCGGAGCTTGAGAGCTTCTATCCCAACACTTGATGATTATTTTGAAAATACTTTTTGAAGGGTGTATTATTATTAGAAACTAATTTTTAAATTCAGTAAAATAAGAATGGCACTTTTTTAAACTGAAATCCAGAGATCATATTTCCCCAAAACCCTCCCTCTCCTCAGATATCTTTAAAGTACCGTGAAAATTATAGAAATGTTAAGAATCTGACACTAGATTACCATTTTGTAAAGATCGTTCCTGCTGTTAATTATTAACATTTTTTGGGAGTTTGCTGAAATAATTTTGAGGTGTATTAATCAACCAACATAAATTATGAATCGCAATTATTTACCAAAAAAATGGAAAATACATCTTTTTCCAACCCTTTTGTTTTTGCTTTTTAGTTCAAACGTGTTCGCGCAGGCTACCAATGCAACGATAGCCGGCTTGGTAAAAGATGAAACCAAATTTCCGCTTATAGGCGCGACTGTCAGGATCGAAAATCTATCCACTGGATTCAAAACCTATTCGATCACCTCCGAGACTGGGCAATTTATCTTCCAACAATTACCTCTCGGAAAACCCTATTCAATAACGGTCAGCTTTGTCGGGTACAATTCTGAATCTAGGACAGGATATGAGTTGAACCTTGGAGATCGGATCAATTTGGACTTTCAGCTCACGATGGGTGCAACCGAATTGAACGAAGTAGTCATCAGTGGTAACAACCTTTCCAACGAAATAGAGAAATTGGGGGGCGTAACTTCTATCAATTCAACTCAAATCAAAAACTTGCCTACAGAGGGAAGGAACTTTACTAGTTTGACTGCGCTTTCGCCTCTTCAAGGAGGCGGAGGAATCAATCTGGCGGGACAGCGCTCAACAGGAACCAACGTGACAATTGATGGCGTAAATGCCCGAAATCAGCTGACTAACGGTGAAATTGGACGTGGTCCTTATACTGTTTCCATTGAAGCGATACGGGAATTTGAAGTGGTCACCAATTCCTATGATGTCACACAGGGACGACAAGCTGGTGGTGCCTTGAATGCAGTAACCAAATCTGGCACCAATGAACTGAGCGGATCTGCCTTTGTCTACAACAGAAATGACGGGTTGGCAAGTAAGTATGATATAAGAGGAAACTCCAGAGAACAGGACTTTTACACCTACCAATGGGGGCTAAGCTTGGGCGGACCTATAATTAAGGACAAGATGCATTTTTTCATGGCATTTGACAGACAGGATGCTGGTGAACCTGTATTCATCACCGATATCAACACCCCAGACGATGAAAGGCGACTTGGGGTGACTCAGGATACGTTACAAAAGGCATTGGATATTGTGCGCAGGCTTTATGGAGTAAGTGATGCGCAGCAAGTCGGAAATTTTCAAGAAAAACCGTTGCCAATACGCTTTTTACAAGAATAGACTGGCAGCTGAATGCAAGAAATAAATTGACTGTGAGGAATAACTATACGGATTGGAACAATCCGCTAAGTGTCACAGACAACTCCAATATTAATATTGCTGAAGTTTATGGTGATTTCAAATCAAAGGAAAATAGTCTGCTTTTTTCTTTGCGGACAGCGGTGAGCCCATCTGTCACCAATGAGATGAAGTTTCAATACCAGCATGCCGAGCGAGCATTTGCTCCAAACAGCCAACTTCCACTCAGTAATATTCCAAGAGGAATTGTCAGAATCACTTCTCCTTTCCCAACAGGCACTAATCCTAATGCCACGCAGTCTCGGAGTTTTCAGTTTGGTGGTCAGCGATTTGTTCCAGAAACGAATATGGAAAATCAATTGCATCTAGTCAATACTACTTATATCACCAAGGGCAAGTACCAATTGACTTTTGGTACGGATAATATGATTACCTACCTCGAGACTTTATTGTCTAACGAGCAAAACGGGCGCTTCTTTTTTGATAACCTACAAGATTTAGAAGCTTTGAAAGCCTCAAGATACGCAAGAGAGGTACCCTTAAAAGGATTGCCAATTGTGAAGCAAACGGTTCTGGATCTGTCAGCATTTGCACAGGTAGAATTTGAGCTTGCAAAAAATCTACAAACTGTTTTTGGAGTGAGATATGATCTTACAGCCTTTATGAACAGTGCCGATTACAACCCCACTTTAGATCAGGAACTTGGAATTAATTCTCAGGTGAAACCTTCAGACTGGAACAATATTCAGCCAAGAGTGCAGATGACTTGGAATGTAAAGGGCAATAACACCGACATACTGAAATTCGGAGCAGGGTTATTTTCTGCCCAGCCTCACTACTACGCTCAGGTAAATAATATTCAGAACTCCGGAATCATGCTGGCAGCTGTCGATGTAACAGGGAATCTAGTGCCTACTCCGGATTTTGTAAGTTATAGAAATGATCCCAGTACCGTCCCGGGAGTACCTGAAGGCGCTCCGTCTATATCCACCATCAATTCGGTATCTGAAAACTTTGAAGTACCGAGTACATTCAAGGCAAATTTGAATTACAACAAATATCTGACGGACCGAATCAGACTGGGGCTTAATGTACTATACACCCGTACGTTCGATAATTATGTGTATCTGGAAAGGAATTTGGTAGATCAACCTTTCTTCAGGTTAGAAAATGAAGGCGACAGAGGCGTTTTTGTGCCTGCTGCCACGATTACGGGCAGAGGTCAGACGGACTGGCTAAACTCCAGAAAATCAGAAAACTTAGGTAGAGTCCTTGAATTAAATTCCAATGCAATTGCCTATCAATATGCCATTGTTTTTGACATCGGCACCAGACTTGGCAAAGATGGCTATCTGAACGCCAGCTACACCTATAATCAATCCAAAGACAACTCTTCATACAATTGCTGTGTGGCCAATACTTCCACTTTCCTACCGGTGGTGGACGATAGTCGGGTGTTAAATTGGGGTTATTCGGATTTTCATTTTAAAGATAAAATAGTTGTGAATGGGGCTACTCCAACTTGGAAAGGATTTATGCTGGGGGCATCTCTGATCGGATACGGAGGTAGCAGGTATTCCTTTTTGGTGACGAATGGAAGTTTACAGGGAGATTTCCCACTGAATAATGCATTAGCTTTTGTTTTTGATCCAAACGACCCTGAAACACCCGAGAATATCAGAGCCGGGATAAATGGGATTCTCGAGGATGCAAATACCTCAGAAAGTACCAAGAAATACCTGAGGGAAAGTTTTGGAAAAGTAGCCGAGCGAAATGGAGGAGTCAATCCATTCGCAGCTACAATTGACCTACGGATCTTAAAGTCCATTAAAACCTTCAGGAAGCAATCTTTAGAGGTATCTGCAGATATCTTTAACTTGGCAAACCTTTTTAATAAGGAGTGGGGAGTGGATAATAATTTGGGGAGATCCCGAAATTTGTACAATATTCAGGGCTTTGACCAATCTAGAGGGGAATATATTTATAGGGTAGAAAGTGGGGTAGGAGCCAAGCCTATCAACGGGACCCCATGGAGAGTACAACTTGGCCTTCGCTACGCATTTTAAATAATTAATAGAAAAATGAAAAACTCAACTATTTACAAATTAGGGATTGTAGTTTTAGCACTTTCCAGTCTCGCTTCTTGCAATAGTAAAGAAGTCTCAGCCGCTCCTCAAGAGCTGGAAAAGGAAGGATTGCAAATCATCGCTTTTGGTTCCTGTAACAAGCAGGATAGCCCTCAGCCGCTTTGGGAACCGATCATAAGCCATTCACCTGAGCTATTTATTTGGCTCGGTGACAATATCTATGGCGATACAGACTCCATGGCAGTATTGAAAGCGAAGTATGAATTGCAGGATTCCAACGCCGAATATCAAAAACTCAAAGAAAAGACCCCAATTATTGGCATCTGGGATGATCATGATTTTGGTAAGAATGATGCCGGAAAAGAATACCCGTATAAAAAAGCCAGCCGAGATTTGATGTATGACTTTCTGGACGTCCCGACCACCAGTCCACTCAGAGCTAAAGAAGGAGCTTATGGTGCCTACTCGTATGGCTCTGGAGATAAGGAGATAAAGGTGATTTTATTAGATGCCAGATATTTCAGAGACAGTTTGGGAATGGAAAACCGAACGTATTTGCCTAATGAAAGTGGGACTATTCTAGGCGAGGAACAATGGGAATGGTTGGAAAAAGAGCTTGCTGGAAATACAGCGAAAATAACGCTCATTGGCTCGGGCATTCAAATCGTACCCAAGGATCACCAATTTGAAAAGTGGGCAAATTTCCCGTACGAGCGCGAGCGGCTATTGAATCTGGTGGGAAAATACAAGGTAGAAGGGCTGATTTTCCTAAGCGGCGATCGACACATTGCAGAGATCAGTGAAATTCAAATAAAAGGAATCTCCCATCCAGTTTTCGAGATTACTTCCAGTGGATTGACACATACCTGGAGGGAGTATAAAGAGGAGCCAAATCAATATCGAACGGGTGATTTGATTGCAAAATTGAACTTTGGGATATTAAAGTTTGACTGGCAGGCGGATCAAGTTGAAGTCGGAATCGAGGTTCGTGGTGAATTGGATTCACTATTTCTTAAAGAAGACTTCATCAGAAGGTTTTAAAAGTACTGACCATATTACCAATCTGTTAAGATTAAAACTTGGTAGTGGAATAGGACTGAATTCCTTTGAAATTTGTTTTTCTCACGAAATGAAATTTGAAATGGAATCCAGTCCTTTTTTTAGTACAGCCTACCCGACGAGGGGTTTGTGTCCCAAAGATGTATTAATCAAAGAGGTTGAAAAAGGAATTTATCTTTACGAACCACCGGTCAAGACTACACCTATCTACGAGATCATTTCTGGCATAGTTAAAATTGGATCCTATTCTCAAGAAGGGGAGGAGGTCTGTTTTGATATACTGGGGCCAGGCGAGTTTTTTGGAAATCTCAACTATTTAGATGGGCAATTTTTTGAATTTTCAAAGACTCTTACTCAGGTCAAGCTTCGGGTGAATGAGATCGATTACTTCAAAGACATTATTATAAATATTCCAGAAGTCTCCGAGTGGTTTAATAGAAAGGTGGTCATGAGGTGGTGGAAAGCGGAAAACAGACTTTATTCCATCAGGAGCTTGGATGTGGAAGAAAAGGTGAAAAAGGTATTGAAAGATTTTTATAAAATGGATGAAATCCGGGATTTCAAAAAGCTAAAAAAGCTGCTTACGCTACAAGATATTGCTGACTTGACAGGCTTGACGAGGCAAACTGTTTCTAAAGTGTTGAAGAAGCTTTACTCCGTTTGATCTGACACTTTTATAAAAAATTGGTCGGTGGGGAGTGAGATTTGATCAATTATTCTAGTTGGTTTTTTTGTAAAACGCATCTCTTTTCAACCGACTGTAAAATCGGCTGTTTAATCCGTAGGTTGTATTTCGGCAGACCCTATAAATTAAAGCAGCTCTCTTTCGATGAATGTAAAATTTACTTTGCGTATGTATCAGGTTTAAGTTCTCTTTTAGAAAAATTACAGTTTACGCAAAGCTGGAAGCAAGCTCAATTTGGCTTTAAATCCGGTCGGCCACTGATTTATTTAATTTTTATGGGTGTCAAACAGGAATCACTAAGCCTTGTTTGATGGTATCCGATACCCCATTCCCTTTTCAAATAACGCCATCTCTTGGGAGGCCATTCGTGAGCAATTGTACCGAGCTTGTCTAAGCATTTTGAACTAAGCTAAAAGTGAAGATTTTTCAATATTTTAATTGACGATTGCACTTATCCAAATACACCTAAAGAAAATTCGGTCATTCTTATTAGTGGAATTCCGGCTTTTTATTTTCGAATAAATGCAAGCATAATTTTGGTTTTCGAGATATAAATCTAAATTTATGCAACATTATTGCACAGATATGATTTCAATTCAACAAGTCAACAAATCATTTAAGGATAAGATAGCTCTGGACCGTCTATCACTGGAAATTCCTGAGGGCGAAATCTTCGCACTTCTTGGACCAAACGGAGCAGGAAAAACCACTACAATTAATCTACTGCTCGGATTTTTGAAACCTGATTCAGGTCAGATTCTGGTCAAAGGAGTGGACCCATTCCGTGAATCATCCGAAGCAAGGAAAAGCATTGCCTATATCCCGGAAAATGTCAATCTCTACCCGCATTTATCGGGGATTGAAAACCTGAATTATTTTTCCCAGTTGGCTGGAATTGATCTTTCCAACACCGAACTGGAACACTATCTATCAGAATGCGGACTTCAAAAAGAAGCCTTTTCCAAACATACCGGTAGCTACTCCAAGGGAATGCGTCAGAAAGTCGGGATTGCGATTGCCTATGCAAAAAAGGCCTCCGTCATCCTGATGGATGAGCCTGCCAGTGGACTCGACCCAGTGGCAAGCAAAGAGCTATCCCAACTGATCAGAAAACTGGCGGCTGAAGGAAGCACGATCCTGATGGCATCGCATGATCTATTTAGAGTCAAAGAAACGGCACATCGAATCGGGATTTTGTATCAAGGCACTTTGCTCCAAACGATCCAAGCGGACGCTGTCACCGCAAATGACCTGGAAGAAATCTATTTGGAAACTGTAAGCCAAACACTATGAAAACGATACTTTTAAACGAATGGCGGATAGTCTCACGCAATCGCTGGTTTCTATTTTTGGGGATTTCTCTAGCTGCAATGCTAGCGCTCAGTTCCTACCTGGGAATTCAGGAAACGAAAAGCCTCTCTAATTTGGAACAAGAAGCATCTGCGCATATACGAGAGCAATGGGACAATCAGGGTGCAGCAAACCCTCATGGCGCTGCACATTATGGTACTTACTTATTCAAACCCACCAGTTCGCTGACCGGATTTGATGAAGGAGTAAATGGGGTGGTCGGAAAGACAATCTATCTCGAAGGCCACCGTCAAAATGATACTCAATATAGCGAGGCGAGCCAGTCTGTGATGGCTACTCGTTTTGGCAAACTCCGCCCTTCCTTGATTTTGCAGCTTATCGTCCCATTAATTTTGATTTTCATGGTATTTTCTACGGTGCGTCAGGAGCGGGAATCTGATCGCATTCGTCTGCTGATTATTCAAGGCGGAGATTATCAGGGTATCATCTCAGGGAAGATTTTTTTCTATTGGCTTGCGGGCACAGTTTTTTTGGGAATCAGTCTGCTTGTGCAGATTTTATTGGACTTTACTGCGCTGGATAATGCGACACTCCTGCGGATGCTCCTGCTGTTTGTGGGCTATTCAGCCTTCTATTATATTATTTGTAGTCTGACGGCCTACTTCGGTGCTAACCTTCGGAAAACAGGGACGGCACTAAGTGTCATGATGGCTGTTTGGATTATTTGGGGAGTTTTCCTGCCCAGAATCACCGGAAATCTAGCTGAGCAATTCTACGAACTCCCTACACGAAGCGAATTTTCGGCTCAGATGAAAGAAGACCGCTCGGAAGGGGTGGATGGTCACAACGCGGAAGATGACAAAATCGAGGCGATCAAAGATTCTGTTTTGAGGCAATACCAAGTGGCCAGCGTGGAAGAACTCCCGATTAATTTTGACGGGATTCTGATGCAGACAGATGAGGAATTTGGAAACAAAGTCTGGGATAAGCACTTCGGGAATCTTTACCAGGTGATGGATAGACAGAAAACTTTTGTCCAAGCCAGCTCCATTCCCAATCCACTCCAAAGTCTTCAAAGCCTAAGCATGGGGCTTAGTGGAACAGATCAGAAAAGCCATACTGATTTCATGCTTAAGGTGGAGGATTACCGCAGACAATTTATCAAATCATTGAATGACAAGCATGCCTTTGGTGGTAGCAAGACAGGTGATTGGGCATGGGAGGCCGACCAGGAATTTTTTCGCTCTATGCAAGACTTTTCCTATCAAAATCGATCGATGGATGAATTAATTGGCGCCACATGGCCTGATGTCGCTATTCTGTTGGGTTGGGTTGTTGGCTGTTTCTTTTTAATAAAATCAATCCGTTTTCAGCTATGAGTTTTATTCAAACCTTGAAATGGGAATGGATTCAGTTTCGACGGACCCCTTTCCAATATCTTGCAGTCCTTCTATTTGTTTTAGCGGCGGTCTATTCTATTTCCAATGGGATCTCCCTTCGGGAAAAGCAATTGGAAACCTTAGCTAAAGTGGAGTCAGACTACCTTGCTGAAAGATCTGTCTATGAAAAAATCCTCGAATCTGGCGGTACAAAAGTGGAAAGTAGACCTTGGGTGGACTTAAGCACACCATTTTATGGAATGTGGAACAGCATAGTGTACAAACTTAAAACACCATCCCCTATGATGTCTCTGGCGATTGGTCAGGCAGAGCAATACGGATTCTATAAGCGACTCACTTTTTATACGTCTGGCTATGATTCAGATTTATCTGCCGAAATCAGCAATCCCGAGCGAATCGCTTTTGGTGCGCTCGATCTCACCTTCTGTGTGATTTTCTTGTTGCCACTGTTATTGATTGTACTCTGCTACCCCATTGGCGGATATGAGGAGGATGTGAAGATGGCACCTTTGGTTCAGATCCAGGGTGATAATTATCATGCTTGGATCTGGAAAAGGACTTCAGCCATCGGGCTCGGAGCTTCCATGATTGTGATCTTGTTAATCGCCGTTCCAAGTATATTTTCAGGTGCCTTCACACGGGTGCCCTACCAATTATTCACCTACTCCTTAGTTATTATGGTTTATCTTTGGTTTTGGATTGGAGTGATTTCAGCCATAATTTCTTTGCGCTTGGGGCAGACTTCTCAGACCATGGGACTAGTTTTGGTTTGGGTGGTTTTTGGAATGGTCATTCCGGGAGCTGTACAGCAGGGGGCAAGTTTAAAATTTCCCAACTCGATGTTGGTCGATTATCTGGATGCCAAGCGCATAGATCAAGGAGAAATCTATGAAGCCGATTTCGAAGCTGTGTGGGATTCCCTTCGGGTAAAACTCCCAGAAATCGAGCAGACGAAATTGGCTACGCAGCCCGATTCAGCAAAAATAGAAGCTGCCAAAGGATCAGTCTATCGTGCGGAAGTGGCTTTTCACATGAAGGAAGTAAGCGAAAAGATCGAAGCGGGCTTCCAACAGCGCAATGACTTTATCGAAAGTTCCTACTGGTATAATCCGCTGATGGGTATTCAGAATTACCTCTACAGTCTGGCTGAGACAGATTTTTATGCTTATCAAGAGTATCGGGTGGCCATCCAAGATGCAAGTTTGGAACTTTCTAAAAAGGGTTGTGTAGAAGAATGGAACGATGAAAAAGTGGATTTGAATCGTTTCAGATCTTATTTTAACTTGGTTTCTGAAAAATGAAGCGGAGCTTTCTGGCTTTCTCCTTAATCTTCTGGGCTATTCCAATTGCCTTTTCCCAATCCACAGAAAACTTTCCCCCACCGGAAAAATCTCCTGAGGTGTTTGCGAAATGAGCCTTTGAAAAAATAACTATTGATGGAAAACTCGATGAAGCAGATTGGGATTCTGCAAAGTTGATAGACGATTTCTTCCGGCTGGAACCCCGACAGGGAGGTAAAGTGAGTTTTCCCACTCAGGTAAAAATCCTCTATGATGAAGTACATCTGTATGTCGGGGCTTTTTGCTACGATAGCTTGGGAAGAAAAGGGGCTCGGGTTCAAGACTTAAACAGGGATTTTATTTATGGAGAAAATCACGTTTTCTTTCTCCAATTAGATCCCCAAAATCTGAATCGATTTAATGTCAGTTTCCAATCTACTCCATTTGGAAATCAACGTGATCTACAGGTCTTTGATGATTCTTTCCGGGATAATGATTGGGACGCCCTGTGGAAAGTGCGGACGAGTTTTGTGGATTCGGGCTATGTGGTGGAGATGGCCATCCCTCTCAAATCCATTCGCTAGGATAGTCCAATTGATTTATATTCTCTAAAACAAAAAGCCCATCATTTAATCAAAATGATGGGCTTTATAAAAATCATTTTTCCTAATCCACTTTCACCGGAAAAGCTAACCTACTTACATTCCCGGTTACGTCCTCAGCCCAGATGATCAGGACAAGGTTTTGAGGAGCGGAGCTTGGGATTTGAATTGGATTTTGGCTCATACTTGTTGCCAGATTGAGTTGATCAGGTGAAGCGATGCTTGGTCCTGATAGAGGTCTCCAATTGGATTTGCCCCACATATGCTCGCTGATCAGGATTTCGGCCTTACCATCTTTTTCATCTAAATTGTCCTCAGATGCCAAGCGGATCCACACAAAGGCTAATTGACTGGAGAGTGGATGATCACCTATTCCTACCGTTCCACTCAAGTTTAGCGGTTGTCCCTTTTTGGCACTTAGGGTGTTTCCTACAATATTTTGGATGGCGATTACCGGTGCATAGGGTCTCTTGATGTAGAATGTTGTATGGTAATTGGATGCGTCGACAAAACTGGTTTGATTGCCCAACATATCTGTAGCAGAAATAGTGATATGGTAGGGTCCGGCAATTACATTGCTCGAAACACTTGAATTTGCACCCAACCAGGAAACCTCAAGATCATCAATGATCACTTCGCGGGCACCTTCGGCGATTTTCAGACTAGGATCTGTGGCCGTAGCAGAGAATATTTTGCGCACAGTTAGCCGTTCGAAACTAGCGTTGAGTCGACCATGCGAATGTCCATCAAATCCACCGTGGATATCCAAAAGGATTTCTTTGACACCTGTAGGATCGGATACTTTCAGTGAAACTGGTAATGAAGACATGGTAGGAGTAAATACCTGACCCACTGATGGCTGAATCGGACTAGAAGCACTGATCGCACTGATCTCAGGTGATTGAAGATCAGTGGGATTTTCAGAATCGCCACAGGCAAATGTGACAAAAAGACACGCAATGGAGAATAAGTGGGGTTTGATAGATGATTTCATAGCTTTTTGGTTTAGTTTTTGGTGATTGGCACGATGAGGCTGACCGATACATTGGTACCCGGCTCGGGAATATTGATTAATCGATATCGACTGAGGTGATTGAAATAGACCGTATTTCCTACATTTCTGATGCTGGTGATAAGTTTGAAATCTCTGGATAAAGCAGATAAATGAACGATACCCCCAAGATCCAAAAGAAAGTAGCCCTGTGTGGCAAATTCGTTTCTTGCTACTCTGGTTTGAGCCATAGTTCCTCTCAAATCTGAGTAAATTTCAAATCTGAACTTCTGCGAATTCTTGAAAAATATATCTTGACTAACATGCAGAATTGCACTGAAAGGCGGGGTCAGAGGCAAAGGAAGCCGCTCCTCCAGATTCAGATTATACACATATTCCACACCTAAGTTTACTGATGTCCCTTTGCTGAATTCCCTTCCTATACTAAGTTCCATGCCTGCAAAAAAGGCATCATTCTGATTGTATTGCCACAGAGTGCTACTACCCGGTAGTGGTGAAAAACTCCCGCTGGGAGCCAAATAAATAAATCCATGATACAATGAAACGTAAGGAGAGAAACTCAAGCTAAACTTCCCGGCATTCAGGCCGTAACCCAAGTCTAATTGGAGACTTCGTTCTGTTGATAAATTTGAGTCGCCTCTTTCATGACGAAAATTCCCGTGGTGAATACCGTTAGAGGCCAATTCAATAGGAGTGGGGAATCG
>Ga0136559_1000474_pt1 | contig 13676 bp, 13 predicted proteins | sample AntRauMeHopE1496_FD_104633 | JGI IMG/M metagenome (GOLD analysis project Ga0136559, IMG submission 104633) | Saline lake microbial communities from Rauer Islands, Antarctica - Metagenome Hop E1 #496 | ecosystem: Environmental > Aquatic > Non-marine Saline and Alkaline > Saline | place... | reverse complement strand
CGATCCTGCCTTGCGGCCCGAGGGTGAGGCGCAGGCGCTGGCGGTGGCGGAAAGGCTGAAACGCGAGGCGATTGCCGCGATCTATGTGACGACCCTGCAGCGCACGCACCAGACGGCAGCGCCCTTGGCTGCGGCCTTGGGGCTGACGCCAAGGGTCGAGGCCGACCTGCGCGAGGTTTCCCTGGGCGATTGGGATGGCGGTGAGTACCGGTTTCGCGCGGCTGCCAATGATCCTGCGTTTGTGCGCGCCCGAGACCTGCAGGAATGGGGCGAGATTCCCGGGGCCGAGACGACAGCGCAATTGCACGCGCGCGTTTTGCGCGGGTTGCAGCGGATCGCGGCGGCGCATCCTGATCAGCTGGTGGCTGTCGTGGTGCACGGCGGTGTTGTCGGTGCTGCGTTGGCGCAGGTTGCAAGGGCGGCACCGTTTTCGTTCAACGGTGCCAGCAACGGATCGATCAGCCGCATCGTGATGGGATCGGATCTTATGATCCTGCGTGGGTTCAACGACGTGGCGCACCTCTAGGGCGCGCCACGAAACTCTATGATCAGAACCGCACACAGGCTCTAACTGACGTCCAGAACGATCTTGCCGGTCGCCATGCGCTCTTCCAGCATTTTGAGCGCATCGGCGGCCTGCTCCAGCGGAAAACGCGCGGAGATGCGCGGCTTGATCTGGCCGGAGGCATACATGCGGAACAGATCGGCCATATTCTCGGCATGCATGTCAGGCTCGCGCAGCGTATGCGCGCCCCAGAACACGCCGACGACCTGACAGCCCTTGAGCAGCGTCAGGTTCAGCGGCAGTTTGGGGATCCCGGCCGGAAAGCCCACCACCAGAAACCGCCCCTTCCAGGCCAGTGCGCGCACCGCAGGCTCGGCATACGCACCGCCCACGGCATCATAGACCACATCGACACCGTCGCCCCCCGACAGCGCCTTGATCTGCTCGGAAAACGCTTTTTGCGCCTCGCGGCTGTCCATGTCGCGGGCGTAAATCAGCGTCTCGTCCGCGCCCAGATCCCGGCAGAACTGCGCCTTGTCCTCGGAGGAGACAGCAGCAATCACCCGCGCCCCCGCCGCCTTGCCCAGCTCGATCGCGGCAGCACCGACACCGCCCGCAGCACCGAGAATCAGCAGCGATTCGCCGGGTTTGATCTCAGCGCGGTTTTTCAGCGCGTGATGCGAGGTGCCATAGGTCAGCACCAGACAGGCGGCCTCGTCAAACGGCATTGCGTCGGGGATCTTCATCACCCGGCCTGCGTCGATGCACAGATGGGTGGCAAAGCCGCCAAAGCCGGACATCGCCAGCACGCGGTCACCCACGCTCAGCCCTGTAACCTCCTCACCAACCGCCTCGATCTCGCCCGCGACTTCGCCACCGGGGGCAAAGGGACGCGGCGGCTTCATCTGGTACATGTCCTTGATAATCAGCGTATCGGGAAAGTTCAGGCCGGCCGCGCGGATGCGGATGCGGACCTGTTTTGCGCCGGGCTCAGGCGTGTCCACTTCGGTGAGTTTCAGCGTCTCCGGCCCGCCGGGCTCATGGCTTAGCATTGCTTTCATTTCGCGCTCTTCTCCTGAATATCTGATTGGTAGTGGGCCAATTGCTCCTATTATGGGCCTGCGCAACTCTGTCTTGTCAATCGAATTTCGAAATGCAATTCTGCTGTGCGGAATGGTGGCCCGCTGGTGGCTGCATGCGTCTAACGGGAGGGTTATGCATGTCCGAGACACAATCGGCAGATGGATTCCGCGCGGAGCTGCGCGGCTGGCTGGAGGCGCATTGCCCGGCTGAAATGCGCGGCGGCGGCGTGAATGAGGGGGGTGTCTGCTGGGGCGGCAGGAACTGGGTGTTCACATCCGACGCGCAGAAACTCTGGCTGGAGCGGTGTGTGGCCAAGGGCTATACCGTGCCGACCTGGCCTGTGGCCTACGGCGGTGCGGGCATGACCCGCGATCAGGAAAAGATCTTCACCGAGGAGATGGCGCGCATCGACGCCCGGGTGCCCTTGCAAAGCTTTGGCATCTGGATGCTGGGCCCCGCCTTGTTGCATTTCGGCAGTCACGATCAAAAGCTGGAGTATCTGCCACCCATCGCGCGCGGCGAGGTGCGCTGGTGTCAGGGCTATTCCGAGCCGGGCGCGGGCAGCGATCTGGCCAATGTGCAGACGCATGGGGCCGATCAGGGCGATCACTGGCTGGTCAACGGCCAGAAAATCTGGACCTCCTACGCCGATCAGGCAGATCAGATATTTGCGCTGGTCCGCACGGACCGGGACGCGCCCAAGCATCTGGGCATCTCGTTCCTGCTGATTGATATGGAGGATCCGGGCGTCGAGACGCGGCCGATCAAGATGATCAGCGGGATTTCCCCCTTTTGCGAGACGTTTTTCACCGACGTGAAAGTGCCCAAAGACCGCATTGTCGGCACAGAGAACCGCGGCTGGGATGTGGCGAAATACCTGCTCACTCATGAACGCGAGATGATCAGTGGCTCCGGTGCGCTGGAGAGTGGCGGGCGGCCCTTGGGTGCCGTGCTGCGCGATACGCTGGACCAGCTGGATGCAACGTTGCGCGCAGATGCCATGCGATGCGAGATTGACGCGCTGGCGATGGGGCTGACGCTGGAGCGCTACAAGGATCAGGCCGAAGCAGGGCAGGGCGCGGGGGATGCCTCCGCGATGCTCAAATACATGGGCACCGAGCTGAACAAGCAGCGCCACGAGCTGATGATGCGTGCGGGCGGATCGGCGGCGCTGGAGTGGGACGGCGATCTGGGCAACCGCGCGGGCGACTGGCTGCGCACCAAGGCGAACTCCATCGAGGGAGGCACATCGGAGGTGATGCTGTCCATCGTGTCGCGCCGGGTGCTGGGATTGCCCGCATGAGCACGCTGGTAAGGACCGAAGAGGAGACGATGCTGGCCGACATGGCGCGCGGCTTTCTGGACGCCAGCGCGCCGGTGGGTGCCTTTCGCAAGATGCGCGATGCGGGGCAGACACATGATGCAAAGCTGTGGAAGGAGATGGCCGAGATGGGCTGGGCCGGGGTGCTGGTGCCAGAGGATGCAGGCGGCAGTGACATGGGATTTGCCGCCGCCAATGTGATCGCGCAGGAGATGGGCAAGACGCTCGCCGTTTCGCCGTTTCTGAGCACCGCTGTCATGGCCGCGACCGCCTTGCGACAGGTAAGCGATGCACGGGCGATGGATGCGCTTGCCCGGATCGCCAGCGGCGACGTGACCTATGCGCTGGCGGTGGATGAGGGGATCAAGCATGATCCGGACGCCACTGCGATGGAGGCACGCAGCGACGGCAACGGCTTTCGGTTGACCGGCAAAAAGACCTTTGTTGTCGATGGTGCCATGGCCGACCGGCTGCTGGTGCTGGCGCGCACCGCCGAGGGGCTGACGCTGTTCGACATTCCTGCCAACCGGGCGGGCATCACGCGGCACAGGTCCAACATGATCGACGCGCGGGATGCTGCCAAAATCGACTTTGCTGATGTGGAGGCCACGGGCGAGGATGTTCTGGGGCAGGTAGATAGCGCCATGAGCGTGCTCCGGCCCGCCTTGCAGGCAGGGCAGGCGGCACTTGCGGCGGAGATGGCGGGCCTCGCGGCGGGCGCCTTTGGCATGACCGTCGGCTACCTCAAGGAGCGCAAGCAGTTCGGCACCGAAATCGGCCGCTTTCAGGCGCTGCAACACCGTGCCGCGCATTTGTGGTGTGAGACGGAGCTGACGGCCTCGGCCATTCTCAATGCAGGGCGCATGCTGGACAGCGATCCCGAAAACGCAGCCCTTGCCGTGTCACTGGCCAAGGCGCGGGCCACATCGACCGCCACATTGGCGGTGCAGGAAGGCGTGCAGATGCACGGCGGCATCGGGATGACCGATGCTTACGATATGGGTTTTTACATGAAACGGGCCCGCGTGGGCGCGGAATGGCTGGGCGATTACAGTTATCACGCCGAGCGTGTCGCGGCATTGAGAGGATTTTGAGCATGGAGATGAACACGCTTTTCGGGCTGGAGGGCAAGGTCGCACTGGTCACCGGCGGGGCGACAGGCATCGGCCGCATGGCCGCCGAGGCGCTGATGCGGGCGGGAGCAACCGTGCTGATCGCCTCGCGCAAGGGCGACGCCTGTGCGGCGGTCGCGGCGGAGCTGAACGCCATGGGCACCTCTGGCAAGGTCATCGGTTTTGCGGGGGATGTCGCAACCGAGGAAGGTGTCGATGCGCTGGTCGCGGCGGTGCATGCGCATACCGACCGTCTGGATATCCTGATGAACAATGCGGGCATCACCTGGGGCGCGCCGATGGGGGACTTCCCGTTCAAAGCCTGGGAAAAGGTCATGGGCGTGAATGTCGCGGGCCTGTTTGATCTGACGCAAAAGCTGCTGCCGATGCTGCGCGCCGCAGGATCCGTCGATGATCCGGCGCGGGTGGTGAATGTAGGCTCTGTCATGGGCGAGCGGGAGATGGGCGATGGCGCCTATAGCTACTCCGCCTCCAAGGCTGCGGTCATTCACCTGAGCAAGATTTTGGCCAAGGAATTGGCAGGCGATGCGATCACCGTGAACGCGTTGGCCCCCGGACCCTTCGTGAGCCGGATGACCGCTTTTGCGACCCATGATGTGGATATGCGCGACCGCGTGGGCAAGGATGTCCCGCTCAAGCGCGTGGGCCGCGACGAGGATATCGCGGGCTGCGTGCTGTTTTTGTGCGGGCGTGGCGGTGCCTATGTCACCGGTGCGGTGATCCCGGTGTCGGGCGGCATCAACGTGATGAGCGGGCCGAACATCTTTGAGCAGGCGCTGCACTGATGGACATTCGCTTTGACAGCCGCGTGGCGATTGTCACTGGTGCTGGCGTCGGCCTTGGCCGCTGCCATGCGCTGGGGCTGGCCGCGCGGGGGGCCAAGGTGGTGGTGAATGATCTGGGTGTCTCGCGCGATGGGACGGGCCAATCATCGGAGGCCGCCCTGAGTGTGGTGGAGGAGATCCGGGCGATGGGCGGCGAGGCGATGGCCCATGGTGCCGATGTCTCTGACGAAGACGCCGTGCAGGACATGATCGCGCAGGCGATGGACGCATGGGGGCGCATTGATATCTGCGTCAACAATGCGGGCATCCTGATGGACAAGACATTCGCCAAGATGGAGATGGCGGCTTTTCGCAAGGTGGTCGATGTGCATCTGATCGGGTCCGCCACTGTGGCCCACGCCTGCTGGCCCATCATGCGCGCGCAGAAATACGGGCGCATCGTGCTCACCTCCAGCGGCTCGGGCCTTTATGGCAACTTTGGCCAGTCCAATTACGGGGCTGCCAAGGCGGCGATGCTGGGGCTGATGAATGTGCTGCACATGGAAGGCGCGCGTGACAACATCCGCGTGAACGTGCTGGCCCCGACGGCCGCCACCCGCATGACTGCCGATCTGTTGCCGCAGGCCGCACAGGAGCTGCTTGCCCCCGAGACGATCACCCCGGGGCTCCTGTATCTGGTGAGCGAGGACGCGCCATCCCAGGTTATCCTCGGTGCCGGTGCCGGAAGTTACGCCGAGACGCGGATCTACGAGACGCAAGGCATCACGCTGATGGACGATGACAACACCCCCGAGGCAGTTGCCGCACAGTTCGACACGATCCGCGATCCAAAAGACCAACAGCAGCTGGGCGATGCTTTCGGCCAGACCAAGAAATACGCCCTCAATGCAGCAAAGGCCAAAGGCCTGACGCTCGACTGGACATAACAGGAGAAGACCCATGCGTCACGCAGTCATCGTATCCACCGCCCGCACCCCAATCGGCAAGGCCTATCGCGGGGCGTTCAACAACACCACGCCACAGGCGCTGGCCGCCCATGCGATAGCGCATGCGGTCAAGCGCGCGGGCATTGATCCGGCGGAAATTCAGGACTGCATCATCGGTGCCGCCCTGCAGCAGGGTCATTCGGCAGGCAACATCGCGCGGCAGGCGGCGATCCGGGCGGGTCTGCCCGTCACTGTGGGAGGTATGTCCCTCGACCGGCAATGCGCCAGCGGCATGATGGCAATTGCAACGGCGGCCAAGCAGGTGATCACCGACGGCATGGATGTGGTGATTGGCGGCGGCGTCGACAGCATCTCCATGGTGCAGACGGCCGAGATGCGCGTGAAGGGGGACCCGTGGCTCAAGGAGCACAAGCCGGAGATCTATATGTCCATGCTGGAGACGGCAGAGACGGTCGCCGCGCGCTACAACGTCAGCCGCGAGCGGCAGGATGAATATGCCGCGCGCAGCCAGGAGAATACGCACCGCGCGCAGGAAGCTGGCAAGTTCGACGACGAGATCGTGCCGATGACCACCATGATGATGGTCCAGAACAAGGAAACCAAGGAGATCACCGAGCATGAGGTGACCCTTAGCAAGGACGAGGGCAACCGCCCCGGCACCTCTGCGGAGATGCTGGCGGGGCTCCAGCCGGTGTTCAAGGACGGGATCCACATCAAGGAAGGCAAGTTCATCACGGCGGGCAATGCCTCGCAGCTGAGCGATGGTGCCTCTGCTACGGTGATCATGGAAGCGAAAAAGGCCGAACAGATGGGCCTCGCGCCGCTGGGCCGCTATATCGGCGTGATGGCCGCTGGCTGTGAGCCAGACGAGATGGGCATCGGCCCGATCTATGCCGTGCCACCCCTACTCAAGGCGCACGGCCTCAAGATCGAGGACATCGGGCTGTGGGAGCTGAACGAGGCGTTCGCCGTGCAGGTGATCCAGTCGCGCGACTTGCTGGGCATCCCGGACGAGCTGCTGAACGTGAACGGCGGTGCGATCTCCATCGGTCACCCCTACGGCATGTCGGGTGCGCGCATGGTCGGTCACGCGCTGATCGAGGGCAAGCGGCGCGGCGCGCGCTATGTCGTCTGCACGATGTGTGTGGGCGGGGGCATGGGGGCGGCAGGCCTGTTCGAAGTCCTGTAAGCCTTGCAGTTCGCCAACAAAAGGGGCGGGTTCTCTCGCCCCCTTACCGTTACCTTGAATACTGTCAATATGACCTCAGGAGGGCCTATGCCCCGCGACGATTCCCATCTGCCAAAGGCGCTGCGCGGCCTGCGCATCCCGCTCATCGCGTCCCCGCTGTTCATCATTTCGGTGCCCAAGCTGGTGATCGCGCAATGCAAGGCGGGGATCGTCGGATCCTTTCCCGCCCTCAACGCCCGTGAGGCCGCAGGCGATCCGCCGCTGCTGGACGCGTGGCTGACGGAGATCGAGGAAGAGCTGGACCGCTACAATCAGGCCAACCCGGACACGCCCGCCGCCCCCTTTGCGATCAACCAGATCGTGCACCGCTCCAACACCCGGCTGGACCGCGACATCGAGATTGCCGTGAAACACAAGGTGCCGATCTGGATCACCAGCCTTGGCGCGCGCGTAGAAGTGAACGAGGCGGCGCATAGCTGCGGCGGGATCGTGCTGCATGACATCATCAACAATACCTTCGCCCGCAAGGCGGTGGACAAGGGCGCGGACGGTCTGGTTGCGGTTGCCGCCGGTGCCGGTGGCCATGCGGGGCAGCAATCGCCCTTCGCGCTCGTGCGTGAAATCCGCGAATGGTACGAGGGGCCGATCGCGCTGTCGGGGGCCATCGCCACGGGTGAGAGCCTGCTGGGCGCACGGGCCATGGGCGCTGATCTGGGCTATACCGGCTCGCCTTTCATTGCCACGGATGAGGCCAACGCCGACCCCGGCTACAAGGACATGATCGTCGAGAGTGGCGCGGATGATATCGTCTATTCCTCACTGTTCACGGGGGTCTGGGGCAACTACCTCAAAGGCTCCGTGAAGAATGCGGGCATGGATCCCGACAACTTGCCGCAGGCGGATGCCTCGTCGATGAATTTCGGCACCGACCGGGAAAAGCCGAAGGCCTGGAAGACGATCTGGGGATCGGGTCAGGGGATCGGTGCGGTCAAATCCGTGGGACCTGCGGCTGCGATTGTGGACCGGATGGCGGCGGAGTATTTCGCGGCGGGCAAGAAGCTGGCGGCGGAGTTTTCGTGACGGTGACCTTCCGGACGATGGCTGGCAACACGGCTGCGGCATCTTGCATCTTTGGTGTGACAGGTGGCTGAGCTTCTGATCCTGCGCCACGGTCAGGCCTCTTTTGGTGCTGAGGATTATGACGTTCTGTCGGATCTGGGCCGCAGCCAGTCGCGGGCTGCGGCAGATTGGCTGCGGGCAGTGGGCTGGATTCCTGACAGGGTGGTCACGGGGACGCTGAACCGCCAGATCGACACGGCGGTGGAGATGGGGTTCGAACCCGTGCGTGAAGAGCACGCGGGCCTGAATGAATATGACTTCGACGCGCTGTTGCGGGCGCGGTTTCCCGCGGGCCTGCCGGATCTTGTGAACTCCGACCGCAAAACCCATTTCCGCGCCCTGCGCGATACGGTGCTGGAGTGGCAGAGCGGCATGATTCCGGACCCCTATGAGACATGGGAAGCCTTTGTCGCCCGCGTCGAGGCGGGGCGCGCCTTTGCAGTGGATACGCAGGCCCGGCGCGTGTTGGTCATCAGCTCTGGCGGGGTCATCGGGCAGATCACGGCGGCCTCCCTGCAGGCACCTGCGGCCCATATGATGCACCTCAACCTGCAGATCAAAAATGCGGCTATGACGCGCTTCATGTTTTCGGGTAGCCTTTTCTCACTCAATGAATTCAACACAACGCCGCACTATGCCACGCCCGAGGGTGCGCGCCTGATCAGTTACAGCTAGGGACCGCCAGATGACCGATACACAAACCCTCGACGCCGCCGCCGTGCAGGCGTATCTGACGCAGCATCTTGCCGGTTTTGAAGGGCCAATGGCGGTTACCAAGTTTCAGGGCGGTCAGTCGAACCCGACATTTTTGCTGAAAACGCCCGCGCGCTCCTATGTGCTGCGGCGCAAGCCACCGGGCGTGCTGCTTAAGTCCGCCCATGCGGTGGACCGGGAATTCCGCGTGCAAAAGGCCCTGTACGGATCCGACGTCCCGGTCGCAAAGATGCATCTGCTGTGCGAGGATGACAGCGTGATCGGGTCGATGTTCTACATCATGGACCACGTGCAGGGGCGCAATTTCAACGAGCCTGCGATGCCGGATCTATCGACCGCTGACCGGGGGGCTGTCATCACGGAGATGAACCGCGTGCTGGCTGCACTGCATTCGGTGGACATCGACGCAAAGGGGCTGACCGATTATGGCCCTGAGGGCAATTACTTCGAGCGGCAGGTGGGCCGATGGTCCAAGCAATACCGCGCCTCCGAGACGGATCCTATTCCGGCCATGGATACGCTGATGGAGGCGCTGGTGGGCGAGCAGCCCGCAGACGACGGGCAGCGCACGCTGGTGCACGGCGACTACCGCATCGACAACATGATCTTTGACGCGACAGGCACGCAGTGCCGCGCCGTGCTGGACTGGGAGCTGTCCACCATCGGCCACCCCTTTGCGGATCTGGCGGCGGTGATCATGCAATGGCAACTGCCTGCAGGCAGCGAAGGGCGCGGCATGGGCGGGCTGGACCGTGCTGCTCTTGGTCTGCCGTCGGATGCGGAATTCATTGCCGCCTATTGCGCGCGGCGGGGGCTGCCCGGCATTGACAATTTCGGCTATTATCTGGGCTTTACCTTCTTTCGCATGGCCGCGATCATCCAGGGCGTGCTCAAGCGCGCGCTGGACGGGAATGCCTCCAACCCCGAGCGGGCGCTGAAGGTTGGTGCCTTCGTGCCGGTCTTTGCGCAACACGGGCTTGATTCCCTCAAACGGGGTTGAGCGATGGAGCCGTTTGAGCTTGACGGTGAAGAAAAGGACCGGAACTTTGTCACGGCGCTGGCGCGCGGTCTGGAGATCTTGCGCTGTTTCCGCCGCGGGGATCTGACCCTGACGAACAGCGACTTTTCTGAGCGGACGGGCCTGCCAAAGGCGACAATCTCGCGGTTGACCCATACGCTGTGCGCGCTGGATTATCTGGTGGCGGACACCCGCGTGGGCACCTACCGGCTGAGTGCGGGGGTGTTGCGGCTGGGGTTCAGTCGGCTTGCCGCCATGGACATCCGGGACCGTGCGAAACACGAGATGCAGGCGCTGCGCGTCGAGGGTCCGAACCCCTTTGTGACGGTGGCGCTGGGCGAACAGCACCGCACCGACGTGATTTATCTGGCCACCGACAGCTCAACCGAGGGCGTGACGCTGGTGGTGCGGGTGGGCACGCGCCTGCCGCTGTTCCACTCGGCCATCGGCAAGGCCATTCTGGCCGTCACGCCGGAGGAGCGCGTCGAGCAGATCTTTGGCTTTGCCCGCGCCGAAGGACGGGAGCAGGAAGCTGAAGCACGGCTGCAATACAAGGATGCCCTGCGTGAATACGCCCAGAAAGGGTTCTGTACCGGCTATGGAATCTCGCGGTCGGATGTGAACGGAATCGCCATGCCGCTGCACGCGCTGAGCGATGGGCGGATTTATGCGATGAATGTGGGCGGCCCGTCCTACCGGGTGAAGCCGAAACAGCTCGAGTCAGTCTATGCGGAGCGGCTGCTCAAGGTGGTGCAGGCCCTGAGCCTGTAGCGCGCGAGACTAGGCTTTGGGCAGTGGGTGCGTGTAGGTGGGCCGATGTTCCGCTTGGCGGAATGCTGCACGTTGATCCAAAAAATAGGCGTGAAGTTTCAGCTGCACAGTACGCTGGCGTATGGCGTGTTCGGGAATATATTTTTTAACTATTAATCAGCAGCTTGTGGGGATTCTTCTGCGGGCTCCTTATGCTGCGCGATCAACCACCCCATATTCCCTCGCGTTAGTTCTCCGACGGCTTTGGGGCTCATTCGATGTCTGTGCTTGACTTACAGCGGGGGTGTGCAAATCATCGGACATGGCCCTTTTGACTAAGATCGCAACCAGCGGCGGGCTGTCCTTGGGAGGAAAAACATGAAAAGAATTACCAAACTCGGCGCGGTCTCTGCACTGTCGCTCATCATCGGTGCGAGCGCTGCTTTCGCTGAAAACATCAAGATCGCATTCATCGATCCGCTCTCCGGCCCGTTTGCCAGCACGGGCACGAACGGGTTGCACCAGTTCGAATTCGCCGCTGATTACATGGTCAACCAGAATGGCGGCGTGCTGGGCGGGACCAACTTTGAAGTTGTAGGCTTCGACAACAAGACCAGCCCGAAGGAATCCCTCATCCAGCTGCAGGTCGCGATTGATCAGGGCATCCGCTATATCGTGCAGGGCAACGGCAGTTCCGTCGCGCTGGCGCTGACCGATGCCATTGAAAAGCACAACAGCCGCAATCCCGACAGCCGCGTGCTGTTCCTGAACTATGCGGCGGTCGATCCGGCGTTGACCAATGAGGAATGCAACTTCTGGCACTTCCGCTTTGACGCCAATGCCGACATGAAAATGGACGCGCTGACCGATGTCATGGCGGCGGACGAGAGCATCAAGAACGTCTATATCATCGGGCAGGATTATTCCTTCGGCAAGGCTGTGGCGGATGCTGCGGTGTCCATGCTGGGCGAGAAGCGTCCCGACATCACCATCGTCGGCAATGAGCTGCACCCGATCGGCAAGGTGAGGGATTTCACGCCCTATTCGCGCAAGATTGTCGCCTCCGGTGCGGATGCGGTCATCACGGGCAACTGGGGCGCGGATATGCTGGGTCTTGGTAAATCCATCATCGAGAACGGATTTACCGGCCCGATCTACACCTACTATGCCGCCGGTTCAGGCATCACAGCCGCTTTTGGTGAGACAGGCAAGGGCGTGATCCGTCTGATCTCCGAAGGCATCGTGAACCCGCCGCCAACACCCGAGGCAACCGCTTTCTACGAGGCCTTCCTTGCGAAATACCCTGACGGCAACGTGGACCAGACCCGCATCGCCAATACCATCGGCATGCTGGCGCAGGCGATCGAAGCGGCAGGCACAGCCGATGACGTCGTGCAGGTTGCACTGGCGCTTGAAGGGATGGAGTATGACAGCATCTGGGGCTCCAAGGTGATGATGCGCGCGGAGGACCATCAGGCGATCCAGAACATCAATATTCTGGCGCATACGGATGAAGGCGTGACCTTCCCGTTCGATGGCTCCACCTTCGGTGTCGTCTCCGAGGCCACGGTCGAGATGGCTTCGGCAGACATCCCGACAACCTGCGAGATGGAGCGGCCGTAACACCGGACGCCTTCTGCCCGCCCTTTGCGTGATGCGAAGGGCGGGCATCCTTGCCATCTCACGAACTCACATCCCGGAGGGGCCTCATGGACCTCATTCTCGTCAACCTGATCGACGGGCTGGTATTTGGATTGCTGCTGTTCATGCTCTCCTCCGGCCTGACCCTTATTTTTTCGATGATGGGTGTTCTTAACTTTGCCCATGCCAGCTTTTACATGCTGGGGGCCTATTTCGGCTATCAGATCAGCATCGCACTGGGGTTCTGGATGGCCTTGCTGATTGCGCCGGTCATCATCGGCGTGCTGGGCGCGGGGGTCGAGCGGTACGGGCTGCGGCGGGTGCACCAATACGGCCACGTGCCGGAGCTGATCTTTACCTTCGGTCTGGCGCTGTTGATCGAAGAGTTGGTGCAATTCGTCTGGGGCCGCAACCAGATGCCCTACTCGGTGCCCGACGTGCTGAACTTCACCGCCTTTTCCATCTCCGGCAATTTCATCCCGGCCTACAAGATCTTCATGATCTTCATCTCCATCAGCATCTTCATCGGTCTTCTGTGGATCCTGACCAAGACCCGCGTCGGCATGATCATTCAGGCCGCACTCAGCTATCCGCGCACGGTTGAAGCGTTGGGGCATAATGTGCCGCTGATCTTCATGGGCGTGTTCGGTGTGGGCACGGCGCTGGCCGGTGTTGCGGGGGTGATTGCGGGGCCGGTGCTCGGCACCTTTCCGGGCATGGCCTTTGTACTGGGGGCGATTGTCTTTGTGACCATCGTGATCGGCGGCCTCGGCTCGCTCTGGGGGGCGCTGGTCGCGTCTTTGCTGATCGGCTGGATGACCACCTTCGCCAAGGCCTACACCGTTCGGTTTGAGGACATCCTCAATTTCATCGGGATCGCCACGCCCGAGAATATGGACGACAACCTGTTCCGCGATTTCTGGAGCATCACCAGCCCGCAGATCGCGGACATCCTGCCTTATATCCTGATGGTGCTGATCCTGATCTTTCGCCCTGCAGGCCTGTTCGGAAAGCGCACAAAATGACCGGTAAATCAAAGTCACAGTCAGCAGCGCAGGCGCGTCCCGCTTCGATGGTCCGGCCACTGGTGCCCTGGCTGATCGCGGCGGTCCTTCTGGCGCTCATGCCGCAGTTCTTTTCCAACAACTCCGCCTTGACGATCATGAACCAGATGTCGATCACCATCGTCTTTGCGCTGGCCTATAACATGCTGCTGGGGCAGGGGGGGATGCTGTCGTTCGGTCATGCGGTCTATGCCGGTGTGGGTGGCTTTGCCTGCATGCACATCATGAACACCTCCGAGTTTTTCTCCTCCATCCCGCTGGTGATTCTGCCGCTCTTTGGCGGGCTGTTCGGCATGGGCCTTGCGATGATCATCGGCGCGTTTTCGACCCGGTCGGCGGGCACCACATTCGCGATGATCTCATTGGGTGTGGGTGAGCTGATCGCCGCGTCCTCGCTGATCTTCGTG
>Ga0136559_1000473_pt1 | contig 13686 bp, 8 predicted proteins | sample AntRauMeHopE1496_FD_104633 | JGI IMG/M metagenome (GOLD analysis project Ga0136559, IMG submission 104633) | Saline lake microbial communities from Rauer Islands, Antarctica - Metagenome Hop E1 #496 | ecosystem: Environmental > Aquatic > Non-marine Saline and Alkaline > Saline | place... | reverse complement strand
CAACGGGCTGGCGACACCCAGACCATCCGCAGCTATGCCGACCGTCTGGCACAGGTCAGCGGCCATCCCGTGAGCCTGGGCGGAAACACCAATTTCTTCGTCATCATCGCGGGTGAGGATGACCGCAGCACCGCACTGGCGCAGGTTGCGGCACAGATGCCCGGCATCTCGGCCGCCAGCCTGCGTCCTTTCAATACGCTGGGGCGCGACACCTACTGCGTGGTGGCCGCCTATGCCTCCGGCGCCGATCCTCATGTCTATACCGCCGCCGTGGTCCTGATCCGCGCGGAGAACCCGGAGCTGCTGCGCCTGTCGTGCATCCATGAGGAGCTGGCACAGGGCATGGGGCTGGCCAATGACACGCCGATCGCGCGGCCCTCCATCTTCAACGACGATGATGAATTCGCTCTGCTGACCGCCCACGACGAGCTGTTGTTGCGGATGCTCTATGATCCGCGCCTGAGCCCCGGGATGAGCGCCGGTCAGGCCCGCGCCACCGTGCAGAGCATCGCCGCCGAGCTGACCGGCGCCGGACCGGTCTAGCCTGTTCTTGATCTGCCGGAGCAGGGCGCATAGATTGGCGGCACCGCAACCCGAAGGGCTACCCATGAGCATTTTCAACTTCCTGTCCGGCCAGTTCATCGACGTGATCCACTGGACCGACAACACCCGCGACACCATGGTCTGGCGGTTCGAGCGGCAGGGCCATGAGATCAAATACGGTGCCAAGCTGACGGTGCGTGAGGGGCAGGCGGCGGTGTTCGTGCATGAGGGCCAGCTGGCCGATGTCTTCACGCCCGGCCTCTATATGCTCGAGACGAACAACATGCCGGTGATGACCTCGCTGCAGCATTGGGATCACGGCTTCAAATCGCCCTTCAAATCAGAGGTGTATTTCGTCAACACCACGCGGTTCAATGACCTGAAATGGGGCACCAAGAATCCGGTGATCGTGCGCGATCCGGAGTTCGGCCCGGTGCGCCTGCGCGCCTTCGGGACCTACAGCGTACGCGTGAGCGACCCCGCGCTGTTCCTGCGCGAGATCGTGGGCACGGACGGCGAATTCACCATGGACGAGATCAGCTTTCAGATCCGCAACATCATCGTGCAGGAGTTCTCGCGCACCCTTGCGCGCGCGCAGATCCCGGTGCTGGACATGGCCGCCAACACCCGCGAGCTGGGCAAGCTGGTAGGCTCGCAGATCGCGGATCAGCTGGCCGAATACGGCCTGATGCTGCCCGAGCTTTATGTCGAGAACATCTCGCTGCCCCCCGCCGTCGAGGAGGTGCTGGACAAGCGCAGCTCCATGGGGGTGATCGGGAACCTCAATCAATACATGCAGTTTCAGGCCGCCGAAGGGCTGGGCCGTGACGGTGCCGGTGCGGCGGCGATACAGGCGGGCCTCGGGGCGGGCCTTGGCATGCAGATCGGCGCACAGGCCGCACAGGCAACAGGGATGGGCGGGCCTTGGGGCGCGCGCCCGGCTGTGGCCCCTGCCGCCCTCGCCCCGCCCCCGCCGCCCGTGGAGCATGTCTGGCACATCACCGCAGGCGGTGAGACGACAGGCCCCTATTCCAAGGCCCGCCTCGGCCGCATGGCCGTGGACGGCGGCCTCACGCGCGAGAGCCTTGTCTGGACCCCCGGTCAGGATGGCTGGAAGCGGGCGGAGGATGTGATGGAGCTGGCGCAGCTGTTTACCGTGCTGCCACCGCCACCCCCACCTCCGGCACCCTGAGGCCACCGCCTTGAGCGATCAGCCCCCCCCTTCGGATCCCGCCTCCGTCCTGCAGGAGCACCGGTTCCCCTGTGAGACCTGCGGGTCCGATCTGCGCTTTGATCCCGCGCAGGGGCTGCTCAAATGCGACCATTGCGGCAATGCGGAGCAGATCGGCACCGTCTGGACCACATCGCGCGCCATCGCGGAGATGGATCTGGCGCGCGGGATGTCGCAAGCGCTGGGCACCTCCGAGATGGAGGAAACCCGGGTAAGCCAATGCCCCAATTGCGCCGCACAGGTGGAGTTCGACGCCCGGACGCAGGCGCGCGAATGCCCCTTCTGCGCCACGCCGGTGGTGGTGGACACCGGCATCCACCGCCACATCAAGCCGCGCGCGGTGCTGCCCTTTGCGCTGACCGAGGAGATCGCGCGCGATGCCATGAAGGCGTGGCTGGGCTCCTTGTGGTTCGCGCCCAACGGGCTTCAGGCCTATGCGCGCAAGGGGCGGCGGCTGGACGGCATCTATGTGCCCTACTGGACCTATGACGCGCAGACCAACACCCGCTACTCCGGCGAGCGCGGCACGATCTACTTTGAGACGGTTTCCGTCATACGCGATGGCAAGCGGCAGACGATTCAGGTGCCCAAGACCCGGTGGCGCCGCACTTCGGGCCGGGTGTCGCGGTTTTTCGACGATGTGCTGGTGCTGGGCTCGCGGTCCCTGCCCAAGGCTTTCACCGACGCGCTGGAGCCCTGGGATCTGGCCGCGCTGGAGCCTTATGCCCCCGAATACCTTGCTGGCTTTCGCGCCGAGGCCTACACCGTGCCGCTGGACGAAGGGTTCACGGAGGCGCGCGCGCGCATGGACGCGATGATCCAGCGCGACATCAAGTTCGACATCGGCGGCGACCGCCAGCGCATCCACGACATGGACGTGAAGCTGGACGATCTGACGTTCAAACACATCCTGCTGCCGGTCTGGATGGCGGCCTATAAATACCGTGGCCGCAGCTTTCGCTTTGTCGTCAACGGGCGCACCGGGCGCGTGCAGGGCGAGCGGCCCTACAGCACGGTCAAAATCACCTTTGCCGTGATCCTCGGCCTGATCGCCGCCGGGATCATCGGCTATTTTTATGCCCAGAACGCCTGAAACGGATACCCCATGACCGCCATCGACACCCTCAGCGATATCCTGAACGCGCGGTACTCCTGCCGTGCCTTCCGCCCGGACCCGGTGCCCGACGCCGATCTGTTGCGTCTGGTGGAGGTGGCGCGGCATGTGCCGTCGTGGTGCAATGCCCAGCCCTGGCAGGTCGAAATCACGCGCGGCGCGGCGACGGAGCGGCTGCGCGAGAAGCTGACGCAGGCGGCAACAGCAGGCACCCCGCCCGTCCCCGATCTGGAGTGGCCCGCGCAATACAGCGGCGCCTACCTCGAGCGGCGGCGCACCTGCGGCTTTCAGCTCTATGATGCGGTGGGCATCGACAGGCAAGACCGGGAGGGCCGTGCCGCCCAGATGCTGCGCAACTACGCCTTCTTTGATGCGCCGCATGTGGCGATCATCCATTCCCCGTCGGAGCTGGGGCCCTACGGCGCGATGGACACCGGCGGCTTTGTCGCGGCCTTCACTCTGGCGGCGACAGCGATGGGCATCGCCTCTGTGCCCCAGGCGGCCATCGCGGCCTATGCGCCCCTGCTGCGCCGGGAGCTGGGCATTGGGGACGATCGGCTGATCCTCTGCGCCATCTCGCTGGGCTTCGAGGACCGCGACGCGCCCGCCAATGGCTTCCGCACCGCGCGGGCCAAGGTGGCGGACATCATCCGCTGGCACGACACATGAGGGCGCTGCTGCAGCGGGTCACGCAGGCCAGTGTGACAGTTGAGGCGGAGGTGATCGGGGAAATCGGCGCGGGGCTGCTGGTGCTGGTCTGCGCCATGCCCGAGGATACACCCGCCACAGCCGATGCGCTGGCGCTCAAGATCTCCCGGCTGCGGCTGTTCCGGGACGATGCGGGCAAGATGAACCTGAGCCTTGCCCAGACCGGTGGCAGCGCCTTGGTGGTGAGCCAGTTCACGCTGGCGGCGGATACCGCGCGCGGCACCCGGCCCGGATTTTCCTACGCGGCCAGGCCCGATCTGGCGCAGGCGCTGTATCTGCATTTCGCCCAGAGCCTGCGCGCGCTGGCGATCCCCGTCCAGACCGGGCGCTTTGGCGCGGAGATGTCCGTGACGCTGGTCAATGACGGGCCCGTGACGATCTGGCTCGATACGGATACCTGAACCTCACGGCTCGCGGAAGGCGTCGCGCGATTTATAGAGCGGCTTCATCAGATATTGCAGCACCGTCTTGGAGCCTGTGTGCAGCTCCACGCTGGCCTGCATGCCCGGGCGGATCTCCAGCGCGTGCTGGCGCGCGGTAAGGTTGGTGGTGTCCACCGCAACCGTCACGCGGTAATGCGGATCCCCGTCCGCCGCGCGCGACCGCTCATCGCGGAACACATCGGCAGAAATCAGCCTGACCTCGCCCTTCAGCGTGCCGTAGATCGTATAGTCATAGGCCGAGAGTTTGATCGTGGCGTCCTGCCCGCGCAGCACGCCTGCAATGTCCTTGGGCCGCACCCGCGCCTCCACGAACAGCTCCTCATCCAGCGGGATGATCTGCAGGATCTCCTCGCCCGGGCGCACCACGCCGCCGATGGTCGTGATCTGCAACTTGTTCACGATCCCGCGCATCGGGCTGCGCAGCAGGGTCCGGTCCAGCTGGTCGGTGCTGGCCTTGAGGTTCTGGCGCAGGGTGGACAGCTCGCGCAGCACATCGGAATATTCCTGCGCGCGGTCCAGCTCCGTGCGGGTGACGACCTCGTTGAAGCGGTTCTCCGCATCGGCAAAGCTCTTGCGCGCGCGGGTCGCCTCAATCAGCGAGACGATCTTGTTCTCCAGCAGACCGTCCATCAGATCCCGCTCGCGCTGCGCCTCGATCAGCACCTGCCGCGCGCCTTCGACCGATGTGGTAAAATCGGACTGGCGGGCCTGCAGAAGGGCGGCCTCAGAGGCCATCATCTCGGGCGTGCGCTGCGCCCATGCCTGCGGCACCTCGAAGGTATAGGCGCCGTCCATCTCCGCCTCGAGGCGCAGGCGGCCGATCTCGAAGGCGCTGATCTGGTCCTGCAGATCATCCACCGCCGACTGGAAACCGGTGTTGTGCAGCCGCGCCAGCACATCTCCGGTCTCGACGATATCGCCCTCTCCCACCGACAGCTCGGCCAGAATGCCCCCTTCGAGGTTCTGGATGATCTGCGGCCTTGAGCTGGAAATCATGGAGCCTTCGGCGCGCACGATCTCGTCCACCCATGCGAAGAACGCCCAGATCACGAAGACCAGCAGCGTGGCGGCACTGAGCCAGACCACCATCGACGGGCCGCGCATCTGGCGATCAATGTGAGAGTCCATTGCAACGCTCATGCGGCACCTCCTTTGACAGCGGACAGATGGGCCATGACCTCATCGCGCGGCCCGTCGATGGTCATCCGGCCATTGTGCAGGATGAGCGTGCGGGTGGTCAGGGACAGGATCGGGGCGCGGTGGGTGGCGATCACGGTCGTGCGCCCCGCCATCCAGCCCTCCAGCCGCTGCACCAGTGCCGTCTCCAGCTTCTGATCCAGTGCGGCCGTCGGCTCGTCCAGCAGGCAGATCGCGGGATTCTGAAGCCACAGACGCGCCCAGCCGATGCTCTGGCGCTGCCCGATAGACAGGCCCGCGCCGGCGTCCTGAATTTCCAGATCCAGCCCTCTGGGATGGGTGCGCACAAACGCGCCCAGACCCGCAAACTCCAGCGCCTGCATCAGCCGCGCATCGTCGCGCTCCAGCATGGTCAGGTTCAGGTTGTCGCGCAGCGTGCCGCAGAACAGGCGTACGTCCTGTCCCAGATAGCCGATGAGGCGGCGCAGGTCGCGCGGCTCGATCTGGCTCATTTCCGTGCCATCGATCAGGATGCGGCCCGTCGTAGGCGCGTAAAGCCCGCTCAGCACCTTGAGCAGGGACGATTTGCCAGAGCCATTGGCACCCAGAACGGCCAGCCGCTGGCCCGGCAGAATGGCAAGGCCCGGCAGATCCAGCGTCGGCGCACCCTCTTCCATGTAGCGGAATGTCAGATCGCGCAGCTCAAAATGACCCGAGAGCGTGTCGCGGCGCATGTAGGTGCGGCCCGTGGCGGCGTCCTGATCGGAGGATGCGATATGCTCCAGCCCGTCGAGGGCGGATTTCACGTTGCCCCAGCGCGCCATGGTCCCCGCCAGCTGCGTCAGCGGCGCCAGCGTGCGCGAGGTGAGGATGCCGACAGCGATGATGGAGCCCACGGTAAACTGGCCCGCGAAGACCAGATAGGTGCCCATGATCACAGCCGCCACATAGGTGCCCTGCTGGACGCCCTGGCTCCAGAAGGTCAGCACGGAGGCCAGCTTGCGCTGCTCGGAGGATTTGACGGCCGACAGCGTGGTCAGCTCGCTCCACAGCCGCTGCACGCGCTCCTCGCCGCGCTGGGTCTTGACGGTGTCGAGCTCATAGATCGCCTCATGCAGCAGGCGCGAGGATTTGGCGGTCGCACCCTGGGTTTCCTGCGTCAGGCGGATCATGCGCTTTTGCAGAAAGAACCCCGGTATCACCATCAGGATGCCGCCAATCACAAGCACCCAGACCACATTGCCCGCAATCGAGGCCACGAGGAACAGGAACACGAAGATGAAGGGAATATCTGCGATCGTGCCGATGGTGGAGGCGGTGAAGAATTCACGCACCGATCCGAATTCGCGCATCGAGGAGAACAGATCCGAAGGCTGTTGCGGGCGCTTGTCGCTGCGCATGCCGAGGATCCGGCCCATCAGCGTGCTCTGGACCGACAACTCGATCTGGCGTCCGGCACCGTCCATCAGCTGTGCGCGGGCGATCTTGATGAAGGCCTCCATCAGCAGCGCCAGCACCGCACCGGCGGCCAGCACCCAGAGCGTCGCCTCCGACTGGTGCGGGATCACACGGTCGTAGACCTGAAGGGAGAACAGCGCCACAGCCACCGCCAGCAGGTTGGCGACAAAGGACCCAAGCGCCACTTCGCCCAGCTGGCGCTTGAACCCGGCGAATTGCCCCCAGAACCAGTGGCGCGGCTTCTCGACGGTCTTGTGCACCTCTGCCAGCTTTTCCACCGGCATCTGCGCGCGCAGGGTGAGGCCGGAAAAGAACGGCACGAAATCCCCCGCCGGAACCTGTGCGCGGTTGTCCGGGCAGGTCTTGTCGAACACCACCAGATCGTCGTGATCGCGGCTCAGCACCAGCAGCAGCTGGCCGGAGGTCATGTAGACCAGCGCGGGAAACACCTGCGCATCAAGGCTCTTGCTGTGGGTCATTTCCACCACCAGACCGTGGCGGCGCAGCAGCGTGGCGATCACCTGTGCCTCGTCGCGCTCGGTGCCGCCGGGCAGCAAGCGCCGGGCCAGCCCCTCTGTCAGATCGGCCTGCGAGATCTCCGTGCCCAGCACGCCCGCATAGGTCGCGATCAGGGCGGCACGGGCGCGCATCCGGTCCTCAAACGTGGAGCTGTTGCTGGCGCTGGGGGCCACGGCCTCTGGGTTGGGTTTCAGACGGCCTGTGCTGCCGTTGACGATGGTGAGGGTGAAGGGTTTGCTCATATCCGCGACCCGTCCGCCAGCACGCCCAGCAGGTCGGCCATGGCCAGCCGCAGGCGGATCGCCTCGTATTTCAGGGTGACTTCGGCATTTTGCTGACGCGCGAAGGTTTCGTAGACACCGACCACATCCATCACCTGACGCTGGCCCGCGTCATACTGGGCCTGAAACAGGTCGAGGTTCTTTTTGGCCTGCGCGGTCAGCTGTGCCGCCTCTGTCGCCTGCCGCTCCGTCGAGGCGATCTGACCCTCCAGTTTGCGCAGGCTGCGGTTGGCATCCTCTGTGGCCTGCGCCAAGCGGCGGCCTGCGGCTTCTCTGGCGGCCTCGATCGCCTGCAGGCGGTTGCCGGTGCCAAGCCCCAGCAGGATGTCGTTCTTGAGCTGCAGCCCGAAGGCGCTGTTCTCACCCACGATGCCGGAGGCCACCAGACCGGGCAGCTGGCCTGCGCGCTCCACCCGGGCGGCGGCGACGGTGCGGGCCATTTCCGCCTGCGATTTCGTCACGCTCAGCGGCTGGGCCAATCCGGCGTTGACCGGCAGCGCGGACGTGCCGGTAACGCCCCCCAGATCGCCCAGCGCCATGGCGTTCAGCTCCGCGATGGCGGTCTGTGCGGCCTCGGCGGCGGCGGATTGGCTGGCGCCGATCTCCAGCAGCTTCTGGCGCAGCACATTCAGGTCCGAGCTGTCGGAGACGCCGCCTTCGACCCGCTGCTGCATGATCCATTCAAAATGGCCGATGTCGCGCGCACTGGCGCTGGCGAGGGCGAATTTCTCGCGCGCCTCCACGGCACTGATATAGAGCTCAAGCCCCGTGCGCACCCGCGCGTTGGTGTCGGCGGCCAGCGCCACGGCGGCCACTTCCACGTCGGCCGCGGCAAATTCACGCTCGCCCTGTTTGCGGCCATTATCAAAGATCACCTGCTCGACGATGATGTTTGCCACCAGCGATCCCAGCGAGGACAGGCTGATGTTGGGGCCAATCTGTGGCAGCCAGTTTTTCGACGCCGCAGCTGCGCGCAGCTGGGCCGCGCGCAGCTCGCTCTCGGCGCTGCGGGAATTGGCGGCCAGAACGGCGGTGGCCACACGGTCATAGGCGCTGCCCGCAGGCAGCACGGAGCGCCGCGCGATCAGCCCCTGAATGATCTCGCTTTCGGCGTTCAGACGCTCTGCATGGGTGGGGGCGGGAATGGCGGTGTTGCTGGCACTTGCCTGCATCGCGACAAAATCGCGGGACGCCGCCAAAGGGGCCGCCAAGGGGGCTGTCAACGCGGGGATCAAAGAACGCGACTGGGGGCCTGCGCCGTCAGTTTCGCCCATGACGCCAGTTTCGTCCGTGACGCCCATGCCGCCAGTGCCGCCGCTGCCCGGATCCGACATACACCCCGCAAGCGCGAGCGCGCCTGCGCACACCGCCGCTGTCTTTCGCCTATACTGCCCCATATCCTGCCCTTAACGTGCCGATATTCAAATTTGTTTTTATTATTGTTTTAACTGCCTGTCGGGTGCGGCGGTGGTTTGGCCCCGCCGCATCCCGTTGATATGTCACATCCCATGGATGTGCCGCATTCCGTTGGTATTCAGGGGCCACTGCGCGTGCACAGGCCCCTGTTTCCGGTGTCAGATGATCTGGACGTTGGTGATGTCCTGATCGATCAGCAGCGTCCCCTCGGCGCCGACAGCAAACTGGTTGAACGTCTGGCCATTGACCGTCTGGGTGCCCCGCGCTTCGCCGCCCTCGATGGTCACGGCATCCTCGCGGGTGCCGTGGACCGTCAGCGTATTGGTCTGGGTGGACAGCGCCAGCAGGCTCGCCTCGTCGATCACCACACGGGCGGCTTCGGCGAAGTCGAGGTTGAGCGATTCGATCTGGTGCTGACCAAGGCTGCCATTGGCCAGATCGACGTTGTTTGCAAAGTTCTGCCCGTCGAGTACCACATAGGTGCCCGAAGAATTCCCCGCATCATCGGTGGCTCGCACGATCAGGTTGGATCCGTTCGGCACCGTCGGACTGAAGGTAAAGAACGTCTCGTTCAGGAAATCGTCAGTCGTCTCGCGGGGCTGCACTTCAGTGATCGCGCCATTGCCTTTGACTTCGAAGACCGAATAATCGTCCGCCGTGCCGGAGCCGTCCAGAGCCGTGTCGATGGAGATGCTGCGCGTGCCGCCGTCATCGACCGCGGTGTGTGACGCAATTACCGGCCCATCGGGCGCATCCATGTCGATGGTCAGCGTGTCGGTAATCCTGTCAGAGTTGCCGACGCGGTCTGTCGCCGTCACGGAAATCTCCGCATCATAAGCGGGGCCTGTGCGCAGGGCAGATTCGGGAATGGTCATGGACCAGTTGCCAGCCGCATCGACATCGGCCAGACCGAAGTCCTTGCCGTCGAAGCGGACCTGCACCCGAGAACCGGCCTCGACCGTACCGGCCAGATCAATCCCGCCTGCCGCTTCGGCGATGTTCACGGAGTCGTCATCACCGGCAGGATCGCTGGTCATGTCGAAGGGCACGACCTCCGTATCGACCTGCACCGTGGTCGCGGCGAGCTTGGTGTTGCCCGCGCGGTCTGTCGCCAGAACGTTGATCTCATGGGTGCCGGTGCCGCTGGGCAGCGCGTTCGCATCGAACTGGGCCGTCCATATGCCCGAGGCCGCACCGCTGGCTGCCACGGTGGCACTGCCTACCGTGACGATCACCGAAGTGGAGCCGACTTCGGTCGTGCCTGTGACCGTCACCTTGCCGTTGTATTCGCTGGCGCTGATGATGTTGTCACCGGCGATGCCCGCCTGATTGACGCTCAGATTGTCCACACGGGTATCGACCCGGACACTGTCGGTGGCCGAGAGGGTGTTGCCGTAGGGATCGGTGATCGTCGCGGAGATATTGGCAGTATAGTCGCCGCGCGCGATTTCACCGTCTGCAAACAGCGCCGACCATTTGCCTTGCGGATCGGTGGTCACGGTATGGCTGACCCCGTTCATCGTCACGGTGACCCGTGCGCCCGCATCGGAGGTGCCGGTCAGTGTCACGCCGCTGGCCAGCGGATCGATGATCTCATTGAGGTTGACGATATCGTCGCCCTCGACCGGGGTGCTGTCGATGGTCACCATACCGGCAAGCGTATCGACCCGCACGGATGCGGTGGCGCTGTCCACGTTGCCTGCGGCATCCGTGGCGGTCGCGGTCATGGTTGCGGTATAGTCACCTGTCGTGATGCTGCCCGCTGCGAATGTGGCGCTCCAGCTGCCGTCGGCGCGCACGGTGGCCGGTACTTCGATGCCGTTCAGCTCGACGATCAGCGATGTCGTGCCGATCTCGGTCCGGCCGGTCACGGTCAGCGCATTGCCCACCTCAAAGCCGTTGATGACACCGTCATCGCCGCCGGTGGTGGAGGTGATCGCGAGATCGCTCACGAAAGTGTCCACATGGAAGCTGCCGGTCGCGCGGTCCACGTTGCCGCGCGGGTCTGTGGCCGTTGCGGTGATGCTGCCATCGTATTTGCCCGCCGCCAGCTCCGTGGAGGAGAAGGTCGCACTCCATGTGCCGCTTTGCGATGCGGTCACCGTGTGGGTGACGGTGCCGATGGCCACCACCACGGATGATCCTGCCTGCGCCGTGCCGGAGAACATCGCACCGCGCCCGTGCTCCACCCCGTTGACCACACCGTCACCGACAACAACCATGCCGTTGATCGAGGTCGAGATGTCGGAGTTGATGGTCACATCCGTCAGGGTGTCCACCACCAGCTTGTCAACGAAGGGCTTGCTGTTGCCATGGCTGTCGGTGGTCACGGCGCTGATGCCGGTGGTGTACTCGCCACCCTCGAGCGTACCCTTCTCCCAGGTGGCGGTCCATGTGCCTGTCCCGCTCACTGCAGTGGTGCGCGTCACACCTGCGATGGTGACCGCGACAGTTGCCCCCGCCTCACCGGTGCCGGTGATCGTCACACCTTCGGCAAAGGAGACCGCGTTGAAGAAATCACCCGTGGATTCAGTACCATCCGTGAAGGTCAGCTCCGGCGGTGTCAGGTCGATGTCATAGGAAGGGCCGTCCAGATCCACCGGAGGCTTGGTGCCATCGGTGACCACGACTTTCGTGTCATAGACACCGTCAGCGGGGAAATCATCGTCCTTGAAGACCGCCTCGAACGTGCCGTCACCGTCGATGACGGTCTCGACCACCTTGTCGCCGATCGTGACTTCAACGGTACTGCCCGGGGCACCGCCGCCGGTCACGATGATTTCGTCAGTCTTGTTGTCATCGCCCCCGATCACAATGCCGGTATCCACGCCGTTCACGTAAGGCAAAATCGGGGCAGGCAGGGTGCCCGTATCGCCGTCGTCGCCGCCACCGCCGCCAATGCCACCAAGCACAGCCGCGCCGACAACGCCCGCAGCCACGGCCGCGCCCCCGCCCAGCAGCGATCCACCGCCCAGCAGGGCCGCACCCAGCATCGACACATCACCATCGCCATCCGCCAGCGGCACACCGGCCACTTCGGAATTGCCGAAGAAAATCAGATCGTCGGCCGGGCTCCACTTGCCCCATTCGGAGGTCGGCCCGTATTGCGCAAACAGGTTGCCCTGCCCCGCATCCACAAAGCTGACCTCATTGAGGTAGCCATCGGCGGAGACGAACAGGCGGTTCGGTGCGCCCGCATCGTTGAAGAAATTGTCGATCGTGATCACACGGCCATCGCTCAGCGTGATGACAAGCTGATCGCCGGAGCGGACCTGGCTTGCAAAATCGGACTGGCGGGCGTTGATCGAGATCTCCTGACCCGAGCCTGCCACGATCAGCTGGTTTGACACATCCGCGGACATTGTTCCACGCTGCAGACCGCCCGCACTTTCGCGGACGACGAAATCAATCGCCTTCATAGTAATACCACTCTACCTCAAAAGTGCCTGCTTTGTTGCAGGTCACTTGGCCAATTCTTTTTGTTTCGCTGCTATCCGGCCCGTTCTGGCGCGCCGTGATTTCAACTTTATTGCGTCAAGTTATGGCCACATATGGCTGAAATCCAGAGATTTATTCCGGGAACGCGCGATTCCTTAACGGCGTGGAATTCTGTTGCTGCAATCACACGGCCGTAAGCAGGCCCAAATCCCGAACGGATCCCAAACTGATCCCGAACTGATCTGGCATCGGTCTAGGTTTTGGCCTGCCGCCACAAAGTCACTTCAATTCCCGCCGAATTCACGCTGAATGCACGCTGACCGGCCATCCCGCCACGCCCCTGCGGTGCCCCTGCCGTGCCCCTGCCGTGCCCCTGCCATGCCGGTGACGGGCGGCAATAGTCCTTGCGGGATAAGTTCAAATTTGTAACCCTACCCTATCGGCCAACGCCAGCGTGCGCATCAGATGCACGATTCCAATGGGAGAACGATCACGATGAATACCAAACTTCACGACCTTACGCGCGCCGTAACCGGGGGCCTGATGACCCGCCGAGACTTCGTGGCACGCGCCGCCGCCCTTGGCGTGACGGCAGCAACGGCCAATGCCATGCTGGCGACTGCCGCACGCGCCGATCAGACCACGCCCGTAGCGGGCGGCACCTTCCGCATGGGCCTCTCGGGCGGCGAGAGCACGAACACCCAGGATCCGGCCCTCTGGGCCTCGCAGGTGCCACTGGCCATCGGCCGTCTCTGGGGTGAATCACTGGTCCGTGAGACGCCCGAAGGCGGCATCGAGGGTCTGGTCGCGGAGAGCTGGGAAGGCTCCAATGAGGCGAAGACCTGGCGCTTCAAGATCCGCGAGGGAATAACCTTCTCCACCGGTCAGCCCGTTACCGCACAGGACGTGCTGCGCACGATGGAGCGGCATTCGAATGAGGAGTCCAAGTCAGCCGCTCTGGGCATCGTCAGCAGCATCAGCAGCATGCGCACCGATGGTGACGACATTTTTGAGGTCTCGCTCGAGATCGGCAACGCTGACCTGCCGATCCTGATGGCCGACTACCACCTGATGATCCAGCCCGATGGCGGGTTCGGGGCCGAGACGGCAGCCATCGGCACCGGCGCCTATGTCATGGAAGACTTTGAGCCGGGCGTGCGGGCCACGGCCACCCGCCGAGAAGGCTACTGGGGCGGCGACCAGACGGTGACAGCGCATTACGACCGCGTCGAGGTCATCGTGCTCAACGACGCGACGGCGCGCACGGCGGCTCTGCAATCGGGTCAGGTGGACAGCATCAACTCGGTCGATCCCAAGATCGCGCGCCTTCTGGACCGCGCGCCCAACCTCACGGTGCGCAACGTCTCGGGGCGCGGCCATTACGTGTTCATCGCCCAT
>Ga0136559_1000471_pt1 | contig 13705 bp, 11 predicted proteins | sample AntRauMeHopE1496_FD_104633 | JGI IMG/M metagenome (GOLD analysis project Ga0136559, IMG submission 104633) | Saline lake microbial communities from Rauer Islands, Antarctica - Metagenome Hop E1 #496 | ecosystem: Environmental > Aquatic > Non-marine Saline and Alkaline > Saline | place... | reverse complement strand
TTCGGGGCCGTTTCCCTTACGGGTTTTGCGCTGCTGCTGGCCTTCAACCAGGTGGTCATCAAGGTCACGAATGACGGTTTGCAGCCGATCTTTTTCGCGGCCCTGCGGTCGGCGGGGGGTGCTTTGTGCATCCTGATCTGGATGCAGGCGCGTGGTATCCGCATCCAGATCGCGCCCGGTACGGTGCCTGCCGGGTTGCTGATCGGGGTGATCTTCGCGGTCGAATTCATCTGCCTGTTTCTGGCGCTGGACCTGACGACGGTGACGCGCACATCGGTCATTTTCTACACCATGCCGCTGTGGCTGGCGCTGGCGGCACATCTGGTGCTGCCGGGGGAACGGCTGACGCGGACCAAGGTGGCGGGGCTGACGCTGGCGCTGGCTGGTGTGGTCTGGGCCATCACGCAGCGCGGTGGCCCGGCGGGCGCGGCATCGTTGCTGGGTGATCTGTTCGCGCTGATTGCGGCGATGGCCTGGGCGGCCATTGCGCTATGTGCGCGGGTCTCGGCGCTCAGGAACGTCCGCCCCGAAGTGCAACTGGCCTGGCAACTGGTGGTGTCCGCCCCGATCCTGATGGCGGCGGCGCTATTCTTCGGGCCGCTGCTGCGCGACCCCGAATGGGTCCATTGGGCGGGCCTTGGCTTTCAGATCATCGTGGTGGTCAGCGCAGGGTTTTTGTTCTGGTTTTGGCTTCTCAGCATCTATCCGGCGGCGGCCGTGGCCTCGTTCAGCTTTTTGTCGCCGGTCTTCGGCGTGCTTCTGGGTTGGGCGATGCTGGGCGAACATGTGGGGGGTGACATCATCGTGGCGCTTGTCATGGTCTGCGCGGGGCTGATCCTGATCAACCGTCCCGTGCGACATCCGCCCAGATCGGCAGATGGTCCGATGCCCGCCCCGCCAGGCCCGCCCGCGTGACACCAACCCCGTCAAGCCGCAGGCCGGGGCCAAGCCCAACCCGGTCAAGCGCCGCCATGGGCCGCCGCGACGGATAGGTGCGGCCCGGATTATGCAGCGCAAAGAACGGCTCAAGCGGGGCAAACCCCGTGGCAGGCGCCCATTCGTTCAGATCCCCCAAAAGCGCCGTGGGCCTTTCCGGCAGATGCGCCAGTTCCGCCATCAGGGTGATCATCTGACGCTGCCGGTCCCGGCGGCGCAGGCCCAGATGCGTGGTGGCGATGCGCAGCGGCCCGGACGGCCCCGCAAGATCCAGGATCAGCGCGCCGCGCGGCTCCAGCCCCGGAAGGGGCAGGCGGATCAGGTCGGTCATCGTCCAGCCCCGACCCAGCAGAACCGCGTTGCCGTGCCAGCCCAGGCTGACGGCGTTGATCGCCACCGGGGCCGGGGTCATGCCGATCGCATCTGTCACGACATTATGCGGCAATGCCGCGCGGCGCGCACCAAGACGCAGATCGGCCTCCTGCAGGGCGACGATGTCGGCGTCCAGATCGCGCAGGACATCGACGATGCGGTGCGGGTCGCGTCGCCGGTCCAGCCCGACGCATTTATGGATGTTGTAGCTGACCAGCCGGATCAGGTCCGGGCGGCGCGGCGGTGGATGCGTCATTTGGCGATGATACCCTTTCGGTTATGGTTGGGAAACCATCTGCCGATACTGTACGTTGCGTCCCCATGAAATATCTCGATGGACAAACGCCTCTGACCTACCTGATCTGGGGCATCTTGCTGACCGCGGCACTTGGCGGGTTGGTTACGGCGCGCTGGTCGGTGGCGTTCGTGGCGCTGGTGACGTTGGCGGTGTCGTTCCTGCCGCTGATCCTGGCACCGCATATGGGTATCCGGCTGCCGCGCAGCTTCATCGGGGCAATCGTGGTCTTCCTGTTCGCCACGCTGTTTCTGGGTGAGGTGCTGAATTTCTACGAACGCTTCTGGTGGTGGGACATTGCGTTGCATGGGTTTTCCGCTGCCGGTTTCGGGTTGGTGGGCTTTCTTCTGGTCTTCATCATGTTCCATGGCGACAAATACGCGGCACCGCCCTGGGCCATGGGGGCCATCGCCTTTTGTGTGGCCGTGACAATCGGCACGACATGGGAAATTTTCGAGTTCGGGATGGACAGCCTGTTTGGCATGAACATGCAGAAATCGGGTCTGGTGGACACGATGGGCGATCTGATGGTCGACTGCCTTGGCGCGGGCCTCGGCGGGCTGGCCGGATTTCTCTATCTCAAGGGACGAAATCTGGGTGGCGCGGGTGGGATGATCGGAGAATTCATCGGTCTGAACCGTAAGTTGTTTGTGTATCTCCGCAAACGCTAGGGGGCGTGTCAGGTGCCGCAGAACGTGGCCTGCACCACCTCGGGGGCGGTCGGCGGGGCCTGCCAGTCGGCGTAATCGGGTTGATCGTCGAAGGGGCGCGCAAGGATGGTGTTGAGCGTCTGGAACGGCCCCATGTCACCCGCGACAGCCGCCTGAATTGCCTGTTCGATACGGTGATTGCGGGGGATAAAGGCCGGATTGACCGCCTGCATCCGTGCCACCCGGTCGACTGTGTCGCCCAGCCGCGCCTGATAGTGCGCGAACCACGCGTCAAATGCCGTGGGGTCCACGAACAATTCCCGCGCGATCTGCGGCGCGGGGCCGGACAGCGCCCGGAATGTCAGGGTGAAATCGGCCTGATTGCCCGCCATCACCTCCAGCAGGTCCAGCGCCAGTTGTGCATCGTCATCCCCCGCGCCGGACAGGCCCAGCTTGGCGCAAAGCACCCCGTGCCACGCGGCATCGAACCGATCGGAAAAGCCGTTGACCAGTTCCGTGAACCGTTCGATCGCGGCATCCCTGTCGGGCATCAGCGGCAAAAGCGCGGTCGCCAGCTGCGCCAGGTTCCACACCGCGATCTGGGGCTGGTTGGCATAGGCATAGCGCCCGTATTGGTCGATCGAGGAATAGACCGTATCGGGGTGATAGGCATCCATGAAGGCGCAGGGGCCGTAATCGATGGTTTCGCCTGAAATGGTCATGTTGTCGGTGTTCATCACCCCGTGGATAAAGCCCACGCCCATCCATTGCGCGATCAGCCGGGCCTGCGCGCCGATCACGGCGTCCAGTAACCCTTCGGGGCCCTGGGAATCGGGGTAATGACGCGATATGGCATGGGCTGTCAGCGCCTCCAGCGCTTCAAGATCACTGCGGGCCGCGAAATACTGGAAGGTTCCCACGCGGATATGGCTGGCCGCCACGCGGGTGACGATGGCACCGGGCAAGCGGGTTTCGCGCAGCACCACGTCGCCGGTGGCCACGGCGGCCAGTGCGCGGGTGGTGGGGATGCCAAGGGCGTGCATCGCCTCGGACACCAGATATTCGCGCAGAACCGGCCCCAGCCAGGCGCGCCCGTCGCCCATGCGGGAATAGGGCGTGCGGCCCGCGCCCTTCAACTGGATGTCAAAGCGTGCGCCATCGGGGGCCAGCACCTCACCCAGCAGGATCGCGCGGCCATCGCCCAGTTGCGGCGACCAGCCGCCGAACTGGTGCCCGGCATAGACCTGCGCCAAGGGGTCTGACCCGTCGGGCGGCGTATTGCCCGCAAAGAGGGCGGCCAGTGCGGCGGGATCATCAGGCAGGGACAGGCCCAGCCGGTCGGCCAGTGGGCGGTTCAGGGCCAGAAGCACGGGGGCCGAAACGGGTTCGGGCCGTTGCCGGGTAAAAAAGCGGTCCGGCAGACGGGCATAGGAATTGTCGAAGGCGAATTGCATGGCCACGGTCCTGCTTGTGTTCCCCCAAGACGTAAGGATGACATGGCCCGAACGCCACCCCTGACGTGCTGGGTGGTCCATCACCCTTGCGTTGCAACGGGGTCCGGTCCACCCTAGGTTGCAACGCATTTAAACCGACAGGAGATACCTATGGCCGCCAGCACACGGGTCGCAATGCAATTGCGCGACCGCCCGGAGTTTGCCAACAAGCCCAAGCCGCTGACCTTCGGGCCGGACGCCATGACGACCGAGGCGGTGGCCGCGATGACGCAAAAGGGTTTCGGATCGGTCATCATCGTCGATAGCGACGAAAAGGTGATCGGCGTCGTGACCGAGCGGGACATCATGCGCCGCATTGTCAACGATGGCCGTGATGCAGCCACCACGCCGCTGCGCGAGATCATGACGGAAAATCCCCGTGTGGCCAAGGAAACCGACGATGTGGTCGACTGGCTCAGGATCATGTCGAACGACCGCTTCCGCCGCCTGCCCGTTGTGGATGAGGATGGGCGCGTCGTTGCGGTGTTCACGCAGGGCGATTTCGTCAGCTACACTTGGCCTGATCTGATCTATCAGGCGACACAGCTTGCTAAGGCCAGCGTGTTCAGCAACTGGGGCCTGTGGTTGGTCGGCGGTGGCATCATGCTTTATTCGATCCTGATCCTGATCGTGATTTCCGTGGTGCTCTAAAGTCGCGCGATCCGTTCTGTCAGCAGCGCAAAGAACCCCACCGCGTCCACATAGCCCATGAAGGTGGCGTTGGGGGCGCGGTTGGTCACGCCCCACCAGTCGGCCACGGTCATCCCCATGGTCAGTTCGGACGTGGTTTCAATCTCCACATTGATGAAGCGCCCGGAAAACAGGTCCGGTTGGATCAGATAGGCGATGACACAGGGATCATGCAGCGGTGCGCCTTCCGAGCTGTATTTTTCCTTGTCGAAGCGTTCAAAGAAATCGGTCCATTCGGCCACCATGCTGCCCACATGGGTGCCCATGGCGCGAAAGGCCGCGACCCGGTCGGCGGTGGTCAGCGCCTGATGCGTCAGATCAAGCGGCATGACCGTAATGGACGCACCCGATCTGAACACGATCTCAGCGGCTTGCGGATCGACATAGATGTTGAATTCGGCAGTGGGCGTGATGTTGCCTACCTCGAAATAGGCACCGCCCATCAACACGATCTCCTGCACCCGGGCGACGATGTCGGGTGCGCGGGTAAATGCCGTGGCAATATTGGTCAGCGGCCCCAACGCGCACAGCGTGACAGTGCCCGCAGGCCGGGTGCGCAGCGTGTCGATGATGAAATCGACCGCATGGCCGGGGTGCAGCGTCATTATCGGGTCAGGCAGTTGCGGGCCGTCAAGGCCGGTCCGGCCATGGACATGTTCTGCCGTCACCGGCGCGCGCGACAGCGGGCGGTCGCATCCGGCAAAGACCGGCACATCGGTGCAGCCCGCCAGATCGCACACGATGCGCGCATTGCGTTCGGTCAGTGGCAGCGGCACGTTGCCCGCAACAGCCGTCACGCCCAGCACCGTCAGATCCTCGGGCGAGGCCAGCGCCAGCAGGATTGCTACGGCGTCGTCCTGGCCCGGATCGGTGTCGATGATGATGTCGCGCGGCATGGTCCGGTTCTCCTTTTGCGAACGTGACCTTAGCGTTGCGGGGGGAAGTATCAATGCCCTCGCACAGCATCACCGACACGCAAAAGGCCACCCGGATCGGGGTGGCCTTTTATCGGTGTGTCGGGGCGTGTCAGCGTTTTTCGATATCGACGTAATCGCGCAGCGTTGCGCCGGTATACAGCTGCCGGGGGCGCCCGATCTTCAGCTTGGGGTCGGCAATCATTTCCTTCCACTGCGAAATCCAGCCCACCGTGCGGCTGACCGCAAAGATCGGCGTGAACATCGAGGTCGGAAACCCCATCGCTTCCAGGATGATGCCGGAATAGAAATCCACATTCGGGAACAGCTTCTTTTCCGCGAAATAGGGATCGGCCAGCGCCTGCTTTTCCAGCTCCATCGCAACCTGCAGAAGTGGGTTGTTCTCCACCCCCAAAAGTTCCAGCACCTCATCGGCGGATTGCTTCAGCACGGTCGCGCGCGGGTCGAAATTCTTGTAGACCCGATGGCCAAAGCCCATCAGGCGATAGCTGTCGTTCTTGTCCTTGGCGCGCGCGATGAATTCCGGGATGCGGTCGGGCGTTCCGATTTCCTTGAGCATTTCAAGGCAAGCCTGGTTGGCACCACCATGTGCGGGCCCCCAAAGGCAGGCGATACCGGCGGCGATGCAGGCGAACGGGTTCGCGCCCGACGATGATGCCAGCCGCACCGTGGAGGTGGAGGCGTTCTGTTCATGATCGGCATGCAGCGTGAAGATGCGGTCCATCGCGCGGCTCAGGATCGGGTCGGGGGTGTATTCCTCGGCCGGAACGGCAAAGCACATCCGCAGGAAGTTGGTGGCATAATCGCAATCATTGCGCGGATAGACGAAGGGTTGTCCGATCGAATACTTGTAGGCCATCGCCGCGATCGTCGGCATCTTGGCGATCAGGCGGTGGCTGGCGACCTCGCGCTGCCACGGATCGGAAATATCCGTGCTGTCGTGATAGAAGGCCGACATCGCGCCCACCACGCCGACCATCGTGGCCATCGGATGCGCGTCGCGGCGAAACCCGCGAAAGAAGTTGTGCATCTGTTCGTGGATCATCGTGTGACGGGTGATCGTCGTCTCGAATTCTTCCAGTTCCGCCGCCAAAGGCAGTTCACCATAAAGCAGCAGATAGCAGACTTCGAGGTAATGCGACTGCCCGGCAAGCTGATCGATTGGGTATCCGCGGTGCAGCAAAATGCCTTCATCGCCGTCGATAAAGGTGATCTTGCTTTCGCATGATGAGGTCGAGGTAAAACCGGGGTCATGGGTGAACACGCCGGCATCAGCGTAAAGCTTGGTAATATCCACAACATCCGGCCCTGCAGTGGGCGAATGGATCGGCAAGTCATAGCTTTTGCCGTCGATGGTCAATGTTGCGGTTCTGGGTTCGGCCATGTCAGTCCCTCTGCGTGCGGGTCCGCGCACGGAATGGCGCGACGGACGGAATTCCAGGGGCCGGTCTGTCGCGGCCCATGCCTTGCTGCGCTCGCCCGGTTCAGGTGCGGGCGGTGGCTGCGTCGTTCAGGCGGGCGATGGTTTCGTCCCGGCCGATGACCAGCATCATGTCATAGACGCTTGGTGTGACGCTTCGGCCCGCCAGGGCCGCCCTGAGCGGGCCAGCCAGCTTGCCGAAAGTCAACCCATGGGCTGCGGCCACTTGGGTCAGGGTCGCTTCAAGCGTGTCGCGTGTCCAGCTAGCATTATGCAGATGCGGCGTCAATTCACCCAGTATACCACGGGATACATCGTCAAGCGCCACCACTGCCTTCTCCTCCATCGGCAGGGGGCGATCCACCAGCGCAAACTGACCTTTTTCCAGGATATCGGGCAGGGATTTCGCCCGTTCCTTGAGGCAATACATCGCAGCGGCCAAGCGGCCATGCTGCACCTGCGAAAGGGGCGGCTGGCCGGTCAGCGCAAGGAAGCCTGCAATCTCTGCCATCAGATCGGCATCATCCATCCGGGCGATATGCCAGGCCGCGACGCTGTCGAGCTTTTTGAAATCCAGCCGGGCCGGGGATTTGCCGATACCCGGCAGGTCAAACCAGTCGCGCGCCTGATCATCGCTGAACAGCTCGTCATCGCCATGGCTCCAGCCAAGGCGCGCCAGGTAATTGCGCATCGCGGCCGCCGGATAGCCCATGGTGGCATATTCCGTGACCCCGACCGCACCATGGCGCTTTGACAGCTTCTTGCCGTCCGGTCCATGGATCAGGGGGATATGGGCAAAGACCGGCAAGGGCCAATCCATCGCAGCATAGATCTGGGCCTGTCGCGCGGCGTTGTTCAGGTGGTCGTCGCCCCGGATCACATGGGTCACGCCCATGTCATGGTCATCGACCACCACGGCCAGCATATAGGTCGGCGTGCCGTCTGACCGCAGCAGAACCATGTCATCAAGCTGGTCATTGCCGAAGGTGACATTGCCCTGCACCGCATCCACGATCACGGTCTGGCCGTCGCGTGGCGCGCGCAGGCGGATGGCGAAGGGCGCATCGGGGTGGTCCGCCGGGGCCGCATCACGCCATGGCGACAGGAACAGGGTCGACCGGCCATCAGCCTTGGCGGCGTCGCGGAAGGCCGCGATCTCGTCTTGGCTGGCGAAACATTTATAGGCCGTGCCATTTGCCAGCATCGCATGCGCGACCTCGGCATGGCGGGGGGCCTGATCGAACTGGCTGACCGCGTCGCCATCCCAATCAAGGCCAAGCCATGTCAGCCCCGACAGGATGGCCGCCGTGGCCTCGGGCGTGGACCGGGCGCGGTCGGTGTCCTCGATGCGCAGCAGGAACTTGCCGCCGCGCCCGCGTGCATAAAGCCAGTTGAACAGCGCCGTGCGCGCCCCCCCGATGTGCAGGAAGCCCGTTGGTGACGGGGCAAAACGAGTGACGATGGGCTGCGCCATGGGGGAACCTTTCGGGGCTGGTCGACCGCCCGCGTTAACCAGTTGGAAACCATATCCGGGGAAGACTTGGCCACGTCTTAGGCAAGCGGGGCGGAGGTGACAAGGGTGCGCTGGTGGGCCAGCCTCGATACGGTGCAGCAGGGGCAGCGCGGCGCGCTGATGCCCTGGGCCGCCGTATGCCTGGGCATTGGCGTGGCGCTGTATTTCGCGCTGCCGCGGGAACCGGGACCGCTGGCCTTTGGGGCCGCTGGCATGGTCGCGGTGCTGGCCACGGTTGTTGCGTGGCGGCGGGCGGAAACACTGGGGCCGGTGGCGATGGCGGTGGCGCTGATCTGCACGGGCATTCTGCTGTCGGGCTGGCGGACCCATCAGGTGGCGGGGCCGGTGATCGATTTCCGCTATTACGGCCCGATCGAGGGGCGGGTGGTGGCAATTGACCGGTCCGCCTCGGACGTGCCGCGCCTGACGCTGGACCGGGTGCGGCTGGACCGGATGGCCCCCGATGCAACGCCCGACCGGGTGCGCGTATCGCTGCATGGCGACCAGCTTTGGCTGCATCCGATGCCCGGCGATCTGGTGATGATGACCGGGCATCTGTCCGGTCCGTCCGGTCCAGCCGAACCCGGGGGCTTCGATTTCCAGCGCCACAGCTGGTTTCTGGGCATCGGGGCTGTGGGCTATACCCGCACGCCCGCCCTGTTGCTTGAGGCACGCAGCAGCGGCGTTGCCCTGACCCATCTGCGCCTGACGCTGGCCGATGCGATCCGCGCACGCATTCCCGGCCAGCCGGGGGCGTTCGCCGCCGCCGTCCTCACCGGTGACAGGTCCGGGTTGGAGGCGGGTCCGGTGGCCGCGATGCGTGCGTCCAATATCGCACATCTGCTGGCGATTTCCGGGCTGCACATGGGGCTGTTGACGGGGTTCGTCTATACGGCTCTGCGTGGGTGTCTGGCGCTGATCCCGTTCATCGCCCTGCGCTATCCGATCCGCAAATGGGCGGCGGTGGGCGCATTGGCGGCGGGGGCGTTTTATCTGGCGCTATCGGGTGGCAATGTCGCCACTGAACGCGCCTTTATTCAGGTGGCGGTGATGTTTGCCGCCGTGTTGCTGGACAGGCGCGCCGTCACCCTGCGCTCGGTCGCCTTTGCGGCGTTGATCGTGATGGTGCATCGGCCCGAAACGCTGCTTGGGCCGGGGTTCCAGATGTCTTTCGCCGCCACTGCCGCACTTGTCGCGGGGTTCAACGCGCTGCGCGATGTGGAATGGCTGCGCACAATGCCGAAATGGTCCAAGGGCGTGGTCGCATTGGTGGCCTCTTCGGTCATTGCAGGGGCGGCAACGGCCCCTTATTCGGCGGCGCATTTCAATCAGGTTGCCGTTTACGGCTTGCTGGCGAATTTGTTGAGCGTGCCTGTCATGGGGTCCGTGATCATCCCGGCGGCGGTGATCGCCGCGATCCTGTGGCCTGTCGGGCTGGACTGGGTGGCGCTTTGGGTGATGGAACAGGGGCTGATCTGGATCCTGTTCGTGGCCGAATGGGTGGCCGCAATGCCGGGTGCGACGCGACCCATCGTGGCCCCGCCGGGTATCGTGCTGGGCCTGATCAGCATCGGCGGGCTGGTCGTGATCCTGTGGCAAGGGCGCGCCCGGTGGCTGGGGCTGGCCCCCATGGCGGTTGCCTGCGTGATCTGGGCAGGGGCCGACCGCCCGGTGCTGTTGCTGGCTGATGGCGGACGGCTGGCGGGGGTGCTGACGCCCGATGGCCGCGCGCTGAACCGCGACACGGGCGACGGGTTCGTGGCGGGTATCTGGTTGGAAAATGACGGTGATGGCGGCGATCAGGCAGGGGCGGCGGGGCGCGCGGGCTGGACGCCTGCGGGGCAGGGGATGGCGGTTGAACTTGCCGGCACCATGATCTGGCAGGGGGCGGGCCGCCGTGCCTTGGCCGAGGCGGTGGCCGCCTGCGCCAGCCATGACCTGATCATCCTGTCGGAACCCGTGGCGGCGGATGTGGCCTCGTTGTTGCCTGCGGCGATGGCCATGGCGGCGCAGCTGACGACTCCGCTGACGACCCCGCGCGCGGCGATGGCTGCCGCTGCCACACCTATGCCGTCCCAAACCTGCCAGGTGATCAGTGCCGAGACCCTGGCCGTGACCGGCGCACTGGCCTTTCGCATCGAAGACGGGCAATTGCGTATCGTCACGGCGGCGGAACGACAGGGAAGCCGCCCTTGGTCGCCATACACGCAATGAGGCCAACCATGAAACGCCCTGACGCGCAGGTCAGGTTACATCAACCTGCCCAAACGCAGACGCGACCATATCCGGCGATGCGTATGCCGCGCCCCTGACGTCTTGTCAGACAATGATCTGCTTCAATAGGTGCGGATCAGCCCGACCAACCGGCCCTGCACCTTGACCTGATCGTCGCGCAGCATCCGGGTTTCATATGCCGGGTTCGCCGCCTCCAGTGCGATCATGTTGCCCTTCTGGCGGAACCGTTTCAGCGTCGCCTCCTGATCTTCGACCAGGGCCACGACGATATCGCCGTTCTTGGCGGTGCTGCCTTCCTCGATCACCACGATATCGCCATCGTTGATGCCCGCGTCGATCATCGAGTCGCCCTTGACCTCAAGCGCGTAATGGTTGCGCCCGGCGCTGATCATCTGATGCGGCACGGCGACATGGGATGAAATCTCGGAAATCGCCTCGATCGGGGTGCCCGCAGCGATGCGGCCCATCACGGGCAGTTCCATCGCGGCAGCGGCGACCGCCATGGCTCCGCGCGGCGGGTCCATCCTGTCGCCCTCGATCACGCGGGGGGCGAAGCCGGTTTCCATCCCCTCGGGCATCTTGATGATTTCGATGGCGCGCGCCCGATGTGCCAGACGGCGGATAAAACCGCGTTCCTCCAGCGCCGTGATCAGACGGTGAATGCCAGATTTGGAGCGCAGGTCCAACGCCTCCTTCATTTCGTCGAAGCTGGGTGGCACGCCCTCGCGTTGCACGCGCCGGTGAATGAATTGCAAAAGATCGCGCTGTTTCTTGGTCAGCATGGGGGTCTCCGATTGCCTGACTGCTCGGTCACATGTTCAGGTTAGGTTCTACCCCTGTTCCCTGTCTGTGTCAACGAATCATGACACCAATGGTGACAGGGGCAGATAGTCGACCACATCGCCCGCCGCGCGGGCGCGATCATGCGGTGCGCGCACCAAAAGCGCGTTGGACCGCGACAGCACCGTCAGAAGCGAACTGTCCTGCGCCGCGAAGGGCGTCAGTTCCGGCAGGTCATTTCCGGGGGCGACCTCGGACCGCAGGTAATGTTCGCGCGGGCCGTTGGCGGGCATGTCTGCACCCAGACGCGCGCGCAGCCGCCGCCGTTCGCCCACAGGCAGCCCCAGCAGGGCGCGCAGCATCGGCACCATGAATACATGGCCGCAAACCATTGACGATACGGGGTTTCCGGGCAGACCCAACAGGATCGCATCGCCCAACCTTCCCGCCATCAGGGGTTTGCCGGGGCGCATGGCGACCTTGTAGAATGCACGCTCCAGCCCCAGCCCTTCGGCCACGCGGCCCACGATGTCATGATCGCCCACCGACGCCCCGCCGATCGTCACGATCAGATCGGCCCCTGCCGCCAGATGCAGCACCTGGGTCAGGCTTTCGGATGTGTCGCGCGCGATGGGCAGCAGGCGCGCGATAGCGCCTTCGGCCTCCACCATCGCCTTGAGACCGTAACTGTTGGAGGCGATGATCTGATCGGGGGCGGGGTCGCCGCCGGGGCTGACCAACTCATCGCCTGTGGCGATCAGGGCCACCACCGGCCTGCGCGTGACCTGAAGTGTCGGCGCGTTCATCGCGGCGGCCAGCGCGATATCGGCGGGCGACAGGACGCGCGGCGCCTCGATCCGGGCACCTTTGCGGAAATCGGCCCCGGCGGGGCGGATATGGGGGCCTGCATCCAGTGTGCCCCCCAGGATCAGCGTATCGCCTTCGCGCGTGGTATCTTCCTGAATGACCACCCGGTCGGCCCCGTCCGGCACCGGCGCGCCGGTAGAGATGCGCAAGGCCTGACCCGCGTGCAATGTGCCATGCCACATATGGCCTGCGGCGGCCTCGCCCACGATCTGTAACTGCGCGCCGGGCAGGGCGCAGGCCCCGCGCAGGGCATAGCCATCCATCGCGGCGGCGGCAAAGGGCGGCTGGTCGCGGGTGGCAAAGACCGGCGTGGCCAGCACGCGGCCTGCGCCTTGCTCCAGCGGCACGGTTTCCGGCGGCAGGGGGCGGGTCAGCGCCAGACATGCGGCCAGTGCTTCCGCGACGGAGATCATGCCTCAAATCTCCCCGATTTGCCGCCATCCTTGAGCGTCACGCGGATGCCGCCGATTTCCATCGCTTTGTCGGCGGCCTTGAGCATGTCGAAGACGGTCAGTGCGGCGATGCTGACGGCGGTCAAGGCCTCCATCTCCACACCCGTCTGGCCAGTGGTCTTGACCGTGGCCAGGATCCGCACGCCGGGAATGGCGCGGTCGGGGGTCAGTTCGACAGCCACCTTGGTAATGGGCAGTGGATGGCACAGCGGGATCAGGTCGGCGGCCTTCTTCGCCCCCATGATCCCGGCCAGACGCGCCACACCCAGAACATCGCCCTTTTTGGCAGTGCCTTCTTCAACCAGATCAAGGGTTGAAGGCATCATCTTCACCCAACCTTCGGCGATGGCGATGCGCGGCGTGACGGGCTTGTCGGACACATCCACCATATGGGCCTGTCCTGCATCGTCGAAATGGGTCAGCCGTTTCATGCCGCCACCGGGTGGGCCAGCAGGGCGCGGGTGGCCGCCGCCACATCCGCCTGCCGCATCAGGCTTTCACCGATCAGGAAGTTGCGCGCGCCATATGCGGCCATATCGGCCAGATCCGCAGGCGTCGACAGCCCCGATTCCGAAATTACCATCTTGTCCGCAGGCACCCGCGCGGCCAGGGTCCGCGTGGTGTCCAGCGTGGTGTCGAAGGTGTTGAGATTGCGGTTGTTGATCCCCAGAAGCGGGCTGTTGAGACGCAGGGCGCGGTCCAGCTCGGTGCCGTCATGCACCTCGATCAACGCATCCATCCCCCAATGGCGGGCGGCATCCTCCAACTCGGCGGCCTGGGTGTCATCGACGCTGGCCATGATGATCAGGATGCAATCGGCACCCCAGGCCCGCGCCTCGGCCACCTGATAGGTGTCATAAAGGAAATCCTTGCGCAGGCAGGGCAGGGTGGTGGCGGCGCGCGCAGTGATCAGGAAGTCGGGCGCGCCCTGAAAACTGGGGCCATCCGTCAGGACCGACAGACATGCAGCCCCCCCTTCCTCATAGGCGCGGGCCAGTGCGGGCGGGTTGAAATCGGCGCGGATCAGCCCCATGGACGGGCTGGCCTTCTTGATCTCGGCAATCAGG
>Ga0136559_1000470_pt1 | contig 13715 bp, 15 predicted proteins | sample AntRauMeHopE1496_FD_104633 | JGI IMG/M metagenome (GOLD analysis project Ga0136559, IMG submission 104633) | Saline lake microbial communities from Rauer Islands, Antarctica - Metagenome Hop E1 #496 | ecosystem: Environmental > Aquatic > Non-marine Saline and Alkaline > Saline | place... | reverse complement strand
CCAGGAACACAAGAAACTGGATCGGTGCCAGAACCCCTTGAACAGTTGTCCATACGGTGGCGTCACGCCGTATGCGCTCCTCTGGGGTGTAAAGCTGCCGTGACGGCATTGATGTAAGGGTGTCGCTTGGCATGTTGTTGACGATTCCTCCGATCCTTGCATCAAATTTAGCTTTGCCATCGGCAGAGTGTCAACTAAAACTTACACTTTTTTCGGCCTGTAAATCACGCCTGTCAGTGGGCTTTTCCACCCACGAACAGAAATAATTCCCTGTGGGGACTGGTAATGACTGCGTGTGTTGGATAGTTGCATTTCCAAGCGATGCCCAAACTGTCAATTTCTATTGACACTTTGGGTGGTTTAGTGACACTTGTTGTCAAGGCCCACCTTCTACACCGGGCGCGGACGGCAAAATGACGTTGGGCGTGAAGGTGCGGGTCAATCACATGATGACTGGACAAGATCAGATGGCACAGCCCCACAAGGGGATGCGGAATGCTGAAATTGCGGAACTTGCGCAAAAAGCAAATTCGGTTCCCGCATTTCAATCAGCGCAGGACAGGCTTGGCCTGTCAAGAAAACTCGGGTTGTTGTGCGATGCCTTCGTCGCCGACGACAATGACCTGCGCCATGCGCTGATCAGACGGATGAAGCAGGACGGCATCGATGCCAGCGACATCGTCGATTACATCGTCCCGGAAACTGCGCGCCTTTTGGGCGAACGCTGGCGTGCTGACGACATCACCTTTGCCGATGTGACAATCGGTGCCGCACGCCTTCAGGAGGCCGTGCATGCCCTGACCGCCCGCCAGACACATCGGGCCCGTTGCGGCATGGGTCGCATCCTGATGGTTGTGCCCCGCCCCGAGTATCATACCCTTGGCGCATTCATCGCCACCGATCAGATGCGCCGGATCGGTCATGTCGTGGATATTGCGGTCGACATGGATCCGGGTGCCGTCGTCACCCTTATTCAACAACATTCCTATGCCATGATCGGGATCAGTGCGTCGGCGCGCAGATCCCTCGCGTATACGACCGAGATGGTCGAAAGGCTGCGCAGTTCGGTGCGTCGGACCATCCCCGTCGTACTTGGTGGCGGCGTCCTGAACCTTGATCTTGATCTGGTCGGGATCACGGGTGTGACCCATGTGGCGGCAGACGTTGAAGCTGCGTTGAAAATGTCCGGGCTTCCCGTCGTAAAATCGCGGTCAATACCTATATCAGAGTTTGAGGCCACCTGAGCATGACACGATTGTGCCCCCCGGCCTCAAGGAAGCAGGATTTATGAAAACGCGCGCGACAGATTTCTGGAATACCCCGTCGGCACCGCCGATTGCCCCGGAGCAGTTCAACGAAATCGTGGCGACAGCCGCCGATCTGGCTATCGTGCTGGATCGCGCGGGCACTGTAAAATCGGTGGCGGTCAACCCGCTCAACCCCACGCTGGGGAGTCTTGATCATTGGAAAGACCGCGACATCCGCGAATTCATGGCCGAAGACAGCCTGTCCAAGCTGGAGGCGCAGCTTGAAGCCTACCGCGCCGGGCAGAAGTCAAAGGGCAACGCGATCGAGGTCAATCACTTCGACAATGCGAACTGGGAATTCCCCATCCGCTATACGCTGCACAAGACCGGGCGGGACGACGCCATCCTGATGCTGGGCCGCGACCTGCGCCCCATTGCCGAGTTGCAGCACCGCCTGGTCAAGGCGCAGCTTGCGCTGGAAAAGGACTATGAAAGCCACCGCGACTATGAAACGCGCTATCGCGTCATCATGGAGGCATCGCGTGACGCGCTTGTGCTGGTCGATGTGACCTCCGGGCGCATCGTCGATCTGAACACCGGTGCCGCACAAATTCTCGGGGCCGATACCGACACCCTCACCGGCGCGGCCTTCACCCAGGAATTCGACGGCCGCCGCCGGGGTGAGTTCATCGAAGGTCTTGTGGCCGCCTCAGGTGGTGACGCCACTGTCGCGCAGACCGCGCTAACCCGCCGCGGCGGAAAATCCGTCACGCTTCACCCCACCGTGTTCCGTGCTGCTGGCGACCGGACCATGCTTTGCCGGATCGAGGCCGCAGGCACCGCCGAGGTTGTGGCCGCCGAACTCGCCGACACGATGGCGATTCTTTACCGCGAAGGCCCCGATGCCATCGTCTTCACCGATGCCCATGGCATTATGCGCGCTTGCAACGATGCCTTTCTGGGCCTGTGCGACATTGCCCGCATGTCGGATGCAAAGGGCAAGTCGCTGGCCGATTTCCTGACGCGCGGCAGCGTGGACATGAAGGTGTTGATCGACAATGCAGCCCGCACCGGCAAGATGCGCATCTATGCAACCAAGCTGGAAGGGGCCTATGGCTCGCAGATGTCGGTGGAAATCTCGGCCACCCACCTGCCCGGCGCGCCCGGCAACGCGGGCTTTGCCTTCGTGCTGCGCGATACCTCTCGGCTGGAGGTCGTGCGCGAACCCACAGCACCCGCACCGGCGGCCAACCCATCCCCTGTCTCGGACGAGGCGATGCGCAATGTCATGGATCTTGTCGGCTCTTCGCCGCTCAAGGATATTGTTGCCGCCACCACCGATGTCGTCGAAAAGATGTGCATCGAAACGGCGGTGGAACTGACCGACAACAACCGGGTTGCGGCGGCCGAAATGCTGGGCCTGTCGCGGCAATCGCTTTACGTCAAGCTGCGCAAATACGGCCTTCTGAGCCGCAACGACAGCTAGAGCACCCCTGTCGCTTGGGATAGCATGCGGGTCTCCATTCCCGGTGATCATGCCCACCACCACCACCATCACGCCGACCCGTCAAAAGGCGATTGGCGGCTGGTGCTTGCGGTCACAGTCAACCTTGGCCTGACGGTTGCGCAGATCATTGGTGGCATCCTTTCGGGGTCTCTGGCGCTGGTTGCGGATGCGCTGCACAACCTGTCGGACGCCATGGCGCTGATCATCGCGTTCTGGGCGCGGCGGATCGCACGTCGCCCAGCAGATGCGCAGATGACCTTCGGCTATGCGCGCGCCGAAACTGTTGCCGCACTCGTCAACTAAACCACGCTGATCGTGCTGGGCCTTTATCTGGCCTATGAGGCGGTGATACGCCTGTTCAACCCGTCCGATGTTGCGGGATGGACCGTGGTGATCATCGCGGGCACCGCCATCATCCTCTTTGGCTGGAACATCGTCGAACCCCTCGTCACCCTGCTGATTGCGGGTTATATCCTGTGGATGTCCCTGTCCGAAATCGGCGGCGTCATCCGCGTGCTGATGCTGGGCAGCCCGCCGGACATCGTCACGGATGATGTGCTGGATCAACTGGCCGGGCTCGACGGGGTCGCCGATATCCACCACGCGCACCTCAGGCAGATGGATGAACACCAACCCGCGTTACATGCGCATGTTACGATCGCACCGGGCCGCTGGTCCGAAGCCGACGCCATCAAGGACCGGATCAAGACCGCCCTGGCCGACCATTTCAACATCCATCACACCACGCTGGAGCTGGAATGTGCGCGCCATGCCTGCACCCGGGCGAACCGTGTGGGCCATGATGCACCCACAACATAGCGTCAACTAAAGTTTACAGTTGCCGACTCTGCAAGTGTCAGGTTAATCTGACACTTATGAGTTCAACGACCGACCACACCCCGTCCACGCCTGCGCGGTCTCTGCCCGAACCGCGCGCTGTTCTTACGCTACTGAAGCCAATCACATGGTTTCCACCGATGTGGGCCTATCTCTGCGGCGCGGTTTCGGCCGGGGTCGCCCCGTCGGGCCACTGGCTGCTGCTGATCCTTGGCGTTTTGCTGGCTGGTCCCGTCGTCTGCGGGATGAGCCAGGCGGCGAACGACTGGTGCGACCGCCATGTCGATGCCATCAACGAACCTGACCGCCCGATCCCTTCAGGCCGCATTCCGGGGCGTTGGGGTCTTTATATCGCGCTGATCATGTCTGCCTTTGCAATCGCGCTTGGCTGGTTACTTGGCCCTTGGGGCTTTGGCGCAACCATCGTCGCAGTCGCCGCCGCCTGGGCCTATTCGGCCGAGCCCGTTCGCCTGAAACGATCGGGCTGGTGGGGACCGGGTCTGGTGGGGCTGTCATACGAATCCCTGCCATGGTTCACGGGTGCCGCCGTTCTGGCCGCTGGCGCCCCGTCATGGCCTGTGGTCATCGTGGCGCTGCTTTACGGTATCGGCGCGCATGGCATCATGACGCTCAATGATTTCAAGGCGCTGGAAGGCGACCGCCAGATGGGCGTCAATTCCCTGCCCGTCACGCTTGGCCCCGAACGCGCCGCACGCGTCGCCTGCTGGGTCATGGCGGTGCCGCAACTGGCCGTGATCGTCTTGCTGTTTTACTGGGGCCGCGACTGGTTCGGGCTTGCCATCGTCATCTCACTGATCCTGCAACTTTACGCGATGCAGGTCATGCTTCGCGATCCCAAGGCCAAAGCACCTTGGTACAACGGCACAGGCGTCACGCTGTACGTCCTGGGCATGATGATCACCGCAATCGCAATCCGGGGGCTGGCATGACGCTTTCCTGGGTTCAGATCTTCCGCATGGGTCTGGTCCAGATGGCGCTTGGTGCGATCGTGGTCCTGACCACATCGACCCTGAACCGCCTGATGGTGGTGGAACTTGCCCTGCCTGCCGTCCTGCCCGGCCTGCTGGTGGGGCTGCATTACGGCATCCAGATCACGCGCCCGCAATGGGGCTATAAATCCGACACCGGCGGGCACCGTACCCGCTGGATCATCGGCGGCATGGGTATCCTTGCGCTTGGCGGTCTGGTCGCGGCTTATGGTGTCGTCCTTTTGGAGGCATCCTTTGCACTTGGGATGACCGTCTCGGTCCTTGCCTATGCCGCCATCGGGGTTGGCGTGGGGGCCTCCGGCACTTCGCTTCTGGCACTTCTGGCGACCGCGACCGCCGAACACCGCCGCCCTGCTGCGGCCACCATAACCTGGCTGATGATGATCTTCGGCATTGCCATGACCGCAGGCATTTCTGGCCAGTTTCTTGACCCCTACACCCATACCCGCCTGATGGCCGTGGTGGCGGTCGTGACCGGCGCGGCATTCGTGCTGACCTGCCTTGCCATCTGGGGGGTTGAGCGCAGCGTGATCGCTCGCACTGAACCCGAAAGCGCCCCCTTCATCGAAGGGCTGCGCGAGGTCTGGGCCGAACCCAAAGCCCGCATCTTCACCATATTCGTCTTCCTGTCGATGACCGCCTATTTCATGCAGGAACTGATACTTGAGCCTTACTCCGGCCTGGTGTTCAACTTTACCCCCGGCCAGTCCACCACGCTCTCGGGCGCGCAGAACGGCGGCGTGTTTCTGGGCATGGTCGTGGTTGGCATCGCGGGCACGGCGCTTCGGTTTGGCTCGCTGAAATCCTGGGTCGTGGCAGGTTGCCTCGGCTCGGCTGCGTCACTGGTTCTGATCAGCACATTAGGTCAGATTGGGCCATCCGCGCCGCTACTGCCCGCCGTCGTACTGTTAGGATTCTTCAACGGCATGTTCGCGGTGGCGGCCATCGGCTCGATGATGGCGCTGGCCGGTCAAGGCCGCAATGCGCGCGAAGGCACCCGGATGGGTCTCTGGGGCGCGGCGCAGGCTATCGCCGCAGGCTTCGGCGGCCTGGCGGGCGCGGCTTTAGTCGATCTGCTGCGTATCCAGATGACGGATGCCACCGCCTTCGGAACCGTATTCCTGATCGAGGCGGCACTTTACCTTGCCGCCGCTTACATGGCTGTCCGCATCATGGACAGCCGCCAATCCATACCGGCCCCACGGGCCGCAATTCCAGGAGAATGACCATGAAATACGATGTCGTCGTTGTGGGCGGTGGCCCGTCCGGTGCCACAGCTGCCGAAGACCTCGCGCGGTCAGGTCATAGCGTGGCCCTGCTGGACCGTGCGGGCAGGATCAAGCCCTGCGGCGGGGCCATCCCCCCCCGCGCCATCCGTGATTTTCAAATCGATGACGACCAGATCGTGGCCAAGATCACCACCGCGCGGATGATCTCCCCCACGGGTCGGCGCGTCGATATCCCCATCGAAAACGGCTTTGTCGGCATGGTCGACCGTGAACATTTCGACGAATACCTGCGCAAGCGCGCCGCCGATGCGGGCGCCGAACGCTTCACCGGAACCTACCTGCGCATCGAGCGTGACCGCGCCACTGGAACCCACGTCATTTACCGCGACAAGGACAGCGGCGAGGAACGCACCCTTGATACCCGCATGGTCATCGGGGCGGATGGCGCGCGGTCCAACATCGCGCGCACCGAAATCAAGGGCGGCGACCGCATGCCATATGTCATCGCCTATCACGAAATCGTCGAAGCCCCCGGTCCGCGCGGCGACTATCACCCAAACCGCTGCGACGTGGTCTATGATGGCCGCATCAGCCCCGATTTCTATGGCTGGGTATTTCCGCATGGCGATTCCGCTTCGATCGGGATGGGGTCGATGATCAAGGGTGTGGACCTCAAGAAAGCCACCGCCGATCTGCGCGAGGCGTCGGGCCTTGCCGATTGCCGGACCATCCGCCGCGAGGGTGCGCCGATCCCACTCAGGCCACTTGATGAATGGGACAATGGTCGTGACGTGGTGCTGGCTGGTGATGCGGCGGGCGTCGTTGCGCCATCTTCGGGTGAAGGCATCTATTACGCCATGGTCGGCGGGCGCGTAGCAGCCACCGCAGCGGCGGCAAAGCTCAGGACTGGCATGATCAAGGATCTGAAACTGGCCCGGAAACTGTTCATGCGCGAACATAAATCAGTCTTCAAGATCCTCGGCGCGATGCAGAACGCCTATTACCGCAGCGATGAGCGCCGCGAACGGTTCGTCAGCCTCTGCCATGACACTGACGTGCAGCGCCTTACATTCGAGGCGTATATGAACAAGGAACTGGTCAAAGCCCGTCCCCTTGCCCATATCAAGATTGGAATCAAGAACCTGGCCCACCTGACCGGCATCATTTCGGCGACCCGTGCATGACCATCAAGATACCGACCTGGGTAGACGGCACCCTGACCCCTGTGGATAAGTTGGAGGCGCATCAGCGCGGCCTGCGCCACAAGGCGATTTCCGTCTTCCTGTTGCGGGATGGACAGGTGCTTTTGCAACGCCGCGCCATGGGCAAGTATCACACACCCGGTCTTTGGGCGAACACCTGCTGCACCCATCCGTTCTGGGGTGAAAACGCGCTGGACTGTGCGCAACGTCGCCTGGGGGAAGAGCTTGGGATCACAGGGATTTCACTCGATTTCCGCGATACGGTCGAATACCGCGCCGATGTCGGCGGCGGCCTGATCGAACATGAAGTTGTGGATATCTTTGTGGGTGAAGTCGCCGCAGGCATTGAACCTCGGCCTGATCCCACCGAGGTGATGGATACGATCTGGCAACCGCTCGACACCCTCGCGCAGCAGGTCATCACCAACCCAGCCGGTTTCACACCATGGCTGCAGATCTACATGCGCGATCATTCCGCCGCGATCTTCACCGAAACCACAACGGGCTGATCAGAGCAGTTTGCGTTTTATGTGAACCGAAAGAAGCTGTCGCTCGGCCTTCGCGCGAATGCTTCTTTCGATCCTGTGCCTCATGTTCAATGCAAAGGGCTTTAGTCGAATACCACGACAAGCGCCGCGCCCTCAGGCGCGGCTTTTGCGCTCCAGAACACTCACACCCAATGCACCCAGCGCCGCATCGGCAATATGGCCCGCGCTCAACCCCGCCGTCTCATACATATCGGCAGGGCTCGCCTGATCGATGAACATGTCAGGCAAGGTCAGGGTGCGGATGGCAAGCCCCCGATCCAGTCGCCCGGCCGCCGCCAGATGGTGCAACACCATACCCCCAAATCCCAGGATGGCCCCCTGTTCCACCGTGATCAGCGCCCGGTGATCATCGGCCAGCCGGTCGATCAGGTCGGTATCCAGTGGCTTGGCGAACCGTGCATCGGCCACCGTCACACTGATACCCCGCGCCTCCAGCGCCTTTGCCGCCTCCAATGCCTCGGACAGATGCGCCCCGAACGACAGGATGGCCACATCCAGCCCCTCCTGAATGATGCGGCCCTTGCCGATCTCCAGCACCTCGCCCTGTTCCGGCATCGCCACACCCGTCCCCTCGCCGCGCGGATAGCGCAGGGCGATGGGGCCGCTGTCATGGGCCACGCACGTCGCCATCATGTGAACCAGCTCCGCCTCATCGGCGCAGGCCATCACCGTCATGTTCGGCAGCATCGCTAGGTAGCCCACATCGAACGCACCCGCATGGGTCGGCCCATCGGCACCCACCAGACCCGCCCGGTCGATCATGAAACGCACCGGAAGGTTCTGCAGCGCCACATCATGCACGATCTGGTCATATCCGCGCTGCAGGAAACTGGAATAGATCGCGCAGAATGGCTTGAGGCCCCCTGCCGCCAACCCGGCTGAAAACGTCACCGCATGCTGTTCCGCGATACCCACATCGAATACGCGCGACGGCATCGCCTTTTGCATCACGTTCAACCCGGTGCCGCCTGGCATCGCCGCCGTCACCGCGACGACGCGGTTGTCGCGCTGCGCCTCGGCCAACAGGGTATTGCCGAACACGGCGGTATAACTGGGCGCATTGGGGGTGGATTTCGCCTGAACCCCGGTCTTAGGGTCGAATTTCGCGACCCCGTGGTAACAATCATCCGCACCTTCGGCGGGGGCATATCCCTTGCCCTTGACGGTAATGGCATGGATCAGCACCGGCCCGGTGGCCCGCGCCTTGGCCGCGCGCAACACCGACAAAAGCTGTGGCATGTCATGCCCATCGACCGGGCCGATATATTCAAACCCCAGATGCTCGAACAAGGTCGCCGATGGCTGATGCCCCGTCACCAGTTCCCGCGCCCGTTCGGCACCCGCCCGAAATGGCCCCGGCAGATGCGCCGCCACGCCATCGGCAATATCCTTCAGTGCATGCAGCGGCGATTTCCCGTTCAGCCCCGACAGGTATTTCGACATCGCCCCCACAGGCGGCGCGATGCTCATGTCATTATCGTTCAGGATCACGAACAGACGGCGCCCCTCAGACCCCGCATTGTTCAGCGCCTCATAGGCCATGCCCGCACTGATCGACCCATCACCGATCACCGCGATCGCATCGCCCGTGGCCTCGCCCAGCTCACGCGCCATAGTAAACCCGAGTGCGGCGGAAATGCTGGTGGAGCTGTGGGCCGCCCCGAACGGGTCGTAATCGGATTCCGCGCGTTTGGTGAAGCCGCTCAACCCGTCCTTCTGGCGCAAGGTTCTGATCCTGTCGCGCCGTTTCGTGACGATCTTGTGAGGGTAACACTGGTGCCCCACATCCCAGATCAGCTTGTCATAGGGGGTGTTGAACACCGCATGGATCGCCACGGTCAACTCCACGACACCAAGGCTCGATCCCAGATGGCCGCCGGTCTCGGACACAACAGAAATCGTCTCGGCGCGCAGCTCGTCAGCACAGGTGGTCAACTCGGCGTCTGTCATCCGGCGCAGGTCGGCGGGCGACTGCACACGGTCAAGAATGGGGGTGGTCGGTCGATCAGTCATTGGCAGGGCCCTCCCGAACCCGTGTCAGGAAAAGTGCCGCAGCCTGGGTCTGAACCGCGCCGCGGTGCCAGGCCGGTTGCGCAAATGCTGCGCGGGGCCTGGGGGTGACACCGGGCGAAGCATGCCGCCCGGTGTCGATATCGTTTGGCCGCAGGCGCGCGTTACTGGAACGCGCTGTAATCAGGCTCGCCCGATGTGGTGGCAAGCTCAGGCCAGTTGGCGATCACGTTCAGCCCCTGAAGCGGCTGCTGATACCCTTGGTGGCAGGTCCGGCAGGCGGCCATCGGCGCATCCGCATAGACAGGCCCCAGACGTTCGGGCGGATAGACATCCCGAAGCGGCATCAGATAATCAAGGTTCAATTCCTGCACCATGATGATGCCCAGGCTGGCCGTGGCCCATTGGGGCGTGACCTGACCGGGATCGTAGAAGGCGCGGGTATTGTGGCAGAATACGCAGTTCACCCCCAACGAATTGGAGAAGTAATTCATGAACGCATAGGTCCGCTCGGCCTGCTGTGTCAGCGGATCGCCGGGTTGCTGCTGCACACGGCTTTCCAGATCATGCACGGCAATCTGTGCATAATTCCCGTCGGCATCGGGTAGCAGATAGGTCTCCAGGTAATCGGATGGCAATGAGGTGTAATTCGACACCATCGTCACCCGGTTCTGGTTCGCCGACCAGCCTGCCACGTTCTCGTTGACCGGGCTGATCCTGAACCAGATGTTGTTGGGCACGGCCTGTCCACGGTGGCAGGTGTAACAGGTCACACCGACCTCTGCGTTGGCCTGAACATGGCCCACCCAATTTTCGTTGATGTTCTGGGTCATCTGAATCATCCGTCGGGCCACAACCCACTGATAATTCTCCTCGCCCTCGAACAGCGTCGGAATGCCGGTCCATTCCTGCATCGCATCGACCAGCCGATCATAATTGGCGACCGTCAGATTGGCCAGGTCGGGGATGACATCGGGATAGGCCGCACCCGCCAGCTGATCGCCGGGTCGCGGCACCACGGGTTCCGAGGTGAAGAACCCTGCGACCGTCGGATCACCGGCGGCCAGGTCCATGGTGAACTCGGGTACCGACATTCCCGTTCCGCGCGGGCCGGTCTGCTGGCTTTGGGTTGCGAAGGGTTGCCCGAACGCCACCAACATTGCTGCGACAAACACCGCCCCCCCTGCGGCCCCCACCAAAATGGCGGGGCCGAAGACATTCGTGGGATTCTTGAAGTTCCAGTCGTCAAACCACTTAGGCAACATGGCTTAGTTCCCTCCCTGACCGATACCACCGAAGTCACCGTAGGTACCAAAGGCCTCATAGCCATAGGGTGCCAGGTAATCGGGGGCGAAGTTGTGTTCGATGGCCCAGATGAACCAGTTATCAACCACGGTTCCAGTAAGCAGAATGCCGATCCCGCCAGTGACGGGGGTCAGAACCGCGAACCACCAGGCCCAACGGTGAATGCCTTCCATCGTGGCGTTGAAGCCCATGGTCCAGCGCCAGAACAGGGCGGCGCGCTCAGATGCAGTGCCGCGATCGTAAATCTGCTCCAGCTCCCGGTCGCCGCCGAAACGGCTGACCGACAGGATGGTTGCGGCGTGCATCGCAAACAGCAGGACCGAACCGTAAAGGAACACGATGCTCAGGCAGTGGAACGGGTTGTAGTAGAGGTTCCCGTAACGGATGCTGAACGCCGCCGTCCAATCCAGGTGCGGGAAGATACCGTAAGGCACCGCCTCGCTCCATGATCCCATCATGATCGGACGGAACAGGCCCAGCACCAGGAACAACCAGATCGCGGCAAGAAATGCCCATGCGATATGCTTGCCCATCTTGTGCTGCACGGCCAGCAGATATGTCCGCAGCCACCAGCTCATCACACTGACCAGCAGGAAGAAGCCCGCGATGATGAACCACCCGCCATCATTCAGCGGAGGCATCCGCAGGCCATGTTCCGGCCCCGGCGGCTCAAGCGACAGCCAGAACAACTGCCGGATGAACTCCGGAATGTTCCAGCCAACCTGTGACAGCATGTTGAAGCCAACGATGTTGAACCAGACCAGACCGGTCGCCAGACTGATCGTGCCCGCCCAACCCAGATAGATTGGGCCAAGCTGCGCATTCCCGATCCAGCCAACGAGGGTCGAGAAACTGGCCCCCTTGGACCGTTCAGCGCCCATGTTGTTTTCGTTATCCATGCCCATCTCGGGCTCACCCTGCACCTGAACCTGGGTGAAGATGTTCTGATATTCAAAATAAGCCATGGCTCAGTTTCCCCCTGTCAGAGCGGATGCATTGGTGCCGATGGTTTCCAGCGCATTGGGGTCATAGATGATCCCCTGGCTCGGCCAGATCGGCATTTCCAGCCACCAGTTCCACCATTCCGGCCAGCCGCCGGTCCAGACGGGACCAGAGATGATGATACAGACCGCGCTCCAGAATCCCGCGTTCAGCGCCAGAAGAAGGCCCAGACGGTGAATGCCCAGGGTGCCGATCGAATAGCCGATGAAATCGCGGAAGAAGGTGTCTTCGTGATCAGGCGACTTCGCCTCTTCACCCTTTTCCGGGTTCGCCGCCGATAGGATCAGACCGCCATGCAGCGCCAGCGCCAGCGTCGTGGTGAAAAAGAACGTCACCGCGATCATATGGGCCGGATTGTAATGGAAATGCAGATAGGCATAGCCGGTGTTGCTCACCCAATCGAGGTGGCTGAAGATGCCATAGGGGAAACCATGTCCCCAAGCCCCCATCAACAGCGGCCGAAAGATCACCAGCGTGATATAGGCCAAAATCGCAAAGCTGAAGGCGAAGGGCACATGATACCCGATCCCCAGCTTGCGGCAAATCTCGACCTCACGCAGCGCCCAGCTGACGAATGCGCCGACCGCGCAGAACGTGATGATCTGCCAAAGCCCGCCTTCCATCAGCGGTGCAAAGCCCAGCCCGTAACTCAGGTCAGGGGGGGCGATGTTGATTGTCCAAGGGTTCCAGTTGCCATCCATGGCAGCCCCCCAGAAGATCAGGATTGTTCCCAGCAAGGCGAAAAAGGCTGTCGTGACCCCGAAAAAGCCCACATAGAACGGGCCGACCCAGAAATCGAACAAATCGCCGCCGATCAGCGTCCCTCCGCGGACGCGATACTTTTTCTCGAAACTTAGCAAAGCCATGCGTTTGTCTCCGCGTTTGGCGGCTGTCTCGCGTTGCGTCGGAAGCCGTCAGTGAATATGGTTTATGGCTGCGGGCAGAACGGGCGCCCTGCCCGCAGCAATTTTATCTTTTCCGTCAAGCACAAGGCGATGGCTTAGTTGCCAAAGCCCATGTTCATGGCGGCCGTATCGAACCAGTTCATGCCAGACGACAGAACCACCAGGTGGATCATTGCCGCCAACAGGAAGAGGAACACACCCTGCGCCACGAAAACGCGCCGAGGGTCAAAGATCAGCCAGATTTTATAGAACTTAGACATGTCTTATTCCTTCCTCAGAACCAGGGTGCCCAGATGTACGTCGCAATATGGGCGACGATTGCCACAGCGGCGAACAACGTGAGCCCGCTCACGTAGACCGAGTGCAGCTCTTGCGCTTGTTCGTCGGTAAGACCTGTAAAGCTCAGGTCAGTATTATCAGCCATTAACTTTCCTCCGGAACGTTAGACTGTGCCGCAAACCCTGCGGCCAGGCCCGGAAAGGTCTCATTACCTCTCCGATTTTCCACCTCCAGCGGGTTTCCCCATCTTTGGCGAACTCTGTATCGGCGCAACGCGTCGCGCCGATAATCTCGTGGTCCGGTCCTGCACACCTGAATTTAAACAGGCTCTGTCGTGCGGGATCGGCTCTGAATTTCTACGCCGAAAAGATCATCGGTGTAATGATGCGCGCTTGCGTCCAGGCCCGCGCGATCGGCCCCTTGCTGGTCAGGCTGCCCGACCGCAATGCGGCCAGCGCCCAAGTGATCGTTGCCAGTGGCAGCGTCGCCAGAAAGATGATCGCGAAGTAGATCATGAATTCGGTCTTGAGCGGTTTGCTCCGTCCCGTGATCGGGGTGTTTGAAGTGAAGTCAGCCATCAAGTGCTCCTTCCGTTGGTTGTCTCGAATGTCTTCGGTGAAAGCGCCGCCACCCT
>Ga0136559_1000469_pt1 | contig 13732 bp, 16 predicted proteins | sample AntRauMeHopE1496_FD_104633 | JGI IMG/M metagenome (GOLD analysis project Ga0136559, IMG submission 104633) | Saline lake microbial communities from Rauer Islands, Antarctica - Metagenome Hop E1 #496 | ecosystem: Environmental > Aquatic > Non-marine Saline and Alkaline > Saline | place... | reverse complement strand
TTGGTGACCACCTTGATAAATACCTAAAGAGATGGTAAGTATATCGTTTTGATCATAAAAAAAATGGTTTCTGAAATGAATTCCATTTTCATCTGACTGAAAAATGTCTGATGATTTTAGTTTATCCGATGGAGTGAAAAGTTTCCCTTCCAGTAAGGATCTAACTTCATTTTTTAACTGAGGATCCTCAATATCTGCATCATCAGTTTGACTGATATCACAGGCATAAAGTCCAAGAAGTACGACGGTAAATAAAAATTTTAGATTTTTCATCAAAGTGAAATTTAGAAATTAATAATAATTTATAAAACGAAATAAAAAAAAATTAGCCAACTGAATCTCAGGTTTCTAGAAATAAATTAACATGTCGTTTGAATTTAATTATCAATTCACTCATTCTTCTCCTAACCCCTACCGATATAGCTCAAAGAAATTGGCAGGAGTGATCACTTTAAAAGTGGAATTGGGATAGTTTTCCAGAAACTCAGCTGGGATTTTTCCTTTTCCATTCTCTGCATATTTGAATTCAAAGCAATGAAGTGTCCCGTCTTTTTCTTCGATGTAGTCTATCTCCTTCTGATCGTACGTTCGCCAGAAATAAATATTGACAAACCGCCGGTGGAATGAATTGTATTTCATTCGCTCCGCAATGCAAAAGTTTTCCCATAGGCCGCCCACATCATTTCGAAGTTGCATTTCATTGAAATTTCGGATGATGGCATTTCGGATTCCCACATCGTAAAAATAGATTTTTTGACTTTTAGCGAGCTCTTTTCTCAGATTTCTACTGAATGAGTTTAGTCTGAAAATCACAAAAGCCTTTTCAAGCAAATCCAAATACCGCTTCACCGTATGGACATTAGTCGCCGTGAGCTGCGCCAATTCATTGAGTGAGGATTCACTGCCAGTCTGCAGCGCAATGGCGCTGAGCAGCTTGAACAGTAAGTCTGGCTTTTTGATTTGTTCAAATTGAAATAAATCTTTGTACAAATAATTGGAAGAAATTTCGGCAAGCTCTTCAATCTTGTCATTTCCTTCACTTAGGAATACCTGAGGGTAAAGTCCAAATCGAAGGAGATTGGGAAGGCTGGCTTTGATTTGAATGGGGTCAAGCTCTTGACCGATTTCTTCCAAGGAAAAAGGAAGCAGTAAATACTGTCTAGATCTCCCCGTGAGCGGCTCGGAGACCATTCCCGAAAGTTCGAAACTTGACGAACCCGTAGCAATAAACTGAACTTCCGGAAAGGTGTCTATAAGCACTTTTAGCGTCAGCCCTATAGTAGGAATATGCTGCGCCTCGTCGAATATAATCAGTTTACGATTGCCTATAAACTCAGCTAAAAGCGCCGAATTGGTAGTTGAAAGTGCTGATTGGTATTCCTGAAGTTCGCAATTGACATAAGCAGAGTGGGCTGGGTACTTGTCCAAGAGTCTTCTTACCAGCGTTGTTTTCCCTGTGCGTCGGGCGCCATAAAGAATCAGAACTTTCCCTTTGAAAAATTGACTTTCAAACTGCTCGAAAAGAATTCGATTAATTTTCATTGGAGATAGTGTTTGCAAATTTATGAGGACAACTTCACAAATTTAGCATAATTCATGAGGACAACTTCACAAATTTAGCATAATTCATGAAGTTGACTCCACAAATTTGAAATAATTCATGAACTCAACTTCATAAATTTGGATTAATATAGGGAAGTTTGGATCAAAGGTTTGTGATTTGGATGATATGGTTGACTCCAGCTTTATGTTTTATTAATCCACTTGCGATGGTTAAGGAAAGTAGCCTTGGTAAGAAAATATGATTCTAAGACTTGGTGAGCTTCAAAAAACACGTGCTTGAATTAATTCCTAATTTTTATTTTTTTATTATCCGCTACTTTGCCAATAGGCAGAAGAGATAAGAATATAATTGGTGCCAAATTGATACTTGGGCGTTTCGGTCTTCCCTGCCTACCGGCAGGCAGGCGTCTTCGGTCCCAATAAGCAAAGAAAATAAGGCAACTGGCATTATTGTGGATATACAAATTTTTATTTCATTCCAATGATAGAAATCCTATTTTTAGGAATGAATCAAAAATCTCAGCCGCTCCTGTTCATACTTTTTCTGGGTATCCTTCCACTAGTTTCCTCTTGTAAAAAATCTGAGGCAAAAGCTAATGAAAGTCTCAAACCCAACATTATCTTCATCCTCGCCGATGATTTAGGTTACGGAGATTTAGGATTTTTAGGTCAAAAGTATATCGAAACTCCAGTGATAGACGGTTTGGCTGCCAAGGGGATGTTCTTCACTAATTTCTACTCAGGAGCTACTGTTTGTGCGCCTTCTCGCTCAGCATTTATGACTGGACTTCATACCGGGCATACGCCAATTAGAGGCAATACTGAAGTGCAACCCGAAGGGCAGCGGCCAATGCCCGATTCCGTGATGACCGTTTCTAAACTTATGCAAAAGGCTGGCTATGTTACCGGAGCCTTTGGCAAATGGGGTTTGGGATTCCCAGGTTCGGAGGGCGACCCAGTCAATCAGGGTTTCGATCAGTTTTTTGGCTACAATTGTCAGCGCTCCGCCCACCGATACTATCCGGATTATTTATGGGACAACTTCCAAAAAGTGGATCTTCCCGGAAACGATTGGACGACCAAGGGAGATTATGCTCCCGATTTGATTCAGGAGAAGACTCTTAAGTTTATTGAAAAGAATCAAGACAAGCCTTTTTTCCTTTTTATGCCGATCGTCATGCCTCATGCAGAATTGGCAGCGCCGGATGATGAAATTTTGGCTAAGTACAAAGCTAAGTTCCCAAATGAAGCTCCATTTGTCACCGCTCGCAAAGGCGCTGATTATGGGCCTGAGATGATCATTACCGCCTATCAATCTCAAGAGTATCCACATGCGACTTTTGCAGCCATGGTAGAGCGAATCGATAGCTATGTCGGTCAGGTGGTCGAGAAATTGGAAGAGTTGGGTTTGGCTGAAAACACGATCATCATCTTCGCCTCCGATAATGGTGCACATCAGGAAGGTGGGGCAGATCCAGATTTCTTTGACAGCAATGGCCCTTTTCGAGGCTATAAGCGCGACCTCTATGAAGGTGGTATTCGCACGCCGATGGTGGCGTATTGGCCAGGGAAAATCAAAGCTGGTTCCGAAAGCGATCAAGCCTTTGCCTTTTGGGATTTGCTACCGACCTTTTCTGAGCTGGCAGGAATCACGCCAGCCAAAAAAACCGACGGAATATCATTTGTTCCGACCCTTTTAGGAAATGCTCAGCAAAAGACCCATGACTATTTGTATTGGGAATTTCATGAGCAGGGCGGGAAGCAGGCGATCCGTCAGGGAAACTGGAAAGGAATAAAACTTCAGGTTTTTGGGGCAGAGAAACCAGTTTTGGAACTCTATGATCTCAGCAAGGATCCAAGTGAAAGCACTAATCTAGCAGCACAAAATCCGGAGAAAATGCAGGAATTAGCACAGCTCATGGATGAGGCTCATACCAGCAATTCGCAGTTTCCACTTTATCCAGCGGAGCGTGCAAGTGAAAAATAGGTTCAATGATTTTTGCTGCAACAAGAGTTAATTTTTTAACTCGATTGAGGGTAAAGTCTTTGGAAAGTGGGTAAAAGATCTACCAGCCATAAGCCCTTCGGAAATGAAAATGATGTAAATTTCATTCCACATTAATCAAATTGCCATGAAAAATCCCACTGTTATCTTCATTTTGGTTTTGGTAACAGCTTGCACTTTTTCAGGCAAAAAAACTGAATCCATTATTTCCTCAGAACGCTACGAAACTGTTGGCTCTGTCGATCGAATCGATCAATTGATCAATACTTTGATTCCGAAAGATGCCAAAATAGAAATTCTGGCATCGGGGTTTGATTGGTCGGAGGGGCCACTATGGTTGGAGGATCAGCAAGCCTTGATCTTCTCTGACGTGCCTGCCAATAAAATCTATCGATGGTCTGAAAAAGATAGCATTTCTGTTTTGTTGGAACCTTCGGGATATTTTGGGGATCGAAATGACAAACGAGAATCGGGTTCGAATGGATTGGCATTGGATACAGATGGGAATCTCCTGCTTTGTCAGCATGGATATCGTCAGATAGGTAAGCTGAAAACGCCACTTTCTAATCCATTGCCTGAATACGAAATGCTAGCTTCAGAGTGGGATGGGAAGCGGTTCAACAGTCCAAATGATTTGGTGGTCCATTCAAATGGAGGGATTTACTTTACCGATCCGCCATACGGTTTGGATGAATGGGATGAGAAGGAGCTGGACTTTCAGGGAGTTTATCGTCTCAAAGACGGCGAATTGACCTTGCAGATTGACAGTCTGAATCGCCCAAATGGAGTGGCATTGAGTCCCGATCAAAAAACTCTTTACGTCGCACAGTCTGATTCGAAAGCGGCTCGATATTATGCCTTTGATCTGGATGAAGACGGTCTCGTGATCGGAGGAAAGATCCTTTTGGACGTGACCTATCTTTTAGCAGAAGGAGGAAAAGGATTGCCTGATGGCCTTAAGGTACACTCCTCCGGGACTATTTTCGCCACAGGTCCGGGAGGAGTTTTGGTCATTTCAAAAGAAGGAAGGCACCTAGGTACCATTCAGACTGGTCAATCCACTGCAAACTGTGCCTTTGATACTGAAGAAAAGTATCTGTATATGACCGCTGATATGCATTTGATGAGAATCAGACTGAGGTAGTGCACTATATTTTCGGTAAAACCCAAGGCGCGCGATAGTTTGGCCAAATCAATTCATTGGCAGCTGCATTTCCGGTAAATTCTCTTTTAGCCTCATCCCAAATCAGTTCTTCCGCTCCAATTCGCGCCGCAATATTTGGGATATGTGCATGCAAGGCGGCAATTCTTCCGGCCTCCGGGGGACAAATAGGTTGATTTCGGGTTTTGATGCATTCGACGAAATTGGCCACATGGAGATTGTGACTTTCGGTGGTTCCTTCCAGTTTTTTGGCTTCCACTTTGTTAGCCTTTGCTTCGGGGTCCCATTCAGGATAGATTTCATAGCCACCACGATTGACTACCAGAGTGCCTTTTTCGCCTACATATCCGATTCCGTATGGTTTGCCATAAGGCCCTGTTTGCAGTCCACCGTTCATATCGTAATTAATCAGAAAGTCTTTTTTGGGATATAAGACATTCATCGTGTCGAAGGTATCCCGATCCCGATTCTCGTTATTGACATTGACGGCGTAGGTCAACACTCGGGACGGCACCGCGGGATTTTCTTCCACCCAGATAGCCATGTCCAATAGGTGGACACCCCAGTCGGACATCAGCCCACCGCCATAATCCCAGAAATGTCGCCAGCTTCCATGAAAGCGATTTGGATTAAAGTTTCTGGAAGGGGCAGGGCCCAGCCAAGAGTCATAATCCACGCCTTCTGGAATCGGAGCCGCAGGCTTAATCAAGTTGCCAAGTCCATAATTAAAGTTGGACCAGATGTTCACCTTTCTGATTTTGCCGATATAGCCACTTTTCACTAAATCTCTAGCTTCTATAAAACCTTGTCCCGAGCGTTGCTGCTGACCGACTTGCATGATACGGCTGTACTGATTTTTTGCGTTTACCATTAAGTCACATTCACCTATACTATTTGCCATGGGTTTTTCTACATATACATCCATGCCCGCTTGGCAGGCAGTCACAGCCATGAGGCAGTGCCAATGATCGGGCGTACCGATGATTACGGCGTCCAGATCCTTACGCTCCAGTAGTATTCTAAAGTCAGTATAGCGCTCGGGTTTTTTTCCTGTGGCAGTTTCCACTTCTGCGATTCTCCGATCAAGTACATTCTGGTCTACGTCGCATAGCGCGATGCATTCGACTTCCGGGAGTGCGATGTGATGGCGGAGGATACCAAATCCCATATTGTTGCAGCCTATAAGTGCCACCCGAATCCGATCACTCGGGGCGATCTGTTGCCTGGCTTGAAGTAGGGAAGGGGTTAGCCAAAGTCCCCCGGCGAAGATTCCTGTGGATTTGATAAAGGTGCGACGATCCGTCATGAGGTGTTTGGGTTTTGGTTTGGGAAATGGTTCTCGCGATCAAATTACGAGAAATAGAGACGAATAGAAATAGGGAATGGGTAAATGCTTGTCAAATTCGATTTATAGTCTTTAAAAATCTACTCATTGTGAATAAGCCTCTTAAATAGGTGGATAAGTTGTGTCTTCAAAGCCATTTCTTTGGGGAAAAATTGTTGATAAATACTTAGTTTATTTTTTGGATTCAGCATTTTATTGTTGCAACTTTAAAATATCAAGTAAGAGATAAAAAGTCGGGAATACGATCCCGGGTTCGTTTTGAAAGTTTGAGATCAGGCACAAAGGGGAATTTATTTTAGGATAGATTTCTGAGACGGTTTCACCGCAGAAGTGCAACAACGATTTGGTTGAATTTGATGAAATCTTCGGATAGCTTCAAATTTCCAGACACGAAGGAAAGACGAGTAATCGTTTTTTGTAAGAGGTAACTCCAGAAGTGCTCATATGGATTAATCAGCTGGCGGATACTCTTTGGAGTAGAAGCAATCGAGCACAAAGGAACGTCTGGGTTTTCCCGGAAGTTTGTAACGGTTCGCCGCAGAAGTGCAAAAAAAGATCGGCCCATGAAAGATGTCCTTTATTGGATATCGAGACTCTTGGCATGAATGGTCGGATCCTTCGGGAAATGACTGAAACAGCTCGCTGCAGAAATGCGCTACAAGAATTCTCTAATGGGACATGTGTTTCGGCACGGCTTTATAAGCTTAGAACATTGACTTGGGCAACTGAGGATAACTTTGAACGGTAGCTTGACGCAGTTTGAGAACTATGGTTTTCAATTTGTGAGACGGGAAGAATTCGCAAGAATTTCTTCCCGTTTTTGTTTTTAGGCTAGTTTGCTTTTATGTAGGATCACATTCTCTGTCCCACTGAAACCATTCTTCTGGTGCTTTGGCTACAAATTTTCCTTGTGTGAATTTAATCCGATCTGGAGCGTCGGGCTCACTTGGACCTTTAGATGAGAGAAAAAACTCCAGTTCAAAAACCCAATGGACTTCTTTTTTATCATAATCATAATGCGTTATCTGAAAATAGCTTTCCTTTAATTCAGAATCCAATTTATAAACCGTACTAATTGCATCATAACCTATGGTAGTGATGTGGCCTGGCCGTGCAGGTTGTCTCACATTTCTTCCGAAATTGGGATCATTTTGAGATGTGTTTCTTAATAATTCTTGAGATGACTGGATTTCAGTGGTTGGCAGAATGAAACCCAAATTTAATTTTCGTTGAAAACGACCAGTCTCGTCATAGGCATTAAAGCCGAATCCAAGCGGGATAATTGAATTATCAGGGGAACATGTAATTTGTTTTTGCAATGAAAAACTAATTGGAGATTTCCATTCTTCTCCGTTAAAAAGCACGGTCATTTGTCCATTAAACTCCCTAGTATCAGGCTCACCTTCTTCTTGATTGCAGGAGAAAAAGGCTCCTGATATAATCAGAATTATAATTAACTTTTTCATAATTAGTTTTTTATAAATCGTAAATGATGACTTTCATTTAAAGAATTTTGATAGCTGAATAAATAAACTCCTGGTTTTAAATTATCGACAGAAAGGGTAATTTGTCTTTCATCTTGTGATACAACACTGATTTGAGAGGTAACGATTGTTCCGTTTTTCACATCTGTAACTTCAAAGGAATAAAGTTTTATTTTAAAACTAGTTACGCATTTATTTTAAATCCAAAAAACAATTTTTCTTTTTTAAAAGTTTATTTAATTGTCAATAAGGAATTTTAAAAAATCATTTCAATAGTTTGATCCGCTCCTCCCAATCCCTCAACTATTCGATACGATATCGAGTGACAGTTTTTGTACTGGCCCGGTTGTTTTCGATAAGATCAGGATCTTGCCGATCTGTCCAATAGTTTAGCCTTTTACAGCTTTTCACAAATGATTCGCTGCTCCAAATTTGCAATTTCGAGCTCTGATCATCGAATTTATAATTCGGAAATAGGATTATTCGCAAAATTTAGCAGGTAACTTGATTTAGTTACGAGCAAGATTATAGATTATGTATATCCGCTTTTACATCAGTAGGATGATAGAAGAAATAGAAACTATGGTTTTCAATTTGTGAGACGGGAAGAATTCGCAAGAATTTCTTCCCGTTTTTGTTTTGATTTTTCCGGATAGTTTGGCGAGAATAAACTTTGGCGGGAGGTTTTGCTCTTAAAATATTTTGAAACCTGACTACTTTACTAATTGTCTTTGCGCTATCACCTATATAATATTCAAATAGTCTTGCTAGCTGTCTCGGGCTTATACCTGTGTTCAAATCAGTTTCGATATTTGGCACACCAATTTTTTTTAGAACGATATTGATTTTTTCATAAAGTCTATTATCATATCTAAATTTTACATTTGAGATTAAATTAGTAATATATGTACCGAATGAGTTTGATTTCCTTGATATGTTGACTGATGGAAAAATTCTCAATAATAAACTTTGCGGTATGAGGGACTATTGAATTTAGATTTTTAAAACGATTACTTAACTCAGGCCTACCTAAAGCAAAATTTTTGTTAGTTAATGTGTTTTTTTGGATCAAGGAGAAGTACAAACATAAATTCTTCTGTTTTATTATTGATCGGAAGTGTAGCATACCAACCTCTTATTTCACCAATGTGTTTTGCAGTGTTATTAGTATTAAATTTTTTCAACTCATCCATTGACTGTCTTAATGCGTCAGACAAAATCTCTGAAATTCTTGATAACATTTCAATTAAAAAATCAGCGATAGCTTTTGTTGCTATATCAAAGGTCTCTTTGAATACAAAGTAGTCAGGGAATAGATACATTTCCTTATGTCGTAAAAGAGAGAGTTTTAAAAGTGCAGGTTGTAATGTCTTGGAATGTCGAAAATGTTCAATCAGAATCTGCTTTTTAGAATCCACCAAAAACTTCTTGTATTTTGACTTTAGGTAATTTACTTTTTCGCTCTCTAAATTAAAAGATACTAAAGGCATCAATAAATTCTTACGAAATGAAGGAATTAAATCATCTTGGTAATAGCGTAGCCTTTCCTCGGCTGCATTTAAGTGAGGTAAATACCGCTTATCATTTCCGACTAATCTTTCTTCAATTTTCCTTAGTCGTTCTGCCCTTCCTGATATGTAGCTTCCAAATTGTGAAGAAGTTAAGATCTCCTTGAATTTGACTTCTTCATAATCCAACTCCTCCCATGTTGAGAAAATATATTTCGGTGATCCTGAATATTTTCTTGTTCATACTTGAGCATCTCCTCCGCTTGGTTTTTGGTAAGTTCAATACCATTTATAGCTTTATACCGAGTCTGCAAAGCCGTAATTTCCCGTTCATTGTCCCGAGGTGTTGTTGTCGTAGTATATTCAGTACCGGTCTTTTATAAGAATAGTAGGCAAGTTAGTAGGAAGTTTCGAATACTTTTGTCCTTTACCCAATCGCTGAATTTTCCTGTTTTTCCTACATTTATGTGTTTTCTGTGACTGGCTTTACCATCAAAAATATAATTACCTCTAGACGAGTCCTTTCCTTTATTGAGAAGTTAAAATACTGTTTTTCAAGAACATGATTATATTCAAAGACTGATATCAATCTGTATAGATGGTCAATTGGTGTTATATTTCAAATCAGTGAATTATGCTTAAATCTTCATTACCAATAGATGAAAGGGTCGATTTATTTCTCTTGATTAGGCTGAATTCATCTATATGGGGCTATAATCTCTTAGATTTGAACAAAAGAAGGAATATGAAAATGCTCAAGTGGTCAGTTGTGATAGTGCTATTCTTGATCAGATATGAGGCGGCTATCTCTCAAACTGCGCCAACTATACTGATTGCCTATTATTCACAATCAGGTCATACTCAAACTATGGCTGAGGCGGTGGCTAAAGGAGCAGAATCGGTGAATGGCATAAGCATACGGTTAAAATCTATCGATCAGGTTACACCTGAGGATTTGCTGGAAGCGGATGCGATTATCTTGGGTTCCCCAGTTTACAATGCCAATCCGCCTCCCGCCGTATTAGAATTCATCAATTCCTGGCCATTTGAGGGGAGACCTTTGAAGGATAAAATTGGAGCCGTATTTGTCACTGGTGGAGGTTTTTCGATCGGTGAAGAAGCGGTTATGTTCAATATAATTCGAGCCATGATGATTTATGGGATGGTAATAGTAGGAGGAGACCAACTTGAGGCTGCATTTGGGGCTTCGGCGATTACAGACGAAGGAATATTTGACGAAAAACCTGTTGATGAGATTTTTCTACTTAAAGCGGAAGGATTAGGGAAAAGAGTCGGAGAATGGTTACACAAATAGATTTAGCCCAAATTTGGAAGAGGAGGCGGTATAGGGTAGATATCTGCCTTTACACAACCTGCTCTCTTAACAATGGGCATGTAACGGCAGTATTTCGAGGTCATTTGGTCGAGTAGTCACTCTTGCTAACAAACAGTATTTAAAAAAAAATCTCCTGTGAAAGCCACAGGAGATTATAATTATAAGTTTCTTCAAACCTTTCTCGACAAACTTTTAAAAACGTGGAATTATTTTTTCAAATAGGAAGAGTACATCCATACCAATTTTTCCTGAGCTCGTACGTAGTCACTCATGAGCGCGTTGGTTCCTTCATCACCAGCATCAGCGGACATCTCGAGAAGTGCGCGCTGCAATGTAATAATGGTCTTAAAAGAATTCAAAATATTCGATACAGCCTGCAAGCCATCGGAGACTTCGTTACTTTCCTGTATTGAGGAGATGGTCTTGTAGTCCGAGTATTTATGATTTGGAGCATGACCCAGCGTCAAAATACGCTCAGCTACTTCGTCAATTTTGATTTGCAGTTCGGTGTAAAGCTCTTCAAATTTCACATGCAGCTCGAAGAATTTCTCTCCCTTGATATTCCAGTGATATCCTCTTGTATTTTGATAAAAGATTGAGTAATTGGCAAGAAGCTCACCTAATTTACCTGCCAGTTCTGCTGATTTATTGGTATCTAGACCGATTGAATTTAAGTTTTCCATGATATTAATATAAGTATAATTTTCGCTTTGATTGATTAATGTTGTTGGTTATCTCAGTGCATTCCTTTATAATAACCAGCTTTGGACTTGATAGTTATTTATTATGTGGATTAAAGTTCAATTTTCTGGGATTTTAGCCCAATCAGTTGTCCCTTTTGAAAGGATATTTTAGAAGCAACATTTTTGTCTTTGCTCTATACAATTTTATTACAGAGTATAAATTTCACCTCGTTTCTGAACCGGAGGTCGATCAGTCTTAGTGTCCAGATTCTCCCTGAAAATTGCTAAATGGAGCTGTGAGCTAATGCTGAGTTGATTTTTCCGTATTCGCTGAATACAATTTTTTATATTTCCGGATGATTTTCGGAAATGGAGCTTTTATTTCGCCAATCCCATAGGACAATGTTCCATTCCTGAAAATCATCTTGGAAGGTGTGAATTATCTCAAACCCTATCCGAAGATGTGCTCAAACTGAGCGACTGTTGCTAGTTACTATCTCGGTGATGGCGTAATCATATTCTTCCTTGAAAAGCTTTCGGTATTCAGCGAACATCTTATCAATCAAACCTAATCCACGAAATTCTTTTCCCACACATACTTGCCCAACGATTAGGTAACTTGAGTCATTGAGTGATTTTCCTTGATACCTGATTTGATCAATCTGCTCAAACATGGGTTTAAGCATAGGCACAGTTTCTCGAAGAGTCTTACTCATCGCCAAAAGATAGCCTATAACCTTTTCGTCTTTCTTTAAGATCAATTGAGGCGCATGTTTAGAGAATAGTTGGAGATCTTTCAAATCGTGCGAAACCATCACAAATCCTTGCTCTTTTTTCTCCTCCTCAGCTACATTCTGACCTAAATTTTTGCTTTGACGAACTAGAATCCCTTTCAGGTATTTTTGTGAATTTGCGATACAAACTGTTGGCATGCTATTCTTACAAGGTTTTTAAATAATTAGAAACAAATATCCTTCATCATATAAAGCAAAGTAATAGATCATTTATGCACTATGTGCTCGACTTTTTAGTATTCAATTTTTTTGTCTGATGAGCAACTAATCTTGATTCTATAATTGATGTTGAACAAAGCAATTAACCACCATCAATTAATGGAATACAGCAGAAGAAATATAGCTACTTTCGATGAAAATTTTTATGTTGAATCATCTAATTTGGTAAATCAATTATTCTATGAAATTCAATAAAATCTTCTTTGGAATCTGGGCAGTTTTGTTTGTCTTGTTTGCCTACTGGCAGTTCAATGATCCCGATCCTGAAGTTTGGGTGAGTATTTATGCTGTTGCAGTGATATTTTGTTTGTTTGGGATCAGAGGAATTTTTCCTAAAATTCCGTTGACAGTGGTGGTTTTCGTTTGTGTTCTTGGTGCCATTTATTTCTTTCCCGGAGGGGTGGGAGACTGGGTTTCTCAGGAGTGGGCCCAAAAAGACCTCACGATGAAGACGCAACAGATGGAAGAAAACCGGGAGACTTTTGGACTACTGACTGTTGCGATAGTATTAAGTCCTGCACTTTACAAGGCTTGGAAAGCTTAAAATAGTCAGTTATCCATTACTTTAGCCTTTAGAAAAAACATCCCATAAATTTCAATTAAGTTGAGTCATTCGAACCCAAACCATAAAACCATGAAAAATCTAGTGCTCTTACTGTCGGCATTCTTCCTGTCTCTTACCACTTTTGCACAGCAAAATTCTGATATGAAATCAACCTACTTCGAAGTCCGAAAATACTACGCTAATGACGGCAAGCTTCAGGACTTACTCAATCGATTTGAGAATCACACGATGAAGCTGTTTGAAAAAGCTGGGATGGAAAACATTGCCTACTTCGTACCTGCGGAAAATACAGATAATTCCATGACTTATATATTGGGTTATCCCGATGAAAAATCTCGAGATCGGATGTGGGCTGAATTTGGCAATGATCCGACTTGGAAAAAAGCAAAAGCTGACTCCGAGGTGAATGGGGGTTTGGTGAAAAGCGTGGATCAGACTTTCATGGTGCTTGCTCCGGATTTGAATAACAATCCAAGACCTATGCCTAGTGGCGTGATACAGATGAGAACCTACTTCATGCTTAACGGGAAAGTTCCGAATATCCAAGCCCGATTCCGGGATCATACACAAGATCTATTTGAGAAACAAGGTCTGAGAAACTATCCCTATTGGATGACAGTAGAGAAAGATGGTTCGCAGCCAAAATTGGTTTACCTACTCGGAGCGAAAGATCAGGCAAGTTTTGATACTGGTTTTGCAGCTTTTATAAAAGATCCAGAATGGCTTAAGGCTCGGGATGCTTCGGAAGCTTCCGGTAAAATCGTTGAAAAGATAGATGCATTGATGTTTAAGACATTGCCCTATTCACCTTTGAAATAAAAATAGTATCAGCCTTTGAGGTCTTGTCTATAGCCTTTGCTTTTGAAACAAATGCTGATCGACCTCTAAGATTCGGTCAGTTAGCAGTAGGCAGTTTTACAGTTGGCAGTGAGCCATAAATGATTCAACTGTATTTATGATCCTGAATTCGTGACTGTGGACACTCACTGTGGCGGAAGAACAGCGCTGAAGGCGCGTCTTATAACAGCCATGGGTGCAGCCCATGGTATTGAAGGTCCAAAGGGAATC
>Ga0136559_1000468_pt1 | contig 13732 bp, 11 predicted proteins | sample AntRauMeHopE1496_FD_104633 | JGI IMG/M metagenome (GOLD analysis project Ga0136559, IMG submission 104633) | Saline lake microbial communities from Rauer Islands, Antarctica - Metagenome Hop E1 #496 | ecosystem: Environmental > Aquatic > Non-marine Saline and Alkaline > Saline | place... | reverse complement strand
TGTCCAGATTGTCGGGGCGGTTCCGTGGCTCGCGGGTATCTGATTTCTGCATCTCGGCCCCGTCATCGGCCAGCTTGTGATCCAGCCAGTCGGGCAGAACCATATTGCCGAACATCAGTTTCAGTACCGATTGCCCGACAAGGTATTCGCGCCGCCCTTTTTTGAGCGCGCGCATCACGGCGCGGGCCGCGACGTCGGGCTGAAAGATCGGCGGCGCGGGCTGTGGTTTCTTCGAGAGGCGATTGCGCGCCCATTCGAATTGCGGGGTGTTGATTGCGGGCAGCTGCACCAGGCTGATGGTGATGCCCGACCCATCGCGGATCAGTTCGGACCGGACGGAGGAGGTGAATCCGTTGATGCCATGTTTGGCCGCGCAATAGGCCGATTGATAGGGCACGGACCGATAGCCAAGGCCCGATCCGATATTGACGATCCGGCCAGTGCCGCGCCCTTCCATGGCCGACAGGGCTGCGCGGGTGCCGTTGACCTGCCCCATGAGGGTCGTCTGCACGATGGCGTCGAATTCATCGGGTTTCATCGCCGTGAAGGGCGAAAAGCTGGTCAGCATCGCGCAATTGATCCAGACCGAGATCGGCCCAAGCGTTTCGGTGAAGGCACTGGCTGCGCGCGACACCTTGGCCGCATCGCCCACATCGCAGGGCAGGCACATGACCCGGTCGCCGTATTCTGCGGCCATCTGGTCCAGCCGCGCCTTGCCGCGCGCCAGGACGCCAACGGAATATCCGCCCTCCAGCAGGTGGGACACCACGGCACGGCCGATGCCTGCGGTGCCTCCGGCGACGACGGCGATTTTGGGTTCTTGGGACACGGAGAAAAACTCCTGCGTTCAGGGGGACGACGTGGCGCTCAGGTCGACATCGTGGCGACCGAACCGCCATCAACGCGGTAATTTGCGCCCACCACGAAACTCGCCTTTTCGGAACACAGGAATGCGATGGCGGCGGCGACTTCCTCGGGCTTGCCGCGACGCTTGAGTTCCAGATAGGGGCGTTCTTCATCGAGGAAGGATTTGATGGCCTCCTCGCGGCTGACGCCTAGCTTTTCGGCGCGCTTGTCCATCATGCCGTCTGTCATCGGCGTTTCGATCAAGGCGGGTGAGACGGTGTTGACCAGCACGCCGCTCGGGGCCGTAACGCGTGACAACCCCTTGGCGAAGTTTAAAAGGCCCGCCTTGGCGACGTTATAGACGGATTCCTCAGGGTAGGGCTGCACCGCGTTTTCGCTGCTGACCACCACGACACGGCCCCAGCCGTTGCGTTCCATCGTTGGTACGAAACAGCGCATCGTGCGGATCACGGACATGAAATCTGTCTCCCACGCTTCGTGCCAATCGGCATCCGTGACCTCAAGCGGGTGGCCCTTTGCGCCGGTGACGCCAGCGGCGCAAACCAGAATATCGGGCATGCGAAACCGTTCGCGCACCGATTCAGCCAGCCCCTTGATCTGGGCGACATCGCGCAGGTCCGCCTGAAGTGCGTGCGCACCCTTGCCCATTTCCTGAGCTGCATCGGCCACTGCGTCGCCTTTCAGATCCACAAGGATCACCGACACGCCTTCGTTCATCAGCGCGCGCGCGGTCGCGCGCCCGATGCCCGACGCGCCGCCGGTGATCAGTGCCGTCTTTCCGTCCAATCCGAAATTCATCTGGGTCGTCCTTTCGTTGGGTGGGTCGGTTTCAGTTGCAAACGCCGGGGCAGGGTGGCGGTTCCGGCCCCTACCAGAACAACACCAGCGTGCCGATCATGCCTGCGACCAACAGCCCCGCATGCACCCGCACATCGGACCAGAGCGGCCCCTTGAACGCGGGTGTGTCGAAGGCGGCCTTGCGAGACCAGATCGCGCGGTCATCGACCTCGCCCTGTTCGGTTATCAGCGACAGGCCCACGAACATGATCGTGGTGATGACGGTCATGAGGGTGACGTTGATGGTGTAATGCAGCGTCCAGAGCCCGAACTGTGCCGCCAGAAACACGCACAGGCCAAGCGCATGCCCCGCGATCAGCGTCCAGAAGGCGGCCGTGCCCGTGCCGCGTGGCCAGAGCGCGCCGAGGACGAAGATGGTGACAAGTGGCGGCACCAGCACGGAAAACGCCTGCTGGATGTAATCCCACAATCCGCCGAACAGCTGGATCATCGGTGCCCAGGCGATGGCGAACAGCATGAAGCCAAGCGTGGCCCAGGTGCCCCATTTGCGCTGCTGTTCCGGTTCGGGGTCTTTGCCGGGGCGGATCAGGAAATCATTGACCAGAAGGGCTGATGATGAATTGAGCGTGCTGTCGACCGACGACATGATGGCTGCGATCAGGCCCGCCATCACCAACCCGGTCAGCCCGACGGGCAGCACCTGGGTGATCATTACCGGGAATACCATATCGGAATTGGTGATCTCGGGCAGGGAGATCACCGCCATCACACCCGGCAGGATGATGAAGAAGGTAGGCAGCAGTTTCAGCAACCCGCCCAGGATCGCACCCCATTGCGCATTGGCCAGATCCTTGGCCCCCAGCACCCGCTGCACGATGTATTGGTTCGTGACCCAGTACCAGAACCCCAGCAACCAAACCCCGGTGAACAGACCGGGCCACGGCAGGGTCGGATCGTCGATGGGCTGCACGATGGACAGGTTGCCTTCGGGCACCTCGGCGCGCACGGCGGCCCATGAGAAATCGACCGACTGAAACATCAGATAGGCGGTGATGGCGGTGCCGATGATCAGAACGACAGCCTGCAGGATATCGGTATAGACGACGGCGCGCAGCCCGCCGGTGGCGGTATAGATGCCCGCAAACAGCCCGATGGCCGCCGCACTCACCCACAGGTCGAGGTTGGGGAAGAACACTTGCAGCACCACGGCACCTGCATAAAGCCCGCCCGCGGTATCCACGATGATGGTGAAAACGATTGTCAGCGCCGAGAAATAGGTGCGCACCCGGCGGGAATAGCGTCGTTCCAGATATTCCGGCGTCGTGGTGATGCGTGATTTGAGAAAGACCGGCGCAAAGACGAAGGCCATGAACAACAGCGGGATGCCCGCCATCCATTCATAGGCCGATACCGACAGGCCGCCGGTATAGGCCGACCCCGTCAGCCCGATCAAGGTGGATGTCGAGATGTTCGAGGCGAACAGCGAAAATCCGATCGCCGCCCAGCCCAGTGACCGCCCGGCCAGGAACATGTCCTCGCCGGTCTTGTTCATGCGCGACACCCAGATGCCGATGCCGATGATGATGGCAAGATAAGCACCGATGACGATATAATCGAGCGTGGCGAGGCTGGCGTTGAAATCTTCCATCGGGTTTCCTTTGCTTGAACTGTTCGTCAGTCGACGGCGGCATTTTCGCGGGGCATCCCGCGCAGGGTGGCGGGTTGTTCGTCGGCGGGCATGGTGCGCAGGTCGCCGCGCAGACGGGGCAGGGATTGCGGATATTCCGCCTGCAGCCAGCCGATCAGCTTTTCGCGGATTTCACAGCGCAGATCCCAGGCCTGCGGCGAGGTGCGCGCGCTCATCAATCCGCGCAGGGTGAGGGTATCCTTGTCGGTATCCGTGACCTGAAGGTTGACGACCTGACCGTCCCAATGCGGCGAGGCATGGACAAGTTCCTCCAGCTTCTGGCGCACGGCTTTGACGGGAACGGTGTAATCCAGATACCAGGTCACGGCCCCGATGATCGACGCGGTTTCCCGCGTCCAGTTCTGAAAGGGCTGTTCGATGAAATAGGACAGCGGCACCACCATACGCCGCCAGTCCCAGATGCGGATCACGACATAGGTGGCGAAGATTTCCTCGACCCAGCCCCATTCGCCTTCGACGATGACCACATCCTCCAGCCGGATCGGCTGGGTGATGGCGATCTGGATGCCCGCGATCAGGTTGGCCAGCACCGGGCGCGCCGCAAGGCCAAGGATCAGGCCCGCCGCCCCCGCTGATGCAAACAGGCTGACACCATATTCCTGCACGCCTTCAAAGGTCAGCAGCACGGCGACGACGGTAAAGATGATCAGCACGATATTCGCGGCACGCCGCAGCACGCGTACCTGCGTCACATATTTGCGGGCGGCCAGATTGTCCTCGGTATCAAAGCGATACCGCTTCATGGAGCGTTCGGTGAAATGATTGCTCAACACCACGGCGGTCCACCCGACCAGCACGATCAGCAGGATCAGCGCGATATGCTGCAACCCGTTTTCCCAGCCATAGGGCAGGCTGACCTGCGGCAGCACGAGGATCAGCCCCAACAGGATGAATCCCAACCGCATCGGCCGCCGCGCCTTGTGCACAAGTGACCCGGCAATGCCCACCTGTAGACGCAACATGCGGTCGAGCAGGCGGAAGGTCAGCCAATGCGCCGCCAGTGCCAGCGCGATGGCCGCCACGACGATGCCGAGGGGGATGACGAAACCGGGCAATTGCTCCAAAAGCATCACCGCCCGGTTCCAGGTTTCGATGATCGCCTGTTCCATCACCAGAACCAGACGACAACGCCGACCATGTAGATGATCAGCACACCGCTCAGGATCGTGCGGTCAAGCCATATGGGGCTTTCGATCGTGCCGAATTCCTCTTTGGTATCGGCCCAGTCCCAGACGAGGTTCTTGGTGTCTTCCTTGGCGTTGCGGCCGGTCAGGGCGCTGATCCCCATGTGCGACGCGATGGCCGCAAACATCAGCAGGGATGACATGACGGTGTAATGGATATCGGGCAGGCCTGCCGCCTCCCAGACGCCGGACACCTCTTTGGTCAGGAACATCGGGATGCCGATGATCAGCCCGCCGATGATGGTCCAGAACGCGCCATGGCCGTTTACCCATGGTACGAAGAGACCCAGGATATAAACCACGACGATGGGTGGCACGACATAAGACAGCGAGGATTGGAAATAGCTGAACAGGCTGGGAAAGCCCGCGATCATCGGGGCATAGATCGCCCCGATCACCATGCAGACGCCGGTGACGATGCGCCCGATCTTCACATAGGTCTCATCGCCCAGATCGGGTTTCATCGGCTTGACGAAATCCAGCGTGAACAAGGTGCCCGCCGAATTGAGCGCCGAGTCGAGCGAGGACATGATCGCTGCGATCAGCGCCGCCATGATCAGGCCCCGGATGCCGATGGGCATCAGCTCGAACGCGAGCGTCGGAAAGGCGAGGTCCGGTGTTTCCAGATCGGGGTAGAGTTTCAGCGCGATCAACCCCGGCAGGATCAGCAGGAAGATGTTCGGCAGCTTGAGGAAACCCGCGAACAATGCCCCCAACTGCCCCTCGCGCTGGCTTTTGGCACCAAGTGCGCGCTGCACGACGAACTGGTTGATCGTGAAGTAATAGAACCCCAGGATGATCACGCCCCAGATGCCATACCAGGGCAGGAATTCGCTGTCGCCATCCAGGATCAGATGCTGCTTGTTCTCGGGCAGGTCGGTGAACAATTCCTGCCAGCCGCCGATCTCGCCCAGACCGATCCAGAACAGGGCGGCGGCCCCGATGATCAGCAGGATCGCTTGAACCGTATCGGTCACAACCACGGCGGACAGGCCCCCAAGGATGGTATAGATACCGGCCACCAGCGCCAGAACGGCCACCGCCGTCCACAGGTTCAGAAACCCGAAGACATTGGAAATCACCAGCCCGCCTGCGTAAAGCGCGCCGCCCGTGTCGATGAAGATGATCGCCAGAAGGGTGAAGGCCGAAAACGCCCGCCGCGACCGCACGTCATAGCGGAGTTCGAGAAATTCGGGAACGGTCGAGACCTTGGCCCGCAGATACGACGGCAGGATGAATACTGCGAAGATGATCAGGACAAGCGCCCCGGTCCATTCCCAGTTGTAGATGGCGACGCCGTTTTCATAGGCCCCGCCAAGCGTGCCCACAAAGCTGGAGCCGGACATATTGGAGGCGAACAGCGAAAAGCCGATCAGATACCAGGGCAGCGTGCGACCGGCGAGGAAATAGTCGTCAGCCCCACCCTTGAGCTTGCGGGACACATAATAGCCATGGCCCATGATCCCGATGAAATAGACCACCACGATCGTGTAATCGATCCAATGCAGGGCGAACTGCGCCTCACCCATCTGCTTGGCCTCCGTGCTGCCAATGTCAGGTCAAGAATTTACCGATCACAAACGCGAGACGTGGGGCGGGGTTCCATATAAATAAACGAAATGGTTATATAATACTGAAAACATGGCTGAGGGCGCACGCGGATTGCGTGCGCCCTGCAAACTGCGTCAGACGCAGTTCTTCGCAGGCATCAGGCGTCGTTGGCTTCCCAGGTGTCCATGCCGTCCAGCTGGTCTTCGGTTGCGGCGACATAGGCGCGCAATTCGTTGCCATCGGTGCGCCGCAACTCGATCTGGTCGAAGGTCATCCGCACGGGCTTTTCGCCGATGCCCAGAAACCCGCCGACGTCGATGATGGCGGCGTCGATGTTGCCATCGTCACCCAGTGTCAACTCGCTGATCTCGCCGACCCAGTTGTCGTCGCTGCCATAGACGGCGACGCCCAGCAGGTCGTCGGTTGTCAGGCTGCCCATCTCCACCATCTCATAGGATTGGTCGGACCCGTCGTCCCACATCGCGTTGCCGCGCATCTCGTCGTTCGATGTGGCGGATGCCTGATCGTAGTTTTCGCTTTCGCGGAAGGTGTCGGCGTTGCCGTTGAAGACAATGAAATATTCGCCATCGTCATCGGTGTCCTGTGCGAAGCGGACTTGGTCGATGTTGATGCGACGCTCGGTCTCGTTCATGCCAAGAAAGCCGCCAGCATCGACGATCATGCCACGCACTTCGCCATCGGTGCTGAGGATCACGTCGCTGATTTCACCGGCCATGGACCAGGTGTCGGGGGCGTCGGTCATGTCCATCATCTGGCTGTCATCGGATATGTCATCGCCCTCAGACAGATAGACGCGGTGCCCGATCAGGCTTGATGCCTGAACCGTCATGTTGCCGGTATAATCCAACGAAACGGTGGCCATGTCGGCATTGGTGTCGGTCGATTGCGCGGCAAGGGGCAGGGCCGTTGCGGCAACGATTGCGGTCGTGAGAAACAGGCGTTTCATCTGGATCCTCCTCTCAGGGTTCGGAATGGGCGGCAGTGATCAGCCGCTTGCCAGAATAACGCCCAAGCCCCGTACGGGTTGCCGTTTCGATGAAAGAAATGGCAGGGAACCGGCGGCGATCAGGTGGCGTTTGCATCATCCCGCGACCGCCTGGATCACGATGGCCCCCAGGTAGATGAGCAGAAGCGCGACGCTTTCGCGCCCGATGCCCCCCGGCCCCTGGCGTTCCCGGAAGATCAGACCCAACAGCAGCACGGCGGTCATGATCATGCCGACGGCCAGCCAGAACAGATCGCTCTGACCCACGGCATGATAGATCGAGCCGTCCCGGTATCCGATATCCGATATGGTCAGGAACAGCGTGTCGAATGTATTGCCGCCGATGATTCCGCCCACCGCCAGTTGCAGCGCACCGCGCCGCACGGCGGCCAGCGTCGTGACCAGTTCCGGCAGGGACGTGACCACCGCCGTCATCAGGGCGCCCACCAACGATGCCGACACACCCAGCCGGTCGGTCAGTTGTGCGGCCACCTGTGCGATGGCCCAGCCCGCCGCCCCCATCACCGCCATCAGCCCCAGGAACAGGATGATCAGCCTTGTCGTGGAACGACCGTCATCGTCCCCCACTGCGGGCGTGTCGGTGCGGGTTGCGCTGGTGTCCACCGGCGTCCACATCGGGTCTTCGCGCAACCGCGCGCTGGCCAGGATACCGCCCGCATAGATCAGCACCATCAGGACCGATGCGGGATGCACCCCCCAGATGCTGATCGGGGCGGTCGTGGCGGCGGCAAAGGGCACCGCCAAAAGCAGCAACAGCAGCCCGCATTGGAACATGTTCACCAGTTCGGCTGCGGCATGTTCCAGATTGGCCCGACGATACAGGATGTCCGCCACGGCCAGAAACGCCGTCTGCGCCGCGATCCCGCCGACCCCGTTCGAAAACGCCAAGGATGCGCGCCCGTCCAATGCGGCGGTCAGCGAAACGATGGTGCCTGAAAACGATGTGGCCGCCCCCAGAAGAACCGCGCCGACCAATGCCTCCCCCAGGCCGGTCGTGTCCGCGATCCGGTCGGCCAACCCGGTCATTCGCAGGCCCGCAAAGAAAATGACAACCACCGCTGCGGCGCCGATCAGGCCAAGAATTGAAAGGGAAAGACTGGCGAACATGCGCGGCCAACGCGCCCGCGTCCGGGAAGTTGCAAAGAATTGGCGGAACCTCCGGCATCGGCATGACGTTTGCCAGCCAGTGCAATGTCGGAGGCGCATCATGACCACAGCCTATTCCCGCCGTGCGGTTCTCAGACAGATCGGCCTTGGCGGTATTGCCGCCGCGACCGTACCGTTCGCATCCGTTCAGCACGCCTTCGCGCAGCTTGACGACCGCCCGTGGTATTATCTGACGGATGCGGAGGCACGCTGGTTGGCCGCCGCCTGCGATGTGTTCATCCCCCAAGACGAATATCCCAGTGCCAGCCAGGCGGGCGTGGTCGATTTCATCGATCTCCAACTGGGTGGTGATTATGGCCGGGGTGCGGGGCTTTACCTGCAAGGGCCGTTCCGCGATGGCACGCCGTCACAGGGATATCAGCTTCAACAGACCCCTGCGGAATTGATCCGGCAGGGGATCGCGGGCCATATGGGGGAAGGGCAGGTGCTTTTCGATCTGGATGGAGCCGCCCGCGCAGATGCCGTCCAGACCCTGTCCGAACGCGACGACATGCTGGGCGATGTGCCTGCCGCCACATTCTTCACGGAACTGCGCAGCCTGACGAACGAAGGCTATTTCGCGGACCCGATCTATCTGGGCAACACGCAATATGCGGGGTGGCGCATGGTCGGATTTCCGGGCGCGCATGCCTATTACCTTGACCGCGTGGATGATCACAACAGGCCGCACCGCCAGCCGCCCATGGGCATCGCGCATGACCCATCGGGGCGGTCGACCCTGCCGCGCCTGATCTCGCCGGAGGGATAGGGCCATGACCGATCGTATCTTGCCCAAGACGGATGTGGTGATTGTCGGCGGTGGTTGGACCGGCCTGACCGCCGCCTATGAACTGGCCCATGCCGGTCAACGCTGTGTCGTGCTGGAGCGCGGGCGCGCACGCCATGACGCGACGCATTTCGCAGGCCCCGAAGAACATGATGAACTGAAATACGCCATCCGCTACGGCCATATGCAGGACATCAAGAAGGAAACCCTGACATTTCGCAACAACCGCCGCCAGACGGCCCTGCCGATGCGGAAATGGGGATCATTCATGCCCGGCTCCGGGCTTGGCGGTGCTGGCATCCACTGGAACGGCCAACTCTGGCGCCCCCTGCCGTCCGATCTTGAGATGCGCAGCCATTACGAGGGCCGCTATGGCGCAGGTTTCATCCCCGACGATCTGAGCATCCAGGATTGGGGGGTCACATATGAAGAACTTGAACCGCATCTGGATTTCTTTGAACGCATCTGTGGGGCCGCAGGTTACGCGGGCAACCTGCAGGGTGAGGCGCGCAGCGGCGGCAATGTGTTCGAGGGTGCGCGTCAGGGCGATTACCCGAACCCCGCGATGAAACAGCCGATCTCGAACACGCTGTTCGGGCGGGCGGCATCGCGGATGGGCCTGCATCCGTTTCCCATGCCCTCGGCCAATGTCACGCAAGCCTATGAGAACCCTTACGGGGCGCAGTTGCATCCCTGCACCTATTGCGGGTTCTGCGAGCGCTTCGGCTGTGGCTATTTCGCCAAGGCCGATCCGATCATCTGCGTCTATGACCGGATCAAGGATCACGAGAATTTCGAGATCCGGTTCGAGGCCCAGGTGCTGCGGGTGATGAAATCCGCCGATGGCCAGACCGCGACCGGCGTGGCCTATCAGGATGCAGACGGGGCGGACGTGTTCCAGCCCGCCGATACCGTCTGCCTGAATGCCTTCAGCCTGTGGAACGTGCATCTGATGCTGGTGTCGGGATTGGGCGAACCCTATGATCCCGAAACCCGCACCGGCGTGATCGGGCGCAATTACAGCTATCAGACCATCGCGGCGGTCGATGCCTTCCTTGAGGATGAGATCATCACCAACCCCTTCATGGGGGCGGGCGCGTTGGGCGTGGTGGTCGATGATTTCAATGGCGACAATTTCGATCATGCCGAACTTGGATTTGTCGGTGGCGGCTATATCGCATGCAAGCAGTATCACGGGCGGCCGATCAGCTATCAGCCGGTGCCTGCGGGGACGGCGACATGGGGCCTGGAATGGAAGCAGGCGGTGCGGGACAATTACCTGCATCATGCCGATATGGTGGTGCATGGCTCGTCGATGTCGACGCCGGAAAACTACCTGGACCTCGACCCGACCTATACCGATGCTTACGGTCGCCCGCTGCTCAGGATGACGTTCAACTTTCCCCAGAACGATCGCCGAATGAGCGAATATGTGACCGCGCGCGCGGTCGAGATCGCGCAGTCGATGGATCACGTCACCTCGGTCAGTTCGACCAATCTGGCGGCCCCCGGCAGCGACTATTCCATAGTGCCCTATCAGACCACGCATAATGTCGGTGGCGCGGTCATGGGGACCGATCCCGCCACATCCGCCGTCAACCGCTTTGGCCAGATGTGGGACCATCACAATGTCTTTGTCTTCGGCGCGTGCCTGTTCCCGCAGAACCTTGGCTACAACCCTACCGGGCCGCTGATGGGGCTGGCCTATTGGACGCTGGAACACATGAAGACCGATTATCTTCCCAACCCCCGCCCCCTGATGGATAGCTGAGAAAGGAGCCCGCCCATGACCCGCTCGTTCCGTATTGCCGGTGCCGGTGTGGCGCTTGTCGGCATTGCCGCCGTGACCGCCACCCTGAACGCCCAGGATTATTCCCAAGCCCCGCAGCCCTCCACGCTTGAGGCGCGTCTGACCGATGACAGGGTGCTGTTCGCGGTCGAGGTCGAAAGCGATGTGACCGATGATGTGCTGGAACTGGGCCGTCTGGTCGCCATGGGCGGTGCGGCTGCTGGCGGATCGGGCATGGCCTGCATCGCCTGCCACGGGGCCGAAGGCACGGGCGACGGATCGGGCGCGTTTCCCCGGCTGGCGGGGCAGTCGGGCTGGTATCTTTACAAGCAATTGATGGATTACGCATCCGGCGCGCGCCCCAATCAGGTGATGAGCGGGATCGCCCAACGCCTGACCGAGCAGGAGATGGAAGCGGTCGCGGCCTATTTCGCCGCCATCGACGCGCCCTATCGCCCGGTTCTGGGGGAGATTGACGTGCAGACCCTGCAATGGGGCGGGCAGTTGGGCGCGGTCGGGTCCGCCGAACGCGGGATCCCGGCCTGCGTCAACTGTCACGGGCCACAAGGCTCGGGCAACCCGCCATCGGTCCCTTACCTGGCAGGGCAATATGCCAATTACATGACCCATCAGCTTCAGCTGTGGCAGGACGGTGTGCGCAACAATGACGCCATGAATGTGATGTCGACGATCGCCGACGCCATGACCGCAGAAGACATGCGCGCCGTCAGCGAATATTACGCCCGCGTCCGCCCCGCCGAACGCGGCGATTTCGTGGAGGTCGAGGTTGTTATCGACCCTGATGCCACGCAGGCCGGTCAGTAAGCCCATGGCGCGCGCTGGGCGATATGCATTGGTGACGGGGGCGGTTGCCCTGTCGGTCGCGGCGATGGCCTGGGCCGCGCTGCCACCCGAGGATGATCCGTTCCAGCCATTTGCCGTGACTGCGCGCGATGCCCTCAGCGATGTGGCGGCGTGGTACCGCGAAGGCCCCGCCGATGGCCGCCCCGATTGGGACGCGGCCTCGCGCGATGTTTACGGTGCCGACGCATCCCGCGCGCCCGACCTGATGCTGCAATACGGCTGTGGATCGTGCCATGTCATTCCGGGCGTTACGGGCGCGCGCGGATCGGTCGGGCCGTCGTTGCGGGGGCTGGCCGACCGCGCCTATGTCGGTGGCGTGCTGCCGAATGAACCGGGCGGACTGGTTCGCTGGCTGGTCAATCCCACAATCCATGCGCCGCAGACCGCGATGCCCGACCTTGGCGTGACCGAGGACGAGGCCCGCGACATGGCCGCCTATCTCTATACATTGCGGGGGAACTGATGGAAGGCACGGCGCTTGATCAATTCGGCAGCCAGTCGGCCCTGCGCCCCGCAGGGCTTGGCGCGTGGGAAGCCTATGACCTGACGCTGGCCATGGTGATCGCTTTCAGCGTGGTCTTCGTGGCTGTCATGGCCCTGATCTTTGCGGCATGGCGCACTGAGCGTGTGGCGGGCACCTGGTGGATCTGGTCGGGTGGCATCGTGCTGCCGCTGGTGACGATCAGCATCCTTTTCGTCGCTTCCACCGCCGCGCTGATTACGATGACCCGGTCGTATGATGACGCGATGATCATTGACGTAACGGGCCATCAATTCTGGTGGGAGGTCGTCTATGAGGCTGATGCCCGCGCGATCCGCGATGCCAACGAGTTGGTGCTGCCGGTGGGCGTTCCCGTGACGCTGCGGCTGCGGTCATCCGATGTGATCCATTCCTTCTGGGTGCCGTCGATCAGCGGCAAGATGGATATGATCCCCGGTCGGGTGAACACCCTGACCGTGACGGCGACCGAGGCCGGACGGTTTCGCGGCCAATGCGCCGAGTTCTGCGGCCTGAGCCACCCCATGATGGCGTTTGAGGTGGTGGCCTTGCCGCCCGATGAATTTGCCGCTTGGCTTGCCGATGTGCAGGGCGAGGCGCGCGATGCCGCGACGCCCGAATTGCTGGCAGGGCGCGATGTGTTCCTGAATGCGGGCTGTGCCGCCTGCCACGAGATCCGGGGCATCGCGGAGGGTGGGCGGCTTGGTCCGGATCTGACCCGTGTGGGCGCACGCGGCAGCCTTGGTGCGGGCATGTGGCGCATGAACCAGGGCAATCTTGCGGGCTGGATCGCCGATGTGGGCGACATGAAGCCGGGCGCGCAGATGCCATCTTACAACCACCTGTCCGGCCCCGATCTCAGGGCGCTTTCGGCCTATCTGGCAAGCCTGCAATGACCGACATGACCCCCAATGGACCTCAGGCCTATGACGTCGCCCCCAAGGGCGAACCAGACAAGGATTTTGAAGGCATCTGGGCCCAGCCCCCCGGCCTGAAAGTCCTGTCATCGGTCAGCCACCGGGTGGTGGGCAAGCGGTTCCTGGTCACGGGCTTCATCTTTTTCCTGATCGCGGGCGTGCTGGCATTGCTGGTGCGGCTGCAACTGATGGTGCCGGAAAACACGTTCCTGGACAGTGAGACCTACAATCAGGTCTTTACCATGCACGGGACCATCATGATGTTCCTGTTCGCCATTCCGATGCTGGAAGGTTTCGCGGTCTATCTGATCCCGCTGATGATCGGGGCGCGCGATCTGGTTTTCCCGCGTCTGGGGGCGTTCGGCTATTACTGTTATCTTTTCGGTGGCATCATCGTGCTGTCGTCGTTCATCTTCGATGCGGCCCCTGCGGGCGGGTGGTTCATGTATGTGCCGCTATCGACCAGCCAATATACCGAGGGCCTGAGTGCGGATTTCTGGCTGATCGGGATCACGCTGGCGGAAATCGCCTCCGTCACTGCGGCGGTGGAGATCATCGCCTCGATCTTGTGCAGCCGCGCGCCGGGCATGAGCCT
>Ga0136559_1000467_pt1 | contig 13788 bp, 10 predicted proteins | sample AntRauMeHopE1496_FD_104633 | JGI IMG/M metagenome (GOLD analysis project Ga0136559, IMG submission 104633) | Saline lake microbial communities from Rauer Islands, Antarctica - Metagenome Hop E1 #496 | ecosystem: Environmental > Aquatic > Non-marine Saline and Alkaline > Saline | place... | reverse complement strand
TAAAATCATAGGCGATTCTTTTAAGGAATTTGGTATTTCCTTTGATAATTACAGCCGTACCAGCGCGCCCATACACCACGAAACGGCAAGTGCTTTTTTCACAAAATTATATAACGAGGGTAAGTTTATCGAGCAAGTTACCGAGCAGCTATATGACCCAACTGCAGACCAGTTTCTGGCAGACCGTTTTGTAGTAGGAACCTGCCCTAAGTGTGGCAATACTGAGTCTTACGGAGACCAGTGCGAGAAATGCGGCACGTCTCATAATGCAACAGATTTAATAGAACCGCGCAGCGCAATTACGGGCAATAAACCTGAACTTAAAGAAACAAAACACTGGTTTTTACCGCTTAATGAGTACAGCGACTGGTTAAACGAGTGGATCGTTGTAGGCCACGCACACGATTGGAAAAATAACGTGGTAGGTCAGGTAAAAAGCTGGATTACAGATGGCCTGCACCCAAGAGCTGTAACGCGTGACCTAGATTGGGGTATTCCCGTTCCGGTTGCTGGGGCTGACGGGAAAGTGCTCTATGTATGGTTCGACGCGCCCATAGGCTATATAAGCGCGACCAAAGAATGGGCAGCGCGAGAAGGCAAAAACTGGGAAGACTACTGGAAAAATGAGCATACAAAACTGCTTCATTTTATAGGTAAGGACAACATCGTTTTTCACTGTATTATTTTCCCTGCGATGTTAAAAGCACATGGCGATTATATTGTGCCCTACAATGTGCCTGCAAACGAGTTCCTGAATCTCGAGGACGATAAAATATCTACCTCTAGAAACTGGGCGGTCTGGTTGCATGAGTATCTACAAGATTTCCCTAATCAGCAAGACGTGCTGCGTTATGTACTCACCGCAAATGCGCCGGAGACAAAGGACAACAACTTTACCTGGAAAGATTTTCAGGCACGTAATAACAATGAGCTTGTTGCCGTTTTGGGGAACTTTATAAACCGTGCATTGGTGCTTACCCATAAATACTATGAGGGCATTATTCCAGCCCCAAGAACTTATACAGCACGCGATTTAGAAACGCTCGCTGCGGTTAAAACCTACCCACAATTGCTTGCAGATAGTTTAGACAGGTACCGCTTTCGCGAAAGCGCAAACGAATACCTAAATCTTGCAAGACTAGGAAATAAGTACCTGGCCGACGAGGAGCCTTGGAAACTTATTAAAACCGACCCAGAACGCGTAAAAACCATTATGTATGTAGGCCTGCAAATAGCTGCGGCACTTGCTATACTGGGCGAGCCACTTTTACCACATACAGCTGCAAGTCTTAAAAACATGCTCAATTTTAATGCACTGGACGCAGAACTTATCACGTGGCACACCGTAGAAACTGTAGAAAATCTACTACCTGCAAACCACAAAATAAACGAAGCTACTTTATTATTTTCTCGTGTAGAAGACGAGCAAATTCAAGCCCAACTGGACAAACTAGAAGCTACTAAAGCGGCAAATAAAGCCACAAATCCCACACTCATGCCACAAAAAGAAGAAACAAACTACGACGATTTTATGAAAATGGACTTGCGCGTAGGCGAAATCCTGACTGCCGATAAAATGCCAAAAGCGGACAAGCTCATGGTCATGACCGTAGATACAGGCATCGATAAAAGAACCATCGTTTCTGGTATTGCACAACATTTTACTGCCGAAGAGCTAATAGGTCGTAAAGTAACTGTCCTAGCAAATCTGGCACCTAGAATGTTGCGTGGTGTAGAGTCACAAGGCATGATATTACTGGCTGAACACGACGGTAAACTGGTGTTTGTAAATCCAGATGACGCGGTTGTAAATGGAGCCACTATTGCTTAGTTACTAGGTATTTTAAAAGCAATCATTTTTCAAAAATAACCAGCAATAGTGATGTATAATTAAAGTTTTAATAACCTGACGCTATAATAATTAAGCTGGTAATGTAGCAATTGTCAGAAATTTTGTTATATTCACTCAAAGTACCTGAGCGAGGTGCACGCACTAATAATATACTACTTAATGAATTTAAAAGAAAATGCCGACATAAACCGTATTTGTAACAGCGTACGTGATGGGATGATAGAGTACATGGAACCTGGTGAAACTACATACACCGTCGCGCACGTAGATATGTGTATGAAGATCATAGACGATTTTCTTGTTGCCATCTCAGCGTCAGAATCTAGGAAAAACGGCATGCCACACGTTAAGAAAGCGGTTCTTGCTCTTAATGAGTTAAATGAGGCCTGTGATCATGAGTTAATAGAAACAGACCAGCGCGAGCAGCTTGCAGACATTATTATACTTGCAGGTTACCTAAAAGGTTATAATAAAAGAACCGAGGATACTACTGAGGATTGGCGCGAGTGGTAATGCCAGTGCCCCGTAAATTTTAAATTGCGTTTTCTTAATAGCAGTTATATGTACCTATGAAAGCTACACTCATCTTTATAACCATATGGTGCAGTACCGCGTTACAAGCGCAACCAGAAAACGCGCACTGGTTTGGGCAACAGTTGGATATAGGAAAAACCTATCACACTTTTGCAAATAATTTAACCTTACGTGACGCGCCGTCTAAAGACGGTGCAACTATCGTTTTGTTGCCCATTAACACCGCGGTAACTGTTTTAAAGCTGTTTGAAAACACGGTACAAATTATGGGGTTTCACAGCCCGTGGGCACAAGTACAAATAGGTGAACGGCAAGGGTATGTAGCAGCTGCGATGCTTGCGTCCGGCAGGCATGCTTTAAACGACGGTTCGCATTTGCTTTATACACGCACCGGTTCTGGAAATGAAGATCATTATCAAGACAAACTGCTTTTTAGGCATGTTACTGCATCTGGTTTTAAAGAGTTTCCTCCCCGAGAACTATTTAACAACAGTTTTGCTGTGCAAGTTTCAGATAACCGTGGTTTGCAAGGTATAGATCACGTTATAGAAGTACGTTATCTGGCCGAATCTTGCGGGGAGCAAGGAGGCAAGAGTTATTACACGCTAGACTTAAATAAATCTACGTTAACAAATCTAGGAATATACAGCAGTATAGGTGATGGTGGCGTTTACCACCAGTACGAAGAACTCACCTTTCCAGCAGATGAAGATGGTCGGGAAAACGTCCTTATTTACACCGGTGAACAAGGTTCGTACATAGACGATGCAGAAACAGAATACAGGACCATTAAAAAATCACGTAATTATGAGTGGAGCAACGGTGGTTTAGTAAAGGCAATAGTGCCGTTTGTTTATGAGTGAGGTTAGTTATTAGTTTATGGTTATTCCGTATTTATTAGTAACTGTAAATCTTCTTAATGGTTTTTTAGATAGACCCGTAATGTTATCTACGCTCATTGTTACTTTTTAGCTAAAAGCTTTAAAATGACGTTTGTTAAAAAGCAACAACGTACGCGTTTCGCACTCCATGTTAACAACCGTTTTTCTTTTTATGAGCCGCTCAACGGGAAAAAGTAGCTATAACCGTAACACGATTATTAAGAGGTATAATGTTGCGTATCGTATTCACTTAGATACTGTTCCGATAAATTTTGAGGATTACTACCTAGACAAAGACAACATAAACGCCTTTTTACTGAATAAACGCGATACATCTATTTATAAAAGCGCGATTCTATAATTAAGTTTATCGGCCCAACAGGCTTACCCTTAAACAATTAAAAAAGCCTTGTTATGATAAACGGCTTTCCAGTTGATTACCAAAAAGTAAAAATCATCTTACTGGCAATACATAGCTTGACTTTCTTAAAAACAGACAAGGTTAACAGCGTTGCAAATTGCCGTTCTGTAAGTAAGGTGCTCATGGTGATAATTAAAGAGTAGAAACACGTTGATTAGACGATGAAACAAGCCTCACTTTTAAGAATACCGCCCTAAAGGCACTGTTCAACGGCTCACTGACTCACAACTAATCCTTCCACTCAGCAATAAACAAATTTGTGTCGCGACCGCCGCCGTTGTTACGGTTTGAGGAAAAGGCAAGGTACTTGCCGTTGTTTGAAAACACAGGAAACGCGTCAAAGGTCTCGCCGTGTGTAATGCGTTCTAGGCCCGTACCGTCTGTATTAATCATATACAAATTAAACGGGAAACCGCGTTCAGACTCAAAGTTAGACGAGAACAGCACGCGCTTGCCGTCTGGCAAGAAAAACGGCGACCAGTTTGCATTGCCCAGTTGGGTGAGCTGGCGCAGGTTAGAACCGTCGGCATTGCATATATAAAGTTCCATTTCGGTAGGTTGCACTAGGCCTGTTTTTAGTAAATCTTTATATTCTTTAATTGCCTCAGGGGTTTTAGGCCGCGAAGAACGGAATATGAGCTGCGTTCCATCTGGCGAGAAAAACGCACCACCATCGTAACCTAGTTCAAACGTAATTTGTTTTACACCGCTACCATCTATATTCATGGTATACAATTCTAAATCGCCGCTGCGGTCGCTTGTAAATACTATTTTGTCACCTTTGGGCGATACGGTTGGCTCTGCGTCATAACCCTTTTCATCAGTCAGTTGTGCGGTAATATTTCCTTTTAAATCTGCTACAAAAATGTCATAACTGTCATAAATGGGCCATACATACTTACCGTTTTCTTTTAACGGTGTGTCCGGGCAATCGTTCATGGCTAGGTGGGTGCTGGCATACATAATATGTTTATTGTCAGGCAGGAAATAGGCACAGGTAGTACGTCCTTTTCCTGTAGAGATCATGGGTGGTATGCTTTCGCGAAAGCGTTCTCCATAATTCATTAAAAACATTTGATCACAAGTTACATTCCATGCAGCATTGTTGCTTTGAAAAACCAGGTGCTTGTCGTCAAAGCTCCAGTAAGCCTCAGCATTATCGCCGCCATAAGTCACTTGGTACATATTTTTAAAATGTTTCTCACCTTCCATAATTAACCGATTTGTATTTGCCGGCTCTGCTGTTTTGGAAACGCTTGTTGGTGTGGTTTTTTTGGTTGCAGCGTCTTTACAGCTGGTACATAGTATTATCGCGGTAAGAAATAGGACTGCTCTCATGGATGAATTAATTTTGCGCAAAATTACAAGCAAGTTATGAGAATCACTTACCTTTTTGCAGTCATTTGTCTTTTAGTCTCTTGTAAGACTAATGTGGAGCATTTAGAACCCGTAAAAGGCGATATGAAAGCAGACGTTGTTTTTCTCGCCTCAGACAGTTTACAAGGTCGGGAAACGGGCACCTCTTTTGAACTACTGGCCGCAGACTATATTGCAAAGCGCATGAAAGAATCTGGTCTGGTACCTAAAGGTAGCGCAGGAACCTATTATCAGACCTTTTCGTTTAAACCATCTAGCGATCCACATACAGAGGCTGCATTTACAAACGAGCAAGGCGATGGCTTTCTTACAGGTACAAACGTGATAGGATTTATAGATAACGGTGCGGCAACGACCGTGGTGATAGGGGCGCACTACGACCATTTGGGCATGGGTGGCGAGGGCTCGTTGCATCGCGATGGTGCAGCTATTCACAACGGTGCCGACGATAATGCGAGTGGCGTAGCAGTGATGCTCGAACTTGCTTACAAGCTAAAAACAAGCGATTTAAAGGGTCAAAACTACCTGTTTATGGCTTTTTCTGGTGAAGAAATGGGGTTGCTCGGTTCTAATTATTTTACTAAAAATCCTACAATCGCTTTAGACAAGGTTTCTTACATGATTAATATGGACATGGTGGGAAGGCTCAATAAAGAAAGCGTACTTGCCATAAACGGTGTAGGAACCTCACCGCGCTGGAATCAAATCGTGAACGCTACAAATAAAGACTTTACGCTAGCAACTACAGATAGCGGTGTAGGCCCTAGCGATCATACCTCATTTTATTTAAATGATTTACCCGTTTTGCATTTTTTTACAGGACAGCACGAGGATTACCACAAACCAGGCGACGATGCAGAAAAGCTCAACTACAAAGGCATGCAGCAAATAGCCGATTATATTTACCGCATCGCCGTTGAAAATGATAACGCGGGGAAATTATCGTTTAGAAAAACCAAAAATGAAAGCGAGGAAGTACCGCGTTTTAAAGTAGGGCTAGGCGTAGTTCCAGACTATCTTTTTACGGGTAAAGGCATGCGCGTAGACGGCGTGAGTGAAGATAAACCCGCGCAAAAAGCAGGCTTGATTAAAGGTGACATTGTCATAAAAATGGGTGACAGCACGGTAACAGACATGATGAGTTATATGCGTGCACTCTCGTCTTTTGAAAAAGGCGATGCCACTACGATTATTATATCTCGTAATGGCACCGATATAGTGAAGAAAATAGACTTTTAAAAGGGCTATTTGCTAGTTATTTTTCTTAAATAAATTATTTATAGCGTTCCCAGCGGCTTTCTTTGCCTCGTCTGCAGCTTTCTTTTTTGCGGCCCGGATAATAGAGTCTTTGGCACGTTTTATAGCGACAGAGTCTATGGGTTTGCCAGGTGTTCCGGAACCGCTAGGGGTACCTTTATTTCCCTGAAGGATATCTTTAATGCCCGAAAGTGGGTTCTTGCCGCCCAGCGCATCATTAACAGCACTGTTTATTGCGTCTTTACCTTTTGCTCGGAGCTTTGCCTTTTGTATTTCTATAATTTGATTTGTAAGGTTTGTGATAGCGCCTTTAAGGTTCACGTTTACGGTAGGTTTTGTTATAGAACCACCTATCTGAACAGGTACGGGAACACTCAGGTTTGCTATTTCCTGCTCGTTAAGTTTGCTCATTAATGCAGCACCTTCCTTACCCAAATATTTTGCAGGAACCTTAAAGGCTAGGATATAGTTCATATCGTTTGTAAGACTGTGTGTGCCGCTTGCTGTAACATTCATGTCTCTGACCTTAAAATCAAACGGGCTCACTTGCACCGCGCCATCTTTGAAGTTAAGTTTAGTGGTAATATTAGAGATGTCTATGTCGCTCAGACTGATAAAGGACAGTTTATTGTCCAGTTCAGCCATTAACGGGCTGCTGGTCTTTACTTCTCTCGTAAGTAGCTGGGCAAACGCGTCACCGGCGATACTGCTTAAAATAGGCGTAAAATCCCCGTTAAGCGCACCTGAAAGTTTAATGTCGGTAGTCATTTTGCCCTGCAACGCACTTATAATAGGCACCATTTTTTGAAACATTTCTAAACCGTTAAAAGACTGTGCAATGTCCAGATCTTTCATATTAAGTGCCATATCGAATACGGGCTGCGCATTTTTAGTATCCACAAAACCGTTTAACCCTATATTACCGCCAAAAACGTTTGTAGATGTATTTGTTAAGGTCAATTTCTCGTCTTTAATGGTCGCAAGTCCTTTAACGTTTGTTAAGGTGATGCCGTCATAAAGCATTTTATTAATGGCAAAGTCTAGATAAGCATCTAAAAACGCGGGTATTTTTATAGATTCTGAGGTAGTAGCCGTTTTTTTATGAGTATCAGTAGCTGCTACGGGAGCAGCATCGGCCATAAAATCACTTGAGTCTAAGGTGTTGCTGGTCACTTTAAATGCACCTTTTAGCCCTTTGTCTTGTAACAAGAAACCTACGAGGTTATTAATGGTACCAGTGGCATTAAGGTCTGTATTTCCAGTTTTTGCTTTAAAGCTGTTTAACTTAATGGTTGAGGTAGTCATGTCCACCGCTGCCTGGTCTATCACAAAGGCATTATTAAATGCGGAGCCGTTATAAATAAAGTTAGTGAGTGAGGCTGTCCCATTCATATAAATATTTTCATAACGCTCTTGTTCCACACTTTCCATGTCAAATTTTGCGTCCATATCCAGTCCCATTTTTCCAGACAGCTTCATGTCTGCCGGCATGGGAAATGACTTTGCAAGGTTTTTGAAGTCTAGGTCTCCTTTTGCATTCATGTCAACCTTCATATTACGGGTAAGGTCTGTAACCATCGCACGGCCAGCGAGTCTATCACCGGCGAGGTTAAAAGCAATATCGGCTATGTTAACATAGGTATCTTCTGCAATGCCTGTTTCGTTTTTAATAAAGACATTAATATTAATGTCGGTCACTTTTTGTGGTAGGTCTGCATATTTAAATGATGCATTTTTGGAGGACATTTTAATATCCAGTTTAGGTATGGTCGTTTCTGTAACCGCACCTTTAATAGTTCCATTTACAATAAAGTCGCCTGTGGTTACCATACCATCCAAGTTCTTGCGGTAGGTCGCAGGAATCATCGCAAAAAAGTTTTTAAAGTCAGACGACGGCGTGCTCACGGTTAGGTCTACCACGGTACTATCATCTTCTAAGTCTACAAAACCATCTAGCTTAAGCTCTAAGTCATTTATAAATGCTTTATTATCTAGGAAAGAATACTTAGAGTTTGCCAGGTCTATTGCTAGGTCGGCGTCTAGTTTTACAAGCTGCCCACTTAAATACTCGATACCGCCTAGAGAATACACCACTTTGGTCTCACTGTAGGTTTCTAGGGTACTTTTTACTTGCGATAAATCTCCTTTTCCTTTGTGGTTAAGTTCTGTAAATTTTAAAATGTTTTTAGTCACCTCGTCTGTATATGAAAAGGAAGCATTTATAATTTCATAGTTTTTTAGGTCTATGTTAAATCCGGTGCTTTCGGTTTCGGCCGCTTTTGGGTCTGCTTTTGCGATATCCCAGTTTGCTTTACCATTAAGGTCAGACTTTAAGTTTACGACCGCCTGGTCTATAATAATTTCATTAATGCGTATGGGTTCATTTTCATCATTAAACAAATCGCCTATGGGGAGATCTAGTTTTACTTCTTTAGCGTAAAATAAGGTATCGCCTTTAAAAGGTGCTTTGTTAATGACTGACAATCCTTGTAAATTAAGCTGCGCATCGGGAAATGATCTGAAAAGACTTAAATCAGCCTCAGCAAAATCTATTTGTGCATCCATAGAGGTGTTGAGTTTTCGCTTTACTATTGCAGCAATTTGATCCTGTAGAAAAAAGGGTGCTGCAATTATGAATGCAACAACGGCGAGTAGAAACAACCCGAGTATTTTAAAAAACTTTTTCATTAGTCTATGTGTATTTCTTGTCCTGCTTCTAGGTTAAATAATTTTCTAAATAGGTAAACAATTCCATAAAGCAGTGGTGTGTCTAGCAAGGCTACCAGCACTTTAAATAAAAATCCAGACCCCATGAGTAGCCAGAACTTATCCCACGGTATAATATTGTTGTAACATAACAATAATAATACCGCTAATGTATCAACAAATTGTGAAAATACGGTGCTAAAATTATTACGCAACCACAGCATTTTACCTTTAGTAAGCCGTTTCCAAAAATGATAGATTTGTACATCTATAAATTGTGCTAGTAAATAGGCACTCATACTGGCCACAATAGCAATGCTGGTCGCACCGAAAACGTTGCTAAAAGCGTTGTCATTTACGGGACTAGAAGGTATTGCCGGAGTAATGTTTGCCACGTAAATGATTCCTAAACTAAAAACCGATGCAAAAATACCTGCCAGCACCAGGTCGTTTGCCTTGCGGCGACCATAAATCTCACTTACGGCATCTGTAACAAGAAAGGTTAACGGGTAGGGTAACAGCCCCACAGAGATTTCAAACCTAAAGATACCAAACGGATTCCAGAAAAAAAACTTTTGAAAAATGAGATTAGATACCACAAGCGAACATATAAATAGTGCGGCCAGCACCAAGTAAATGCGGTGCGCCAGTCTTAAATCTTTACCTATAAGTTTCTTCATATTCTCGCAAAAGTACAGCTATAAAACACGATTATTTCTTAATTTGGCACAAAAATTAACACCATCACTTTACTCAATCACCATACCATTTTTATAGCATTAGGAGCTAATTTGGGCGACAGAGAAGCATCGCTTTTAACCGCCACGCGTGCTGTAGAACATAAATTAGGTCTTATTATTAACGCAGCACCGGTTTATGAGGTTGCGGCTGCTGGTTTTGCAGGTGGTGATTTTTTAAATACGGCTATTGTTGTACACAGTGATAAATCACCCCAAGAATCGCTTGCCATACTCAAAACTATCGAACAAGAAATGGGCAGGCAACCCAGAAAGTCACAAGATTATGAAGACCGTATTATAGATCTGGACATTATTTTTTACGACAGCATGGTTCTCGAAACAGAAACGCTTACCATACCACACAAACAAGCGCATGCACGTAACTTTGTCATGCAACCGCTTGCCGCAATGACACCGTCATTTGTGCATCCGCTGCTAGGGAAAACGTGTAAAGAGCTTTTAAATGACCTGGTGTTGTTAACGCGTATGAGCAGTGTTGAGATTCCGCTTTCGCGAAAGCGGTTCCCATTAAACAAGCTACCATTTATAGCCATAGAAGGGAATATAGGATCTGGTAAAACAAGCCTAACTACTAAGATTACCGCCGATTTTAACGCTAAACCAGTTCTAGAACGTTTTGCAGATAACCCGTTCTTGCCGCTGTTTTATGAAGAACCAGATCGCTACTCGTTCCCACTAGAGATGTCTTTTCTGGCAGACCGTTACCAGCAACTCAGTGAAGATGTAGCGCAGCAAGATTTGTTTACAGACTTTATCATAGCCGATTATTTTGTTGTTAAATCACTTATATTCAGTAATATAACATTAGGTATAGAAGAGTTTGCATTGTACCAGCGCTTGTTTAATATGATGTATAAAGAACTGGTTAAACCAGATTTATATGTGTACCTCTACCAGACTGAGGAGCGATTGCTGCAAAACATTAAAAAGCGGGGACGTGATTACGAGCAGCATATAGAGTCGCAGTATTTATCGCAAATCCAGCAGGGATATACGGAGTTTATACGCTCTCAACGAGATTTAAAAATCATCGTGATAGATGTGACTGACCTGGATTTTGTAAATAATCAAGAAGATTATATTACCGTGCTAGAGCGCATCACCGCCGCGATTGCGTAGCGGGCTTATTTTATTAAAAATATCGTAAACAACGATACCTGCACAAACGGCAATGTTTAAGCTGTGCTTTGTCCCAAACTGGTCTAATTCTATAACCGTATCGCATGCATCTACCACGGCTTGTTGCACACCATCTACCTCATTACCTAATACTATGGCTATTTTATCGTGAACGCGCGCTTTAAAATGGTACAGATTCTCAGAGCGCTTTGCCTGCTCTATGGCGCATGTTCTATATCCCGCAGCTTTTAACTTATTAACAACAGCTACCGCGTCTTCTACATGTTCCCATGACACCGTTTCAGTTGCGCCCAGCGCGGTTTTGCGTATGTCTTTATGCGGTGGTTGGGCAGTAATTCCACATAGGTATATTTTCTCGATTCTATAAGCATCGCCCGTGCGGAAAACAGATCCTATGTTATTTAAGCTACGCACGTTATCTAGAACGAGGGTGAGTGTTGTTTTTTCGCTTTCGCGAAAGCGGTCTACAGACAACCGTTCCAGTTCTTCATTAAGCAGTTTTCTCATAGCACAAAAATAAAAAGTCCTACCATACGGCAGGACTTTAAAATGTCTTTACGAAGTTTAGTTAACCGCTGGGCAATTACAATTCCATCTATCTTTAGTACAAAGGAAATCTATTCCTAATGTGATCTGGTGAAAGCCACCGCTATTAAATCTAACGTCTCCAAACTGGTAACTATAAGTATAACCAAAGGTAAAGTTTTTATGTTTCACGCCCAGTATAGGTGATAACAAGGTGAGGTTTTGTTCTTGTAACTGGTTGCCATCATTTACAAACTGCGCTCCGTCAAAGCTTTGTCTGTATGAAAGTCCCATGTATAGGTTATTATCGTCGTCTAAGTCATAATATGCCTTTGCATTAAAATCCATAAACTGTTCGTTTGTGCGGTCAGTGCGCTGGTATAAAATAGAGGGCTCATACTGCCACTTGCTGTTTCGGGGTGCAAATAAGTAACCTAGTGTAGCGATATAACGACGCTGATTTGCACTTTCAAAACCTTCTGAATAAATTTCACGGTTTTGGAAAACGGCATTTTTAACGGTTGCGTGTGCGTAAAATTCTTTGTAAAAGTACGACATACCCAAGTCTACGTTAAAATAAGAGTCAGAACGCAGTACACCGGTAATAATAGGGTCAAAGTCGGTCAGGTCGAAACTAGATTCATCGAGTCTGCTTTGCACCAGTCCTACGTTAGTACCAAAAGATAGTCTGTTTAAATCTTCATAACCACCACCTATTTGTAAGTGATATGCATAAGAAATGTAGGCGCCTGTTTGCGAGTGATAACCATTCTTGTCGTTGAATAAAATCGCACCTACACCACTATTTTCTCCTACACCTGTGTTAAAACTCAGGGTTTGTAAGTTAGGTGCGTCTTGCTGGTCGAACCACTGTTGCCTCACGGTACCGCGCACTTTGCCACAAGATGCTGCACCAGCCATGGACGGGTGTAGTAAGTAATAATTGTCAGTTAAGTAGTCTAGGTAAACCGGTACACCTTCTTGAGCTGTGGTCATAGAGGTTGAAAAAACAACCGCTAGTAGTATATAAATTTTTCTCATGTTCTCGATAAGTCTTTCTCTGTCAACGCGTTTTATTACAATTTGTTTTAAAAGTACCTAGGTGCTGTAAAAACAAAAAAGCCAAATTACCACAAATTAATATAATGACAACGTGTGTTACGGGTCAAATATAAAAACTTTTAAAGAAGGATCAGGCTTTAATGCTATTATGTTTTGATGTATTCTGGTTTTCTAGAGTACATCACATAATTTAGGTAGTTTTTAGGTATTTAATCGTGCCTAGCTCTCATAATTATTATTGATAGCCATGTAGCAAGGCTCACCGCACGGGTTCTTATATTTGCAGTATACATAAAATGACCATGACTACACACACCATATCTATTGTGCCTACATCTAATGAGGCCATTATAAAATTTGAAAGTAATGAGTTTCTTCTAAAAAACGGAAGTTATGAGTTTAAGAACATAGACGAGGCAAAGCCGTCCCCACTCGCGCAACAATTGTTTTATTTACCATTTGTGAAAACAGTGTATTTAGCACAAAACTTTGTCGCTATAGAAAGGTACGATATTATTTCTTGGGCAGATGTTCAAGATGAGGTAGCATCACAAATAGCTGATTACCTCAATAGCGGTAAATCGCTGGTTCATGACGATGCGGTTGCTAAGAAAGTACCCGTTACCGTTTATGCAGAGGCAACACCCAACCCTGCCACAATGAAATTTGTCGCAAATAAAAAACTCGTTGTTCACGGAACAGAGTTTAAATCTATAAACGACACAGCCCCTGATAGTATGGCGCGGGCCTTATACAATTTCCCTTTTGTAAAAGAAATTTATGCTGACGAGAATTACGTATCTATTCAAAAACATGCAATAGCAAACTGGGATGAAGTCACCCATGAAGTACGTTCCTTTATAAGACAACAACTGGAAAACGGCGCTGCAATAGGCGAGTCAAGTTATACAGTGGGAACCACTGTGGCAAGTGGTGAAGCGTTAGACTTGCCTAAGTTTGAGCATTTAGACGATATCTCAAAGAAGATAGTAGAGATACTAGACGAGTATATAAAACCTGCTGTCGCTAGTGATGGTGGTAATATCGTTTTTGATAGTTACGTAGCAGCGCGTAAAGAGGTAAATGTAATACTACAAGGTGCGTGCAGCGGTTGCCCGTCTTCTACCATGACTTTGCGCAATGGCATAGAGACTATGCTGAAGGATATGATACCTGGTAAGATAGACCGCGTTATCGCTATAAACGGTTAGCCATGTTCTTAAGCACCTATTCAGGGCAGCGCGCGTCTTTAAACGTGCGATAGTTGTGGAT
>Ga0136559_1000466_pt1 | contig 13793 bp, 14 predicted proteins | sample AntRauMeHopE1496_FD_104633 | JGI IMG/M metagenome (GOLD analysis project Ga0136559, IMG submission 104633) | Saline lake microbial communities from Rauer Islands, Antarctica - Metagenome Hop E1 #496 | ecosystem: Environmental > Aquatic > Non-marine Saline and Alkaline > Saline | place... | reverse complement strand
TACAGAATATTTTTGACCACAAACAAAACAAAATATTAGCCAATGAGATGATCCAATCTTGCTTTCCTCTCTCTGCGTCGCTGCGCAGTTGCGAGTTTTTCAAAGATTACCATTTAGTAGATAGAATATCTTTAACCACAAAGAGCACAAAGCATTAGCCAATGAGATGATCCAATCTTGCTTTCCTATCGTTGCGCCGCTGCGAGCTTTTGCTGAATAATCAACAATCCGCATCCTAAAACTCTTCGAAATTTTACGCCTTCAACTGGGTCAGATCTGTCTGCGGCAAAAAAATCACACATAAAAAAAGCCGGTAAATTTAATTTACCGGCTTCCAATTTATTTTTTGATGACTGAGAAATCAAAATCATCCAAGAACTTTGTAGTGAAATCACCCTCAATGAATTTTTTATCATTCAAGAGTGCGATATGAAATGGTATGGTAGTCTTGATTCCATCAATCACAAATTCCTCTAAAGCTCGCTTCATTCGTACAATTACCTCGTGACGTGACTGACCAGATACGATGAGTTTGGCAATCATGGAGTCATAGTTAGGTGGAATAACATAGCCGGCATAGACGTGTGAATCGATTCTTACGCCGCGTCCACCCGGTACATGTAGATTTTGGATTTTTCCCGGACTTGGTCTGAACCCGTTAGCTGGATCTTCGGCGTTGATTCTACATTCCATCGCAAAAAGCTTTGGAAAATAATTTCGACCACTGATTGGTTCTCCGGCTGCTACTTTGATTTGTTCCTTGATCAGGTCAAAATCAGTTACTTCTTCCGTGATAGGATGCTCCACCTGAATTCGGGTATTCATCTCCATAAAATAGAAATTACGGTTTTTGTCTACCAAAAACTCGATTGTTCCAGCTCCTTCATATTTGATGGCTTCTGCACCCTTGATAGCAGCTTTGCCCATGGCCTCTCGAAGCTCATCTGTAATGAATGGGGAAGGGGTCTCTTCCACCAGCTTCTGATGCCTACGCTGAATAGAACAATCACGCTCTGAGAGATGACAGGCTTTGCCTGTGCTGTCTCCGATTATTTGGATCTCGATATGACGCGGTTCCTCGACAAATTTTTCAAGGTACAAGGCATCATTTCCGAATGCCGCAGCGGATTCCATTCTGGCATCGTCCCAAGCTTTTTTAAAACCACTCTCTTCTTTGACAATCCGCATGCCTCTTCCACCGCCGCCGGCAGTAGCTTTAAGGATAATAGGATAGCCCATTTCATTGGCGATTTTGATTCCTTCTTCTATCGAACTCAAAAGTCCCACTGATCCGGGAATTGTAGGCACACCTGCCGCCTTCATGGTGGCTTTTGCGGTGGCTTTGTCGCCCATTCTGTCAATCATATCCGGACTGGCTCCTATGAATTTGATGCCATATTCGTCACAGATTTTGGAGAATTCGGCATTTTCAGAAAGAAAACCATAGCCCGGATGAATCGCATCTGCATTGGTGATCTCAGCCGCCGCAATGATTCGGGGGATATTTAGGTAGGAATCTTTACTTGGCGCTGGGCCGATGCAAACTGCCTCATCTGCAAATCTCACATGCAAGCTGTCTTTATCCGCAGTAGAATAGACTGCCACAGTCTTGATCCCCATTTCCTTACAGGTACGGATGATTCGAAGAGCAATCTCGCCTCTATTTGCAATTAATATTTTTGAAAACACGATATACTAATTAAAATTGAAAATTAACCTGCTGGATCTACCAAAAATAGTGGCTGATCGTATTCTACCGGAGTCGCGTTGCTCACGAGTATTTTCACGATTTTTCCGGAAATCTCAGCTTCGATTTCATTGAAAAGCTTCATGGCCTCGATGATGCAAACGGTCTGTCCAGCCTTGATTACGTCGCCTTCAGTGGCAAATGCCGGAGAGTCAGGATTAGGAGTCAAGTAAAAAGTGCCAATCATAGGTGATTTGATTTCGACAAGATTGGATGGGGTAGCAGCAGGAGCTGCAGGAGTGGCTGGCGTAGCAGCGATAGCTTGTGGGGCAGGTGCAGCAGGTGCTGATTCTATATATCTAGGTGCCGATTGCTCTGCGTATTTTTTGATAGAAAGCTCAAATTCGTCTGTTTTGATTTTGACCTCCGCAAGGCCTGAATTTGAGATATAATCTATTAGTTCCTGAATCTCTTTTGCTTTCATAAGTTTGATTTTTGTAATGCCTTCGGCAAAATTAGGTTGGGTTTAATGACTTCAAAACGTTGTAAATTTAGTTAAATCACATCGCTTTCTCATCTTATTTTACGCGTTCGGAATACGACCCGTCTCTAGTGTCGACTCTGATCATAATATCCTGCTCCACAAAGAGAGGCACCATCACAGTGGCTCCAGTTTCCACTGTAGCAGCTTTCAATGCATTGGTAGCTGTGTCACCTTTAATACCAGGCTCTGTGTAGGTGATCATCAATTCGACAAATGCAGGGAGTTCCACGGCAAGTGGAGTTTCTGTCTCGTCGTGTATTAAAATATCGCAAAGTTGACCGTCTTTCAAAAGGTTGGCTCTCTCAATCAATTTTTCCTGAATAGAAATCTGTTCAAAAGTAGTAGTGTCCATGAAATTGTAACCCATTTCATCTGCATAAAGAAACTGATGAGGCCTTTTCTCCACTCTAGCAGTCTCCACTTTCTCTCCAGCATTGAAAGTTTTGTCCAGTGTCTTTCCGGAGGTAATTCCTTTCATTTTGGTTCTTACAAATGCGGGACCTTTTCCTGGTTTGACATGCTGAAACTCAACGATTGTGTAGATGTCATTGTTCATTACCAGACATAGTCCGTTTTTAAAATCTGCAGTACTTGCCATATATTTTTTTAAGTTTTATTTAGGGTCGTATGCCCATTTCAAATAGATCGCCCCCCAAGTGAATCCACCACCGAAAGCCGCCAATATCAATTTATCACCTTTCTTTAGCTGGCTTTCATAGTCCCATAGACAGAGTGGGATGGTAGCGGCTGTAGTATTACCGTACTTCTCGATATTCATCATTACCTTTTCTGGCCCGATGCCTATTCGATTGGCAGTGGCATCAATAATTCTTTTATTGGCCTGATGTGGTACAAGCCAAGCGATATCCTCGCCTTTGAGTCCATTGCGCTCCATGACCTGAGCACTTACGTCGGCCATATTGGTCACCGCAAATTTGAATACAGTAGATCCCTCCTGAAATGCATAATGCTCTTTTGCCAAGACAGTTTCGACAGTTGCAGGTCTCGCACTTCCTCCCGCCTTCATCTGCAGATAAGGAGCGCCGGATCCGTCGGATCTCAAAATCGTATCCATGATTCCCAAATCTTCTGTCGTAGGCTCAAGTAATACTGCTCCGGCACCATCTCCAAAGAGAATGCAGGTAGTCCGATCTGTATAATCTACGATCGATGACATCTTATCAGAACCGACTACTATGACTTTTTTGTGTGTTCCGGTTTGTATGTATTGGCTAGCAAGATTCAGGGCAAAAAGAAAACCTGAGCATGCTGCTGCCAAGTCAAAGCTGTAGCTGTTTTTGGCACCTACTTTATCTGCAATTATATTTCCGGTAGCCGGAAAAGGCATGTCGGGTGTGACTGTGGCGCAGATAATCAAGTCGATGTCCAAAGGATCAGTGCCCGTCTTTTCCAAAAGTCCTTTTACAGCGGCTGCACCCATGACAGAGTTGCCCTGATTTTCACCTTTTAAAATTCTTCTTTCTCTGATTCCAGTTCTGGAGAAAATCCACTCGTCATTGGTTTCTACGAGTTTTTCTAATTCTTTATTCGTCAAGATGTAATCCGGAACATATCCTTGGATTCCGGTGATCATGGCTCTGATTTTGTCCATTTTGGAGGGTTTAAGCTAATTTGATTCACTTGCTGAATCAATCATAACTGGGTGTTAGGAATTTTTTTTAATCCTGTAAGGAAGGCAAAAATATTATAATTGTCTGTCTCAACCAAAACAATTCCTTAACGCGGGAGCGTCAAAAATATTAAAAGCCTGTTTAATACATTTCAAAAACAAAAAATCCATTCGGGATGACCGAATGGATTTAAAATTATTTTTGACTTGGAATTAAGCCATGATTTCTTTTTCGATAATTACTTGACCTTTGTAATACAACTTACCTTCCAACCAGAAAGCTCTGTGGGGTAAATGCATTTCACCAGTAGTTTGGCATTTAGCCAATCCTGGAGCCTCCAGTTTGTAATGAGTTCTTCTCTTATCTCTTCTGGTTTTCGAAATTTTTCGTTTAGGATGTGCCATTTTATGCGTGGTTTATTTTATTCCTTGTTTTTTAACTTTTTTAATAATTCCCATCTGGGGTCTGTACTTTTTTCTTCTTTTTGTTCTGGTGTAGATTCTGACTCTTCGGCGTCATCCTCAAAAGTATCGCCATCAATGTAAGCGTACATTCCTTCACCTTCGTAATCATCTTCATCCATTTCCGTTCGATGATCAGGATGAATTCGTTTTGCGGGCAATCCTAAAAGAACAAATTCATATATAAACTGAGCAACATTGATTTTGGGAGTGTCTCGGGTAATCATGGAGACATCCTCACTTATTTCCTGTTCCTCAGTACCATATTTGAAAATGATTTTCTCATTCAGCTCCAAAGGTTCGTAATATTCCTCCAGGCTTCGATCACAGGTGAGTTTGACTTCACCGGCAATTAAAAAATCCATTTCAATCAAATTTGCACCTTTGTTCAACAAGACCCTTACGGTCAAATGGCCTTCGTCAAGCAATTCATTGTCTTCAAAATGCTGGAAAAATTCATTCCCAATTTCAAAATCAATTTCGTGCTTACCCTCCAGGAACTTAATGACCTCAATATCAAATGTTCTTAAGAATTTCACGATAGCTCTCCTTGATTTAAGAGCGCAAATTTAGGGAATTTTTACAATAAGAGAAAAGAGAATTTGAAATAATCTTTGGTTGAAAGGAAAAATTCAAATATTTCTCCGCTTTATTCTTCGTCATCTTCCGGATGATGTAGCTTAATGATGTCAATAGCTAAGTAAATAGCTGATCGCATCGAACCCTCATCTGCTAAATTTTTTCCGGCAATATTATATGCTGTGCCATGATCCGGTGAAGTGCGAAGAACCGGAAGTCCTGCTGTGTAATTCACTCCAGTGCTAAATGCGATTGCTTTGAATGGGATTAATCCCTGATCGTGGTACATAGCAAGCACACCGTCAAATTTATTTTGATGAGCCATCCCAAAGAAACCATCCGCAGGATAGGGCCCGAAAACCATTTTATTTTGATCCTTAAGTTCTTTGATCGCAGGTTTGATGATTTCTTCTTCTTCTTTCCCCAGAAGTCCATCTTCACCGGCGTGAGGGTTCAATCCCAACACTGCAATTTTTGGTTTATCTATTCCAAAATCTTTCTTGAGTGATTGAAGTAGCAGATCCGCCTTTCTGATGATTCGATCTTTGGTGATGGTCTCGGAGACCTTACTCAATGGAATATGTCCAGTCACCAATCCCACTCTCAACTGTTCGCCGACCATCAGCATCAGGCTATCAGACGCTCCGACTGCCTGTGTAATGAATTCTGTATGCCCGATGAATGGTAGATCAGGAGAATTTACATTGTTTTTATTAAGAGGTGCAGTGACCAAAGCTTGGATTTTGCCTTCTTTCAGATCGTTGACTGCCATCTGCAAAGCTTGCAAAGCAAATTTACCAGCTTCTTGTGTTTCAGCTCCGGGTATGATTTCAGGACATTCTTCAGTCACATTGATTACATTGATTCGCTTGTGTTGGATTTCTTCCAAGTTTCGGATTTGGGCGAAATTAAAGTTATCGAGATCCAACTGTTTTTTGTAGAAAGAAAGCGCTTTGCCATGGGCATATATCAAAGGAGTGACCTCTTTATAAGTGCGATTGTCTGAGAGACTCTTCATGACTACTTCTACACTTATACCGTTTAAATCGCCAATACTGATTCCGATAATGGGTTTTATCTTTCTTTGATTCATACAATTGGGGCTCAAAAAGCCTGAATGGTTAGGCAGGGCTTAAAGATCTTCTTTAGAGCTTTAAGAATATTCCCTTAATTTTAGGATGCAATTTATAAAATTTATCGGAGCGAAATGATGGAGAAAGTTAAAGCAAAGAAACACTTGGGTCAGCATTTCTTGACTGATTTGAGTATTGCTGAGCGAATCGCAAAGTCTGTGACAGGACATCACGGCTCAGAGAAGGTGTTGGAGATTGGCCCGGGAATGGGAGTTTTAACGGATTATTTACTGGAACTTCCAATGGAGCTGCATTTAATAGAAATTGACCGCGAGTCGATCGCATATCTGCATAAAAAATATCCACAGTTGGAAGGGAAAGTTATGGAGGGTGATTTCCTGAAATTGAATCTTCCGGAGATTTTTGAAGGTAAATATGCCATTACAGGTAATTTTCCTTACAATATTTCTTCTCAGATTTTCTTTAAAGTGCTGGAAGTTAAAGATCAAGTTACGGAGGTCGTCTGTATGCTTCAGAAAGAAGTCGCTGAGCGGATTGCTTCGCCCAAAGGAAATAAAGACTATGGGATTCTTTCTGTTTTGCTTCAAGCGTATTATGACATTGAATATTTGTTTACTGTTCCACCTGAAGTATTTGACCCGCCTCCACGGGTTAATTCTGGTGTGATTCGGTTGAAGCGAAATGAAGTAGCGAAACTGGATTGCAATGAAAAGCTCTTTAAACAGGTTGTAAAAGCAGGATTTGGAAACCGGAGAAAAACGCTTCGTAATTGCCTAAAGCCGTTTAATCTCCCGGCAGACTTCAATTCTCATCCCATATTGGACAAGCGGGCAGAGCAGCTCGATGTAGTCGATTTTATTTTTCTTACACAAACTATAGAAGCCACTCGTGGAAATAATCAAGCAATTTGAACTGTCCAAACAATATCTGGAAAGCCTCCAGATTGCGATTGAAGCACAGGATATTGATTTTATCAGGGAATCTTTTGAGGGTGTCAATGTAGCCGATATTGCTTCTCTTTTTGAGGAGTTATCCTTTGAGGAGGCGATTTATGTCATTCGAACTATTGAGAAGCAGGTAGCTTCAGATATTTTGATTGAGATGGAAGCCGATACGCTTAGTCGAGTGCTTCGAGAAATGGAGGCAACGGAGATTTCAGGATTTATCGAGTTGATGGACTCTGATGATGGAGCGGATATTCTTAATCTTTTTGCAGAGCGCGAGCGAGAGGAAATTATCAGTCACTTTGAGGACAAAGTCAAGTCGGATCAGATTCTGGAACTGCTTCGATACGATGAGGACACCGCAGGTGGAATCATGGCCAAAGAATATATTCGTGCCAACAAAAACTGGAATGTCGTACAGACGATCAACGAGATCCGGCGACAGGCCGAAAATGTAGATAAAATATTTTCCATCTATGTGGTAAACAATCGGCAGCAATTGATGGGTAGAGTTTCTTTGAAACGAATCGTGCTTTCATCTGAGGACACTAAAATCGAAGATATCTATGAAGATGAGGTAATCTCTGTTCCGACCTACATGGATCAGGAAGAAGTGGCAGAGATCATGCGTAAGTACGATTTGGAGTCTGTGCCAGTCATCAACTCCAAAAATAAATTGGTCGGTCGGATCACAGTAGATGATATCTTGGATGTGATCATGGAAGAAGCTGAAGAAGATATTCAAGCCATGACAGGTATCTCAGACACTGTCGATGAGTATGACTCAGTTTTCAAGCTTTCAAAGGCTCGTCTGCCCTGGCTTTTGATTGGAATTGTTGGCGGTCTGTTGGGTGCTGGATTTATTGGGTTCTTTGAGGAAGGCTTAAGCAAAGTCACTGCGTTGGCATTTTTTATCCCTCTGATCACCGCTACCGGTGGTAATGTAGGAATTCAATCTTCGTCCTTGGTAGTTCAGTCTTTAGCAAATAAATCCATTTTTGACGATTCGCTTTCCAAGCGATTCCTGAAGGTGTTTTTAGTAGCGATTTTGAACGGAATCATATTAGCCTCTTTTGTATTCGGAGCAGTGGTTCTTCTCTATCGAACTGAGGTCGCATTTGCTTTGGTAGTTTCGATCGCCCTGTTTTCGGTGGTTTTGCTTGCCTCATTTATGGGTACGATCACACCGATTGTATTGGATAAAATTGGAATTAATCCAGCCTTAGCATCAGGGCCTTTCATTACCACTGCCAATGATTTATTAGGTTTGGCAGTTTATTTCCTGGTTGCCATGTCTCTCCTAAACATTTGATTCTAGTATGAGGATTTTAATAATAGATCAAATGCACGAAAGCATTATTCCCATGCTTGAGGCAATTGGTCATCAGGTCACCTATTCCCCCGAGATCAAACGGGAAGAGATCATCGAGATTCTCGAACCGTATCATGGAATGATTATTCGCTCCAAAACTCCAATGGATCAAGAGCTTTTGAAGCATGCCCCAAATCTAAAATTTATTGGAAGAGCGGGAGCGGGACTTGATCAGATGGACTTGCAATACATGGCTGATCGTGACATCAAACTATTTCATGCTGCAAAAGGAAATCGAGATGCCGTAGCCGAGCATGCCATGGGAATGCTCTTGTCGCTTTTCAATTTTATCGGAAAATCAGATTCGGAAATTCGCCGAGGTATTTGGGATCGAGAAGGCAACCGAGGGTATGAGTTAGCAGGCAAGACCGTCGGAATTATTGGCTACGGGAATATGGGAAAATCATTTGCCAAAAGACTTCAGGGATTTCGAACAAAAGTGATCGCTTACGATAAATACAAGAATAATTTCGGTGGAAAATTAGTGAAAGAAGTCACTTGGAAATACCTACAATCACAATCCGATGTACTTAGTATTCATGTGCCTCTTACCTCAGAAACTAGGGGCTTCTTGACCATCGGTGAACTGGAATGCTTCGCCAAACCATTTTGGCTGATCAACACCGCACGGGGAGAAGTGATTACTTTTAAAACTTTAAATGAAGCATTAGATCGTGGTATTTTGCGAGGTGCGGTGTTGGATGTATTGGAAAATGAGAAATTCACGAATCTTTCGGAAGATCAAAAAATGGAGTTCGAGAAATTGTCAACAAGGGAAAATGTGCTTTTCAGCCCTCACGTAGCCGGTTGGACTTTCGAGTCTTATGAAAAAATCAATAAGGTTTTAGTGAAACAGATTAAAAAATCATTTGAATGACTTTCAGGAAAGGGGGTTTAAAGTGCTCCCTTTTGTGCTACGAATCTTAGATTTTGGGTTCTCCATTATCATCTGGAAATACTTATTTCTCAAGACTCACAAATTTTTTCAACCGAGAGACATGGAGTTTAGTGAGCATAGCACAGAGAGAGTGGCATTGGCAGTATCTTCGTACTGTTTCGGATATGGATGTGTGTGTTGGCCACGCCTCGGAGTTCAAATATTTCGCTCTACACAATGGCCTAGGATATCCATAAACTCGCTTTGAGATTACTTTCAACTTTGCTAATCCCAATATTCACTACCTAATCTATTAAACTTGAGGTAGATCCAAATAAAGTATGTTTGATTTTTAAAATTATTTCTTAGTCAAGATTAGTTCTAGAAACTTGCCCCTTCCATAGGGCTTTTTGCCTATTTCTAAAAATCTGGATAAGAAATCAATACCCATGACTTAGAATAGTTTCGGTAAAGGAATTTGAAAAATTCATGTTGCTTTGTTTTCTGAGGGGAGATTTTATATTTTTGTTCATCAAATAAGGTCAATAACAAAGTAACGGTCCCATCATGCGACCGTTACTTTGTTTTTAGTGGCTAACTAACCGAATTAATTACATGGGACAATTACAGTATTATACCGAAGAAGGACTTCGCAAATTAAAAGATGAGCTACAGGATCTAAAAGGTAGAGGCCGTCAGGATATTGCGAAGCAAATCGCTGAAGCACGCGATAAAGGCGATCTAAGTGAGAATGCAGAATATGATGCTGCTAAAGATGCTCAAGGACATTTGGAATTGAAAATCGCAAAGTTAGAAGCTGTAGTTGGGAACGCCAGGATTTTTGATCAATCACTTATTGATGCTTCTAAAGTGGGGATCCTGTGCACCGTGAAAATCAAAAATGTCAAAAACGGCATGACTGTTTCTTACACCCTAGTTTCAGAAGAAGAGGCAGATTTGAAAGCTGGCAAAATCTCACTTGGTTCTCCGTTTGGAAAAGGCCTTGTAGGCAAAAAGAAAGGCGAAGTTGCTGAGATCAATGCTCCTGCCGGAATGCTCCAGTTCGAAGTCTTAGATATTTCTTATTAATCATTATCCCGGTTTTGCCGGGATTTTTTATTAAAAACGTATGGTTAGCATTTTCACAAAAATCATCAATAGAGAAATTCCAGCGGAGATCATTGCGGAGAATGACCACTTTATTGCTTTCCTGGATATCATGCCCTTAGTCAAAGGTCATGTGCTGGTCGTTCCAAAGGCAGAAGTAGATTATATTTTTAATCTTGATCCAGAGACCCTCACCGAGTTACATTTATTTGCTCAAAAAGTAGCGAAAGTGATGGATCAAACTATCAAATGTACCAGAATCGGAATGGCCGTGATCGGATTGGAAGTGCCCCACGTTCATATTCACCTGGTGCCTTTGCGTACTATGGATGATATTAATTTCACAAGGGCGAAATTGAAACTCACTAAAGAAGAATTAGCGGAAGTTGCAGATCAAATAAGAGCAGGATTTTAAATCTTCTTTTTAGAAAAGTCGATTTACCACGGAGTCCTGAAAGTTTTTGGCAAGAAGTACAAAGAAAATAGGGATAAAAGCTAACCCAATGCCTATTTCAGAAAGTAGGTTTATTTTTGGGGACTATAAAATGAACTAGGTAATTTCTACGTTGGGAATAGATTTGGGATCTTCTATTATTCAATTTTGTAATTTGATTTTGCTCTATTTTGCCTTTAGACAAAAAAACAAGAATATAATTGGCACAAATTGAAATTTGGGCGTTTCGGTCTTCCCTACCTGCAGGCAGGCCTGCCTACCGGCAGGCAGGCGTCTTCGGTCTTCTGTCCCAATAAGCAAAGAAAATAAGGCTACTGGTGTAATCGCAGATAGACAAATTTTATAAAATGTGTATCCATGAAGTTGCACATAACCAAAGTTAAAAATGATTTGATTTATAAAATCCCCCTAACCCATTGTAAAAATTGGATTTAGATCCAATTCCAAGTCAAAATTTCTTTTTTTGTAATATCGAAATTGACAGGATTTTTTTCAGGATTGTCATGTTTGGCGATTGATCAACTGCATAAGGAAAAAAAGAGTACAGCTTGGCGGTAGGATAAATTTGAACGTAATCAGTTCATCAAACAATTGATTATAATAACTTTATAAATAAAATTAAGCATAAAAATGTTTTTTATACTTCATCCAAAGTATAGCGTGGTGTGCCACCTTTTTTAGTAGCTACGAAAGCTCCGAGCTTACAGGCGAAATCCAAGGTGTCTTCCATATTTTTATCATTCAAATAGCTCATTACAAAGCCACTTAAAAAGGCATCTCCGGCACCAATGCTGTCCTCAACCTGTACCGTATAACCCGAGTGCGAAATCACTTTGCCTTTTTGATAGATTGCAGCGCCTTTGGAACCCTGCGTAATGCAAATTAGATCCATGGGAAAGTGCTGATCGAGATAGGCACAAAGCGATTCGATACTTGGATCAACATTGAAATAATCTGCAAAAATGACCAATTCATCTTCATTGATTTTTAGGATATCGGTATGCCCTAAAAGTTTCTCTATCACTTCGAAGTCGTAGTAAGGCGTCCTTAAATTTGCGTCAAAAACTCGCACTACCTGATGCTGCAAAAGCCGGAGCAGCGTACTTAGGCTCTCCTGATTTCTAACGCCAAGTGTACCAAATACAAATGCATCTGCGTTGGATACCGTTTCATCCATTTCTTGATTCCATTGGATAAAATCCCAAGCTACCGGTGAAACTATCGTGTATTTGATGTTTTCCTTGTCCGTGTCATCTACCAACACTTTGGAGGTTTCATGATTCGATATTTCTTGAATCAGATTCAAAGGAAGATCAAAGGACTTCAAAAAATACAGAAGTTTTTCACCATCTGCATCTTTGCCCACGGCGGAAATTAACCTTGAATCGAGTCCCAACTGATGGAGATTCAATGTCACGTTCATCGGTGCTCCGCCTGGAACAGCTCCTGCGGGAAGGCAATCCCAGAGCATTTCTCCAAATACGACAACTTTATTTTTCATTTTTTAATGAATATTTTGATGGATTTCTTCTAAGGATCTTCCTTTCGTTTCTGGCATTTTGAACCGAACCCAAAAGAGCTGCCATACCATCATCACAGCAAAGAATGCGAAGATATAACCTGGGCCAAATTGATTGGCGAAAAATGGAAATACGTTTGCAATCAATGCAGCCAGAATCCAATGGGTAAAAGAACCAATAGACTGCCCATAGGCTCGAAGATCATTGGGAAACATCTCGGAAATAAATACCCAAATCACCGAACCCTGACCAATTGCGTGCGAGGTGATGAATCCAAATACAAAGATTGGAAGCCAGAATGATGGGATTCCAGGGCCAAGAAAATTGTAAGCCATCAGCGAAAGCGAAATTATATAGCCAAATGACCCGATGTACATCAGCTTCTTGCGACCGATCCGATCGATCAAATACAAGCCTAGAAACGTACCGATGAGGTTTACCACTCCAATTCCAATAGTTGAAATTAAGGCGTTTTCAGTAGAAATTCCCGCCATCTCAAACACCCGAGGAGCAAAATAAATAATTGCATTGATCCCTGAAGCCTGGTTGAAAAATGCGATCATAATTGCGAGAATTGTAGTAGGCATAAACCGCTTAGCGAAAATAGCCGAAAAGCTTCCTTTCTGCTTCATCTTCTTTTCCTCTTCGACAGCCAAGCGGATCGCTTCATCTACGCCTTCGGGATCCGTCCGAGTGAGAATGGCCCGAGCCTGTGCAATGTCATTGAATTTGCCAATCAGCCATCTTGGACTTTCCGGAATTCTAAAAATCATGATAGAATAAATCAAAGCGGGAATTGCCTCCACACCAAGCATCCATCTCCAGTCTTCAATGAGCCCGGCAGTTCCGATTAAGTAGTTTGAAATGTAGGCGATTACGATTCCGAAGACGATATTGAACTGATAAAGTGCGACCAAAAGCCCACGGTTTTTGGCAGGGGCAATCTCTGAAATATACATCGGTGCGACCACAGAAGAAGCACCAACTCCCAAGCCTCCAATAAATCTAAAAATGGTAAACGAAGTCACATCCCAAGCCATGGCAGAACCAAAGGCTGAAATGAAATAAAGTAAACCGATCCAAAGGAGACTTTTCTTTCGACCAAATCGATCTGCTGGTAATCCTCCAAAAAGTGCTCCGATGACCGTACCATAGAGAGCAGATGCGATTGTAAGACCATGCAACCAATCGCTAAGTTGCCAGACTTCTTGAATATCCCGCTCAGCTCCCGAAATTACGGCGGTATCAAAGCCAAATAAAAAGCCGCCCAAAGCGGCTGTAATCGATACAAAGAATGCGTAATTTTTAGAATTCATGAATTTTGGGTGTTAATCTGTCGCTAAACTAACCAGATCCCGAATAGTATAAAACCTTCATCGAGAAAACTGGTGCTGTTTGCAGTTATTCTACATTCATCATTAATCATTCGACATTCATTATTCGACATTCATCATTTCGACGTTTCGACATTCATCATTTCATATTTCCGTAAATTAACAGCTCTACCTCAGATAAAGAGCTCC
>Ga0136559_1000465_pt1 | contig 13797 bp, 11 predicted proteins | sample AntRauMeHopE1496_FD_104633 | JGI IMG/M metagenome (GOLD analysis project Ga0136559, IMG submission 104633) | Saline lake microbial communities from Rauer Islands, Antarctica - Metagenome Hop E1 #496 | ecosystem: Environmental > Aquatic > Non-marine Saline and Alkaline > Saline | place... | reverse complement strand
GTCAAAAGGCAGTTGTTCATCTTCGGTTAGTCCTAATTCTAAACGTCGATCTTGACGAATCATATTCGTATAATCAATCAGTACTATGGCATTATTCACCACCACTCCGGCAAGAGATATAATACCAATCATCGTCATCATAATCACAAAAGTTTGACCGCTTAACACCAATCCTAAGAACACACCAATCAAGGATAAGATAACCGCAAAAAGAATAATAGCCGGTGTTGAATACGAATTAAACTGTGTAACAATTATCAATAGGATTAAGAACACAGCGATCAACAGCGCTTTACTTAAGAAAGCCATTTCTTTAGCTTGTTCATCTTGCTGACCTGTGAATTGAAATGAAATTCCCTGAGGCATTCCCATTTCATCTTGATAATCTAGCATAACACCACGTAATTCATCCACCACTTCGTTCCCATTAAAACCTTCAATTACATTGGAAGAAACAGTAACGAGGGGCACTTGATCTTTTCGCACCACTCCTGTATAGGAAATATTTTCCTGTGGGTCTTTGACAACACTTCGAATCGGAATATTTAGTAGGACACCCTTATTGTTTCTAAAAATCAATTTTTGATCCAATAACGAATTCAAATCAAAACGATCCCTTTCTTTGAAGCGAACAACGATGTCGTAATTCTCCTCATCTTTGGTATACTTCGTTACATCTTGTCCTAACAAAGCCTTACGAATAGCCATCCCAATTTGAGCCGTTGACGTATTCAATTTTCGCGCTTGTTCCCTGTCTACTTCAATAGGAATTTCTGGACGAGTAGCTTCAACATTCAACTTTAACTCCTCTACCCCCAACACTCTTTTTCGATCGAGAAATGATTTGATTTTCGTGGCTTCTAAAATTAAGTCGCGGTAATCTCCTTTTCCTTTAATTTCTATATTGATCGGCGCTCCCGTTGGAGGACCAGCCGCATCTTTTTCGATAGAAATTTGAACGTCAGCAGGTAGTTTTCCTTTTAATTCTTTTTGAAGCTTTGTTAACAAATAACCCGTTGCGTTAATAGAATCTCGGTATTCAAATTCAGCAAAATTAATTGTGATTTTAGCCCTATGCGGCGTACTTCCCATCGTAACTCCTTGACTCGGATCAGATGTACCTTCGCCGACTTGTGAAATAATGGATTGAATCATTTGTTCTTTCCCACTTTTCCCAACAGTGTCTGCCAAGTAAGGAGCAAGAATAGTATTTACTTCTTCCTCCAATAAAATAGTAGATTGGTTGGTTACTTTAATATCAGTTCCAATAGGATGAGAAATAAAAATATTGGCATATTTCGGTTGATTGACGGGGAAAAATTCCACTTTCGGTTGAAAAACACCAATTAAAACAAACGAAAGGATCAAGAGCATGAACGTTCCGAAAATAAAATACATCGGTCGTTTTCCAACGAGTACATACGTTAAAAAGCGACGATAAAAGCGCTCCCATTTGGGCAAAATACTATTTTGAAATTTTTCCGTTCCTGGGGAAAAAACATATAAATTTAAGAGCGTTACAATTCCAATAAGCAGCAATAAATTACCAAAAGTAATGTTTACGCCAACCGCGAACAAAGCGCCAACTGCCATGAATGCAAAAGCGATAATAGTGCCCCTTTTCTTTCTTGGAACCTTTGCTTCTGCTGTCATATACAATGCCGTTAGAACTGGATTAATAACCAATGCCACGAACAACGAAGAACCCAATACGATCATCAGCGTAATCGGGAGATATTTCATGAATTCCCCCATGATACCGGGCCAAATGGCTAGTGGAATAAATGCTGCTAAAGTAGTCGCCGTAGAAGCGATAATCGGCCAAGCTACTTCACCCACCCCCTGCTTTGCTGCCTGAAACGGATTCATTCCTTCGTCCATCAATCGGTAGATATTTTCCACGACAACAATACCGTTATCTACCAGCATACCAAGAGCCAATACTAAAGAGAATAGAACAATTACATTGAGCGTTACCCCCATGGCATCGAGAATCATAAACGACATTAACATCGATAAAGGAATGGCCACACCAACAAAAATCGCATTTCTCGCACCTAGAAAAAACAAGAGAACTATCGTCACCAAGAGAATTCCAAAAATGATAGAATTTTCAAGATTCGAAACCATATCACGTGTTTGATTCGATTGGTCGTTTGTAATAGAAACCCCCACATTCGATGGGATGGTATTGTCTAGTTGAGCTTGCGCTACTATTTCACGAATTTTTTCCGCTGCGACAAGTAAATTTTCACCCCCTTGTTTTTTAACATCCAGCATCACAACAGGCATACCGAACTCTCTTGCATAAGAAGTTGTATCTGCATTTCCAAAATAAACTTCCGCAATATCCATCAAATAGACAGGCATATAGTCGTCTTGTTTCACAATAATACGCTTCAACTCTTCCGCATCCTTGAATTCTCCATCGATCATAATGGTTTTACGCAATCCATCCATGCGGATTTCACCCCCAGAAATCGTTGTGTTTTCAGCTTGAACAGCTTGTTCAATGTCGGAAATAGATACATTAACAGCTTCTGCTTTTAATCGATCTACTTCGATGCGCATTTCTTGTTTTTGAACTCCACGAATATCTACCTCATTTATTTCAGGTAAATCTTCAATCTGATCTTCAAGTACTTCCGCTATATCCTTTAATAATCCAGCATTATTTCCGCTTAAATTAACGTTCATAATCGGCATTTGACTTGGGTCTAACTCAAAAATGTTAGGTTCAACAGGAAGTTCTGGGAAATCAGATTTAGCCCTTGCTTGATCAACAGCGTCCTTTACTTTTGTCAGCGCATCTTTGGCGGAAATCTTGAAATCAAACTTCACACGCACCGTTACGTAACCGTGTTGTGCAGTAGAGTTGATCTCATCAACAAATTTGATACTTGAAACTTCCTTTTCTATGGCTTGCGCGATTTTCTCAGACATGTAAGAAGGCGCAGAACCTGGCTTTGCGATCCCCACATATATTTCAGGAATTTGAAGCTCTGGGAAATTTTCCTTCGGCATCGATTGATACGCCATTATTCCTCCGAAGAAAATAATTGCCATAACAAGGAATACCGTTTTTCTGTTATTTACAGACCACGTTGATAATCCAAAACTTTTTTCTACTTTATTCTCCATGTTGTTCTAGGATTAAAATGTGCGTACAACTTCTTGATCACTTACTCCACGACCACCTTCTGTTACAATAAAATCACCGTCTTTAACCGATCCATTTAACGGTCGAATAGCCGCAATACCGTCGTGCTTACTTAACACTTCTACGATTACTTTATTCAGTATAAAAGTATCCTTGTCTTTTACCGCTACAAATAAGTAATCTTCATTAAGCTGTGATTTCATTATGGAGGTAGAAGGCACAACAAGTGCAGAATCTATTGTTAAATCGGTAATAATTAACTGAGCCAACATATTCGGCAACATGCGTTCATTGTTGGAGATATCTGCTCTCACTCTAAATGTTCTATTTGTTGGATGAATATAATTCCCCACATTTGTGATTTCCAGTTGGAAGGTATCCAATAATGTAGGCACAAAAACCTTCACTTTAGAACCAGCACTGACCGTTCTGTAATGGCGTTCAGAAATATCAGCAGTTACACGAACCTCTTTGTTATTTACAATTCTAAGTAAAGGCTGTTGAGGGCTTGCCAACTCACCTTCTTTTGGAAAAATCTGATCAATAACTCCATCAAAAGGCGCTTTAACTACTGATTTATTGCGCTGCTTGGTTAATGTTTCAAGTTGAGCTTTTAAAGCATTGACCTGATTCAACACTTGCTTGAATTCAAATTCAGTACCTAAGCCTTTCTTTCTTAATTCTTCTTGCTTCTCGAGTGAATATTCAGCAAACTCAAGTTGATTCTGAAGTTCTTTAATATTACTATTTAAAATTTCAGCATCGATAGTAGCTAGCACTTGACCATTTTTCACTGTCTGTCCTTCCTTGACATGAATTTTTTCAATGATACCACTCATTTCAGCATTCAGCATTACGTCTTTATCCGTTTCCACTGCTCCCTGCACACTTATCTTGTGCTGAAATGATTGATTAACAGCATTTCCAAGACCCACTAAAGGTAAATTACTCACGACTAAGGTATCGAATGACTTAATGGCTAAATCTATTTCTGCAAGTTCAGTTTTCAGTTGTGACTTTTTATCTTTCAGTTTATCCAATTCGGATTGTGGGCCACACCCAATTACAAATAGAGCTGTTAATACGATTATACTAATTGACTTTATCATTTTACTTTTTTATTACTTCTGAATTAAATTATTATATAACTGATCGATATTTAATCGCGCATTAAAAACATCTACCATTGCTCCAACATATTGAGCTTGAGCGGAAATTACTTGCGTATATTTTTGAGTAACCATCAACGTGTTTTCTTTTCCAATTTCCGAACGAATGACTGAATTCTTATAGATAGAAGTAGCCAGTCGCACATTTTCTTGTTGCAGTTTAAGTTTATCTTTCGCAGACATTAAATCATTCATATATTGAACCTCTTGCAATTGAAGTGAGCGTTTGTATTCGCTAATTTCATTCTCTCTTTTCGTAATTTCAAGTTGCGCTTGTTGAGTTCTTGACCATCTAGCCCCACTAGAAAAAATCGGAACACTCAATCGAACACCAACAAAGGTTTGCTCAAACCACTCCCCGTCATTCTCAAAAAAGGTGAACTCATTTCTAAATGCATCATACCTGTGTTGAAAAAATGCACCTAGCGAAGGAAGGTTAGCAAATTTTGCATTTTTAAGTTCGTAGCGAGACAGCTCTAAACGTTTACTCAATAAATCGAGTTGAATATTACTCTCTACAGAGTTTTCCAAAGAAATTTCTGACAAAGCTTGAGATAAAACGCTTTCCAAATTATCGATAAGCTCAATAGGCTCTTCCATCGGGTATGCCATGGTCATTTTTAAGAAAGACACCGCATTTTGGAATTGATACTTCGCATTAACTTGATTCGTTTGTGCCGTAATAAAAGCATAATTGATTTGATCCACATCCTCTTGCGTGATTAAATCAAGGGCAAATAATTCCTTTTGCTTATTTAACAACTTCTCTGTTGAGGACACCAAAGAATCCATAAAACGCATGTTTTCGCGGCTCACTAATGCTAATTCATACGCTTTAGTCACATTCAATACAACTTGTTCTTGGGATAATTCCACATTGGTAGCAACAAATTCCTTGTAAAATTTAGACACTTGCAACCCCACTAAGTAGGAGCCATCAAAAATCAATTGATTTACAGCTACTCCCCCATTTACGGAGAAATCAGTTCCTGCACGAAAACTAACTAACGTGCCTGGCTGACCGATAAATGCACCGTCAACAACTTGTATTGGAAGATTAATAAAATGATTAAAATTCCCCTCTGCGCTAATCTGTGGTAAACCAATTGCACGTGTTTCAACAATCTTCTTCTGAGCTATTTCAATATCTATGACTGCATTCTTTATTTGCTCGGCGTTTTCAAGCGCATAGTTCTGTGCTTCAAAAAGGCTAAAGTTTTGAGCAAATGCAGAAGAACTCGCAAGTAAAGTTAGTAAGAAGTGAATTTTTAATTTATTTTTCATGGTCAAATCGATTTTTTAAATAGTCTAACCCTTTCAAGTTCGCCAATCCGCGAATTTGAAAACGTATGATTTGGTTTAACACGCTACTGAATTTATATTGATTGGAAGGAAAAGTATAGCCATCAAACAAGGCACCCATAGTCGCAACGTATGCTTTTGACAAAATATCAGAATCCCCATTTTCACGATAAACACCTTCTCTGATTCCTCGCTCAATGTTTTCTTTTATTTGGTTTCTTACAAACGTATTCTTGTGGTCTTCCATAATTTGCCAAGCATCTCTATGGTACTTTTGTAAATCGAAAAAAACAGAGGAATGAACATCCTGCATCATTTCTGAAACAAACTCGCTAATCCGAATCATTTCATCAATTGCATTTTCCGCCTGCGCACAAGCAATCGAGCAAATCTCTCGATCGCTTTGCGTCTTGAACTCTATGATTGCCCTGATTAACTCGTCTTTGTCCGAAAAGTATTTGTAAATCGTCTTTTTAGAAATACCCAACTCACGCGCTAAGTCATCCATTGTGACCGCTCGGACTCCGTATTTCAAAAATACTTGAGCTGATTTTTCTACTAAATCGAATTGTTTTTCGTCCATGAACCGGCAAATTTACACATAAATAACACGCCGGAAACTATTTTTGTTTAAAAAGTTTCCGAAGTATTTACAAATTAGCCAAATAAATTTACCCAATAAACTCTTACTGATTTAATTATCAGTAGCATGCGCAAGCAATAACACGAAAAACTTTTAGTCACTAATCACTTGTTTGGTTGTCCAAATTCTGTCTTTGCTTTCTTTTTCGACTTTTCGCATCGACTTAGTTTGGATGTCACACGGAAAATCATCGTCATAATTCTTAATAATTACATACTTATTTTCAGGAACACGCACTTCCATTCGGACATGTTGTCCACGAATTTTATCATGTATAGGGAAAGAGTAATAAGCCGGCAAGAGTAACATGTTCCTTTCGATCGAATAATTAAAATCTATAGCTTGTGCCTTATCATACGCTATTTTACCCGTAGGACCATTACTGATTTTTTGATATGAAATTTCGAAATCATCAATAGAACCATCCTTGACGATAGCGAGTGTAATTGCAGATAAATAAATGGAGCGTTCATCTATTCTGAAAAAATCAGTCATTTCATACTGACTAAACGTTGGCTCTTCTAAAAACCCTGAGAACATATCAACAATAAGGGTATCCCCTACTTGACCTTCACCTAATTCAACTAGTTGACTCACTTGCCGTTTTGCTTTAAACTGAACACCCGTCTCAACTCCATAGAACGATACACTAATAATACTCACCACCCACAAAACGAACGTTCCAATATAAAAGCCCTTCATGTTGTACTTCCAATCAGTCAACAACTTTAATCCATTCACAAACAATACGAGAAGCGGTATGGCAGCGACCATAAAAATGGACAAAAAGAGCCATGAAAAATTACTAGATTCAAAAATCAATGAAAGAAAAGAATACAAATTGTTAGGTACACCTTCCGCGAAAAAAGGGAAAAGTTTAAAATCTCCGTAAAACACTCCCGCTAAAACAACACATCCAACTAGTCCGCCAATTAGAAAAAAGACGCCAATCACTTTCGCCAAAATCACACATACTTTTCGAAGAGTTTGATAACCTTTTGTAAACGCCTTTTTTATATTATGTGTCGCTTTAGTTGCTCCATTTTTTGCTCCTTCGCTAAAATTAGCCACGTGTTCTTTAATATTTTCAATGTTAACAGACTCCCCGCGCATCTGCAATTTCTCGGCGGTAGTTTTTGCCTCAGGCACAGCGATTATCAAAATAATATAAATCAATATCCCACTACCACCAAGAATTACCAGTAGCACAAATAACAAACGAAAAACAACAGGATCAACGTTGAAATAATGTCCTAAACCAGCGCAAACACCTGCAACAGAAGCTTTATCTTGATCCCGATACAATCGTCTTTGGGCACCCTCCTCGAACCTTTTATTCGTGTCGTAATTCGCTTCGGTCTTTGAATTTTGAGTTTCATCACTATCAATGGCATAATCATTAGGTTCCCCCATAATTAAAATAACTTTATGCACATCCTCTTCCGTGACAGCTTGCTTTAGCTCGCTTAAACGTTCATGAAACAATTCAGCAATCCTAGACTCAATGTCTTCCATGATCTCCGAAGCACCCAATTCATCGGAAAAAATGATTCGAATGGCATCTAAATAGTGCTTTAAGCGCTCATAACCTTGCTCCTCAATATTAAAGACAAGTCCAGCTAAATTTATAGATATCGTTTTTTTCATTGGTATTTATTTTATTCTCATTTATTAGTTTTTAGCAGTACTCGTGAGAGCGATGCGCTAAGTTGTTGCTCAAAGAGCTTATAAAATCATCAAACCATGTTGATCGGTGTGAGTGACAATTATCTTCGATGCCTATTTCATCTTATTCCTTTTTAGAAAGAGTGGCTATAGCAGCGGAAAGCTCTTCCCAAGTTGTTGTTAATGTATTTAAAAACCGGTCGCCCTCCTCAGTTAAAGAATAGTACTTTCTCGGCGGACCAGATTTAGACTCCTGCCAGCGATAGGTGAGTAAGTCAGCATTCTTTAATCGCGTCAAAAGGGGATAGAGTGTTCCCTCTACAACTATCAGTTTAGCCTTTTTCAATTCATCAATTATTTCCGAAGGATAACACTCATTTTTCGACAAAATAGTTAGAATACAATACTCCAATATCCCTTTTCTCATTTGGGCTTGTGTATTTTCTACATTCATGTATATATTTTTAATTGAGACAAATTTAGTAAAAATATAGTACTATGCACTACATAGTACTATATATTAAATATTATTTCAGTTTTTACTATTTTTATATCTTTACCATTATGAAAGTTGAAATCTTCACAGATGGTTCTGCCAAAGGAAATCCTGGCAACGGTGGATACGGAGCAATACTGCGTTTTCAAGGAAAAGAGAAAGAACTCTCCCAAGGTTTTAGAATGACTACTAACAATAGAATGGAATTATTAGCAGTGATAGTAGCGCTTGAAGCACTTAACTCTACTAAATATCCTGTAATCATTTTTTCAGATTCGAAATACGTAGTAGATGCTATAGAAAAAGGCTGGGTATTTGGCTGGCAAAAAAAGGGCTTTAAAGGAAAGAAAAATCCTGATTTATGGAGAAGATACCTTCCACTGCACCAAAAATATACTCCTTCGTTTGTTTGGGTAAAAGGTCATGCAGGTCATGCAGAAAATGAGCGTTGTGATGTATTGGCTTTTAATGCTGCTGATGGCACACAGTTGCTAGTTGACGAAGGGTATGAAGCATCACAAAAAGAAGAAAATAACATGTTTTAGGCTCCTAGACCAGTTTTCACATCTTTAACCGCATCAATTTGAGCGGCCATATTTAAAAACGAACTAATCAGCGGATGTGGCATTTCGCGCGTACTGCATATTTGGGGTAAACTCATACTCGCTAGACAAAAGTTATGATTTTTCAAACTAATAATTTCAGGATCATCAAATTGATTTAGCCCTTCAATATCAATCACATCCTTTTTCAAATAATTCAATAACTGAGGGTATAACGAAAAGCGAGAAGAAGACAATTCAGTTCGTATGGTACTATTGTACATCTTACTCAGTTCTTTTGAAAACGGCACAACTTCGATACGCTCAAAGCTATCGGAAGGAGAAAGATTATCTGAGATCAATTTCTCATTATTCGCGTTGAGGTTATTGTGCGCAATCAATATCTCAACAAATACTTTATAGGCATCACCCGTAATTAAAATCGGGACACCTGATTGAATTGCCGCATCGAGCACACCCGCAAGAAAAAATATATTTTCAAAAGGACCTGGAGCAACGAAAAGACCGTCATAGCTTCCAAATTCAGACTGTTTCAAACTGGCTGCTTCATGAATGCGCATCCAATACGTATTGACTTCAATATCTAATAAATTCTTGGAATGCTCAATAGCAAGATTAGTCGCATGATGTGAATTATACGTAAAATTAAAATCTCCTAGAATCGCAATCTTTAGTCTATCTGCCATTGAAATGAGCACTAATTTGGCGGAAGTTAAAAAAAAAATTGGTCAAAACCATAGATTTTGACCAACTTAATACATTGAATATAGAATGTTAATAGTAAATGAACAACTTGTTCACCATTTTATCGCTTGAAATGCGCCTTATATATTGCATTCTGAACGGAAATGGAAGCGGTTGGAGCAATTAAATCGTCTACCAAAGTACAACTAAAAGCTGCTTCAAATTTCATATAATCTCCATCCTCATCTGATTCTTGAACCAGTGATGTAAAAGCAAAACTTTGAGGATTAACTGAAGCAGGATCACTGAACCAAACATTACCTGCAGCATCTCTAAAAACGACTTCTACTCCACCGTTTCCAGCAGCAGCAAAAGCGGGACTAACGTTTGCATTAAAAAATGTAGTAAATTGTGAAAGACTTGGATCAGCATCAACATCTGCGTTGAAACTCAATTTTCCAACAGAAATCTGTATGAAATCGAGTTGGACATCGGAAGACATCGCAGCGTTATATGTTGCAGTAGAAGCCTGTGGTGAAGGATTAATCTCTTTCGATTTAGTTGCTTCACAAAACATTCCGCCAACGTCTTCGATTAAATTATATGCAGCACCTTCAATTGTTGCAGAAAAAGAGCATTCTAACTCAACCACTGGCTTAGGAGCAGGAATAACTTCATGCTCTATACAAGAGTTTAACAAAGACAGCACTGAAATAGCAACTAAAAAATTAAAAAATTTCATAACAATAGATTTTCTTGACTAATATACGTAAGTAAATCCCAAAAGGTTGTGTTTTTTCAACCTAAAGTTTCAAATAATACTAAAACTACTTTAGGAAATCTAACTTTTCAGCAGGTAAACCGAATGATTCAGCACATTCCTTAATGATATTCATTCGATAAGAAGGTAGCTTCATTTCTCCAACTATTAGTTTTTCCATCATTCTTTTTGACAACATAAATGTAGATAGTTGCTCCCCATAATTTTCGGTAATAACATTTTTTATTGGCACGAGTACTTCTTCACTTAATTGATGGATCAATAATTTCTTTTTAGAATGCGTGACTTTCTCTATATGCGTTAGAGGCTGTCTTGCAGGCTGACTATCCGAAATTTCATTTTCAATGATCAATTCATTCGTTTGATTCATGGCCAATTGCAATTCTTTCACCGCTGACTCTTTCTTAAGAGAAGGGTGAATGCGATTTTGACTTGACCAACCTTTAAAATCATTTTTTAGTGCAAAATACGTGAGCAACTCACGATCCATTACTTTGTATGTTGGCTTATTCAACCTTTTGGAATGCTTTTCTCTAAACTCCACTAACGTTTTAAATCGTTCCCATTGAGGCAAACTCATTATTTTTAATTCTTTAAAATAGGTGGAGTTGAAGTCAGCTGGAGTTTCTCCTGAACTAGCTTCAAGGAGCAGCTTCTCATCGGTTAACCATGTCAGTCTATTCATATCGACTAACTCTTTCATTAACTTATCTTTTAGACGAAATAAAAAAGTAACATCCTCTGCAGCATAGAGTTTTTGATCTTCAGAAAGCGGACGCAAGCACCAGTTACTCCGTTGAAAGTCTTTAGAAGAATGAATGTCAAGCTCATCTATTAACACATTGGTCAAGGAAGATTGTCCGTGATTTAAAAGACTCCTGACGGTACTTAAATCAGTTATATTCGTTGGAGCACAGCCTAGATGATGAAGTAGTTTGAAGTCTTCTCCAAATGCGAAAGTGACCAATTCAACTGATGGGTCTTCAAAAATCTTAAATAAGGTAGATAAATTAGCCACCGTGAGTGGGTCAATCAGATAACATTTTTGCCCGTCAAATAATTGAATTAAACAAATATTAAATCCGTAGGTATAATGATTTTTATCAAATTCCAAATCGATTGCGATTTGAGTCGCGCCCTCCAGCAGTTCAACTAATTTATCTAACCCTGCTTGATCATCGATATACACCAATTCATCCGTCATTAAACTTCTCTATTCATAAGATAATCCGCTATTTCTACTAAATCAACCTTTGCTTCTTCCGCAACACGAATATTTTGCATAGCAGCTGTAGCAGCTTGATAATATTCCTTCATTCTTTCGGTTGCCAATTCTTTTACTCCAAGCTCATCAAACAGCTCTCTAGCAGCCGAAATTTTTTCATCACCTGCCGAGTTTTTCATGATATGATTTAGACGTTCAGACTGCTCATTGCTTGCCAATTTTTGAGCTTTTAAAAGCAGAAATGTTTTTTTATTACTAAGAATGTCCCCACCAACTTGTTTACCAAATTTTTCTGGATCAGCATATAAATCTAGAATATCATCTTTTAACTGAAAAGCTATTCCGACATTCATACCGAACTCGTACAACCAACGTTTATCTTCAGCAGATGCTTCTCCAATAATCGCCCCCATTTCAAGCGCCGCTCCTAACAAAACTGAAGTCTTCAAGCGAATCATTTCAATATATTCTTCAATAGAAACATCCTCTCTAGACTCAAAATCCATATCCAATTGCTGCCCTTCACACACTTCGGCTGCAGTTCTTGTAAAAACCTCAATTAACTGTGGAAGATACTTTACGTCATTATTCGATAAAAATTCAAACGCTTTTACGAATAAAACATCGCCTGAAAGAATAGCGATATTACTATTCCATTTAGTATGAACAGTAGATTTACCCCTGCGTAGAGGAGCTTCATCCATTATATCATCATGGATTAATGTAAAATTATGGAACAATTCAACAGCTACAGCAGCATTCAGCGCATTTTCACCTGGTTTCCCGAATAAATCGCACCCAAGCAATGTCAATAAAGGGCGAGTGCGTTTCCCTCCAAGTGTCATGAAATAATTTAGCGGATCATATAGGTTGTTTGGTTCTTTCGGAAAAGAAACTGCTTTGATTCTCTCCTCTATCAGCGACTGAAGGGTTATACTTGCTTGCATACTTATTTAATTAAACCGAGTAAATAGTTACCATACCCACTTTTAACAAGCGGGTCAGCCAATTGTTTGAGTTGTTCTTTCGTTATGTATCCGTTTCGATACGCCACTTCTTCGATACATCCAATTTTTAATCCCTGCCGCTCTTCAATGACCTGAACAAATTGTCCTGCCTGCATTAAGGACGGAAATGTACCGGTATCTAACCAGGCAGTACCTCTATCTAAAACGGCTACTTTTAGTTGATTTTTTTTAAGGTACTCTGCATTGACATCCGTAATTTCATATTCACCTCGTGGCGAGGGAGAAAGGTTTTTAGCTATTTCAATTACATTGTTATCGTAAAAATACAAACCCGGAACAGCATAATTGGATTTAGGATGTACAGGTTTTTCTTCAATAGAAATGGCCTTCATGTTTTCATCAAACTCTACTACACCATATCGTTTCGGGTCAGAAACATGATACGCGTAGACAACGCCACCTTCTGGATTATTATTTTCTTTCAATAAATTATCCATTCCAACACCATAGAAAATATTATCTCCTAAAATCAATGCTACTTTATCGTTACCAATAAACTCCTCCCCTATCACAAAAGCTTGCGCCAATCCATTCGGCACCTCTTGAATAGCATAAGAAAAAGTGCACCCCAACTGACTTCCATCACCTAACAACTTTTGAAAGCTGGGCATATCGTGTGGAGTTGAAATGATTAAAATTTCTTGAATCCCAGCGCTCATTAAGATAGATAATGGATAATATATCATCGGTTTATCATAAATAGGCATGAGCTGCTTACTTACTGCTAAAGTCAGTGGATGTAATCTTGTTCCTGAACCTCCAGCTAAAATTATTCCTTTCATATCGTGTGAAATTAACCGATAGTGATGACGCTTAGCACAATCACTTATCTTTTTTAGTGTTGATATCTACTTCTAAGTCATCGAGCTCTATATCTAACTCCTCATCATACAGGACCAGTAACGGTTCTTCAAACGCCTTAGTCGATATTCTATTTTCAAGAGAAAGCAACAAAGAAGGGAGAACAGCGAGGTTAGTCACCATGGCAACAAGTAACGTTAAAGATACTAATAGGCCCAGCGCTTGAGTTCCTCCAAATTGAGATAATGCAAACATAGAGAACCCAAAAAACAGTACAATG
>Ga0136559_1000463_pt1 | contig 13817 bp, 13 predicted proteins | sample AntRauMeHopE1496_FD_104633 | JGI IMG/M metagenome (GOLD analysis project Ga0136559, IMG submission 104633) | Saline lake microbial communities from Rauer Islands, Antarctica - Metagenome Hop E1 #496 | ecosystem: Environmental > Aquatic > Non-marine Saline and Alkaline > Saline | place... | reverse complement strand
TTAACTGTTTTGAAGAACCAACAGGTATTCCTGTTTTACTTTATTCGGATGATTACCAGATTAATTAGGTTTAGGTAATGTGTCGCCTTTTTGTGACTATAATCTATAATGGAAGCTACCGAAACCAAAATCAGTAAGCTCATCAAAGCACGATCAAAGGGCGCTTCATCGTATGGTCAAAAACAGAAAAATCCACAGAATGGCCCAGCGAATCTATACGGTACGTCAGCTAGGAAACATTCCATTAATCTCAAATGCATTTACTAATCCAGCGCTCTTGTCATGCTGAGTATTCTGAAGGTTTGATTCGATATCGGACAAAATTTCCTTCATGTAGCCCAAGTAGTTCTGTTTCCACCACTTCGATGAATTACGCCTGATCGTATTCTGGAAGCTTTTTAGCTTTTACTTTCACTGTGTTTGATGCCGCTGCTTTTCCCACAGCAGTGCCGACGATGTAACCCTCCACATTACGTATTTCTTCCCTATAATTCATACGGAATATATCTGGTTCTCATAAAGACTGTCGGATGGCGGCATAGCGTAAGGCTGATGGTTCATAGGCCCATAGAAAGACGTCTTTAAATAATTCAATGCGGTTTAGTTTATAGATGCCAAGCATTCCTTTGACATGGATCTCTTCCGGGACATCAATAAATGAAAGTGGGGCAAGATTATGCTGATTGAATGGAAGGTTGGCTGCCAATTGGGATATGCGCTTATTTACCTCGTCAAAAGGTTGTAGATAAGGAAGCTGAACGAGTATGAAAAAAGCCTGTTCAAAGGGGTTTTCTATTTCTCTCGCTTTTTTAAGTATTAGGTCAAAAATCTCTTCAATGAGTTAAGGAATTCTTACTGGGGTGAAAACAGAATTCGTAATCCCTGCCCCAAACACGCTAAGCCTTCCCGATGCAGCAGGAGTGGGCTACAGGTTGGTGGAAAGTAAAGCATGTAAGTTGAGAATAGTATATCGCTTAAAATTCACTTCACTTAACGATTCAACCAAAACACATTGGCTTCTTTGTGAAGGAGGATCATTTGAGTTTCTGGGGAGATTTGTTAGTGGCGGCCTGCCCTTCATGGATCAGTAACTCGGTAGCCCAAAGATTGATAAACAGGGTTTTATCTTGGTATTGGGAAAGGCCGACCCGCTTTCCTTTCATATCTAAAAATTGCCCACCTACTTAAAAGGCTTGCTTTTCTCTATTATCAAAGGTAATCATCGGTTTGATCAGGCCGGTGGAAAGTAATAGGGATTACAGGCCACATATTATCGGACTCATGAGTCCTGTAAAATAAAGTACCCCGAAAATCCCCAGCATAATTGCCCAACCTTCAATTTAATTTTTCCAATATATTGCAGTTTCTCCATGTTCAATGGCGAAAAGATTTGAAAACTCCGATAAAAACAGTGACAAAAATTAAAATTGGCCAGCATTTGACAATTAAAGCCCGTAATATCTCACCAACTCCTCGTAGTTTTCAAAATCTACCTCCGGCGAAGCTACCCTAGCCGTAGGCATTTGGGTGATAGGAATGGCTATAACCCGTACCTCCCCATAGGTTTCACCTGGTCCTGCACCGCGTTGTGTCCTAACATTGATGTTGGCACCCGAGCGAAGCCACCAAACCCGGTAGGTAGTCAATCCACTAACTCCCGAACCGGGAATGGGATATCTCAAATTTAAAGTTGGGTCCAGGAGAAAAACAAAAATCATGTAATCATTTATCTGAGGGCCAAGACCTGGAAGATCAACAAAATAGGACTGATTTGTCGTATAATTGTTCCCGCTAAAAACATAAAGCTTTGCGCCCGAATTACCGGGATTTCCTTGAGGACCTTGTGCTCCTGGAGCACCCGGATTTCCTTGAGGACCTTGTGGCCCCGTGTTCCCCGGATTTCCTTGCGCTCCTTGTATACCTTGCAACCCCTGTTCTCCCTGTGGGCCTTCCGAGCCTTCAAACATCCCACAGGATGAAATTAAAAACAATGAAAAAACAAAAATTAAGAAATTAGATTTTTTCATAAAATGAATGTTTATATAACTAATTAACAAAGGGACTATCAGTAACTCGAAATAGGTTATTAAATCATAAAGGTTTCATACTACTAATACCACAAACATGAAGTTAAAATTTTTATCATAATTATCTAGAATTGAAATTAATAAAAAAATCCCTATCTCCAAGAGGATCTTTATTATTTTTATTCGCACCTGTTAAAATCCTACGATACTATTCTAATCCCTGTTTATCAGATGATTGAATGCATGGATAAAGTATTCCCTTACTTTGTTCCGTACAGTATTTTCCATAAGTACCTGGCCCAAGGCATAAAACATGCATTCAAGTCACTTAACCTTGATGCTTTTGTCAATGACCCACTGAAAATGCCGATGTCTGAGCATGGGATGCCATCTTTTTTTGTGATAAGGCGAAGGGCCACCAAACACATGCAGCAGAAATCAATATAACCGCTCCTCGGCAGGAGCCAACTCCTCGGGAAATAATCTAAGCAGCTCAGGCACTTTGGCCACCTTTTGGTGCTGCGCCAGAGATGTTGCACAAAAAATGCATAGTCAGTGGCTTCCTCTTTACTTCCAATCATATAAGATAATGGAGGGTCGTTAATCAGATTTATTGAGTTGAGTTTGGCGAATCAAGCCACCTTCGCTAATAAAAAACATTCCGGTTGATGGGGGTCAGCATGCTCCGGAATATCTGGAAGACACCCTTCTTAACTTTCCGACCAAACCCTTCCAGCATCAAAACCCCCTAGATCTCAATTTCCATTTCGAATCTCTTCTCTAATACGGAATTGGTCATAAATCTATTATAAATTTGTTACAGATTCTTCTCCATCTTAAGCAAGGCAGATCCACCAGCAATTCTCATAGTTGGAGATTCTTTCTGTTGTAAATAATTACTGTTTTAACGACGCTAAATCTTCTCAAAAAATACTCAGTCTATTAAATATAATACACTTAAAGATCAGCAAAGCGAGAGGGGATGCGCTATTTTTTAATTTTTAACTGTTTTGAAGAGCTAACAGGTATTCCTGTTTTACTTTATTCGAATGATTACCGGATTAATTAGGTTTAGGTAATGTGTCGCCTTTTTGTGACTATAATCTATAATGGAAGCTGCCGGAACCAAAATAAGTAAGCACATCAAAGCGGTCAAGGTTGCCCTTCACCGTACCGTCAAAAATGGGGAAATCCACAGAATGGCTCAGGAAATCTATCCGACGCACTCAGAATGGGGGGTAAAGTATATCCCACTATTGACGAGGTAGCTCATGCCATAGCTAATCGCGACAGAGCACGAATCTTACCGACTGGATCTTATGCACTGAATACAATTACCCTATCTTCACAGGTACCAACTAAGGTGGTTTACCTTACTGATGGTACACCAAGGATAATTAAAGTAAGAAAACAAACCATACTTTTCAAATTGACTACGTCCAGAAACTTGTCCGTTAAAGTGAATCTCAGCGGACTGGCAATACAGGCATTGAAGTCTATCGGAAAGGATAATCTCATCAACCCTGAGATTGAAAAAATAGTCAAAATTTTACAGAACGAATCTGCCTCGAACCTTACTCATGATAAGGATTTGGCTCAAGTATGGTTTGCTAAAATTTTTGATATAGCCATAAAAAAATTGCAAAAATTCTACTGAGCTTTTAAACTTAAAAATAAGGATAGAGAAGATGTTTTTAATCAAATCTTCAGTAAGAAAAACCTTAGTCCTATGGGTATAGAAAAAGTCTGGTGGATAATTTGCCGCCGCTTGATAAAAATCGGACGTTTTGGTTTATTTTTTCTAACATTTTGGTTCTATTAAGGCAACAAAACCAGTCATTTAAGTAAATAGGAATATTTAAGGATGGCAGAATTATTTGTCATGCAGCCTTAGATTTGTAATTGAAGTTTAATAAAGCCTTTTTTTGAATTTCAAGTAAATCTAAATGGGTTTGGTCGAAACCCTGGTTATAGGTTTTTGCCACATAGCTAACCAGAAGGTCAAGATGGCAAATTGCTTTATCTAAATGAATGGAATGAGTAAGGTATGCAATATCAAGTTCTCCTTTCTTCGCACTGTCAGCATCCTTACATAAATATCGAGACCTTCTTGACAGGTTGTAAAGCTTTCTATAAGCTAAATACTCCTGTTCATTCAGCTTTGAAGGGGATAGCTGTTTTTCACTATTGATATAACTCAAAGTATCTTTATGTGAATAAATACTATGGCCAAGTATTTTAACCAAATGTGCATTAATCAAATGAACAGCTGCATAAAATGCTACAGTTACCTGCCAATCCCAACATTCTCGGGAGTGATTATTGATCGATTGTAAAAAATATAGATTTTTTTTGCTCTGTAAAATGTGATCTTCAAATTTGGCCATTATTCTAATTCAGGATAGTGTAATGACCCGGGACGTCAAGGTAGTCGCCTTCTTCTACAACCGTTGCTGATATACTGAAACCAGTTTGTTCAAAGAGAGTATTAACTTTGGCTTCTGATAGGAATATTTTATCCTCTTGATCGTCTTTTCCAGTAGGGATTTCAGCCCAGATCATTATTTGTTGACCTTTGTGATCAAAAGCTAGCTTTTTTGGAGTTTCAGCCTTTCTATTAAAAATCAAGTCCCTTAAAAAAGATGAAATTAATTTTTTAAAATAAAATATTTGAGCTCTTGATACCACACTGCCGAATAATTCTTCCATATCCTGCGCCGCTATACTCTCCATCATTTTCTTCTCTTCTTCCTCCATCATATCTCCTTCATACTGGATCTTTTTAAGATCCAGCGAGTGGATATACTCTTCAAACCAGTTAGAAGTAGCTTCTCTAACTGAGGACAGGCCTTTAGTTTCTAAAGCTTTCATTTGAGGGTCAAGTTTGTTGTCGACATAAAAAATACGAATAGAAATGTAAGATTGGTTGACGTATTTTAAAATGCTTTTTCATAGAAGCAAAAGATTATTCAATAAAACTCGCTTTTTGGCTCTTAACTTTAACAAACTAAAACGCTTAAATTTTAGCATTGAGCCGTTTCTTAAGATCAGCATCTTTCTGTTGCAGATCCTGTAGGTCAGAATATATGAATTTTCCTGTGGTCTCCCGTGGCCAACTATCCAATTATGGAATTCTAGAAACCCGATCGGGAATACTTGGAACTGCTCAATCTAAACCAAAAATGCCCCTTCTGAGAGAGATCTATAAAGATAAGCAGGCCGAAATCAAGAAGCTGCGCAAGCTTTCCTAAAACTGCTACAGTACCGCCAAACTACCAGTTCCCATCGCACTCATTGTCATCCTTGACACATTGAAATATCTCCTATAATCGAAAAAAAACAGCCTCTAGGATACCTAGAGATTTTTTTCCTAATCTAGGAAAAAAAGTAATCTTCCTTTACTGCGAAGCTTGTCACTTCTAACCGCCTTTTCAATATTGAATCCTTATTATCGTAAATCAATACCTACTTCCCGTTCTTAAACCTCTTTGCCCAGGCCAATGCTCCCTTGGTATTGCGCCAGAGATCTTGTGCAAAAAATGCATAGCTGTTGGCTTCATCCTTGCTTCCTAAAACGTAGGAGGTCCGAGCAGAAACTATATCTTTTTTGGAGTTGAGTTTGGCCACCACATAGCCGTTCGAATTCACGGCGATTTGCATCATCTTATTCGCTTCAGGAGAGGCACCTTCGTTTTTGTATTGGGCTAACGCTCGATTGAAATTGGAGGAAGTGCTATCTTCAAGGTCAAAAAGCTGATCATAGTGCATGAATTTTTTCAGATCGCCAACCTCTAAAAGCGATATTCCGAGCTGAGCACGAACTCCCTGATTGTCGTTTGGATTGAGCTCGATCATTTTTTCATAGGTTGCTATATTCTCTTCGCTTTTCCCCATCACACCCAAAATCTCAGCTGTCATCTGCATACATCGCATGTAGGAACGTGTTTCGTGCATTCCCCAGAAGTGACCAAAGTGCTCCTCTAAAAACTTTCCTCCAAATTGCTTCTCTCCTAGCGCCACGCCCTTTTCATAGAAAGCAAGGCTGATCGCAGGGTGCTCACCCGTATTCCCTAGATATTCATAGCCTTCGATAGAGTCCGGGTCAAGCTCGAGCGCTTCGAGGACATACTCAAACCCATCGTCTGGACCCATTTCGTAGGCCTCAAAAATCAACTCCTTGGCCCACTCAGCTGGCGACATATTCTTTTTGGAAGGGGTGGGTAATTTTTTACCAACCAACTGACTCATAAAAGCTTGCAGTTCATCCTCATTCTTAAAGTCCTGCTCAGCGAGTAAGCGCTGAATGTCGTGCATCATTTTTTCGTGTTTCATCGTAGAAGCTTTTTTTGTACGTGTAGAAAGGGAATTGATCGGATTGTAAAATATACAATTTCCTATTTTTGATCGAAAAGCCCGAGAAATCTGATGATTATTTGGGTTTTATTTCTTGCGGGGGTGGATTTTTCCAAGAAGGATTTATTTTGATTAACAGATACTTTGTCGATAGACACAAGAGGCAAGAAAAATAGTTGGCGCATACTCAATAATTGAGCGTTTCTGCTAGCCTCGCCATGGCGAGTCTTCCGTCCCAATAAGGATAATGGCATCATTAAGGACATCCATATTCCTTTTTATATTCTCGAAAACTGATCTTGATTTCAAGTTGTGCTTTTGGAAAAAGGCTGAGTCAAGTACCGACTGGAAGCAAGTCACCATCAGAAAAACAGCCAACGGATGGAAAAAGGTCTATGTTCACATTTACCAAGTATGGCACCGAGACGGTAGAGTCAAAAGCAAGAAAAAGAGTATTAGTCATCACAAAAACAAAGGAGAAAAATCCAAAGGTAAAATTCAGTTTCAGTAATGGATCAATGGAAACGTATTCGGAAAAAGAACATGCCTATTTTCAGTGTAGTCGGTATTGGGTGGAGAGGAGCTTTGATGATACAAAAAACGAACTCGGTCTGTCTGGATATCAGGTAAGAAAGAGGATAGTTTGGTACCATCATCAGTCTTTGGTAATGATGGCTTGTGTTCATTTGCAACAAGTCAAATTCGAAAATAAAAAAGAATACGAACTGATGAGCGTCAGAGATGCAAGAATATTAATCATTGCACACCTATTTACAAACTCAGATGCCACTGAAAAACTTTACAAATAAATGAACATCAGGTACTCTACAAGATAAAAAGATATCGATAGGTACGATCATAAACCCAAATACTAGAGTCTAACAGTAGGACTAAGAACAAACTGGCTGAGCTCGGAGGAGCGAAATCTGGAAATAATACAATTGGATATCTTCAAAATTGTACAGGGAGTATTTTGAAAGAAAAAGAAAAAATATCTTATTAGCCTAAAACACACTATTATTGGTAGCCAAAAAATTACTCGGATGACAGCAAAGAAATTGAAATACTTAGGGAGTTTTCTGATTTGACACTAGATGATTACATTGAACCATAGCTAGTTATTTTTTATATTTTATTTTGAAACCAATCAGAATTAAATTAACTGTCAAAGAAAATAGATTGGTTACTAAAATAAAAATATCATCTATTAAAAAACCGTAAAAAGCCCAGAAGCCCAATCCTGTTGTCAATAAAATAAGCATCCAGATAGAAATAGCTTCTACTTTTTTTCCTTTGATTACTTTTATTAGTTGAGGTAAAGTGGACAGCGCTGTGATACTACCTGCCGTGATGCCCGTAACCTGTATGATTATGTCTGTCATTGGTTTGTTTTAAAAGTTAAAACTAATCAAGGTTATTTTTAGTACGTTACAAAATATTCAACAACGCTTTTCTTCTGTCATTACTTCCCTTTACCCTCCAGTACTTTCGATAACTTTAAGAACGCTCAAATATTCTTCTAATTTATTTTCTTTATAAATTTCTACTATAACCGGATGTACATAGTGATTTTTTCAAATGGTTATGGTGTTTCCTAATTGTTTAACCACAATATTAAAGCTACAGGAATTTTTAGATTCTTTTCTGTTGTCGTTTTAAAACTTCTAAGTTCATTAAATACGGCTAGAGCGCTAACAGTTCCTGCCCATGTTCTGAAATCTTTTGTAGTAAATTCACTACCCATAATTGTACTGATATAGTTATCCGCTATACCAGAATCAAACCTATAAACAGTTCCATTGTTATCATAAAATTCAAATAGCTCTTTCCCGGGATATCCTTACATCCCCTTACAATCCAGAATACTGCCGCACTTTTAAGTGTTATTTTCGGCTAGCTTTTGCCAATCATCTTTTTATTTTTCCCAAAGATGTGACTCCACTGAAGATCTCTTTAAAAATTAGTCCAAGAACTTTTTCCCCTTTAACCTATGATGACAATGTTTATGCGTCGCCATAAATTACTTATATTTCCCTTTTCCCGTAGTTACAATACATGGATAGCAAATTGAGTCTTTTTAAATAAATCTGCTCTCAGGCACATTGTCTTCAAGGGCCAGTGTGCGTAAGGTGCCTCATTTTTTGACTTATAGATCTGCGCTTATATCAATTTCAGCCCGGCAAATTATACCTTAGGTTGATTTTTTTTCAAGATAGAATATGCTCATCGCTTTGAAAGGCTATAATTTTTAAAAAATTCTTTCGCTCTGCCCCTTTGCCGGAAAAGTGAATCCCATTAATCCTTCTCACTTTCATAGCTTTTCCAAATTCATTTAATTACCTTCCAAAACACTTAAGTTCAAGGTAATGCCTGCTATCCAACCGATTACTATCTCCACTTTAGTTAATCTTCCTATTGAAATCGTCTGGAAAGTATGGATTAAGCCTGTTCACATCAAAAACTGGAATAACGCAAGTTCGGATTGGTTTACTCCTTTTGTGAAAAATAGCTTGAAAGTCGGAGGGAAGTTTAACTATCGTATGGAGGCGCGTGATGGTAGTTTTGGATTTGACTTTGAGGGCACCTATAAAAAAATAGAAACCGAAAAACTAATCGAATATGTCCTCGCTGATGAAAGAAATGTTAGTATAAATTTCGAAAAAGAAGGGGACAGCATTCGAGTCACTGAAACGTTTGAGCCAGAACAGGAAAACTCCATTGAATCCCAAACAAAAGGCTGGCAGTCGATTTTGGATAACTTTAAAAGTTATGCAGAAGACCTTTGATTAATCGAAGGAATGAAAAGAATATTTTAAAAAAAAAGTCAGACTTTTCAAACTTGGCGAAACATCCGAGTTCTTCGCGGTCAAAAATAGACTCAAAAAAACCTATCTTTTAGAAAGCAATTCAGAACCTTTCGAACTGTGAAATCACAGACCGAGGCATCAGAACCCAAGTTCAGATTCTCGAGATGCAGGACAGTTGTGACGGTCATCTTTTGGTCAAGAAAGACTTTCAAAAAAAAAGCGCCAAACTTTCGTCTAGCGCCTATTTCCACAGAGAATTTCTCCTCCTTATTTATTATTTACCTTTTCCGTTTATGACGGTCATTACTGTCTCACCAATAATTTTTAAATCGGTCAACAGGTTAATCTGGGATAAATATTGAAGATCAAGCACCATACGCTGACACATTTCTTCCACGGTCTCTGCATACCCGAAGTCAACTTGACCGATAGAGGTGATACCTGGACGAATAGCTAAAAGCTGTGCATAGACAGGTTGACGGGATACAATCTGGCGGATAAAAAAGGCTCTTTCAGGTCTTGGTCCCACCACTGACATGTCTCCAACAAATACATTGAAGAATTGTGGGAGTTCGTCTAAGTGCGTTTTTCGCATGAAATTACCCCACTTGGTAATTCTTGGATCATTATCCTTGGTCAATTGTGGACCGTTCAACTCTGACTCTACGATCATGCTTCTGAATTTGAGAATGTTGAATGGATTGCCATTTTTACCGATTCGTTCTTGCTTATAAAATACCGGTCCCTTTGAAGTCAGCTTGGTGACGAGAATTAAAGTCATAAAGAGCGGTAATCCCGCCAAAATAGCAGCAGATGAAAATGCAATATCAAATGATCGTTTTACAAATCGAGTGGTTAGCTCTATGCTCTCGTTTACTCTTTGGTTGACAGAGCTTCTGGAAATGTTTGTCAAGGCAAACAGATCAGGGATTACCCTGCCTGACTGGTAGCCTTTAAAAACAATTTCTTGTTGGTGTGCGGAATTGGATAACATTGGTTTAGTATTTAAGTCAAATAAATAGTGTGGCGTATATAGTTATTCAACTCCGGTGCCAAGCAAAAACCTGTCTAATTTTCAAATGAGAGGGGTATAGTCCGCCGAATTAACATTATTTATGTGTAACATGTCCACATGTTGAGAGATAGTTTACCGCTCAGTTGTAGGCTGTTTTTCCCAATATGCTTTGGTCATGGATAGACTTTTTCGCACTGCAAAAGGGATTTTCCGGTAGTTTAGGCCAAGTTTGTAACCTATAAATTTTGAAAAAGTCGCAATGACCGACTTTGGTAATAATAACGGATTATGGTTTAAAACGTGAGTGACCTCTGATTTGAGGAATTTGAATCCCTCACCCTCGGCCCTTCCAAAATGCTCAAAAATCCAGTCGTTATTTACATGAAATACCCCAATATCAAAATAGCGTTTGAATTCTTCCAAAGCGGAATAATCATGCGAGTGATGTACTTCAGCATCTCCGAGATAGGCCATTTTCCAGCCTTTCAAAAGCATTTTCCCAGCAATCAGAACATCCTCGCCAAGGATCGAACCTGCCGGAAATCCATTGACATCAAAAAAGGCGGTTTTCCGATAGGCAGCAAAAGAATTCGAACAGGAAATTGTCTTGATCCCGTAGCGATCAGCATCTTTCAAACTTTTGATTTTTGACTCAGAGGGATAGTTAAACAAGCGGGCATGGGCTTCAAGCACTTTTGCATCTTTATGCGGAAGTTGACGTCCATAGACCATCCCCAGCGTAGGATCTTGCTCCAATGCTTCAACCATGAGCTGTATAGCATCAGGATTGGCGAGAATGGCGTCTTGGGTTAGGAACACGAAAATATCTGCATCGGAAAATTTTTCTACTGCCAATTGTCGCGTTCCGCCGTGATCAAAATCTTGTTTGTCTATTTGAATCAGGTCTGTGCGTAATTCTCCAGATAATTCCAAAGTTTCGTCTGTCGAACCAGAATCTATAATTATGATCTTTGACAGTGGAAACCCCTGTATTTGCACTCCTTCCAGGACCTCCTTCCAGATGTTTCCTGCATTTAGTGTGGGGATGAAAAGGTTTACTTTCATATTCTAAAAAATCAATTTTTACTAATTTTCACCTCTCCGTAGTCAACAGTTCCAGAAACTAGCTTCTCATCCGATACTTTTGCTTGCCCGTTTCCAACCAAGAGCACGGTAACTTGGTCGCTAAATCCATGATATTCATTTCCGGTTAAAGTTAGATTTCTGGGGTAATGACTTCGAAACGCTTGATTTTTTTCTCCTCCGGATAGTGATGTGATGGTATTGTCTTGCACCAACAGGGATTTTGAGTTTTCGTCAAAAATGCCGGTGTCGATCGATTCAATTTTGTTATTGATCAACTCTACATTTTGGGCAGTAGGTCGGAGAACAATCGCTGAAGCATTTAGACTCAAAATTTCATTGTTCTCGATAATTGCTTCCCCGGCTTTCACAATTAAAATTGCCGGGTTCTTGGATTTATTTTTAATGATGTTATCGATTATCCTGACCTGACCCTCCATATTAAGGTTTAAAGAGGCATTTGAAAGAAGATTTTTTTCAATAACTAGCTCATTTACCTGGATTCCATTTGGCAATGAAATGGATCCTAGTTTATTGTCTAGGATATGAATTGAGTTCGCATCTGTATTAGCGATCAAGTTCACACTGCCAAAGCTGTTCTTGACCATCAGGAATTCATCCAATCCCAAAGTTATTTCTACCTGATTATCAGCTTTGTTTTCCCTGGCCAATATAATCCCACAGCTTTCGAGATAGATTGCAGGTCGATTGTTGCGATAGGCCTCATTTTTATAGATAATCACATTCGATACATTGATCAGCGTCACGATGCCTGAGCCATCAGGAGTAGATTCATTCCCGACATAGCCGTTGTCACAGGTGATGTTTGCACTGATCAGACATTCAATATCCATCGGGTCTTTTTCCGAACGATTGTTGATGTCAATAGCGTCGGCAGCATTGCTATCGAGAATATTATCAGAGAAAATGTAATCCCGCTCCTTACCGGAAGGGCCAAATGCCACCTGGATTCCAGACATTCCATTATGTCTGATGACGTTGTTTATCACCTCAACTTTGCGACTTCCATGGATGAATACGCCATTTTCTCCATTTTGATAGATTTCAGAATTTCGAATAGAAATGGTATTGCTTGATAAAATCCTGATTCCGCTCCCAGGATGGTAACTATTTGTTTTTTCCCTCGCAATTCCAAAATTCCGGATTTCGACATGGTCAATCTCAATACCGCTGGACTCGAATGTCATAATGCCCGGGTGGGAAGAGGATTTGGTCGAATCTCCCACAATTTCGGAATCGTAGATCCGGATTTGATGGCTTTTCCAAAGATAAATCCCCTCATTCTTCGATTTCGCACGAATAGAAATACTTAAGTCTTTGACACCCCGACCAATGATCAAGGGATTGGGAGAGTTTTGCTTTTCGATCGAAAATTGACCGATCTTGGCATTGGGGTGGTGCTTTAATATTCCTTCGGAAAGAATATGGACTCCGGATTTGAGCTGCAAGGATCGGATCAAATATTCTCCTTCCGGGAAAAATAAAGTATCCCCAGCCGATGCACTTTCAATCACGTTTTGAATTACGGTGGTTTGATCGGCTTCGGAGTTGTTCAGAATTCCCACATTGGTTACATCAATCCTTTTGCCCGGACTTGTGGAATTCGTTTGACTAATTCCAAGTAGGGGAATAGCGATCAAGCAAAGGGTAATGCAAGTGAATTTTTTCATCATTTAGCTTAAGAAAGTATAGTTTGCCAAGTAGCCGAGGCTGTTTTTTCCCAAGTGAATTCTTTGGACCTTTCAAGACCTTTGATCACACAGTCCAGATAGATCTGCTGATCATTGACAAGCTGCTCTATTCCTGCCTGTATTGCCGAAACCGCCAACGGATCTACACAAAGTGCGGCGCCACCTGCGATTTCCTGCAGCGAGCTACTCGAGGAAGTCAACACCGGTGTGCCGGATGCCATCGATTCAATGACTGGGAGCCCAAAACCTTCCATTAGCGAGGCAAATAAAGTGGCATGAGCGCCTTTGTAGAGCTTCGGTAAATTTTCCTCTTCTATAAAACCCAAAAACCGAACCCGCTTTTTGATTCCCAGATGCTGAATAAGATCCTCCAGCTCTTGGTCTGGATCGCCAGAAAGGAAGAACATAAACTCTTGAGGTATCTTAGCCATCGCAAAAGCTTTCAGCATCGCGGGCAGATTTTTGTTTTTTCGGCGATTACCTACATAGAGGAAATAGGGTCTTTCAGATTCATATTCTTCCTCATTCTGTAGGAACCGTCCATCCACACCGTTATAAATCACCTGAATCAACTCTTGAGGTATGTCCATCAACTCTATTAGTTGAGCCTTGCTAAATTGTGAAACGGTAATAATCTTCTTTGCCTTCAGGGCTAGCCGCCCTATTATTTGCCGGTAATAGATTTTATGCAACTGAGAATAATAAAACAAATGCATCAAATCATGGATCGTAAACACGAAAGGGACTTTCGAAAATGCCGGAGGCATAAAGGAAGGACTGTAGAAAACTTCCCCATTGGATTTTTTGATTTCCTCACCTA
>Ga0136559_1000461_pt1 | contig 13880 bp, 10 predicted proteins | sample AntRauMeHopE1496_FD_104633 | JGI IMG/M metagenome (GOLD analysis project Ga0136559, IMG submission 104633) | Saline lake microbial communities from Rauer Islands, Antarctica - Metagenome Hop E1 #496 | ecosystem: Environmental > Aquatic > Non-marine Saline and Alkaline > Saline | place... | reverse complement strand
TGTAAATGCTATTTTCATGGGTGAGGTTTAATGGATTTATTCCAATTCCAATATCCATAAATAGCGAGAAGTACAAAAAGTCCATATTGCGCAGCTAGAATTTCATACCCATTGTTTAAGTAAAGCACCACCATTCCCATATTGATGAAGATCCAATAGAGCCAGTTTTCTATCACTCGTTTAACTACCATGAAAGTTGCTGCGAGTGAAAAACAGGTCGTAAAGGCATCTAAATAAGGTGTTGATTGAGCTGTATAGGTTTCAAAAAGATACCCTATGAGCAACGATAGCGCTGCACTAAGAACAATATTGACTAAATGGGCTTTAACTGGCCACCGTATTATGGGTAAATTATGTTGAACTTCTTTTTTCCAATTCATCCAACCATAAATTCCCATCGCAAAATAAAAAATCTGCAAACCACTTTCTATGTATAATTGACCGATAACGTCCAAATAGAATGTTAGTCCGACAGAAATTAATGCAAAAAGCCAAGTTATGAGCTTTTTCTGCGCAGCGAAATAAACATAGGCCAATGCCGTTACAAACGTAACCGACTCTAGTATTTCAATAGTTGTGAAAGAATTTGACATGTATGAAAATCATGCAAAAATAGGTATAATTAAGGGTATTTTATAGGTATTCCCTTCGAATAAGAGCTTAGGCCACTTTTCACCGATTACAGCTTTTGGAATTCCCATGTGGGTGTTCCTCTTTGTCCATTTAGATCATAAAAATCAATAAATCTCAACTTATAGAAAAATCCATTTTGGTCTTTGATAATATATGTTTTATCAACATGAATGGTGTAGTTGCCGTCCTCAAAGGTTTTCCAATCATAACCGAGAGTGTTATTGTTTTCGGATAACTCTAGGTTCATAACATCCATCAATTCGATATCTTCAAAGGGCAGATCATTAAACTGGATGGCAGTTGTTTCAAATTCATTTAAAAGAGCTCCAGTTACTAAGTAAGGAAGGGGGTCTGGTTCGAAGAATATATGTGTGTACTGAGAAAAAGTGAGATCCCATTCGTTTTTAGGCGGTTCAATCATCAGTTGTTCATTCGTATCAAAAGAAAAGAAGGAAAAGTTATAATCATCTAATTTGTTGATAGTTATTAGCGCTCCAGACACATCTGAGATTTCAGCTACTTCTATAGTGTATGAATAATCAGTATAGCTGTGAATTTTGAGTTTGTAATAACCGCGATGTTGTCCTGTGAAACTAAAACCTCTATTTACTATATAAACGCTGGGCGCTGCTCTCCAATCTCCAATGGCAGTAGAGTCTATATTGCCAGTTACAGCATCAAATTTTTCGAATTGCCCGAAATTTGACGTGTCTGTAATCGAAGAAAACGTTACATCTCCAAGATTGGCAACACTCATTCCGTTGGCTACATTACTTTTTATACGGTAATTAGTTGCTGAAGTAGTAAACGCTAAATCCCAGTCTGTTTTTAGGTTTTTCCCAACTACTGTATTGGTTTCGAGTTTGTAGTAGAGCTGATAGCGATAGTCTTGTGTTAAAGGAGCATAGCCCGTTTCTACTGCACTGTTTGTACTTCGTGTAATAGGTGACTCTTCTTTTTGGCAACTGCAAATAATTGTCATTATTAAAATTAGTCCTATATATTTCATTTTTTTATTGGTTTTGAGAGTTGAATATTCAAGGTGAGGAAGTAAGTTCTACCCATTCCTATTTGCATAGAATTAGATCCGCCAGAATGAGCTCCGCCAGCATTAAATCCATTCACATTGGTTACGTTCAGCATGTTTTTTACTCCAGTGGTTAAAACTATTCGATTGTTGGTGAAATACTTACTTACTGAAAGGTCTAAGGTGCTAAATGCGTCAATAGTAACTATGTCAACGGCGTCATCTTCATTTACGCGTACAATGGGTAATCGCCCAGTATATTTGTAAAAAAGATTAATAGACCCATTGAGTTTCTCAAATTTATATTGAACATTTAACTGTCCTTCTGGTGAAAATAAAAACTGCGGAGTTAATTCGTTGTTTAATTCAATGAGTTCATTGTATCGACCAATATAGGAGAATCCTGTGGTTATAGTTAACTCTTTTATTTTCATTGAATTCGATAATTGAAGTCCCGTTGTTCTAAATCGATTAATATTGTAGAAAGTAAATAATGATTCATTTTCTTGAGCAAGAGAAATCATATTTTCTATGGAGTTGTAGAACCCCTGTAGTTTAAGTGAAATGGGATTTTCTTTTATATTGAACTTGTAATCGAGCGCAAGAGTAAAGTTGTTTGAGCTTTCCGCTTGTAAAGTTGGATTTCCTTGTATGTTATGGTTGATATCTACAAAGAAAAAGTAGAGTTCCTTTAAATCTGGCGCCCTAAATCCGCGTGCATAAGATGTTCTTAACGTAAAAAACTGCTTCTTCGCTTCGTTTTTAATAAGGTCGTATTTTATGTTTAAAGAAGGGATAAGAGGCGCTTGATATGCAGTGTTGTGAATAACGCGAAGGCCAGGACGAAGAATTAACTTATCAGTAGGACGGATTTCTGCAGTGGAATAGATCGCATAATCTCCGATAAGTTGTTTTTGATTTAAAATTCTAGGTCCAATTCCTGTTTCGATGTTTAAATCATAGCCAATTTCATAATTGAATTTTTTGTTCGTTTTGGAATTAAACAAGCTCCCCCTGCTCATGATGTTGGTAAAAACAGAGGTGTCTTGGTCGCCATCGTTTTCAGTAAGTTGATCTTGAATCGTAGTTAAGTCTCTAAAAAATGTATTTTTTGTTCGTTTAAAGTGGTTGTAGGCTATAAATGCAGTGTAATTGAATTTTTTTCCAATCTTTCCCGATGAGGTAATCGAGTTGTCTACTCTCAATGTTTTATAATAATCGTCGAAGGCGTTAATATAATAAGGGGCTCTAGGTGCTCCGCGATTAATAACTTCTTCATTAAAATAGTTAGAAGTAAAGTCGATTTTCTGATTCTTAAAGGTTCTTCTATAATTTAGTGTGCCGTGAAATTGCTCTTTGGGTTTCCAAAGTTGAAAACGGCTTTGATCTGCTATTGGGTCGAAATTATAGTAGAATGCTCTATCTTGGGCATTCCATCCGTCGAAGTAATATCGTCCAAAATCGAAACTGAATTGATTCTTTTTATTTCCTAAACCAATGCGCCCCGTTGTACTGTAAATTCCTGCACTTTCATAATGATTGTTTAGTTGAGCGGTGGCTTCTTTTTTGTTGCCTTTTTTAGTGATAATGTTTATCGTACCGGCTAATGCATCAGTTCCGTAAGAAACGGATAACGGGCCTTCCACAATTTCTATTCGCTCAACATTGTTAAGGTTTATTTGTGATATATCGATATTTCCATTTAATCGGCCTGTAACGGGTATACCATCAATAAGGATCTTAACGTTTTGCCCCGATACTCCAGATAAACTCATACTGCTTCCCAATGCAAAATCTTGCCCCAACCGGACGTTCATCTGATTTGTTAAGACGTCTCTTAAGTTTTGAGCGCCCATGTTTTGGATTTTCTCTTCACTAATAACTTGTATGGAGTGAACGGCATCTTCTACTTTTAGTTTTTCATATTGAGCGGTTACAACAAATTCATCAAGATTTTTTATTCTTTCATCGCGTTTAGCATAATAGACAGTATCTATAAGTCGATTTAAAGTATCTGTAAAAGCGTAGTACTGATCGCTGTAAAATGAAATAATAAGAAATTGTTGTTTCGGGTCAACGTTTTCTATAATAAAACGTCCGTTTTCAGTGTGGTCTATATAAATTCTCTCATCTCCATTTAGCGTTTTTAGTTCAAGAATACCGTCATTGACAGGCAGATTTGTACGAACGTCCTTTACAGTTATAACCTGCCCAAAAGAGAAGGTGATAAATGATATTGATAATATAGAGAGTAAAAATTTCATAGAATTCTTTAGCTAAAAGAAGTCCCTACTTTAATTTAGTAGGAGTACAGCATATAGTTGTCATTCACAAAAAAAATGCAGGGACTTCAATCATTGATTTTCTCACTTAAAGTTTAAGCGTGTTTTGTATTTCATGTATAATTTCTCTCCAACCTCCCTGTTCTGGAATGCCTGGTTTGCGCTTTCCGAATAGTTGTAGAATTTGTTCTCCTTTTTTATTGAAGCATTCTAGCGCCGTTACCATTCCATCTTCTGTTGGCTTTCTAACTATCCAAGTTTGGGTTATTTCTGTGTCCTTGATGTGCAGATTGAAATCAGGGTCTAACACATTATACCAGCCTCTTGCTTCTACTACCTTATTCACAGGGCCTGTATGTATTTGAATCATTCCAGGATTGCCAACAAAAGCCATGATCTCTTGATTCTTTTTTGAAGATAACTCAAGTGTTGCTCTACAAGCTGTATTCTCAACTTGAATAGCATAATCAAAATCAGTTGGAGCTAATCGAAGAGCTTGTGTTCTGGAAACTTCATATTTTTTCAATAATCCAAAGAACTCATGAGTATCTTTTAAGTTTCTCCAAGACTGTTGAAATTCTTCAATATTTATTTCTGTATCACTTTTTTCTACTGGAGTTTGCGCCACAGGATCAGTGTGCACTTCTTGTTCTTGCACAGTGTCTGTAAATGCTGCTACTAGATTATCAAATGCTGCTTCATCACTTTTTTCTGTGAGGAAAATTTTATGAATGGCATGTCCTGTTTTGGCAAAAAATTGAAGACTTTTACGCTCGTTTTCGTTTACCGCAAAAGCGTGCTTCCAAGAAGCAAAAAATATCCGTAAATCAATGTCTGCTCCAACAAATAAACCAACATGTGGGTTTTTTAAATCAGCATTTAGGTAAGTGCCTTTTCGCTCGTGAACGACTTCATTATTTCTAGTAAGCGCCATAACATTTCCAAGAGATTCAACTTGTCCTAAAATGTTTTGAAACTCAGGGCGCAGTCTTACTACACCATTGCCTACATTGGTATTAAGAAGTTCTAATTCTGTTACACCGAGTTGGTCAGCTGCATTTCTTATTCTTAATTTTGGTTGATCTGCAAGTAAGTCAGACCACATGTTTTTGAGATTTTTCGTTTGAGTTTCCATTTTTCTTTATTTTACGAGTTGATATATTTCCTCGGATACATTATCCAAGTTGTTATTTTGAAGATTGAATAATACCATTGGGTGATTTTTAAAAGGGTGTGGTTGAATATGAACAGGTATTTCATAGCATCCTTCGAGTATTTGGGTGGTATACACCTCTTCAGGTGTTCCCAGCGCTTGCAGTTTACCGTTTTTTAGCAAAACCACCTGATTTGCAAACTCTGCTGTCATGTTTAGGTCATGCATTACCACAATTACTGAATTTCCTTTATCTGCGAACTCTTTAATCATTTCCATAAACTGGTATTGATATTTAATATCCAGATTATTGAGTGGCTCATCGAGTAAAAGAAGCTTCGGAAGAAGGGAATTCGAATCAAGCTGAGCGAGTACACGAGCGAAGTGATTTCTTTGTTGCTCTCCACCCGAAAGTGATATGTGAACTTGTTCAACATGATCTGAGAGGCTTAAATAATTAGTGTAATAGTTTGCGATTTTATGATCGTTCTGGCTAGGTGTGTGGCTGAAATAAGGGTAACGACCCATCATAGTCACCTCATTTACTTTGAAGTCAAATTGCAGATTCGATTTTTGTAAAAGAACAGCTTTTATTTTTGCTAAATCTTTTGCTGAATAATCTGTAATATTTGATTCGTGCAAGGTTACTTTGCCTTCAAAAGGAATATCCCCAGAAATTGCTTTTAATAGTGTTGTTTTTCCAGCTCCATTTGGACCAATTAATGCCGTTACTTCACCTTTTTTGCAGGTAAAGTCAATGTTTTTTAGCAGTTGACGCTTACGAATTGTAACAGATATATCTTCAGCTCTAAACATGAGTTAGTGATTAATTTTTTTACTTACTAATAAACTCAAAAAAACAGGCGCCCCAACTAATGCGGTTATAACTCCTATGGGTATTTCGGTTGGAGCGGCAATAGTACGTGCAATGGTATCTGAGAAAAGCAAAATGAACATTCCCCCGAAAAGAGACCCCAATAAAACGAAATGATTACCAGCGCCACCTGCAATTCTTAAAATATGAGGAACTACCAGACCGATAAATCCTATAATTCCACAAAAACTGACAGTTGTTCCCATGATTATGGCAGTGTGTATAACAATCATTCTTTTTAATTTGGCAACATTTACTCCCAAATGTGCCGCTTCATCTTCTCCCAAAGCGAGCGCATTTAAACTTTTAGAATGCCGAATCAACTGCACAATCGGAACAACAACAATTAGTGAAAGAATGGCGAGCTTATTCCAAGTAGCTCCTCCGAGCGAACCAAGTGTCCAAAATGTTAAATCTCTTAATTGCTCGTCATTTGCTAGATATGTCAAAAACCCTGTTACTGCAGCAGCTAATGCATTGATAGCGATACCGGCCAAAAGCATTGTTGACACGTCGGAGTTGCCTCGTTTAATCGAAATCACAAATACCACTGCCGTGGTAGCAAGTGCTCCGAAGAATGCAACAATAGAAAGACTTAACTCGCCAATAATAGGAATGGAAAAAAGTAAACCTCCACCTAAAACTATAAAAATTGCCGCAGACATCGCACTACCTCCCGAGATTCCTATAATCGAAGGGTCGGCTAGCGGGTTTCTGAAGAGCCCTTGCATCGAAGCTCCTGTTACGGCAAGGCAACCACCAATAACAAGCGCGAAAAGCACTCTTGGGAAGCGGATAAGCCAGAAAACAAGGGATTCTTCATTGGTGTGCTCCCAAACGTCTATGCCAACCGCTTTAAGCAGCACGGAGAAGGTACTTTTAACACTAATAGAAACAGCTCCAAGTCCAGATGAAACGAATACTGTAAGTATCACAGCTAACACAAGTAAAAGGATGATATTTCGTTGCTTTCTATTCATTAGAAACGTTCAGCTTTTCATTTAATAAAAGTGCAGCTTCTCCAATTCGGGGACCGAAGCCACTAATTAGTTGACCATCTAAAAAAATAAAATTTTTGTTTTTCCCAGCAGTTGTTTCCATTATCCCAGGAATTTCCATTATTCCTTCTATCCCATTAAGGCTCTGCTCAGCTGAGTTGAAGAGTAGAATATAGTCAGGGTTCGAAGAGATAAGCACTTCATTAGAAAGTGGCTTGAAATCCTCGAATCCTGAAACGGCATTCATACCACCAGAAAGTTCAATTATTTTTTGCATCGAAGTGTTTTCTCCTGCAACCATTAAACTTCCAGAGCTTCTTCCATAAATAAATAGCACTTTCGGTGCTGGAGAGATGGACACTACCTGGTTCAATGAAGTGTCAATTGTTTGCAGGATTGAATCAGGTAGCTCTTTGTTGAATGCAAGTGCCACATTTTTAATGAGTTCTTTGGTTCCATCAACAGTGTATTCCCGAGTAAAACTAAGAACCTCAATTCCTGCAGGAGTCAATTGGTCTATGAGGTCCTTGGATAAAGCTCCTTCTTCAACTAGTATGTGTGTTGGACTAAGAGAGATCAAGCCTTCGGCTTTCAATGAGGAAACATGCCCTAGTTTTGGCAGTTGATGTACTTCATTTGGAAACGTGCTTGTTACGTCCACTCCAACTATTTTATCTCCGAGTCCAAGTGTATAAATTATCTCTGTCAAACTTCCGCTGAGTGAAACGATCTTTACTTCCTTCGGAGAACTTTCTTGTTGAGCTTCTTTTTGTTCTGTTTCTTCTTGGCAAGCTGTCGCTAGCAGAATAATCGATGCGCCAAAAAGGTATTTTGTGATAGTCTTTAACATTTTACTGAAGTATTAATTTTTGTGAAATTGAATGGCCGTTATAATCTATTTGAACCAAATAAATCCCAGGTTTTAGTTGATTAGAGGATAGTTGATGTTGTGTTAATCCGCCTTCGTTTTCAAGCACATCGGCCAACACTAACCTTCCTGATAAATCAATCACTTTCAAATTTACATGCTTGTTTACGTTAGGTATATCGAGGAGTATGTTTATCGGACCTCCTGAGTTTGGATTCGGATAAACGGTAAGTGTTGCTTCTCCGAACTCTTCACTTTCAATACTTGCCGTGGATAGTCGTTGTTTTGTGAATTCGTAATTCCCTGTGGAACTTCCTCCAAAGGCCGTAAAGATTATTTTCCAAACATCTCCTGAAGTTGTTTTTACGAAATACAATAAACTATCTTCGACGTCAAATTGAAAGGTGGTGTAATTCAAATCCTTCCAATTGTATCCAATAGTATTTATCTCAGTAGAGTAGGTTTTTCCGAACCAATTTTGATAATTTTCTGCATCAGGGTTTTCAGCTACTTTTGCTACCTGTACCTCCGAATTCGACAATACACCACTTACACCAAAAGGAACGTTGGGACCAACATAAGTAACGTATTGAGTAAAGAGTAAATCCCAATCCTCACTTTGCGAAGGCTCTAAGTCTAGGGCGCTTTGAGTTTCAAATTTATAGTACCCAAAGTTTTTCCCTGGGTAGTCAGCTTTTCGAATGGTATCAGTTACTGCTTGGCTCCCATCTAAGTTGGCATAGCGGAATCTAAACTCCCCTGATATAAGTTCTATTATATCTACTTGTATGTAATCACCATTTTCATCGGAGAGGATGAATAATGAATTTCCAGCAACGGAATGTGTCACTGTGTTGTAGATGCCCCAACCTAAATCGAATGGATTGCTCGGATTACTTGTTTGATTGAAAGCTCCTCTAGACCACGATGTATCGCTATTGATTAGTTCAGCCCAATTGCTTAGTCCAGTTGTGTCAAGCGCATTTCCGAAATCAGTGTTATTGCCATTCGGATAATGCCATAGTTTAAGTTGATTCGCTCCGTTTATTCTTATGCCAGAGCCTAAGCTAGAGACTTCAAAACATACGTCCCAAGAGTTTTTGGGTATTTGCCCGATTTCATCATTTTCTAAACTGTAAAATGCCTGATTTGGATATCCAGTTCCTAAACTGACTACATCTGACACCACTTGACTAAAGGCCAAAGGAGAAGGCAAAACGATTATAGTTAAAATTTTAATTAGTGCTTTTTTCATAATTCCTTATTTAGAACGAGTTTAAATTAAGGCAAATGTATGGCAGGGAAATAGGAATCACAATACCTTATTTATGGTATTTTATTTAGATTGAATATAAATAGTGAAGAATACTATGAATTCATTTATGGAATCTTGTCAGACTGCGCATCCCTAAGCTGAAACATTAAAACAATAGGATTATGAAAACAATTAAAAATTTATTTGCAATAAGCTTGATGATCGTTTCGAGCTTTTCTTTTGGGCAAGGTTCAATGGGAGATATTATGGGAACGATTTTCGAGAAGTCAGATGGCGAAGAGCCTGCTTATTTAGCAAAAGTTTGGGTAGAAAACGGCGCTGCTAAAATTGGTGACTTTGTGGGTGAGAATGGACGATTTAGAATTTCAGCTGTTCCAGTGGGTACCTATAAGTTATATGCACAGTATGGTTTAGATTCGCTCACACGTGAAATTGTTTTTAAAGTGGAAGCAAATGGAATAGTGAATGTCGGGAGAATTGACATTCTTGAAGACATTCAAATTGAGGATGACGTGGTGATTCGTGGTCAAATTTCAGCACCTCTAATTAATTTTGGAGATGCAGGTCAGAAAAGAATTGATGTGCTCGACATCATGCAAAGTCCTGTTCGAAATAGTCCTGCTGATCTAATTGCTAGTAAAAATTCTGACATTAAAGTAACGGATGATGGTGAACTCATAATTCGTGGTGCAAGAGCAGGGGATATGGCTTATTTTATTGATGGCATAAAAATGCAAGAAGTTAAAGCTATTCCAAGTGTTGCCATTGGAGGAATTACAGTGTATAGTAGCGCAATACCTGCTTCCTATGGAGATACCACTGGAGGAGTGATTATTATGGAAACTAAAAGTTATTCCGACTTGTATCGAACGTGGAAAATTATGCAAAATAGAAATAAGTAAATAAACAGAGCTCTCGCCTGAAGCACGCCTGATTAATTTAAAAATCTCAGAATTAAAACTTTGAGATTTTTTAGTTAAGATTTAATCGGTTACATTTGAAGTATATTTTATTTAAAATGAATATTTTGGATTATGAGAAATGTACTACTACTTGTTGTTGTTTGTTTAAGTTTTTTTGCGAATAGTCAGTTGCTTTGGCGTGACTTTAGCCACCCCATACTTGCTTCATTAACAAACGATCGTCAGGCTACGGTTGAGTATGGAGATGCTGGTGAAATCTATTTTATTTATTATGACGCGAGTATTAGTACAGTTAAAGTGGACAGATTAAACCCTGAAACGTTGGCATGGATAAATATTTATTTTAAAAATGTGAGCTGTTGTGTGGGGAATACTGCGAAGGATTTTGTTTCAAAGAAAATTGGCTCGAATATTTACTTTTCCTATGTTTTAGATGATTTAACGGTCGGATATATGAATTTAGTCATGATAGAGGCAAATGGTTCAACGACTGACTTAGTTGCTATAGGAGTTACGAATAATAACTATTCAACATTGTATGATTTCCACGTGGATATTGCTTCTTTTACTGCGTACTTTGCCTATGATAAAGCAGGCGGTATTGAAGTAGACCAATTTGACCTCAACCCATCAGCTCCTGTAAATACGCCTTCACTTTCGAGTGGTGTAATCCTAGTGGATGGTTCTTTACCTAAACTGGTTCAAGATATTTCTGAAGATGAATTGTATTTGGCTGTAATTGATAATGGTTTAAATAATTATTCAATTTATAAAGCACCTTTTACAAATTTGTTAAACTTTTCCTATCAAGGTGGTATTGGTAATATAGCACTAAGTGGCACAGGGAATGGTACTTACTTAAGCCTAGCAGAGAAACTTGATAATGCACCTGATGTTGTCTTCAATCATACTCAAGCAGGTGAGGCAGGAGTGTACCGAACAAGTATAAGTGCATCGAATACAGAAGCTTATGTATCAGATTTTATGATAGGAGATTTTAGCGCAACAGGTCAGTACGACGAAACGTTTGTGTTGGGTCAAACAAGTAATGAGGTGGTACTGTGTATTCAGGTAAATGCAGACGGAACGCTTGACACCATAGCAAATACAGAGAATCCATTCATCGAATCTTCGACAGGACTCACTATTGGAGATTTCGTTCTCAGACAGCAAAGTGATCAAGATGAGTTCGTCGGTTATTTTTATAGTTCTAGCGGGAGCAGAATTATTCGAACAAGCACTCCTCCATCACTCTTTGATTTTGATGTTAGTAGTACTATATGTTCTGGTTCGTTTACAGAATTCTTGACAAATATATCATTTTTGGATGCGGAAGAGGATGGTGTTACTCTTGATTCAATTTCTAGTACGAATCAGTCTATACTTGCAAATGGAAGTATCATCATTCTTCCTAACGGAGATGGAACGTATAATGTTCAAGGAGATTTTCTTTCTGGAGGCACGGTCACGCTTGTACTGTGGTTTTCCGATGATGGGGTAAATCCAACTTCAGATGTCGTTACGGTAGATGTTACTTCATCTGCTTCTCCTTCATTTGACGCAGCAGAATATAGTGTATGTACCAACGGAAATATTCTTGATTTAGATGCGATTGTAGATCTTCCTGGCGGAGATTTTACGATTTTTAATTCTCTAGCAAATACGCAGGATAATACATTGGATCCTTCGGAGTTAGTGATTACTGCTTCTCCTACTACTTTTTCACTGAATTATGAGTATGATAATTTAAATGGTTGTATAAGTTCGGATGAAGCAGATTTAGTAGTGTATCGTCCGGCAGAACTTTCGATGTTTGCTCAAAACAGTACGTGTGGTGGTTCGACAGGTAATGTTGAGGCTTTAGTTACTGACGCAAACGGAAGTTATATTAGTTACTGGAACAACGGTGCACAAGGGGTAGATCAAATAAGTAATGTACCATCTGGGAACTATTATATTACGGTGATCGATGATCAAGGTTGTATTGTAACTGGTCAAGCGAGTGTTTTGTCTTCGGATATTACCGTAGTAGAGACGATTTCTGCTGTTTCTTGCCAAAATGGTGATGATGGAGAAATAAGTTTATCGATAACTGGCGCTGCTGGACCGTTTGATGTGTTTTGGTCGAATGGAATGTCTACCCTTACAGCTTCGGGTCTTGTTCCCGGGATTTATGAGGCAGTGATAACAGATGATAATGGGTGTCAAGTTACATATTCTTATGCGCTTGCGAATCCACCAAAATTTGAGGTAGCTTATAATGTTGTTCCTCCTACGCAGTGTAATGTTAGTGATGGTAATATTTCTTTTTTATCTGCTAACGGAACATTGCCTTTTGATTATGAGTGGAGCACTAGTGCGACGACACAGAATTTAGTGAGTACGGGAGAAGGGATTTATTTTGTAGAAGTTACCGATGCTAATGGATGTAAGTATAATGAGAAGTTTACGCTTAATTCTTTTGGAGGTCCGACGTATATAGATGATGATGTGACGCGTTCGGTGTGTGGATCCTCAACTGGTTCGATAGAATTGACGTTAGTTCCAGTGACTGGTGAGCAGATAACGTCTATTCAATGGTCGAATGGAATGACAACAGAGAGTATTTTCAATGTACCAGCAGGTTATTATGAGTGTATCGCTCTTCAATCGGATGGTTGTCAAAGTATATTTAGCTGGGATTTAGGTGTTTTTCCAGAAGAAATACCACAGATTTGTATCGTAACGGTTGATAGCTTAACGACAACGAATTTAATTGTTTGGGAAAAAGCAGTAACGAATGAAATAGACCACTATCGAATTTACAGAGAAACGTCTCAGGCGGGAAGCTTTATGTTGATAGATACGGTTCATTATGCGAGTATTTCAGTTTTCAATGATGTAGTTGCTTCGCCAAAGACAAAGGCTTGGAGATACCGTATTTCTTCAGTTAATCAGTGTGGAATAGAGAGTCCTCCGTCCACGATTCATAAAACGATTCATTTAGTTACTAATGACATAGGCGGAGGAGAGTATCAGGTGACTTGGGATAACTACGAAGGTGTTTCGTTTAGTGAGTACGATGTGTTGCGTTATACCGATCAAACGGGTTGGGTGACGATATTGGCGAATGTGCCTTTTAATGCGTTGCCATTTACAACAGATATACCTCCTTCAACAGATGGATTAGACTATATGATAGAAATAGATCCAGGAATTCAGTGTACCGCTACTTTTGGAAAAGCTCAAGATTACAATTCATCACGTTCTAATAAAGCAAGGGGAGAGTTTAATCCTGGAGATGGAACAGGCGACCCCAACAATAGTATAGTAGAGTTTGAAGCAGATGCTTTTTCAGCCATAATTTATCCGAACCCTACGTCTGGAGATTTCAATATTGAGGTGAGCATGACAGCTGAAACGAATGAAGCGATGTTCATCAAAGTGGTGAGTATGGATGGTAAGATAGTTCACCAAGGAGTAATTAATGCTGGGTTAAATACCGTATCATTAAGCAATGTCCAAAGTGGTGTTTACCTTGTGCATTTGCAAAAAGGATCTTCAACTCAAGTAGGAAGAATTATTAAGCAATAAGAGTAACCACAGCAATATCTGGAGACCTTATGACAGGACCTTATAGTGGAGACGCGATTAATCGCGTCTCCACTATAAGGAATCCACCATAAGGAATTATTCAATTGAATTTATCCTGTCCCCATAATTCTGGATTTCTTTCAATATACCGTTTGATGTTTCCATGTGCTGTTGGGTTTCGAATAACATGTTCATAAAATCGAGATTGCCACCCGAATCCTCCTTTAATTTTCCTTGCTTCAAAGGTAACACGACCCTTATACCACCTCATTA
>Ga0136559_1000460_pt1 | contig 13891 bp, 13 predicted proteins | sample AntRauMeHopE1496_FD_104633 | JGI IMG/M metagenome (GOLD analysis project Ga0136559, IMG submission 104633) | Saline lake microbial communities from Rauer Islands, Antarctica - Metagenome Hop E1 #496 | ecosystem: Environmental > Aquatic > Non-marine Saline and Alkaline > Saline | place... | reverse complement strand
GGACATCTGCAACTCGGTCAATTGGGTCAGGCGTGCAGCGCTGAAACTCAGATCCTGCTCAGCGTTGGTGCGTGTGGAAGCGAGCAGCCCGTTGAAGCTCGACACCATATCAGCCGCTGTTTGCGCGCCGGGACCAAATCCCCCGGATGCGGCGACACGGCCGGTCTGAAGCGCCATGCGAAGGTCGTTCAACAATGTCGCGTCACCCACGGGACCCGGCGCCGTAGCCGCCAGACCGTCGCGCAGACGCCAGACCGCGCCGCCCGCCGCCGGATCGACGGCGGTGTTAAGGGCAAGTCGCATGCTGAGACCCACCTCATTCGCGGGGTCGAACGCTGCACCGGCATCTGTGATCAGACCCGGTGCGCCCGCGCCGCGTGTGGTGTCAACCGCGGGATCGGCAAAGCGTTCGACCAGATCACGCGCCAGTGCATCAAGCTGGGATTGGGCCTGAACTCCGTAAGTGTCACGCACTGCGAAATGAGCGCCGAGACTGCCGCCGCCCAGCGCACTGGTCCGCACGTCGAGGCCATTCAGTGTCAGACCGGACAGCGTGCCCGCATCCATGGTTTGAAACGCCGTGACAAGATTTCGTTTTTCGAAGCCCACGGCCGCTGCATTGATATCAAAGAGGATCGCGCCGCCCTCCGAGTAAATCGCAATTGTACCGTTGTCGCGCGGCACAACGTTGATTGGAACGATAGCGCCAATCGTGTCCAGAACGGCCTGTCGCTGGTCCAGCAAGGCGGGGCTGATGGCGCCATCCCGTGCCTGCGATGTGGGGATCTGCCTGTTAAGCTGTTTGATCTGCTCCAGTGCGGTGTTGAGCGTCGTCACGTCCCGCGCGATACTTGCGTCAGCAGCGGTGCGCATATTCTGCACCTCCTGCGCGGCGCTGCCAATGCCGTCGATCAGCCGCCGTGCCTCATCTACGGTATTTGCCAGCCTCTCGATGGCGTCAGGCCTGCTTGCTGCGGTGATCAGGCTCTGCTCAAAGGCGGCGAGCCGTCCGTTCAGCCCATTTGGATCACCGGCAATGCCGGTCACGTCCTCAAGCCTGCGAAAGAAATCCACTGCGGTCTGCGTATTCTGGTAGGAGGCGTTTGCGATGCGCCGGTCCGCCACCACGCCCTCGTTCATGTGGCGGCTGATGCCGTCCACGCGCACGCCTCCTGTTGCCCCGTAGCTCAGCGCTGACAACTCCATGCCGCGCCGCCCGTAGGACGGTGTCAGCGCGTTTGCGATGTTGCTGGAGACAAGCTCGGTTCCGCGCGCGGCGGCACGCAAACCTGAGATGGCTGCGCTCATAGCTCCGGAAATCGACATGATGGTCCTTTCGGGTCAATGGAGAAAGGGCGGGGCCCGTTCTATTGCTGTCTGATCAGCGCTTGATGTTGGTCGTTTCCTGCAACATCTCATCAACCGTCTGGATTACTTTGGCATTCGACGAATAGGCCCGCTGCGTCTGGATCATGGAGGTCAGCTCATTGGCCACATCGGTGGTGGATTCCTCCCGGGCGAAAGCCACGACATCACCGGTCGGGCCGTCACCGGCGTCCCACAAAAAGAAAGAACCGCTTGCAACCGAGGGTTGGTACGTCTGAGCATCCAGTGCAATCATGCCGTTTGGATTGGGCAGGTCCACCAAGGGCACCTGGAAGATCATACGCGTCACGCCTGTGTCAAAAGTTGCCTGGACAAAACCGTTCTTGTCAACATTGACGCTTACCATATTCCCGACCGGAGAGCCGTCGCGCGTTGTGGACGGCACAAATTGATCGCCCAGCTGTGTCATCGCATTGCTTTGACCGATCCGGCCAATCTCGATCTCAATCGGGCCGCTCGCGACGTTCACAATCAGATTGCCGGTCGCTGGATCATATGCACCACCGGAAACCGTGGCTACGGAGGCAAGCGTACCACCGGCAGCACGGCTATCGGAGAATGTAAGTGTGTATTCGCCGATCGACACAGTAGGGTCAGCCGAATCAGTAAGCGTCATGGTCCATTCGTTCGATGAACCTGTGGCGGGTACTGTAGGTGTGAAGGTCACGTTCACATTTTCGGAGGTGCCCAGATTGCCAAAATATTCGATTGCCAGCTGTTGAGGTGTGCTCACACCCCCTGCGATGGTTGCATTTGCGGGCAGATTTACGCCAAGGCTCATCCGCGTCGTAGGCTCACCTGTCAGCTGATTCACGTTGATCTGGATCGGTTTCAGCCCTTCGGCTGTATCCCGCGAAAATGTCGGGATTGATCCGTTTGGCAGCGCTGGCCATCCCAGCAGCACGAGGCCCGTTGATGTCGTCAGAAAGCCTTGGGCATCAGTTTTGAAAGAGCCTGTTGAGGTCAGCAGCATATTTGGCTCACCATTGCCTACATTCAGGTCGGATACCCGCCCGACAGGCAGCATGCCCCTTCCGCGCACAGCAAGATCTGTCGCGTTTGAAGTGGAGACGAGGGATCCGCTCCGGTCGATTTGTCGTGTCGTCTCGGCCCGGACACCGCCTGCTGAGTAGCTACCGCCGTTGGTTGAAAGGACCATCGATTCAAAATTCGTCTCAACTCTTTTGTACCCGAATGTGGAGGAGTTGGCGATGTTGTCCGAGATACTGGCCAGTCGGGACGCATTGGCCTGAAGCCCCGCAACACCTGCGTTCAAGGAAGATGAGATTGTCATAGACACGCCTTTCTGCTCTGCCGAATTCCATTCTGGACCAAGGCATAGCCCGGCACGGTTTAATGCCGGGCTAACAGATAAAATGCGTTCTATTTCTTCTGATCAGCGCTCTTTGCGCAGCAACACGATTTCGATCCGATCGTTGCGCAGGGCCATGGGGTTGCGGACCACCGGTTCCCGGTCTGCATGACCGGTAACACGCTGCACCCTGTCGGGCGCTATCCCCTGCCGCTCCATTAAAAGACGCATCTGCGTGGCCCGCCGCTGAGACAGATCCCAGACGGAGTTTTCCCTGATCACAAGGGGTTGTGCTCTGACATGGGCACCAAAAGCAATCTCATTGGTGACGGTTCTGCTGATCTGCGCAATCAGAATCGCGAGATCGTTCAGCAGCGGCGTCGGCCTGTCACTGTCGCCCTGAAAGATCTGCATCGTGTCGCTGGAGTACACTTCTATCACCAGCCCCTCATCGGTGATGCGCGTAATGATATGTTCGAGCGCATTTTCCATCACAGACGATTCGCCCCCGAATCCTTTGAGCATCTCATCGAGACTTTCGAACTGCCGGTCCTGCTCCGCCCGCCCTGGTGCGTCGGGATTACTGCCTGTGTCGCCGCTGGCCTTGTCTTGCGGGGTCGTAAGGATGCCTGATGCGCCGGTGCCATCACGCGGCAGCGTCATCTCCGTAAAGATGCTCTCCCCCGCAAAAGACGCATCGCTACCGCCAGACACCCGCATAATGGGAATCGTCGGCGCGAAATAATCCGCCAGCCCTTTCTTTTGTTGTTCCGTTGTCGCGTTCAGCAGCCACATCAACATAAAGAACGCCATCATTGCGGTCACGAAATCCGCATAGGCGACTTTCCAGGCACCACCATGGTGCCCGCCGCCCTGAATAACTTTCTTACGTTTGATGATGACTGGCGCGCCGTTTGCTCGCGCACTCATATCCACCACCTCTAGTTCACCCGCGACAACAGATAGCGGGTGACTTCTTATCAAACTGCTAATGCGCTTTGCAGTGGTTAACGAGAGGTTTTGCTTGCATTTATCGCCGCCGCCCGGCCAGATCAGGGGATGGACTTTGCCATAACAGACAGCCGTTATTCCTGGATCCGCCTGTGCCTGACAGTGCTGGTGGCGACCGTGATCAACGCGGGCATGTGGGCGATCATCGTGATCATGCCTTATGTCGAGACGGAGTTCGGTGGCAGCCGGGCCATGGCGGCCTTGCCCTATACCCTCACGATGATCGGATTCGCGACGGGAAATTACGTGATCGGCCGGGCGGTGGACCGCTACGGGATCACGCTCTCGCTGGTCGTCGCGTCGCTGGTGGCGGCCCTCTCTTACGGGCTCGCCACGCTGTCGAGCTCGCTTTTGATGTTGTCGCTGGCACAGCTGCTGATCGGCCTTGCCTCTGCGGTGGGGTTTGGTCCGCTGATTGCGGACATCTCGCACTGGTTTGTGCGCAGGCGCGGCATTGCGGTGGCGATTGCGGCCTCTGGCAATTACCTCTCGGGCGCGATCTGGCCGCTTTTGCTGGCGCAGATGCTGCAGGACAGTGGCTGGCGGGCGGCCTATCTGGCGATGGGGCTGATCACGGTGGCGCTGGTGGTTCCGCTGGCCTTCGCGCTGCGCAGTCCCATCCCCGAAGAAGCGAAAGCCGCCGCCGATACCGCCTCGATGCTCAATGCCAGCTCTGCCGGATTGTCGCCGCGCGCGCTGCAGTATCTGCTGGCCTTCGCGGGCATCGCCTGCTGTGTGGCGATGTCCATGCCGCAGGTGCACATCGTGGCGCTTTGTGTGGGGCTTGGCTTTGGCCCGGCGGTGGGCGCACAGATGCTGTCGCTGATGCTGCTGGGGGGTGTCGCATCGCGCATCGTGTCGGGGTTGCTCGCGGACAGGCTGGGCGGCGTGCGCACGCTGCTGATAGGCTCGGTGCTGCAGACCATCGCCCTTTTCCTCTATCTGCCTGCGGGCACCATGGTCTCGCTCTATGTGGTCAGCCTGATTTTCGGGCTCAGCCAAGGCGGCATCGTGCCCAGCTATGCGCTGATCGTGCGCGAATACATGCCCGCCAAGGAAGCGGGCGCGCGCGTCGGTTTTGTCCTGATGGCGACGATTCTCGGCATGGCGCTGGGCGGCTGGCTGTCCGGCGTGATCTATGACCTGAGCGGGTCCTACACGCTGGCTTTCGTCAACGGGATCGTCTGGAACGGGATCAATGTGGCCATCGTCCTGTGGCTGCTTATGCGCAGCCGACCGCGCCTGCCCTCAGCGGTTCCCGCCTGATCCTACCACTTGCGCCGCTTGGCCAGTGCCATCTGCTTTTGCCGCTCGCGAAAGCGGTCCTTGTCATCATCGCTGGTCTCGGTGACGCAGTGATGACAGCTCACCCCCGCCTCATAGCCCGCGCGCGCGGTATCTTGCGGCAGGATCGGGCGGCGGCACCCATGGCACAGCAGGTGCGGACCGGGCGCCAGCCCATGCTCCACGCTCACCCGGTTGTCAAAGACAAAGCATGATCCTTCCCATGTGCTCTGCGCGGCGGGCACCTCCTCGAGGTATTTCAGGATCCCGCCCTTGAGGTGATAGACGTCCTCCACCCCTTGACCCAGCAGGTAGTTCGTCGATTTCTCACAGCGGATGCCGCCGGTGCAGAACATCGCGATCTTCTTGTTGTGAAAGCGGTCCTTGTTCGCCTCCCACCATGCGGGAAACTCGCCAAAGCTGGCGGTTTGCGGATCGACCGCCCCCTGAAATGTGCCGATCGCCACTTCGTACGCGTTGCGGGTGTCGATCACGGCGACATCTTCGCGCGCGATCAGATCGTTCCAGTCCCGCGCCTCCACATAATGGCCGACAGCGGCGCGCGGATCCACATCGGGCTGGCCCATGGTCACGATCTCGCGCTTGATTCGGACCTTCATCTTGCCAAAGGGGGCCAGGTCGGCGGGCGCATATTTATGCTCCAGCCCCGCACAGCCGGGCAGGGCGCGCAGATGGGCCAATACCGCGTCCACCGCCCCTTGCGAGGGTCCGGCGATGGTGCCGTTCACCCCTTCGCGCGCCAGCAGCAGCGTGCCGGTGACACCTTTCTCCAGACACAGCTGCAGCAGCGGCGGCTTCAGCGCCTCCGGATCATCGAAGCGGGCAAAATGGTAGAGGGCGGCAATGGTATACATGGGACGCTAAATAGGCCGCATATGGTCTGTTACGCAAGGGCCGGCTGCGCTAAAATCCCCGCAACCCGAGTTTGCGAAAAGATAAGGACAGCCCATGCACGCCCTTCTTGTGATCGACCTACAGAATGATTTCTGCCCCGGCGGCGCGCTGGCCGTGGCGGGTGGCGACACGATTGTCGCGGGCGTCAATGCGATCATGGGCCGCTTTGATGCGGTGGTGCTGACGCAGGACTGGCATCCGGCGGGCCATTCGTCCTTCGCCTCCAGCCATGCAGGCAGCACCCCTTACGAGATGCTCGAGATGCCGTACGGCCCCCAGGTCCTCTGGCCCGATCATTGCATTCAGGGCACCGAGGGCGCGGCCTTCCACCCGCTGCTGGAGACGGACCGCGCCGATCTGGTCCTCCGAAAAGGCTACAGGCCCGCCATCGACAGCTATTCGGCGTTCTTTGAGAATGATCACACGACGCCCACGGGGCTGGAGGGCTATCTGCGCACGCGCGGGATCACCGAGGTCACGCTGGTGGGCCTCGCGCTGGATTTCTGCGTGAACTATTCCGCCGTGGATGCGGCGCAGCTGGGCCTCAAGGTATCGGTAGATACGGCGCTCTGCCGCGCGATTGATCTGAATGGATCACTGGATGCAGCCCGGAGCGCCCTGCGCGGCGCTGGCGTGACGCTGCTATGAGCCTGAGGTCGCGAATCGTTGCCGCACGCGGTGCCACAGCCGCCGCAGAAGTGGCGCGGGCGCGGGGCGGCCTGCTGGCTGTTGTGGACGCCCAGCAGGCAGCGGGCGTGGCAGAGGCGCAGATCACCACCACCCTCGCCAGCGGTGCCGCAGCGCAGGGAGTTGCCGCCGTGGCGCTGCAGGGGCTGGCGCCGCGCGGTTTGGCCTGCACCCAGGGCTGCGCCTTTTGCTGCATTCTGCGCGGCGACGACGGCGGCACCATCACCGAGGCGGAGGCGCGCGGTTTGCATGCGGCCCTCGCCCCGCTTGCCGGTCAGGCTGACGGGCGTTCCTGGACAAAAGGCGCCTGCGCCGCCCTTGATCCGCAAACCCGCAGCTGCCGCGCCTATGACGCGCGGCCGATGATCTGCCGCACCTATGTCTCCACCGATGTCAGCGCCTGCGAAAAGGTCGCACAGGGGCAGGCGGTTGCCGGTCCCGGCACGCTGGGCCCTTATCACACCTATCTGGCCGCGCTGGGCCTCAGCCGCGCTGCGCTCAAGGGGATCCGCCGCGTTGCCACCTATTCGCTGGCGCGCGTCACCGCAGGGGCCATCGACGGGCTGGACGCGGAGGCGACGCTCGCCGCCGCGCGCCACAAACCCACCGAGCTGGACGCAGAGTTGCGCCGCAGCAAGCGCGATCTGGAGCGCGCGCGGCAAGCGGGCTTGCCCTGACGCGGCGGTCTTGGTCTAACCGCCGCAACCGAAGCCATTCACCGGAGCTCTCCCATGGTCGATATCGCCGCCCGCGTCTGGAACCACAAATGGAAGATCGACCCCATCGTCCGCTCGCTGATTGATACGGATTTCTACAAGCTGCTGATGTGTCAGAGCATTTTCCGCAACAAGCCGGACACCCAAGTCAGCTTCAGCCTGATCAACCGGTCAACGGATGTCCCCCTCGCCCGGCTGATCGACGAGGGAGAACTGCGCGAGCAGCTGGACCATATCCGCACGCTAAGCCTGAGCCGGGGCGAATCCACCTGGCTGCGCGGCAATACCTTTTACGGCAAGCGCCAGATGTTCCGCCCCGATTTCATGGAGTGGTTTGAGGGGCTGCGCCTGCCGCCCTACCATCTGGAGCGCCGGGGCGATCAATACGAGCTGACGTTCGAGGGCAAATGGCACGAGGTCATGTTGTGGGAGATCCCCGCACTGGCCGTGCTGATGGAGTTGCGCAGTCGCAGCGTCCTGAACGGGATGGAGAAATTCGAGCTGCAGGTCCTCTATGCCCGTGCGATGACGCGGGTCTGGGAAAGGGTCGAGGCGCTGCGCGATGTGCCCGACCTGTCGATTGCCGATTTCGGCACGCGCAGGCGGCACAGCTTTCTCTGGCAGGACTGGTGCGTGCAGGCCCTCAACGAGGGGCTGGGCGCGAAATTCACCGGCACTTCGAACTGCAAGATCGCCATGAAGCGCGAGCTGGAGGCCATCGGCACCAATGCCCATGAGCTGCCGATGGTCTATGCCGCACTGGCCGAAGACGACGCCGCGCTGTTTGAGGCCCCCTACAAGGTGCTGGAGGACTGGCACGAGGAGCATGAGGGCAATCTGCGCATCATCCTGCCCGATACCTACGGCTCTCAGGGGTTTCTGGACAATGCGCCCGACTGGCTGGCAGGCTGGACCGGCATTCGCGTGGACAGCGGCGATCCGGCAACAGCGGCGCAACAGGCCATCGACTGGTGGACCGCGCGCGGCGAGGACCCGACGACCAAGCGGGTGATCTTCAGTGATGGCCTCGATGTGGCCAAGATCAAGGAGCTGCACAGCCAGTTCCGGGGCAAGACCGTGATCTCCTTTGGCTGGGGCACGCTGCTGACCAATGATTTCCGCGGGCTGGTGCCCGACGATGCGCTGGCCCCGTTCAGCCTTGTGTGCAAAGCTGTCAGTGCCAATGGCGCGCCGACGGTGAAACTGTCGGACAACCCCAACAAGGCGATGGGCCCGGCAGAGGAGATCGCGCGGTACAAGCGGGTGTTCGGCGTCGGCGAACAGGCCGCCCAAGAGGTGCTGGTATGACAACAACCCATGAGGCAGACGAGGACGCGCGCAATCTCGACATCCTGATCTACGTCAACGGACAGCTCAAGCCGCGCGCAGAGGCGACAGTTTCCGTCTATGACAGCGGCTTCATGCTGGGCGATGGCATGTGGGAGGGAATGCGGCTCTATAAAGGGGTCTGGGCGTTTTTCGACGAACACATGGACCGGTTTTTCAACTCCTGCAAAGCCGTCTCGCTGGATGTGGGCATGGACAAGGCGGGCATCGCGGAGGCGCTGCGCCTGACAGCCGCTGCCAACAACATGACCGACGATGTGCACTGCCGCCTGATGCTGACGCGCGGCGTGAAGGTAAAGCCGTTCCAGCATCCCTCGCTGTCGCGCAGCGGCCCCACGCTGGTGATCATCATGGAGCATTCCAAACCCGTCGAGACGCTGAGCACCCAGGGTATCCGCCTTGCCACCGTGCCGCAGGTGCGCGGCCTGCCGATGGCGCAGGATGCCAAATACAACAGCCATTCCAAGCTTAACTGCGTGATCGCCTGTCTGCAGGCCGAACAGGCGGGTGCCGACGAGGGGTTGATGCTGGACCCGCACGGCTTTGTGAACACTACCAACGCCTGCAATTTCTTCATCGTCCGCCGTGGCGAGGTTTGGACCTCCACTGGCGATTACTGCATGAACGGCGTCACCCGGCAAAAGGTCATCGACCTGTGCCGCGCGGACGGCATCCCGGTGTTTGAGCGGAACTTTTCCCTCTACGAGGCTTACGGTGCCGATGAGGCCTTCCTCACCGGCACCTTTGGCGCGCAAACGCGGGTGTCACAGATCGACGGCAAGCCCATCGGCGACGGCACCACCGGCGTCACCGACCGGATCAGAGCGCTCTATAAGCAGGCCATCGCGGAGAACATCAGCCCTTCAGCGCAGACGCCCGCCGGGTGACGATACCGGAGCGGATGAAGGCCGCAATGAAGATCGCCGTCAGGATCAGGATCACCGTGGGCGCAGGCGCGCTGTCGAGGAAAAAGCTCGCATAGACACCCAGAAAGCCCGACACCGCCGTGACCCCCACCGCAATCGGCAGCATCCGCGAGAATTGCCGGGTGAGCAGGAACGCGATCGCCCCCGGTGCGATCAGCAGACCGATGGACAGGATGATCCCCACCGCCGAGAGCGTGGCGACAATGGTCAGCGAGATCAGCGCCAGCAGCCCGTAATGCAGCCAGCCCACCCGCAAGCCCACCGCCTGCGCCTGGACCGGATCAAAGGCATGCAGCATCAGGTCCCGCCGCTTGGCGATCACGATCCCCGACACCAAGAGCGCGATCAGCCCCGCCGTCCACAGATCCTGAGGCCCCACCCCCAGCATATTGCCGAACAGGATATGGTCCAGATGCATGTTCGTGGGGATTTTTGTATAAAGAACAATGCCAAAGCCGAACATGCCGGAGAAGACGATGCCCATCACCGTATCCTGCTTGACCCGGCTGTTGTCCGCCAGAAACCCGGTCGCCAGCGCACAGAACATGCCCGCACAAAACGCGCCCACGATCAGCGGAATGCCGGTGATATAGGCCAGCACCACACCGGGCAGCACCGCATGGCTGATGGCATCGCCCATCAGCGACCAGCCTTTCAGCACCAGATAACATGACAGCAGGCTGGTCGGCACCGCGATCACCGTCATGATGATGAAGGCATTCTGCATGAAGCCAAACTGGAACGGCTGGAGCAGTGTCTCGATCATGATCCGGCGGCCTCGCGCATCTTGCGCCGGGCCGCCAGATAGCCGTGCTTGGGCGCGAACAGAAACGCCGCAAGAAAGATCAGCGTTTGCAGGCTGACGATGATGCCGCCGGTGGCACCGTCCACGAAAAAGCTCAGGTAGGCCCCGAAAAACGACGTACCCGCCCCGATGCTGACACTGACCACCAGCAAACGCTCGAACCGGTCCGTCAGCAGATAGGCCGTGGCCCCCGGCGTCACCACCATGGCAATCACCAGAAAGGCGCCAACCGTCTGCAGGGCCGCCACACAGGAAGCCGCGAGCAGCACGAAAAACACTGCCTTCAGCAGATCCGGCCGCAGCCCGATGGACCGCGCATGGTTCTCATCGAAAAACGTGACCATCAGATCCTTCCATTTGGCCAGCAGAATGGCCAGCGTCACGAACCCGATGATCGCCAGCTGCAGCGTATCGGAGGGCGTGATGGCCAGAATATTGCCCATTGTGATCGTCTGGATCGACACGGAGGTGGGCGACAGCGACACCATGAACAGCCCCAGCCCGAAAAACGAGGTAAAGATCAGACCGATGATCGTATCTTCCTTGAGCCCGCTGCGCTGGTTGAGAAACAACATCGTCGCGGCCGCCAGCCCCCCGGCGGCAAAGGCCCCCAGCGCGAAAGGCAGCCCCAGCATATAGGCACCGGCCACACCGGGCACGATGGAATGGCTCAATGCATCGCCGATCAGCGACCAGCCCTTGAGCATGAGATAAGCGGACAGGAAGGCGCAAATCGCCCCCACCAATGCGCTGACCCACATGGCATTGAACATATAGCCATAGCTGAACGGTTGCAGCAGCGTGTCGATCATTTCGCGTCCGCCTTCTGCGGTGCGTCCTTGCGGCTCTCGTCCTCATAGAGAACAAAGGGCCGCTCATCGTCGGTGATCACGCGGATGGTGCGGGTGTCGTCGTCATCGTGCAGATCCGATCCGCCGATCACGAAATGCCGCAGCACGCCGCCAAAGGCCAGCTCCAGATTGTCATGGGTAAAGGTCTGGGCGGTGGGGCCATAGGCGATCACCGTCTCCTTGACCAGAATGGTCCGGTCGCAAAACTCCGGCACGGAGCCCAGATTATGCGTCGAGACCAGCATCACCCGCCCCTCGTCGCGCATGTCCCGCAGCAGCGACACGATCTGCTCCTCGGTCTGCACATCGACCCCGGTGAACGGCTCGTCCAGCAGGATCACCCGCCCCTCCTGCGCCAATGCGCGCGCCAGAAACACCCGCTTGCGCTGCCCGCCGGACAGCTCTCCGATCTGGCGGGAGCGGTATTTCGCCATGCCCACACGCTCCAGCGCCTGGGTCACCGCCGCATGATCCGCGGGCCGGGGTCGGCGGAAAAACCCCATGTGGCCGTAGCGGCCCATCATCACCACATCCTCGACCAGCACCGGAAAGGTCCAGTCCACCTCCTCCGATTGCGGGACATAGGCCACCATATTGCGCTTCAGCGCCTCCTTGACCGGCATGCCCAGCACCGTGATTTCCCCGCGTGAGGCGGGCACGAACCCCATGATCGCCTTGAACAGGGTCGATTTTCCGGCCCCGTTGACGCCGACCAGCGCCGTGATGGTGCCGGTGGGGATTTCAAAAGTGGCATTCCTTAACGCAGTGTGACCGTTACGGTAGGTAACGGTCACGTTCTGCGCTGTGATGCCTGTGTCGGCATGTTTCATTCAGTAAGGCCTCGCACGATTGTCTCCGAGGTGACGCGCAGCAGGTCCAGATAGGTGGGCACCGGGCCATCCGCCTCCGTCAGACTGTCCACATAGAGCACCCCGCCATAGCGCGCGTCCGTCTCCCGCGCGACCTGCTCGGCAGGGGCCTGACTGACGGTGGATTCGCAAAAGACGGCGGGAATGTTGTTCTCCCGGACCGTGTCGATCACCTTGCGCACCTGCTGCGGCGTGCCCTGCTGGTCCGCGTTCATCGGCCAGAGGTAGAGCTCTTTCATCCCGAAATCACGGATCAGATAGCTGAAGGCCCCTTCACAGGTCGTCAGCCACCGCTGCTCCTCCGGCACCGTCTGCACGGCCTCACGCAGCGGCCCGATGACGGCGGTGATCTGCGCCTTATAGGTTTCGGCATTGGCCGCGTAGATGTCCGCATTCTCCGGATCATGCTGCACAAAGGCATCGCGGATGTTGTCCACATAGATCAGCGCCGTGTCGAGGCCCATCCAGGCATGGGGGTTTGGCATGCCGTCATAGTCACCCGAGCCGATGTTGATGGGCACAATCCCGTCGGTCAGCGTGGCAGAGGGGACACCGTCTAGATTGGCCAGAAACTGCTCGAACCAGATCTCGAGGTTGAGACCGTTCCACAGGATCAGATCCGCGTCTTGCGCGCGGATAATATCGCCCGGAGTGGGGGAATAGCCGTGAATCTCCGCTCCCGGTTTGGTGATGCTCTCCACGATGGCCGCATCGCCCGCCACATTGCGCGCCATATCCGCGATCACGGTAAAGGTAGTGACTGCCTTGAATTTTTCTTCGGCTACTGCCGCAATGGTCATCAGTGCCAATGCACTGACAGTTACAATTGTTCTTATAGAGTGGGTAAACATAGACACGAAATCCTCCAGTGATACGGCATTGCCAGAAATGCTTATGAGAACCATTCACATCTGTAAATAAGAATGATAACGGTTCTCAAAGATAGTTGTTGTTGAGAATATAGGATGCAAAAGATGCCGGGCGAGAGTAACAAAACAGAAAAAATGACAGCAGCCCTGCGCAATGCCGGTATCCGCGTGACGCGCCAGCGCATTGCCCTGCTCGGTGTTCTGGCCGAAGCTGATGACCACCCCGATGCTGTTGGCCTGCTGGAGCGGACTAAACTGGTGGAGCCGAGCGTGTCGCTTGCGACGGTCTATCGCACCTTGTCCGTGCTGGAGCAGGAAGGCGTGGTGCAGCGCCATGCGTTTCAGGGCGGCGGTGCCCGCTTCGAGACCGCGCATGAAGAACACCACGATCATATTCTGGACGTGGATACCGGCGAGGTGATCGAATTCCAGTCCGACAAAATCGAGCAGCTGCAAGAAGAGATTGCCCGCGAATTGGGCTATGATGTGGTCTACCATCGGCTGGAGCTATATTGCCGCAAGAAGCGATAGCTTCACCGGGCTCACGGCGCTTGCGTCCAGGCCTTCTCGACGGGATCTCATGCGGCTTCAAATCTGGCATAGTCGAAACCGGCCGCGCGTACGGGGCCAAGGACCAGCTGCTCTGTCTCCTGCATTTTGCGAATAGTAGCCTCCAGACGGCCCAGAACCACAGTAAAACCGAGTGCCAGATCGCGCATCACACCCGCTGGGCATGCCGAATCCCTTGTGGATTGCCGCGTTCACCCCGCCCTCTATGATCCTAAGGGCCGTACCTGGCACCAGCGTTGGCACCGTGATCGCGCCAGCGGTCAGCCTGCCTAGGATTTGACATCGGAAAAACAGTGTCTTGGCGAACACCAGCGTAATGAGCAGAAACCAGCAGGCACAGCGC
>Ga0136559_1000459_pt1 | contig 13916 bp, 11 predicted proteins | sample AntRauMeHopE1496_FD_104633 | JGI IMG/M metagenome (GOLD analysis project Ga0136559, IMG submission 104633) | Saline lake microbial communities from Rauer Islands, Antarctica - Metagenome Hop E1 #496 | ecosystem: Environmental > Aquatic > Non-marine Saline and Alkaline > Saline | place... | reverse complement strand
CAAACGCTCTGTTTGCCGGCACGTGGTCGATACGCTCGCGACCAAAACAAGCGATAAAATCTTGTATAAGTGCTATGCGTTCTGGGGTATTTGAGTTGCCTCTTTTATCCAACATCCTGAACACTAACGCAAAGGTTACATTTTTGTAGTTCACCCCGAACATTAGTATACTTATAGTACTGCTCCCAAATTTCCAGTAGGTTCGATCTAAAACAAGAACAAGGCAGTTTTATGTGGAAGCAGGTTAAAGATACGTTTTGCCGCTACTTACATGTGCAGGTCGGTAAAGACAAAACGCGCTGGATACATCTGTAGCTGCTCGCAGCTTTTGCCCCAGTAGCAAATCCTGCGGATACCTTTACAAAATTGACTGACTTTACGGTGAACAGCACATGTATAATTAGGGGGATTAAGTAGATCCTAAAGAAGCTGAGATCATTGGCTAAAAAACCGCTCAAAGGTGTTAGCAAATCTGTATCTTTTGGCTACATTGATTTTTTTTTGAAGCCGTTACTTGAACAATATGCTTTTAATATACCGAATTTCAATATTTTCAAAACAAACAAAACAGCGGTTAAATCACTATTTTTAAAATGGTTAAATGAATTTTATCGCGTACTAAAATCCAGTTGTTAAAACTCGGCATTTCCAGGTGTACGCGGGTACGGTATTACATCACGCACATTACCCATGCCTGTTACAAACATGACTAGGCGCTCAAATCCTAAACCGAAACCACTGTGCACCACACTACCGAATTTGCGCATCTCTAGGTACCACCACAGCTCAGCTTCTTCTATATGCATGTCGGCCATTTTTTGTTTGAGCACGTCGTAGCGCTCTTCACGTTGGGAACCACCCACAATTTCACCTATGCCCGGAAATAAAATATCCATCGCGCGCACGGTCTTTTTATCGTCGTTAAGACGCATGTAAAATGCCTTAATTTTTGCAGGATAGTCAAAAAGGATTACAGGGCACTCAAAATGCTTTTCTACAAGGTAACGCTCGTGCTCACTTTGCAGGTCGGCACCCCATTCCTCTATAATATACTTAAACTTTTTGTTCTTGTTAGGTTTTGAGTTTTTGAGAATATCTATTGCCTCAGTATAAGAAACACGTTTAAAATTGTTTTTACCTATAAAGTTTAGCTTGTCACGCAGTGGCATCGGGCTGCGCTCGTTTTGTGGTTTTTGCTTATCTTCTTGTTCTAAACGGGTTTCTAAGAACGCAATATCGTCTGCACAGTTGTCCAGCGCGTAAGCGATAACGTATTTTATAAAATCTTCAGCCAGGTCCATGTTTGCGTCCAGGTCGTTAAAAGCAACCTCTGGTTCTATCATCCAGAACTCTGCCAGGTGGCGCGAGGTGTTTGAATTTTCAGCTCTAAAGGTAGGGCCAAAAGTATAGACTTGTCCCAATCCCATGGCATACGTTTCTGCCTCTAGCTGTCCAGAAACAGTAAGGTTAGATTCTTTTTCAAAGAAATCTTCTTTATAATTTATAGAGCCGTCTTCGTTAAGCGGCGGGTTTTTAGGGTCTAGTGTTGAGAGTCTAAACATCTCGCCTGCGCCCTCGGCATCGCTACCTGTTATAATAGGTGTGTGTGCCTGGTAAAAACCCTGCTCCTGAAAATACTTGTGAATCGCAAATGAGAGTGCGGCACGCACGCGCATTACTGCGCCAAAGGTGTTTGTACGCACGCGCAAGTGCGCTTGCTCCCTCAGTTTTTCTAAGCTGTGTTTTTTAGGCGATAAAATGGTAAGCTTCACATCTTCGGGATCTGCCTTGCCTAGTATAACGACCTTAGTTGCTTGCAGCTCGACACGTTGTCCGCTACCGGCACTTTCGGTAAGGTTACCTGTTACTGCAACTGCTGCCGCGACATTAATATCGTCTAAAATGCTTTGGTCATAGTCTGCCGGCTCGATAACGCATTGCAAGTTGTGAATGGTGGAACCGTCGTTAAGGGCTATAAATCTATCGTTTCTAAAACTACGCACCCATCCTTTTACAGTTATTTCTTCTAGGCTTGGTTCACTTGCCAGTATGGCGTTAATTCTTTTCATGGTTTTCTTCTAAACAAGAGGCAAATATAATTTTTATGACCGCGTTACACAATGAAAAATAGCACGATTGTCGTTTGGTCGCATTTCGAGCTCCTGAATGCTCGGTACCCTTAACTAAAAAGTGTTTTGTTTGTTATTCTGACGATGGGAGGAATCGCATCGCGTTCACCAGTTGTTATAAAATGTCGTGCAATTACCGTGCGCGATGCTTCCCATCGTATGAATGAGAATAAAATAAGCACAGCGGTTGCCATTGCAAGGCGCAAGGAATCGTCTCACATTCATCGGTTGTTGTAAAACGTCATACAATCGCCACGGTCAGCAAGGCAAACTGAATGGAGCACGTTGCCCGAGGGTTGAGGTAATCGAAGCCTGCATTTAGAGTACCTCACTGTGCTAAACTTGAGAGGAAAACAGGAATCTGCAAAGGCACCGTCTCACAAACTCAAAAAGTCTCCTCGCCTGTATCTTCTTGCGCTATAATAGGGATTGCAGGTTTCTTAAACGTGCGCTCGTTTGCGATGCTGCGTTCTAATGATAAAAGCATGCTGGGAAGCAGCAATAAGTTAGAAAGCATGGCAAATAGTAAGGTTGCGCTTACCAAGGCACCCAGTGCTACGGTGCCGCCAAAACTGGAAAGGGTAAAGGTCGAAAAGCCAAAAAACAAAACAATGGAGGTATAAAACATGCTCACGCCAGTTTCTTTTAATGCCGCATAAACTGACTTTTTAATGCGCCAGTTGTTTGCGATGAGTTCTTGCCGGTATTTTGCAAGAAAGTGTATCGTGTCATCTACAGATATTCCAAAAGCGATAGAAAAAACCAAAATGGTAGATGGTTTTATGGGAACGTTTAAATAGCCCATAAGTCCTGCGGTAATGAGCAACGGTAAGATATTGGGCACGAGTGACACAAAAATCATGCGCAGGGATTTAAACATCCACGCCATAAAAAGGGCAATGAGTATAATGGCCAGTGTAAGCGATATAATTAGATTAATGATAAGGTAGTTGGTTCCTTTTTGAAAAACGAGCGCTTTGCCTGTAAGTGTTACGTTGTATTTACTTGCTGGGAAAATGGTTTCTATCTCATGCAGTAAATTTTCTTCTACACGTTCCATGCGATCTGTACCCATATCTTTCATAAAGGTAGTTATGCGGGCATTCTGACCGCTGCTATCCACATAGCTCTTCATAAAGGCGACATCGCCACCGCTTTCTTTTAATAATGGTGCGATAAACAGGCGCTCATTATTGGTAGGTAAATCATAAAATTCTGGGTCGCCACCATAAAAGGCCTGTTTTGTGTATTTTACAACACTCACAATGGACATGGGTCTGGACAGCTCTGGTGTTTTTATAATATGGTCTTCGAGCTGGTTGAGTTTTTTAAGTATTAGTGGTTTAGAAACGCCGTCTTTCTTTTTAGTATCTATGACTATTTCTAGCGGCATAATACCGTCAAAACTTTCTTCAAAAAAACGTATATCCTTAAAAAACGAGGTGTTTTTAGGCATGTCTTCTATTAAACTGCCCGATACTTTTATAAGCGATATGCCCACGATACTTAGTACAAGCACAATGACACTGGTTACGTAAATCGCAATACGGCGGTTTTTAACCATGCGCTCCGTCCAGTCCACAAAGGTGCCTATCCACTGCTTGCGCAAGTGCTCGAGGTGACGTTCTTTAGGAACGGGCAAATAACTGTAAATAATAGTAATAATGAGCAGGCTAAGCAAGAAAATAGAAACGATGCATATACTCGCAACTATACCAAATTCCTTAAGCAGCGCGCTGTCTGTAAATATAAAGGTCGCAAAACCACTTGCTGTGGTCAGGTTTGTCATGAGTGTGGCGTTCCCTACTTTTGTAACGACACGTTGCAACGATTTTGCCTGATTCCCGTGTTGCTTTATCTCTTGCTGGTACTTATTTATGAGAAAAATACAGTTGGGTATTCCTATAACAATTATGAGCGGTGGTATTAGAGCGGTAAGGACCGTAATCTCGTAGTGCAGCAAACCTAGAATACCGAAAGCCCACATAACACCTATTACCACGGTAATTACAGATATGAAGGTGGCACGCCAGGATCTAAAGAAAAAGAAAAATATGCCAGAGGTTATGGCGAGTGCGGCAAGTAAAAACATGCCTATCTCGTCTACAATATTTTGCGCATTAAGGGTGCGTATATAGGGCATGCCTGATATGCGCACCTCTAAGTCTCCCTCTTTTTCTATTTTTTTGACAAGCGGTATTAATTTTTTAAGCACAAAATCTTTGCGTACCGCGCTGTTTACAATATCTTTTTTGAGATAAATTGCGGTGCGCAGTACAGAGTCTTTCTCGCTGTAAATAAGGTTTTTGTAAAAAGGAAGCTCGTTAAAAAGGGTGTTTTTATATGCGGTATATGCTGCCTCACTGGTGAGTGGCTCGTTTATAAGTTGGTCTACGATAAACTTCGTACCGTCTTCAGTTTTTTTTAAATTAGGCAGGTTTGCTGTAGATAGTACCAGATCTACTTCAGGATAGTCCTCTAGGCTTATTGCAAGCTTGTTCCATGCGTTAAATTGCTGGTAGCTTGCAACATTATCTGGTTCTATACCCAGAATAATTAGGTTTCCCTCTTCACCAAATTTATCTAGAAAAGCATTGTATTCATTATTTACCGGGTGGTCGTCTGGTAGTAGGTTTGCCTCGCTGTGCGAGAATTGCATGTTTTTCCATTGAAAAGCAAGTGCGATAGTAATAAGGACAATCAAGCCTAAAATCACCTCGCGGTTGCGCAGTATAAGTCTAGCGATGGAGTTCCAGAAGGGAAAACTAAATAGCTTTTGCATAGAATGGTAACAAGCCGCAAAGGTATTAATTAAAAGATGCGATACCTAAAAGGCACGCAGTTTTCCGGCGGCTATAATTCTAAGTAAAAGGTAAATTTGAGAGATAGGTTGTCTGCAAACTTAGGCAGGTGATAGGCGCCATAACGGTAAGCACCACTTAGTCCAAAACCAAAAAGCAATTTGTTAAGCTCAAAGCCGCTTTCCATATAGCCGTGTTCCATGGTGTTAAAGTCTATATTTGTGTGTTTTGCGGTTTCTTTAAGGTCGCCTATTGCATACTTAGTGAGTAGTACTAGCTCTGGTTTTAAAAAACTAGCGATGTTAAAAGGTGCGAAGTGGTGTTTTGCTTGTGCTATCGCAATACGGTCAGAAAAGAACTCGTTAAAATACATGGTCTCAAAACTGCCACGACCGGCTGCAGAGAAGCGCTGCAGTACCTCGTCTTTATTAGGTGCGTTAGGGTAGGCGTGAAATAAATGGGTGAGTGGCACATCACCGTTTGCAAAATGCCCTTCTACGTGCAGTTCTGTTCTAGAATTATTTACATTGTTTATGATATAAGACGCCTTACCGGATATTTTAAGGTAGTTAAAATCAGATTTTGCAACGCCTGCGACACCTTTAGTCAGTTGTCCTGAAAGTACGGGGTATGCGGTCCGGGTTTCTAAATATCCCTTAGGTGTACGCATAAATTCACTTGCTGGACTCCATCGGGCGGCAGCAGTGAGCTCTGCGAGTACATATTCTGGGAAAACGGTACCATCGTTTATAAAAGCATAGGCGGTGGTTTGTGCTATACGCTTTCGCGAAAGCGAAACTTCACTAATAACAGACGGAATAATACGTTGCTGTAGAGACATGCCATATTCCTTGTACAGGTAAAATGACGGGATATTTAAAAGCCTAGGTTCAAATAGAGAATAGACTCGTGCGTCTGTAAGAAACGGTGCTGCGGCCAGCTCTGCAATGTCGTCTGAGCGGTATAGATTAATCCAGGTATTGCGCTCTTTACTGAGCCTGTATCCTAGGTTTATTTTATATTTCCAGTTTTGGTCCTTTGTGCCATATGCGAGGTAGCCACTTGCAGCAAACGATTCTGAGAACCGCTCGTTTGTTATGCCGCCCATGCCCAGTCTAAACGCCTCGTAATTATTGTACTTAACAAGATACTTTAAGTCTACGTCAAAAAAGCCCACTGGATAATATCCCACCTTAAACTTCTCTAAGATAGCGAGTTTGCGTGTAATGTTAGATGCGCTTACTATAGAGTCTAGGCTCATAAATTGTGACAGCTCGTCTGTAGAGTAGGGCTCGTCTATACGGTATTTTTTCCAGTAGCTTTCTGGTTGGGTAGGTGCCTCGTCTGTGAGCACTGCTTTAATCCAGCGGCGACCGAATGGTTTTTGTTCAAAATTATGGGCACTTGCCTGACTTTTTAGAATCACGTATAAGTCGTTTTCTGGGTTTTCACCTTTTTCCAGTCCTACCTCAAACCTGTTTCCTAAAAGTTCCAGCTCTTTAGTGGTTTTTTTGTTGCGTACATAAAGTTCCCGGCTGTCGCTTAACCACAATTTTTCTTCCGCATCATATTGTAAACGATGTGTTGCACGTACCTCTAAATCACCTGCACGGTAATATCTGGCTAGCGCAACTCCGTAAGTTGCTTTGTCTATATAAATACTTCCAAAGAGCAACGACGCGTTTTTTACAGTTACTGGTCTAAATTCTAAAATGTGATTGCTGCGGTTGTTTATAATGGTGTCGCCTGTAATCCTGTAGTTGTAGTAGTTTAAATTTTTTATCGCTAGCGGGTTTTTAAACGGCTCGTCGTAAATCATATAGGGCTGTTCATATACGCTCTCTGACTGGAAGGTGATGTTGTAAATAGGGTAGACAGGGTCTTTAAAACCCGGCATTTTAACACCGGTAATTATTTGTTTATCACCATAAATAGAATCGTGAATGTGCTTGCTATTTTTCTCACTAAAAAACACTTGGGTTTGCATGAGCGTTTTACGCAACTCATTATTTTTGAAACCGGGACCGGTAAGCGCTTCTGGGTCGCCTGCTATTTTAAGGTTCTCATAGGAGTTGTAGGTGTAAAACGGTGTGGCCACATTAGGGTCGTTTACATCGCGTGACTCTATAACTTTTATGGCAAGGTCTTTACCCGTGTCTTGTGCCCATGCTGCAAAACAGTAAAGCCCAATAAAGCAGGTATATAAAAAAGTGCGCATAAGGTTGTTATAGCTATAAAGGGTAAAAATACAAAAGTGCTACCCGACGGGTTATATTATCTTGTTTAATATAACTCGCCTAAACAGTTAAAAAGCCAGAACGGTGGTTCTGGCTTTTTATTACACGTACAATCTCGCGTTACACGGTCATAATTTCTTTATCCTTAATAACGATCATCTCGTCTATTTTTGAGATATACTTGTCTGTAAGTGCTTGTATGTCTGACTCTACTGTTTTTTGTAAGTCCTCAGAAATTTCTAGTTTTTTAAGGTCGTTCATACCTACCTTGCGGTCGTTACGCACGCCTATTTTTGCTTCTTCACCTTCGGATTTTGCTTTTTTTGCGAGCTCGCGACGTCGTTCTTCTGTAAGTGCGGGTATGTTAAGAATTACAGCGTCGCCGTTATTCATGGGGTTGAGCCCTATGTTTGCAATCATAATCCCTTTTTCTATCTCACCTATAAGTCCTTTTTCCCAGGGCTGTATGGTTAGTGTGCGCGCGTCAGGCGTGCTTATGGTCGCCACCTGTGACAAAGGTGTCTGACTGCCGTAGTAATTTACCATAACACCACCCACCATGGCTGGGCTGGCTTTTCCTGCACGTATATTTAATAATTCTTTGGCAAGGTGCTGTATGGCACTTTCCATGTTTTCTTTAGTACTGTCTAGTAAAAAATCTATTTCTTCTGTCATGATCTTAATGTTTGTGATTTAGGTTCAAAAATATTGCCGAAATCTATAATTGTACGCGCGTTCCTATATTCTCTCCGTCTAAAAGGCGTTCTAAATTGCCAGCAGTGTTCATGTCAAAAACGATAATGGGCAATTCATTTTCCTGACTTAGGGTAAAAGCGGTCGTGTCCATGACCTTTAGTCCCTTGCGCAATACGTCTTCAAAGGTGATGTAGTCAAATTTTGTTGCGTTCTTGTCTTTCTCTGGGTCTGCGGTGTAAATACCATCTACACGTGTTCCTTTTAATATAACGTCCGCTTCTATTTCTATCGCTCTTAAAACCGCAGCACTGTCTGTGGTAAAATAGGGGTTACCTGTTCCACCACCAAAAATGACTACGCGGCCTTTTTCTAAATGGCGCATTGCCTTGCGGCGTATAAAAGGTTCTGCAACTTCATTTATTTGTATGGCGGTTTGCAAGCGTGTAGGGATTCCAGCATCTTCACAAGCACTTTGCAAGGCGAGACCGTTTATAACCGTAGCAAGCATGCCCATGTGATCACCTTGCACACGGTCCATTCCTGCACTCGCACCAGCGACACCTCTAAAAATGTTACCACCGCCTATGACTATGGCTACTTGCACGCCTTTATCAATTACTTTTTTAATTTCGGCAGCATATTCGGCAAGACGTTTGGGGTCTATACCATACTGCCTGTCGCCCATTAAAGCTTCACCGCTTAACTTGAGTAAAATGCGTTTGTATTTCATGTGATTTTTTGTGTGCTGCAAATATAAATGAATCAATCGTTAATTTGGTTATGCGGTGATTTTACGGTTGGACGATTTGAGGTCGTAACGCTTAATACCTAATCCCATATTTGAATGCAAACCTAAACTTAAATTTTAAAATGCGCGCTTCTCATTCCGTTCCTGAGGAGAAAGCTGTATTCAAAAACATGGAAATTAGTAAATTGATCTCTTAGGTTTTAAAGCTGCACCCCAAACTGAAATCTAAGACTCAACCTTACATGCGCTATTTCTAATGTCTGTGTTGCCATAAAATTCCCAACTGAAATAATCTTAAGTCTTAACAGTTAACAAATGGTTGTCTGCATTCTATAGCCTGAAATTTTAAGACCCTGTCCTAAGTTTTAACACGTAAAATGCACCATCGCTTTTTGCTTCTTCCTCACCTAACTTTATATGTATGGCTTCACTGCTTAAGTAATATGTTTCTATGCCATCGCGGGTATCATAATACGCTATCGCTTCTATTTGAGATGAGCCTACCGGCAATGCGATGCGTTCTTTAAGCGTAAACTTATTGTTTTCTAGTTTTAGTATAATGATGTGGGGTTGCAAGCCACGGTCATAACCGGTAAGCACTACCCGATTCTTACCGTTAAAGGTGGCGTCTGTAATAAGGCAACCTACCGCTAGGCTATCTCTTGCAGTCAGGTTGTACAGGCCTGGCTTTTTGTCCAGTGCATAGATACGAGTTTGTTCCATTTGCCAGTCTTTAGAAAACAAATAGATGGAGTCTCTAATGGCAACCATGGCTTCTAGGTCATAGCCATGCTGCTGGTAACGCGGTGTAAAGTTTGTTTGTGCTGCATAGCGCAGTTCTAGTTTTTCATAGCTGCTCATTGCTCTATTACCAGCCGTCATGCGCAATTTATAAATCACTAAATCTTTACGATTTCCTAAGTTGTTGCCAAAATCGCCCACAAATACGTGCTCCTTATCGTGGGTTATTGCTTCCCAGTCTGAATTTTGTAGGTGCGGCATGGGTATCGCATGTAGTATGTGTCCTAGAGTGTCCATTTTGTAGACTGTCGGGTTGTTCCCAGAGTCATTGTGTGTATATAGCCCGCCGTTAATGGTTGTTAGTCCAGACGACTCTGTCAGCGGTTCCCTTAAGACATTTATGGTTTGAATGGACAGCATCGTTTCAGATATTGTCTTTTGATTCTGCGACGCGCTGCATGATACAATAAGAAATAAAAGCAAGATGTTTTTCATGTGCGTAAAATACGTTTTTTGTTTCGCTTTCGCGAAAGCGTGTTGTTTAAGTATCTGTTAAATAGGCTGCGTACGAACCCATACATCTTAAATACCAAACGGCACAAAAAAAATCCGTTCCCAGCGATGAGAACGGATTTTAAAAACAGTATTCTTCTGAGATTAAGCGATAGAAACTCTTTTGAATCCCACAACTTCGGCACCTTTAGACTCCACATATTTTGCTACAGTCATGCTGTCGTCCATAATAAAGTTTTGGTCTAAAAGACACTGCTCCTGGTCTAGGGAAGAGTTGTCTGCGATAAAACGCTCTATTTTACCAGAAGTGATGCGGTCCCATATGGCTTCTGGTTTCCCCTCAGCCTTTAGTTCTGCTTCAAAACCTGCTTTAGCCTCAGCAATAGCATCATCAGTTACTTGCGATCTAGAGATAAATAGCGGTATGTTTTTAAGAGTCTTTCCTAAACGGCCGCGCTCGATGTTATCTTTTTCTATAACGGCGATACGTGCCTCAGTCTCTGACGCTACAAATGCAGGGTCAAAATCTTTATACGATAGCGTAGTTGCGCCCATAGAAGCAACTTGCATTGCAACGTTTTTAGCGACATCACCAGCGTTGTCACTAGCGGCGGCAAGTGCTACGAGAGCACCTATTTTGTTACCGTGCACATATGCACCTACAAAAGGACCTTCTAAAAGTTCAAAACCACCTATTTCTAGTTTCTCACCTATAACTCCTGTTTGCTCTATAAGTTTATCTTGAACGGTCATGTCACCCATGTGGGCAGCAAGAAGTTCTTCTTTAGAATTTACGGTAGCAGCGATATCAGCAACTTGGTTTGCAAGTGCCATATAGGAGTCGTTCTTTACAACAAAGTCTGTCTCACAGTTTAAGGATACGATAACCCCTCTTGTGTTGTCCGCATTTACACGTGATAGTACAGCGCCTTCAGACGAGTCGCGGTCTGCACGGTTTGCAGCTACTTTTTGTCCTTTTTTTCTAAGTACGGTTATTGCTTTGTCAAAATCACCTTCAGCTTCTACAAGGGCTTTTTTACAGTCCATCATACCAGCTCCAGTGGCTTGTCTTAATTTGTTTACCTCAGCGGCGGTTATATTTGCCATATTATGTGGTTTTTATAAGTGCTTTAAAAGCGTTAATTATTCTTCTTCGTCAGTTGCAACAACAGCTTTTGCAGCCTTAGCGGGCTTTTTTGCCGGTACGTCTTCACCGTCCGCACCATCACTTTTGCGCTCTTGTGCACCAGCAATCATTGCGTCAGTTACGCTCTTCACGATTATCTCTATAGATTTAGACGCATCGTCATTAGATGGGATGATAAAATCGATATCGCGTGGGTTTGCGTTTGTGTCTACCATTGCAAAAATAGGAATACCTAGTTTCAGCGCTTCTTTAACAGCGATGTGCTCACGTACCGTGTCTACGATAAAAAGTGCAGCTGGCATGCGAGACATGTCTGTAATAGAGCCTAAGTTTTTTTCTAGTTTAGCTCTAAGGCGGTCTACCTGTAAACGTTCTTTTTTAGAAAGGGTTTCAAAACGACCATCTTTTTTCATACGGTCTATGGTGCCCATTTTCTTAACCGCTTTGCGTATAGTCACAAAATTAGTTAACATTCCACCTGGCCATCTTTCTGTAATATAGGGCTGGTTTGCAGCACCTGCGTGCTCAGCAACGATGTCTTTTGCTTGCTTTTTAGTAGCAACAAAAAGAACCTTACGACCACTAGCAGCGATTTTGCGCAGTGCTTCGTTTGCCTCGTCTAGCTTTACAGCTGTCTTGTACAGGTTGATAATGTGTATTCCATTGCGCTCCATGTAGATGTAAGGCGCCATGTTTGGGTCCCATTTACGGGTAAGGTGTCCAAAATGAACACCAGCATCAAGTAAAGACTTGATCTCGATAGTATTTGCCATAATTGTTAGTTTACGTTCTGTCCATAGCAATGGGTGAGTGGTCATCTAGGCGATCTAGAATTGCCTCATCCATTTAGATGCTAAACTGGGCTCCGACGGCAATCGGGCTGACAGCAAATTAAAATATAAAAAAAAGAACAAATCCCGAAGGTTTGAAAACCATCGGGATGATGTATTGGGTATTAACGTTTAGAGAACTGGAATTTCTTACGAGCTTTCTTCTGACCGAATTTTTTACGTTCCACCATTCTTGGGTCACGTGTCATAAGGCCTTCTGGCTTCAGGATAAGACGATTTTCTTCGTTTATCGCAACAAGTGCTCTAGAAAGTGCAAGGCGTATAGCCTCTGCCTGACCAGTAATTCCACCACCGTGAACTTTAGCTTTCACGTTATACGTTTCTAAAGTTTCTGTAAGCGTAAACGGTTGCATTACTTTATACTGTAAAGTGCCTGTAGTAAAATAAGCGTTTAAGTCTTTGTTATTAATGATAATGTCGCCTTTTCCTTCACTAAGGTAAACACGTGCCACAGCAGTTTTTCTTCTACCTATTTTGTGTAATGTTTCCATATTACTTTACCTCGTTTAAATTGATGGTCACTGGTTGTTGCGCCTCATGGTCGTGAGTTGCACCAGCATATACTTTAAGATTGCGGTATATTGCAGATCCTAGTTTGTTCTTAGGAAGCATTCCTTTAATGGCATGCTCTACAACACGTGTAGAATCTTTGTCATAAAGCTCCTGTGCAGTAAGACTGCGCTGACCACCTGGGTAGCCCGTGTGTCTTATGTATGTTTTTGCAGACCACTTGTTCCCAGAAAGGGCAATCTTGTCTGCGTTGATAACAATGACATTATCACCACAGTCCACGTGTGGAGTATAGTCTGTTTTGTATTTTCCTCTTAAAAACTTTGCAGCTATAGAAGACATGCGGCCTAGTGGCTGTTCTGCCGCGTCTATTAGTACCCAATTTTTAGATACGGTAGCGCTGTTTGCAGATACGGTTTTGTAACTTAAAGTATTCACCTTGAACTTGTTTTAAATCAATTACCAATTTTACGAACTAAAATCGGGCTGCAAATGTAAGATATTAATTGAAATTCACAATACCTGTGAAACAAAAAATCTAAGTCTTTTTTACAACGATGCAAAAGTAGGCTATTTCTTTGCGTTTCAAACTAAATGATGTTTTTTTATTGTGAGTAGGGTAGTTGTTTGTTTGCTTTCGCGAAAGCGGATGCTATAAAATGCATGTTAATATTATACAATCCTTTTGTAATGAAGTGCTTAGGTTTCATTATATTTATGGCCTAAATATGATAAAAAATGAAAACGAACCTTTTACTAACAGCTTTTGCAATTGTTTTTCTAAGTAGTTGTGATACGAATAATCCGGTAACACTAAGTGCAAATGCTATTGCAGGTACTTATGTGATCACCAGTTTACAGGCAAATGTAGCGGTAGATTTAGACAATAATGGCAGTAGTTCCACTAACATTATGGCCGAAGCCGTGTGTGTGCAACAAATGACTGTAAACTTTGACGCCGCAGGCATATTTACCGCCGTGGTTGCCGATGTTACCTATGATGCAAACAACCTGCTTGTGTGCACAATATCAACGGAAACCGGGACTTATACTTATGTAAACGGCTTATTAACCATTACTGCGACCGTGAACGGCGGCACAGTAAGCGAGACGCAAGCCGTGGTGCTCACACCTACAACGTTTAGTTTCACGCTCAACAGTGCTCGTATTAACCAAGCATTTCCTGGCTTAGGGACAACTGCCGCTGCGGGAATTACAAATTTAGACGTGGTCTATACTAAGATTTAAGAGAGACAAACGGGTTTGAAAATAAAAATCCCGACGCAGGGCGGGATTTTTTGTGACATTGGGTTTACAAGAAGCAATTAGGACTGCGTGTCTGAGCGGTACCAATAATTGCCGGTTTAAATGAGCGGTTACGGTTTAACGAGAAACGATTTGTTATGAAAGATTACCTCTGATCTCTAATTTCTCTAATTTTATTGCAAACTATTACTCACTGACCACTTGCACACCTTTCCAAAAGGCTACGTGGCCTTCTATGTTTTTAGCGGCATATTTTGCATCGGCATAGTACCAGGCT
>Ga0136559_1000458_pt1 | contig 13919 bp, 14 predicted proteins | sample AntRauMeHopE1496_FD_104633 | JGI IMG/M metagenome (GOLD analysis project Ga0136559, IMG submission 104633) | Saline lake microbial communities from Rauer Islands, Antarctica - Metagenome Hop E1 #496 | ecosystem: Environmental > Aquatic > Non-marine Saline and Alkaline > Saline | place... | reverse complement strand
TGAGTGAGGGAAAGATTGGCACGCTGCGCCATGTCGATGTCGTGTTCACCTATAACAATCCGGACCTCGGCAATGTTCGCTTCGATCCTGCCAAAGGTGGCGGCAGCTTGCCCGATATTGGCGTTTACACCATCGGATCGACGCGGTTTGCGACAGGTCAGGACCCGCTTTCGATCACCCATGCCGATCTTGATATGCAAAACGGTGTGGATGTCATGGCGCGGGTTTCTGCGCGTTTTGAAGGGTTTACAGCCCATTGGGTGACGGCGATGAACATCCATCTGACGCAATATGTTACATTTATGGGCACCCATGGCCGTATTCACCTCAGCGCGCCATTCAACGCGGGTGTTTATGGCGAAGCGCGCATCGAGGTGACTGATGCAGATGGCGTTATGCGTGTCGAGCGTTGGGCGCAGTTCAACCAATACCAAGCCCAAGTCGAAGCATTTTGCGCCTGCGTTCGCGGCGAAGCGCCATACCCTTGGACGCTCGAAGAGGCCCGCGCCACACAGGCCGTAATAGATGCGGTTTATGAGGCATCGCCGCCACGCTAAGCTATGGGCAACAGGGAGATTCGCAGATGGCTGATCCACATGAATTTGACGACGTAATGCCCGAAAACACATCCCGCAGACAGCCAGAAGAACCGGTGCGCGAGAATCTTTTGAACCGGCTGGTGCATATGGTGATTATCGCGCTGATGATCAGTTTTGCGGGCACAATTATCGGGGTTTTGGCGCTGTTGCAGTTTGTTATCCTGTTGGTCAGCCAGAAGCAGCCCAACGAACGCCTCGCCGCACTTGGAACGGATGTTGGTATCTGGGTGGTCAAGGCCACGCGGTATCAAACAGCCGCCTCCGAGGACAAGCCTTGGCCTTGGACGGAGCTTGACTGAACAAACTCCGCCCGGTTTCGCTTATTCTTCCATCGTCTCCAGCTCGTCGATCATCGCTTCGATCATACCAAGGCCCTTCGCCCAAAACGCGGGATCAGACGCGTCGAGGCCGAAAGGCGCCAGCAGTTCGCTGTGATGTTTGGACCCGCCAGCCTTAAGCATATCGAAATACTTGTCTTTGAACGCGTCTCCCGTCTCCTCATAAACCGCGTAGAGCGCGTTTACCAAGCCATCGCCGAACGCATAGGCATAAACGTAAAACGGCGAGTGCACGAAATGCGGGATGTAGCCCCAAAAGGTTTCATATCCGTCAACGAAATTAAACACCGGCCCAAGGGAGTCGCCCTGCACCGACATCCAAAGCGCGTTGATGTCATCGGGCGTCAACTCGCCGCCCGCGCGCGCCGCATGAAGTTTACATTCAAAGTCGTAGAACGCGATCTGGCGCACCACGGTGTTGATCATATCCTCGACCTTGCCAGCCAGCAGCACCTTGCGTTCTTGTGCTGTTTTGGCTTGGTCCAACAATTTGCGGAAGGTCAGCATTTCACCGAAAACCGACGCGGTTTCAGCCAGTGTCAGCGGGGTGGACGACAATAATTCACCCTGTTCTGCCGCCAGAACCTGATGCACGCCATGCCCGAGTTCATGCGCCAAGGTCATCACGTCACGAGGTTTTCCGAGGTAATTCAGCATGATATAGGGGTGCACTGTTGTGACAGTGGGGTGGGCAAACGCACCGGGCGCTTTGCCGTCCTTCACGCCTGCGTCGATCCAGCCCTGGGTGAAAAACGGCTTTGCAAGCTCTGTCATCCGCGGATCGAAGGCGGTGTAGGCATCCATCACCGTCTGCTCGGCCTCGTCCCACGTGACCGTGCGATCAACCTCCACCGGCAGAGGCGCATTTCGGTCCCAAACTTCCATCTTCTCGAGGCCCAACCACTTCGCCTTAAGGGCGTAATAGCGGTGTGACAGGCGCGGATAGGCGTCCACTACGGCGTTGCGCAGGGCCTCTACTACCTCTGCCTCGACATGGTTGGACAGGTGGCGACCGGCCTGCGGGCTGGGCATCCCGCGCCAGCGATCCTCGATTTCTTTCTCCTTGGCCAGCGTGTTGTGAACGCGCGCAAAAAGCCCGACGTTTTGGCCCAAGACACGTGCCATCTCGCGCAATCCCGCTTCGCGTTTGGCGCGGTCAGGATTCGACATCAAATCAGACACCCCTTCAAGGTTCAAATCCTCGCCATCCACCGTAAACGTCAGCCCACCGACGGTTTCATCGAACAGTTTGTTCCAGGCAGTCGCACCGACAACAGACTGATCATGCAGCATTTTTTCCAGCTCATCAGACAGCTGGTGTGGCTTCATCGCACGCATGCGATCAAACACCGGCTTGTAGCGCGCAAGGTCGGCATTCGCGGCCAGCAGGCCCTCGACGTGGGCGTCGTCCATACGGTTAAACTCAAGCCCGTAAAACACCAGCCGGGTTGTGTAGGTGGTAATTTTGTCCTGTGCGTCTGACAGGAATTTACCACGTCCGGCGTCGTTCGTTTTTTGATAATACCGCAGACCTGCATAGGACATGATGCGCCCTGCAATGATGTCGATCTGCTCATAACGTTTGACCGCATCCAGCAGACCTTCGGCATCCAGATCGCTCAGTTTTCCCTCATAATCGGCGGCAAAGGTGCGACAGGCGTTTTCCAGCCAGTCCATATCCCGTTTCAGTTCTTTGGCGTCAGGGGCGGTGTATAAATCGCTCAAATCCCACTCTGGCAGGGTGCCGAAGGGGGTGGATCCGGTGGATGGCGTGGAATCAAACGTGCGTGGGTCTGTCATGAGGGCCTCAAAGATTGCTGTTTAGGGATATGTAGGGGCGGCGCCATGCAATGGCTAGGCCGGTGGGCGCGGGGTCTTAGGGAAAGAACAGCCGGTTCGGGGTGTCGCACAGGATTTTCTGGCGCGCGTCCTGCGATGTGACCACGTCGTGAAACGCGTCGAGCAGCTTTGCCGCATGTGGCATCCGTGCGCCATTCAGCATCAAATGCGGCCAATCGGATCCCCATAGGCAGGCATCCGGGTTGGCGGCGACAAGTGCGGCAACAAAGGGAGCGGCCTGCGTGTAAGGGGCAGGGCACAACCGGTACAGGGCGCTGAGTTTGACATGGACGTGCCCGTCTGCCACCAGCCGCAGCAGCGTTTGAAAACCGGGGTCGGTTGGCCCGCGCGACAGGTCCGGCCAACCGATATGATCGACGACCAGAGGAACCGGCAGGGCTTTGATATCGTCGGCCAGTTCGATAATATGAAGGTGGGAATGCAGCAACATCTGGATGTGCAGGTTTCGAGCGGCCAAGCGCGGTGCCATCGCCTTGGCCCCGTCCCACGACAGCACGCCGCCATGAACGACATTCAGGCGCACCGCGCACAGATTTTGTATCACGAATTGGTCAAGATCGGTATCGCTGGCCGTATCCGGCAACAAGCCAACGCCCTTAAAATTCGGACCCATGCGTTTCAGCGCCGCGATCGTGACGCTGTTGTCCGTCCCATACAGGATCGAATGCACGATCAAGCCTTTCGAGAAGCCCAATGCGTCGAGATGAGCGCGATACAGCGCCAGCCAGCCGTTGAAATCGGGGCCCCCATCCGCGTCGCGTGCCGGGTTTTCAGCGCGTCCTTCCCACAACGTAAATTCGTCAGGGCTCCCGAGCAGATGCACATGGGCATCGCAGGCCCCGACATGTGGCATGTGCTTCGGGATCTTGGGCGTTGGCGGCAATGTCGCGTTTGGTTTATCCATAAATCCTCAACATTTCGTTAAGATCACCAAGTGTATTGATCTCGCTGACAGGTTTGTCGTGCCGCCAGCGGAGCATGCGCGGGAACCGCAAAGCAATGCCCGATTTGTGGCGCGGCGACGCTTGAATGCCCTCAAACGCGATCTCGAAAACATGTTCGGCCGGCACTTGGCGGACGGGCCCAAAGCGTTGCAGCGTATTGCGTTTGACCCAAGTGGTGATCTGGCGAAACTCCGCGTCCGTCAGGCCGGAATACGCCTTGGTAAAGGGGACCAGCGCGTCACCATCGCGCACCGCAAATGTAAAATCGGTGAACAAATTCGCCCGTCTGCCGGACCCGGCTTGCGCATATATCATCACCGCATCAACGCTCAGCGGATCGACCTTCCATTTCCACCAATCGCCTTTTTTTCGCCCTGCCAAATACGGGCTGTCACGACGTTTCAACATCAGGCCTTCGGCGTTCAGATCGCGCGATTGAAGACGTTCGACGGCAAAATCGGCCCATGTGGTTCCGGTCACCTCATCGGACAACCGGATCGGGAACGCCTTTTCAATCGGGTTCAACATGGTTTCCAGATGGTTGCGTCGCGTCTCTAATGGTTCTTTGCGAATGTCAGACCCGCCGACCTCCAAAAGATCATAGGCCATTAGAATCACTGGCGTTTCAGCCAGTAATTTCTTTGGCACCGTCTTTCGCCCGATCCGTTTTTGAAGCGCATTAAACGGCAGCGGAGTTTCGTTGCGATAGGCCAGAATTTCTCCGTCAATGACGGTTCCGTCCGGCAGAACATCGCGCAGTCGGGCCAATTCCGGAAAGCGGTCCGTTATCAGCTCCTCGCCCCGCGACCAGACGTAATGCGCGCCGCCGCGCAAAATGAACTGGCCGCGAATGCCATCCCATTTTCTGTCTATAAACCAGTCACGGACATCACCGAGCTTGTCTAACCCCTCGACACCGTAAGCCAGATAAAACGGGTAAGGCCGCGACAAATCCGCACTTGGATCGCCCTGCTCGATCAGGGCGTGCCACGTGGTGTTGTCCGGCGTCCAGTTTCCCATCAATTTATGGGTCAACGCGGCCTCGTCCTGACCAGTGGCCTGCGCCAATGCGCGTGTCATCAACTTTTGGCTGACTCCAATCCGGAAACCGCCCGTAAGCAGCTTGATGAATAAAAACCGTTGCGTTGACGCAAGGCTGTTCCATGCGGTCAAAATACCAGTTTTCTGATCATCTTTGTCGAGAAGGGAAAGCGATTTAAGACTGTAAATCCAGTTTGTTAAGGATTGTTCTTTTTGCGAAGCAGCGGGCGGCAGGATCAGATTGATGGTTTCGGCCAAATCACCGACCACAGGGTAACATTCCTCGACCAGCCAAAGCGGTAATCCCGCCTGTTCGGCGGCCCATTCGCGCAGTGCGCCCGTTGTGATTACGCGGCGCGGGCGGCGACCGGAAAACAAGGCAATGCACCACAGTTTGTCGTCTTCGGGCGCAGTGGCAAAATAGGCAGCCATCGCTGCCACCTTGAGGCTGGTCTTCGTGGTTTGGTCAAGGGTGGTGAACAGGTCTGCGAAGGCCTTCATTCGCCGTTCTCCTGATCGGTGGTTTCGCCGTCAAATTCGGTTTTTACGATTTTTGCGTCATACCCTTGTTCGCTTAACCATTTGCTAAAGACTGACGTGTACCCATGCGTTACGAAAATCCGCTCGGCCCCGGTTTGCGAAATTGCGTCGTTCAACCCGTTCCAGTCCGCATGGTCAGACATGATGAAACCGCGGTCTGCGGCGCGTCGGCGCCGCACGCCCCGCATCGCCATCCAGCCTGATGCAAATGCGCTCGACGCAGGTTTGAACCTGTTTGCCCAAGTGGAGGCCAGCGCAGAGGGCGTGGCAAGGACCAACGCGCCCGGATGGGCCTTGATGTTCAGGTCGGGGGTAACCTGAGTTGTTTGGGGCAGTGTGATGCCCTGCGCACGCAGAATAGCGTTGGTGTTCTCGATTGCCGCATGGGTCAGGATCGGGCCGATGGATGGATCAACCGCGCGCAACAGGCGCTGCGCCTTGCCCAAGGCGTAGCACGACAAGATTGAGAAGACACCGTTGGCGGCATTGTGTGCCCACCAGTCGTTGATTTGCGCGGCCAGAATATCTTGAGGAGTCCAGTTGAACACCGGCAAACCGAACGTAGATTCAGTGATGAACGCATGGCAGCGCAGGGGTTCAAACGATTCCGACAGCCCGTCATCCACCGTTTTATAATCGCCGGAACACACCCAAACCTCGCCCTTGTATTCCACGCGAATTTGGGCGGATCCCGGTACGTGGCCTGCCGGATGAAACGAAACATGCACACCGTTGTGGGTCGTCACCACGCCATAGTCCACCGTTTCCACATTGGCACCGCCCAGTCGGTGGCGCATGACAGGGGCCGCGGTTGTTGTGGCCAGATAGGCCCCCATCCCGGGGCGGGAATGGTCGGCGTGACCATGGGTGATCAACGCGCGGGGCACAGGAAGCCAAGGGTCGATATGAAAATTACCCGCCGCACAGTAAATGCCTTCCGGCGTGAAAGTTAATAAATCGGTCATTGTGAAATGGTAGCGCAAAGGCGGTGTGATAAAAGGCCAATTTTTGCGACATCGACACTGTAATAGGTTGTTCTGGCGATGCGAATGTGGTGGCTTGCACGAAACGTCAGGAGGACGCGATGCGCATAGCAACATTACGCAAACGGGTTCTGGCCCGCGAGACACTGGCAAGCACCTTTGTAAAGATCGCCGAGGTTACGGTGGTTGAAGTGCTGGCGACGTCCGGCCTTGATTTTATTGTCCTCGACGGGGAACACGCGGCGTTCGATCGTGGGCGGCTGGATGCGTGCCTCGCCATCGCCCGCGCGCTTGATTTTCCGGCGCTTGTGCGAATTTCCAGCGGGTCGGAGGAGAACGTTCTCATGGCGCTGGATGCGGGCGCCGTGGGCGTCGTGGTGCCGCATGTCGATAGTGTACAAAAAGCGCAAGCCCTTGCGCGGTCTGCACATTTCGGCGCGGGCGGGCGCGGGTTTGCCGGTTCGACCCGTTGGGCCGGGTTTGCCACGCGACCCATGGGCGATGTGCTGGATCAGGATGCGCAAACCATTGTGATGGCGCAGATCGAAGAACCGGCAGGCGTCGAGGCCTGCGAGGGTATCGCGGCGATTGACGGGATTGATGCGTTGTTTGCCGGGCCTGCGGATTTAAGCGTCGGGTATGGCCACCGCAGCATGGACAACCCGGATCTTGACGCGGCCCTCGCACGGATCGGCGCAGCCTGCGCGGCCAATGACAAAGCCTATGTGTCTTGGGTTGCGGATGCGGCGAAGGCTGCGGATTGGGCTAAATACGCGATGACCGGTTTTGTCGTGGCATCCGAACACACCTGGATCCGTCAGGGCGCAGCAGCGGCGGCCAAGGGCATTCACCGCATTTAGGCAGCTGTTTCGCGGAAGAGGGCGACCGCGCCGTCAAAAACCCGGTCGCGAATGGTTTTCTCTTCCATCAAGACCTCGTGGCGGCCCCCGTCTAGCAGCACCAACGTACCGTTCGACCAAGATGTCATGCGATCGTTGATCCGACCGGGATCAACGATTGTTTCTTCGCTGCCCAAAAACGTGACCGAACGCACGTTGGGCGCAGGTTTTTGCGACAAAACGCGCATTTCACGCAAAGATTCATTGAGCCAGTGCAAAGATGGCCCGCCAAGCGCCAGATCAGGATGCGCCTTAAGCTGCATTTGTAACATCGCAAAATTCTCGGCGTCCGAAGTCAGGGTGTTGTCCGCTGCCGTAGCCCGCAGCACATAGGTTTCGGCCTGCTGACCCGGCGCGAGAACCTGGCCAAATCCCAACGGTTTGCTCACCGAACTGAGGCCCCAGGCGATCGGGCGTAGGGCGGCGGACATCTGGATCCCCCACATTGGTGCTGTGAACACCGCCGATTGAACCGGAAGGCCGCGATACAGTGCACGCAACCCGATGCAACCGCCCATGGAGTGTCCAAGAAGATGGTAAGGTTTGGGCAGCCCAAGCGCTTCAACATGCGCCAGCATCGCGGTCAGGTCGATCTGGTAGTCGGCAAAGCCTTCTACGTGACCAATTGCGCGATTTTCAAGCAGCCGGTCCGCGATGCCTTGGCCGCGCCAGTCGAGTGCCACGCAGGCGAATCCCCGCTGTGCAAATTCAGCCGCCGTGCGTCCGTATTTTTCAATGTATTCCGTGCGCCCGGGAAAGATCAGGATCGTCCCCGTGGCGTTCGCAAGCGGCCAATGGCCCACCCTGATGCGCAGATCATCGCGCGTCGTCAGCCAATGACATATACCGTCGGCATGACCTGCAATATCAGCGTAGTAGGGGGCCGATGTTGCCATATCAGCCGAGGACCCCGGCCAATTTCATCGCCAGTCCCATATCGCCATCAACGCTCAGCTTGCCGGTCATGAAGGCGGTTGTCGGGTTTTGCTCGCCCGCCAGAATTGCCTGAAATGTTTCGGCGTCCGCCGATAAAGTTACTTCTGCCGGATCATCCGACGCGCGCGCGCCGTTTTGGTCGATCACGATGGCGCCTTCGCCCTCGATTTCAAATTTTGCTGTTCCGTCAAAACCGCCGTCGCCCATTTTGGCGTTCAATGCGATGACTGCGTGTGAAATTACGTCGCTCATGGTCTCTTGATCCTTATTCAACTGTCCGCTGCCGTGCGCGTGTGTTTCGCGCAGGGGCCACTGGTACGTCGCGCAAGATGCGCTACTATCCCAATATGGGCATTATAGATCACCTTCACAAATCTATCGCTACGGCACTTGTGGCCGCAGTCGGGTTTTCAACACCTGCGTGGGCCGATGCAACGCGTCTCGACCAGCTTTTCGAGCAATTGCAGCAGGCCGGACCTGCCGAAGTGGACCGGATAGAGGCGCAGATCATCAGCGAGTGGGGCAAAACCGGCTCTGCGGCGATGGATTTGTTGCTACGGCGCGGCGAAGACGCCATCGAGGACGGTACGCCCGAAATCGCTGTCGAACACTTTACCGCCTTGGTCGATCATGCGCCGGATTTCGCCGAAGGCTATCACGGGCGGGCAACGGCCTATTATCAATTGGGGCAGTACGGCCCGGCGATTGACGATTTGCGCCAAACCTTAGTGCTGGAACCGCGCCACTTTGGGGCGATGACGGGGATTGCAGTTGTACTGCAAGAACTGGGGCGTCTGGACGAAGCGCTGGAGGTGTGGCAGCAAGTCAGGGCCTTCGCGCCGAACGACGCCGAAGTCGCAGGCGTGATTGCGCGTTTGGAAACCCAGCTGGTTGGCGAAGCGCTGTAAGCGTTTTCAAGAGAGTATTCACCTATGGTACCCCGAGGGCGTGTCACGGCTGTTTTAGGCCCGACAAACACTGGCAAAACCCATTACGCGATCGAGCGGATGCTGGGGCACCGCACTGGTGTGATCGGCTTGCCGTTGCGCCTGCTTGCGCGCGAGGTTTACGACCGTGTTGTCGCGTTGCGTGGCCCCGGCGTGGTCGCCTTGATGACCGGCGAGGAACGGATTGTGCCGCCGCGCGCGCAATATTATGTCTGCACCGTCGAGGCGATGCCCCAGGACATCGGCGCAGATTTTGTGGCGATTGATGAAATCCAGCTCTGCGCGGATCTGGACCGGGGTCATGTGTTCACGGACCGTTTGCTGCGGATGCGCGGCCTGCACGAGACGCTGTTCATGGGCGCCGAAACCATGTGGGGCGCGATTGCGGCCATGGTGCCCGAGGCCGATTTCGTAAAACGGGAACGCTTTAGCACGCTGACCTACTCAGGTTCGAAAAAGATAAGCCGGATGCCTGCCAGGTCCGCAATTGTCGGGTTTTCGGTTGAGAATGTATATGCCATCGCCGAGCTTTTGCGCCGCCAGAAAGGTGGAGCTGCCGTGGTTATGGGCGCGCTCAGCCCGCGCACACGTAACGCGCAGGTGGAAATGTATCAAAACGGCGATGTCGATTATCTGGTGGCTACCGATGCCATCGGGATGGGCCTGAACCTTGATATTGATCACGTCGCGTTCTCTAGTCTGACAAAATATGACGGTCGGCGGATGCGCCATTTGATGCCAAACGAGCTGGCGCAGATCGCCGGGCGGGCGGGGCGGCACATGAACAAGGGCACGTTTGGTGTGACCGGCGAGGCCCCTGCGCTGGACGATGGTGTGGTCGCCGCGATCCAGAACAATCAATTTGCTCCGGTGAAAAAGCTGCAATGGCGTAATGCGCGGCTGCAATTTGGCAGCGTCGGTCGCCTGATCCAGACGCTTGAGGAACGCACCGATGATCCGTGGCTGAGCCGCGTGCGCGAAAGCGATGATCTGGCAGCGCTAAAGGCGGTCAGCGCGGATGCAGAAGTTGGCGCCCGTGCCAGCGACGGGCCCTCGGTGCAATTGCTTTGGGATGTGTGCCGCATACCGGACTTTCGCGGTATCAGCAGTGCGGAACATGCCGGGCTGTTAACCGAAATTTATAACTTTCTGCACCAAAGTGGTCGTATCCCCGATGATTGGCTGGCGGGCCGCGTCAAACGAATCGACAGCACAGAGGGTGATATTGACGCGCTGTCAAAACGGCTGGCCTACGTGCGCACGTGGACCTATGTTGCGCAACGCAAAGGCTGGGTAAATGACGAAAGCCATTGGCGCGACGCGACGCGCGCTGTAGAAGACCGTCTATCTGATGCGCTCCATGCGCGTTTGACGCAAAGATTTGTGGACCGGCGGACGAGCGTGCTCCTTCGGCGGCTCAATCAGAAGGAGTCCCTCGTGGCCGACGTAAACGACAAAGGTGAAGTGACTGTCGAAGGGCAGTTTGTTGGAAAGATTGAGGGATTTCGGTTCCGTCAGGATGCAAATGCCACCCCCGAGGAGGCGAAAACCATTCGCGCAGCGTCCATTCAGGCGCTGGCACCGCAGTTTCATCTGCGTGCCGACCGGTTTTATAATGCGCCCGACACAGAAATTGATTTCACTGAACAAGGCGGATTGATGTGGGGCCGCGACGCAGTGGGAAAGCTGGTCGCAGGGCAGAACCCGTTGAAGCCGATGGTTGTGGCCTTCGTCGATGATGAAGCCGGTACCGATGTGGCCGAAAAGGTGCAACGGCGTTTGCAACATTTTATCGACCGCAAAATTGCCGTGGCGTTCGAGCCGCTGCAAAAGATGAATAGCGACGAGACGCTGACCGGTTTAGCGAAAGGGTTTGCATTTCGTCTGGCCGAAGGATTTGGTGTGATCCCGCGCAGCGAGATTGCGGACGACGTGAAGGCCCTTGATCAGGACTCGCGCGGCGCATTGCGCAAGCACGGCGTGCGATTTGGTCAATTCACCATTTTCATGCCGCTGCTCTTGAAGCCTGCGCCAACGCGTCTGCGACTTGTTTTGTGGAGCCTGTCCAAAGGCCTGCAAGAATTCCCCGAAGCCCCCCCACCGGGTATGGTTACTGTGCCGACGATTGATGGATTGGAACCGGGCACCTACGCCATGTCCGGTTATCGTGCTGCGGGTGATCGTGCGATTCGCATCGACATGCTGGAGCGGTTGGCCGATTTATTGCGCGACCAAAATACCCGCGCGGGCTTCGAGGCCACGCCAGATATGTTGTCAATCACGGGTATGACACTGGAACAATTCGCGGGTCTGATGGTTGGTCTTGGATATAAGGCAACCAAGGGAGAACGCGAAAAAATGCGCCCACAAATTGACACGACCCATGCGGCTGCTGCGCCAAAATCGCCGCCTGTAGATCTCATTATTGACGAAACAACACCCGGCGCCGCGCAAGACGATGCGCCGGTCGGCAGTCTTGATGATGTTGCGGACGATACCGCGCCAACGCCGACGGATAAGCCACCGGAACAGCCAGATGGTCCGACGGATGCACCCAAGGATTTACCGGATCCCACCCATCCGCAAAAAGACGCGGCGGCGCCCGAGATGGAAGTATTTTACACGATCACGTGGGCTCCAAAACGTGCAGCGCGTCCGCAGGGCGGAGGTGTAACGGCGGACAGGCAGGGCGAACGCCCGCAGCGTAAAGGTCCGCCAAAGGGCAAACGCGGGGCGAAGCCGCCGCGCGACGATAAATCGAAGTCGTTTTTTGCTCGCCCGGTGCGCAAAGAAAAGGCGATTGATCCCGATAATCCCTTCGCAGCGGCCTTGGCGGGGCTAAAGCGGGATTGAGTGAACCAGCCGATACGATCCGGCTGGACAAATGGCTGTGGCAGGCGCGGTTTTTCAAATCGCGCGGTTTATCGGCAGCTTTGGTCAAGTCCGGACGGTGCCGTGTTGATGGGACGCAAGTGTCAAAGCCTGGCAGATCCATTGCGCCGGGCGTGGTGCTGATTTTTCCAAAAGAGGATGAGGTGCGCATCGTCAAAGTCCTTGCGATTGGCGTGCGTCGTGGTCCGGCTCTCGAGGCGCAAGCGCTTTATGAGGATCTGACGCCGGCGCGCGCCCCCTACATTGATCCGCTCGAACACCGGGTTGGCGGGCGTCCAACAAAAAAGGACCGACGCGACATGGACACCCTGAAAGGGCCGCGATGACGCAGGCAGGATCTGCGCCCTTGAAGGCAGGCGGGGGGGCGGCTAAAGACATATCGAAATGATTTGCCTGTTTCTGTTTGGACTGACCCATGACCTATATCGTCAATGACAATTGTATCGCCTGTAAATACACGGACTGCGTTGAAGTGTGCCCCGTAGACTGTTTTTACGAGGGCGAGAATATGTTGGTTATTCATCCGGACGAATGTATTGACTGCGGCGTCTGCGAGCCTGAATGCCCAGCAGATGCGATCCGCCCGGATACCGAGCCTGACATGGAAAAATGGGTCGAGTTTAACCGGAAATATTCAATTGCGTGGCCCGTGATCATAACCAAGAAAGATCCACTGCCGACCGCCGACGACATGGACGGCAAAGAAGGCAAGATGGAGCTGTTTTCCGAAGCACCCGGCGAGGGTGGTTAGAGCAGCCGAGTTAAGCAATAGGAATCATGCGTTTTTTGTGCTATAATATGTGCAATGATAAATAACTGTTGATCTGGACAAGACATGCTGCCGACAGGGGCCTTAGGGTTCACGTCGGTTTTTTGTCGTACGGTGATACCGCTTTGAGGAAAGGAAATCTCATGGCCAAGAAGAAGAACGAATTTAGTCCCAATGACTTCGTTGTCTATCCCGCTCACGGTGTCGGCAAAATTGTGTCGATTGAAACGCAGGAGGTTGCTGGGTTCGAGTTGGAAATGTTTGTGATCGCGTTTGAAAAAGACAAGATGACGTTAAAGGTTCCGACGAATAAGGCCGAAGAGGTCGGGATGCGCGCGTTGTCTGGTCCCGATGTTGTTGCCGACTGCATGAAAACCCTGAAAGGGAAGGCCAAGGTCAAGAAGGCAATGTGGTCACGTCGCGCGCAAGAATATGAACAAAAGATCAATTCCGGTGATCTGATCGCAATTGCAGAGGTCGTGCGCGACCTGCATCGCGCGGATGGCCAGCGCGAGCAAAGTTATTCCGAACGGCAGTTGTACGAAGCCGCGCTGGAACGTCTCACGCGGGAATTTGCGGCCGTTGGCAATGGCAACGAAGTGGACGCTGGACTGGAGATTACTGACACTCTGGCGAGCCGCGCACCGGCGGCGTAAGGCCATTATCCCAGATGTAAAAGCCGCGTCATGAAGGCGCGGCTTTTATCATTTGGTTGTCTATTTTCGACGTTATGTGTCGTGGTCCGACGACGTCATGCCAGTTATTTGCCGTATCTACATGTCTCGAACACATTGTTCAGGTGCGTCTTGCTCAGTCATGCATAAGCCGAAAAATCATGACTCGCATGTGCACATTAAGAAAAAAGCTGCTGCAGCAATCCGGGCTTCCTAGTGCAAGGAGCGCAAACACACCCCACGGGGAATTGACCCCCGAAGCTCACCTCGAACGTCGTTAACCAGCCTTAAGATCGCCCGCCATTTTGCGCCCGTCGCGCCCCTCTATCAGCTGGTATTCAATCGCCATATCATCGGCCAAACCGGTCAGCCCCGATTGTTCCACTGCCGAAATATGCACAAACACATCCGCGCCGCCGCCCTCTGGCGCAATAAATCCGAAGCCTTTGGTCGTGTTAAACCATTTCACTGTGCCCTTGGGCATGTCCGTCTCCTTC
>Ga0136559_1000455_pt1 | contig 13991 bp, 8 predicted proteins | sample AntRauMeHopE1496_FD_104633 | JGI IMG/M metagenome (GOLD analysis project Ga0136559, IMG submission 104633) | Saline lake microbial communities from Rauer Islands, Antarctica - Metagenome Hop E1 #496 | ecosystem: Environmental > Aquatic > Non-marine Saline and Alkaline > Saline | place... | reverse complement strand
CATTTGGATGTTAATCTTGGACTTTTCGAAATACACTAAATCATCATAAATCATCTTGTCTAGCACTGGGTCGATTGTGACCGAATAATTATACAGACGATCTTCAATGATTGATAGAAACATCAAGTCTTCGTGTGGTACTCCGGTGCTGGTGTGGGAGTCTGCAGTGTCGAATTTGCGTTTCTTGTCAGGAGTGGGTTCGTGTTCCATCGTGAAGGCGAGAGTGTGAATGTGTTTTGGGATGGATTAAATGTGTTTATATTGGCTTTTAATCGTCAATTATGCACAAATAGAATCAAAAAAAATACAATGAGGAAACCACATGCCAAAGTCCCGGGCACCTGGATCCGGTTGCGAATCTATCTATTTTGACATTTCATGCAAGCATCTGTACATTGTGGACGCATGGTCACAAAATGTCCATTTCGTACAACATAATATAGAAATCAGTCATAAGACGCACGGGTACTAGACAGTGTCGCTTGCTTATGAGCTGATCCAGCCATACAAAATCAGCGTATACCTCCCACTTTTATATAGAAAACACTAGAGCCAGTTTGCGACAACACTGCGGTGCGCTACGCGACAGAAACAACCACTTCACATATCAGATCCTGTGTCCAAGAACATGGCTTGGAGCGAGTTTGACGCGAGTAGTGCTCGCATGTGTCGACAGACGTCTCACACTGCTGGCATCTACTGTCGTGCCAAAACTGTGAATCCGTGCATGCCTGACACCGCTGCATGTCTTTTGCCGCGGCTCCGTTGTAGATGCGAAGGTTTTCTGTGAGCATTCGGTCGGGGCACAAAAATTCCATACTGAGCGCGAGGACGCTGGTGTCGATTCTGAGCGCGTGCTGCAAAGCGTTGCTGCTGGCGAGAATGTCGTCTTCGAGTGGCAAAAGTTTCGTCTCACGTAGTAGCGTAGTAGTGTACGCCGAGAGCAGGGTGCCACCAAATGGCACTCGACAGTCTGTGTAGCCCTGTCCGGAGTTGTAGTATGAATCACACAGGTTGTTGTGCATGAAAAATAGCGGGTTTGCGTACGCATGCTCTGTCGAGACCGAGTCCATCATCTGGCGCGACGAAAGTTGGAACAGATGGCGCGGTGCGGGGCCGGAGAGATCTAGAATGTCCATGACTGCAGTGATGGTGCGCACTGCGATGTTCTGTGTGATGATGCTGTGGACGACCCCGGGTATGATAAAGACTGGTTCACCCATCTCAGTTGGCATGTACTGCCGCACGGCGCAGGCCCACAGCAATGGTAGCAGTGTACTGAAAGCGACGCCCGTCGATTGGTCGATGGCGTGCAGTGCCTGGAGCAATTCGCCCTGTTTGAGTGCCAACGCCTCGCCAAAACGCGCAACAACATGCCCGGTGTCCATTTCCATCGATACCAGCCAGACCATGTCGCCGAGTTCAGTGTCGCCGCGCAGCTCCATGACCGGGGTCTTTGAGAAGACGGCATGCATTTTGTTGTAATAGACGTTCTGATCCACATTGACAATCGCCGTGATCAATGACGTATTCGTGGCGTTGACAACTATCAAGGCCGGGAAACTGCTCGAATGCAGACGTGGCACTCCAGTGGTTTGTGCCGACCAGATTGTTGACCCACGGAAACATGACGACAGACCGAGGGAGTGTCGTGGCGACTGATGCGTCCTCGTCGGCGCATCCCTTACAGTCGGACACGGCACCCACCACCGTTCCGAGCCGGCACCCACTGGCAGCACGCCATAAAAAAGCGACGTAATGTTGCGAGCGCCGAGCACTGCCGATGCCGAAATCGGGGGATTGTTGTTACCTGTGCAGATCAGATTCGGTGGGCACGGGAGACATGCACTTGCACCATGAACGCCACCAACCAAGATTGACATGCTGTATTTTTGACTGTACACTTGCCATATGTCGCGATAATCTGCCGACAGCGGGTGTCCTGTGGCAGTGGACTTGAACAGCAACTGCTCCAGCACCTCACGGTTGCTTGCAGTGTTGGAAAAATACCCGACGGAGCATCTGCATTCGCGCGAGCCAGCTACGTTTGTGCTGTTGCCTGGATATCCGTCGCACCGGACGCACTCGCTTGGACTGTCAAAACAGGGTGGAAAAAGTGTCAAAATCCACACACAACCGCCGCACACCGCCATATAACACGTTTTTAGAAACACACCTTTTCTGTAGCCACCCGGGACGACACACGCAGATGTGGCTTGGCAGTTCACTTTGCGTGTGAAGCTGCGCCGGCAACAGCAGCATGTTTGGGTCTAGACAAACACAGTCCAAAACCGTAGCGGCAGGAAGATTCGAAGAACTTGTTGTCGTCTGCATCGGACATGCAATGCGCGCATCACCAAATCCCGGACAGTAGTAGCCACTGTCACACGGCACGCACGCGGGTGGGCCTCCAAGATGTGCGACGAAAAATCCCTTGCTGCAGAAACAGGCGGCCAGAGACTGCGAACCCGCGACAGACGTTGTCGCAGGGGGACAACGCTGTGCATATATGGTGTTCTCAGGCACCACACCTGTCATGTTTGAAAATCCTGGACAGTAAAAATCTGCTGGGCACGTCTCGCACTTCTCCGTCACCGCGTTCAGTATTCTACCTGTCTCACAGGGGCAGTATTTTTGCTTGTCGCTACGTGCCAGTTCGGCGATAGCAGTGCACGACACCGCAGGATGTGTGCCACCGGGGCATATGCTGTCAAGGGGGCACGGCCCACATGTTGTATTATCCATCTTGACATATCCAGTCTTACAGGTGCAGACAGTGCTCCCAGGCGTAGAAATACTTGACAGAGGAGAGCATCTGTGTCGTATAGACTGGCGGCAGACCCATCCTGCTTCGCACTGGCGACACACTTCCAAGCGGATGTGAATGCGCGTGTTTCCCTTTGCACGCTGCTCCTCCAGCACCGAGTTGCTCCATGAAAAGTCATAGATAAAGTCGGCACTATCCAGCAAGTAGCTCTCGGTCGTTTGGTCGGTGGAATAGTATCCATCCACACAGAAGCAGCCCTGGTATACGTTATGGTGTCGGCTGTCGTCACCGCTGGTTTCCGACGATGAGAGCGCCCAAGACACAGGCGGTTGTTCGCCTGCCGCAACATTCACTGTGCTTGACGACGTATGCGCTGGACACAGTATGCGGTGCATCGATTGGGTATATTTTGGGCTACACACTTGCGACGCCGCACAGTTGTCGCATGTGCTGGCGTTCGTCGTGAGGACTTGTAACACACGTGATATGCTGGCACCGTGGATAGCGTATTCTTCGCCGCGTGAGCTTGTATATGCAGAGCCAGAAGGACAGACACATTGGAAATTTGCCGTGGCACGACTTTGGAGAGTGAAGGGTCGGACGGACGGACACTGCTCGATGCCCTCCACTGTCCCATTTGGACAGAAAAAGCCCCCTGTACACGGCATGCACACCAAATTGTGCCGCTGCCGCCGTACAGCTCCCTCAACTGTGGATGCGATGCGATGGTCCGCCCGGTGGCACATTTTGGGGTCTGGGTTGATGATAAAGCGCCCCGTGGCGCAATTGGTTGAGCACGGCAGACACACCGGAAGCGTGCCAGCACGACATTTACAGGAGTCGGTGTCGGCATCGTATAGGTCTGGCCCACACTGTAAACACGAAAAATTCGACAAGTGCACAGTGTGTATGTTGCCGCGCTGCACCATGATGGCTACAATGCTCTTCGCCACGATGTTATTGGGGACAGTGGCGTCGACGTCAAACGGAATAATTGAGTAGAAGAATGAGTGTGGCGTGTCGTTTGGTTCATGCGTAACTATGTTGAGCAAGTCCACCGTCAGTGTGACCGTCCCAACGAATGAAACATTGATCTTCACCAACGACAGCACCTGGTCGTGGAGCGTGTCGTCTTCTTGCTGTAGTATGTCAGTGGTGGCCTGCACGTGTGAAAGTAACAGATGCACGCTGTCCGATTGGTCGATATGTGCTCTATTTCCCGGAATCAAGACACGTTTCCTGTCATTCATTACCGAAAAGCCGTGCAGACGCATTGCCTGTAACCCTTCATCTGTTGTGGAGCCGGCTCCTTTGTGGTGTCGTTTTTTGATCTGCGACCGTACCTCTTGCAGAATATGTGCGTTGTCAAAGTAGGGTGTGTATTTCAAGTGACGTTCCTTCGTGACACTCCTGGTAACATCAAAGGGACTGATTGTGACGTCCACCCCCTGGACAATGTATCCGGCATCCGCTCGTTCCGAGCCGTACAGCACCCGTAGCAGGCCCATTCCGGATGAGGTGCTGTTCTCTGTCATGACATAAAAAGACTGCCAGTGCTGCGCCTCACGGGCGAACGCAGCGGCGTCGTGGAAGGGGATACTTTGTGTGTATAGTGCAAACGGCAATTGAGAGGCAGCTGATATTTGCACGATGCGTCGGTCGTGTTGTCGGAAGAACTCTGGAAGTAATGTACCTCCTGATAGCGAGATCGGTGAGTAGTCCAGTTGTTGTTTGTGTCGGATGTTGTTGTCTAATGTGGTGTTGAACATCCGTGTGTCAGAAACAATGTATAGAATACGCAACGCATGGTCGAGATGAGCGTGTATTGCATTTGGACGCGCCATAGTGGGTGTGTCACAACAGCCGGTGCATTCTGTGAATTCAGAAACAAACACAAAATCCATCTGCATGTCGAACGTCAAGAGTGTGAAGCCATCCGTCCTGTCCATGCCACGAGACATACCCCATTTTCAAAGTCAATCATAAGCGAACAGGCAATTCCCACCACACCCAAGTATGTGAGCTTCAGGGTGCATGGTATATGACTTTTTGCGTATCATGTGGACATGAAGTGGACACTGTGTGTGAGTGTCCAAAGTGCAGATACGCTTATACAACCCATCCCCACAGCCCACTACGGACAGAAGCAGTTTCAAAATGGGTATGTATGGACAGCACAGAGATCAAATCACAAACCTGCCGTTCACGCACGCCCCGACCAACACCTTGTTGTGTGGCGTCATCTTAAACCCCGCATTTGACACCTGCAGTGCAAATATGACGCGCTGGATCGTCTGCTCGTACAAGACATGGCGTCGCTGCACGACCATCACGGCTGGCGCGAGATTATCTTGGACTTCTTTTGCAAACACAAGCACTGCTATGTAATGAAGAAGCGAATCATCTTGTGGAGTTGCATGCACGACTTGCATAAACGCAAACCATGACGTTTCTGCGCCAAGACCCACTTGCTGTGGCTGTGTTTGGTGTTGTGCAGCTGTTGCCCACATCATCTGTGACGCCGTGTCAAGGTCGACGTATATCACCTCTGTAGTGTATTCCGAGATGGCCTTGGTTTCAGCAATCTGATACCTTGCAATTGGAGCTGTATGTGGACGGCACAAAATCCTTTCAGCACATACACACTGGAACTACAAAGACAAACACATTTTTGTCCCCACAACCCGTCGGAGTTGCGGGCTACTACTCACCCACTTTGACTCCAAGCATAATCTTTCATATCCCCTAACTTCGGACATTGACTTTCAAACACAGTCTATAGCATATTACAGTGTGTTGCATAGTGCTTCGTAGTGTGTTGACGTTTCTCGCGCAATTGATCGTGCGCACACGGCAAAATTGAGTTTTTTGTAACCCATGTTCATGAAGGTGTTGTGACATGAATGCAAAGAGAGAGAAAGTGTACGTGAGGAAATGATTCCTCTATACCGATTTGCCCAAGTCCCCAAACACAAACATTGTTTCAGAGCAATGTAACAGCACAGCAGGAAAATCATGCGTGTGTGTGTGTGTGTGTGTGTGTGTATTTGTGTATAAACAAGATCTCAAACACACACCGAGAACGAGGAAGCCGGCATTTATGTTTATGTCGCATTGCGTGCATGTGTCGATTTCCGAAACCGCCACATCCGCACCAATCTTGTCACACGCCAAAAAGACGTTCCACAGCAGGTGGCTGTCGGAAACCATCAGCGACAGGCGAGCATCGTGATACGACTCGGCGAGGAACCCTTCATGACCCATGGGCTGAAACGCAACAACTGCCAGCCCAGAGTTGATGAGAAAGCTTCTTTTCGCTTGCTCGGACTCAGTTCCCGTTGGTGTATCGACACATGTGAATGCATTCAGTAGCGAGTCCTCTCCTGATACGTGGGGGTAATTGCGCACAAGAACGCGTCCGGCGCCACATATCCATTGGAATGCACCAAAAAAACCCGCCATGGGCATTGGCGCCACTTGTGCCAGCACCCGGGATATCCCTTTTTGGTATTCTGCATCCAGACACAAGTCAGCGAGCTTGACATTTCTCACATGGTATGACGTCGTCTGTCCATTGATTGTCTTCTGTACCTTGTTCGTGTACAAAACGTCAATTCTGGGCGATGTACTTGTTTTTGAGACAACTATGCCCAAGTTGTAGCACGAGGATGGGTCGGTTCCTACTCTGAATACGTTTGTTTTGGTTGACCCACTGGGGCATGTATCCGGGATATAGATTCCCCTCGTGGTGCAGATTTCTTCTTTCTCACATCGAACCATAATTTGGTCGCGTCCGCCGGGACACCTGTGCTCTTTTTGACACAATTGACACGTTTTTGAGGGAGCAGGGAAAAAAAATCCAGGTGGACATAAGCAGTCCGTTTCGAATTTGGAGAACATGAGCGACGTAAACTGCACCAGACACGGCGTGCGTTTCCGCCCATCGCAGTGGGAATTTTTGGGGCATGGGATGCACTCTGTTTTGCCGTCGAGCTGGTACCACCCGGCCTCACATACGCACAGAGCACGGCCTCGCTCGGTGGTACCTGCGACGTCGGCAAACGTTTGCATCGTATATCCCTTGTCGAGATTGCATCGGCAGTTGCCAGTCTCTGCTTGCAAGATGGAAAACGGCGGTCGACACCGACGATTACACGGCTGGCTCTTGGGCTCGAGCCATTGCGTAATATTGTCCGAAGCAGAGTGACGATCGTCGTCACAATAAACATAGTATCCGAGGGCAACATCATAGCGCATGTCGTTGTTTGCGATGCAAGATGCCGCCGAATTTGCAAAACGGTGACGTGTTGTGGTGTTGGCGGGACAGGGCATGCGCTTGCCAGCACCCTCGACCGTGTTATTGTGGAGCAGCACCGCCTGGTCGAGCGCTACCGTTTTTGAAATGTAGCTGAATATCGAGTGCTGGTCCAGACCCCCTGGACAGTACATAGTGTCTGAATCGCATGCTGTACACACAAGTCTGCCACTCGCCAACTGTAGGGACTCATTGCGATTACGGAAAGTTCCTGCACGACAGAAGCACCCTTTCACGTCGCTGGTCCCTCTGACAGAGTCGCCGTATTTCGGACAAAACTCACAATTTAGCAACACCTTGTCCAGTCCCGTTTGCTGGTAGGTCCCGTAATACCCTGCCTTGCAGTGACACTCGAATATTGCTTGTACATGGTTCACCCGCACTTCCAATCCATTTTTTTGCGCACAAGACCGTTGAGCTCCTCGACAGCGTAACGTCGGCCATTTCTGTAGTGCTCGCCCGACACCCTGGAAAGCCAGAAGCAGCTCCAGATTGTCATCAACGCAGTTGAACTTGGAGTGCACCTCGGCGCGAATACACCGCGCGTCATTTCGTTCGCCATCGACATCGGCATCGAGAATTGTCTGTAGTTGTGACTCGGTGATGCCCATCATTTCGGCGACCACCACGTTGGCGAGATAATACCACACTTTCCCCATCACAATCTCCGCCTCGCGACATTTGAAGCGGCATCTGTCTTCTTTTTTGAATGCAGTTGTCAATACATTTGCCGTGTCATGCACCTGGAATTCACGCTGCAGGTCCGAACACGCGAGGCACTGGTTGTTGGCGTTGGCGACGGTGCATGTATCGGCAAGATACGACGCCGCTCCACATTGTTGGCTTTGAAAAACGTCCAGACTAGCTTCGCATTGCTTGCACGTGTACAATGTGAGTGTCGACACTGTTGCGACGTTGTTCGATTCTGCTGGAAAATAGCCGAGGTTGCACCTTGGGATGCAATTGAAATCGAACGAATTGGAGTTGTCAATCGGTGAACATGGCGCACAACGACCATCTACCCACTGCTCAGACCGACCACAATCTTTAGATTCCCGACAATATTGCACCCCGTAGCCCGCATACCTCGTTTGTTGAAATACGGCAGCATCGGCGGCATCCGGACACCGTTGCACATTGACGCGCTGGTTCTGTTTTTGCAGAGGCAGAATGATGAGATACGAGCACGTTGTTCTGAAACAGTAGTGTGACACGTCGTAAAATTCACCTGCAACACACACTGGCATGCATTCCGTCCGATCATCGGACGAGAACGTGCCCTCTGGACAGCTGGTGCACTCTGGGGCTGTCGATGCGGGCATGTGCGTGCCGGCGACACACAACTCGCAAGCCTCGTTTTCTGACATGAAAACATTCTTGTATTTGCCCAGCACACATGCTGTACATTGTCCGTTGTTCAAGACGAAATTTGTCTTGCACCGATATTGGCACGGTATGTTCGACCTCGCTGATAGCGTCAACACCCCAGACTGCCACGCCCCGACGAAGTCGTGTTGACACTTAGCAAGTGCCGCTGATACTGGTAGCCCGCATTTTGTCGATGTCGACGAGGTGTGTTGCTCGCACAGGACATAGTGGTCCGCGACCTGCACGTGTCGCTGCGATTCGAATGCGAAGCTGTCATTTGACGACAGTCTCGGGTATTCGCCTCGTTGTATCCGCTGGACATCCCAGTCGTATCTGCATACAGTATCAAGCCGTCGGCCAACGCCCGCGAATGCCAGCCCCGTTGCATCCCAGTGCAGAGCGTTATCGCAGGGTGTCAATTTATTGCAAAATTTTACATTGGTCATGGCGCTGTATTTGCCAGCCTCGCAGTCCACACACACGTTGTCGACATCGTCAGCACTGGGTGTGATGCTGTCGATTAGGGTATGGGTGCCGGGTGGACACACAGTGCGTTTTTTCAGAAGATGTCCGACGTTGTTTATCATTTCCGCAGAACTGCACAAGGTCTCGTTGATGAAAAAGGTTTTCCTGAATTCGTTGATATTGTTCACGTTGGGCATAATAAACAAGGTCGGTGTCAATGTCAGTGCTGTATTTTCGATGTACCGCAAGTTGGTATATGTGACAAGGGTGGCTAGATCCAGTGGACATGGAATGCATAGTTTGTGCAGTGTCCTGGGGGTAAGCATGCTTGTTACGTCGCATTGATCACACTTGGCCGAACCCACGGCAGAAAACATGTAATCTGACTCGCACTCTCGACAGTGTTGAAACCCGGGCTCCGACTTGAAAGTTCCCGCCCGGCACGCGTCACACGACCATTTGACATCCGCTGGGCTCAAGTCTTGATTCGCCCCTATCTGTCGAAAGTATCCGGGGGCGCAGGTGCATGTCCCGGCGTCGTCCAGCTCTACAATATTATCGTTGAGAGCATTGCTGCACAAATACACCGCCTCTGTGGCTACAATTGTCAAGACCAAACAGGTGTTTTTGAAAAGACCCCGTCGCCACATGACAGTTTCTTAATATTCGTGATAAGCTAATGTTTCTGTGCACGTATATACTCTCCAAAAGCAACCAACGTCGACATATGCAGCCAGTATGTGGGTGTGTTTTTCGGGACATTATATGTGTATTTCGGAATTTGACTGGCGTCTCTACGCATACGATTTAGTCCAGTGGATTCTCAAAAATTAGCCATGATGTGTAGGAGTGGAAACGTAGAGCTCAAACTCATTTTGTATACAAGCAAACCAGGTGAAAGGGCTTTGCGGGCATGACATCATACATCACACGCAGGACCTTGCAGTTTATTCGTCGCGGTTGTTTTCTACAGGGGTACCTATCCTCTGTGTTCTGTTTTGGCGTGTTGATATGTGTAGGGGTCACCGTAGTGTCCATCGCAGCATATCACGAATATACAGATGAGCTTCAAATCAACCGCGCTTTCAAGACTACGCAACACAACCGCGCTTTCAAGACTACGCAACACGGCAGCGCGTGGAGCACTGGGGAATCTACACACACTGCGTTGTCTAGAATCGCTCAAAAACGAAAATCAATCTCGTGTTTCGTCATTACAATGAACGCTTCTCTCCCTGCTGTCAAATTGTCACCTTCGCTGACATGCTATCCATTTATTGGCAGCCGTGTGACAGACAAGATATTTGGGCTTGTGAGCCCGCGCGTACAAGCAAACCTGCTTGCAAATACCTCTTCGTGGGGTGCAGATTTTACCAACAACATGAGCGTCAGCATTGCTTTCAACCACATTCAGTTGTGGCGTCGTCTGGCCGACCAGACGACCGACTCTGACATGATAATTTTCGAAGACGACATTCTTATTGACACGCGCGCGCTCGACCTGTACACAAAAATCCACCGTAGCGGCGTGTTGCCACCACGAAACTACATGCTCAAACTTGCCAACCGACATCGCATGCAGTGGCTGGGTGGAAGCGAGCTTCGTCGTGTGCACCAGTTCCGGCTCCGCAATCAAAGTTTTGTGCTTCAGAAATGTGTCTGTCGGACACGCCAGAACTTCTTCAGCTCTGCTGCCTACGTGATCGATCGGCATGCGGCGCGGGTGTTGCTACAACACCATCTGCCAATGACCTCGCACGTCGACATTTTCATGCACTACATTGGCTGCCGGTTTTCGAATTTTTTCCTCCTGGATACGGACGCTGTACACTTCTCTGGGCGCACTTCCACACACGAATTTTCAGCTGACCAGTCGCACCGCACGCTGGCTGCTTTCAAGGAACAGGTCAAGAATCTGATTTTTTCGTCTTGCTACTAGCCGCACATCATCAACAGTTTGATTTTGAAAACATCCAAAGTCTGGGATTTGTAGCCCACCAACCTTCTGGTAGAAGCAGTCTCAAAATACCCTACAGAGCCCGTAGCGGAATGTGTATCGTTGCTACAAAAATTCCACCACTGCGTGTTGCGTGGTATATAACTACATGGTGTCTCTGTTTCACCTGGTTTGCTTGTATACAAGCCATTTCACCTGGTTTGCTTGTATACAGGTCCTTTCACCTGGCTTGCTTGTATACAAGCCCTTTCACCTGGTTTGCTTGTATACAAGTCTCAAATACCCTACAGGGCCCGTAGCGGAATGTGTATCGTTGCTATAAAAATTACACCACTGCGTGTTGCGTGGTATATAACTACATGGTGTCTCTGTTTCACAACTCACAAAGTCGATCTACCAAGGGTATTGGAATGAGGTTCGCAGGTGGCGTGATTTTTTACACAAATGTCACGTCAAGCTGTGTGTTTCTCGGTCTCGCTGGCTGGCTCCTTTGCAGCGCACCAACGAGTAGTGTCTTTTCGACCTGGTTAGACAAAGTGGTTTTGAGTAACAACCAGACAATGACAAACAGTATAGCGACACTGAACGAGAGCTTGGCTGGTTTCTGCTCCAAGAGTTCGGTGCCAGCCGCACACACAGCCCCGCGTCTGTCCATACCACCGCTGGTTTTTTCGCTCAATGACTCGAGAATCGACGGTACAGTGTTCGCTACACGCACCAACACCACGTATGACAGCATATTTTTGCTGGCAATGGTCATTTTCATTTCGTTAGGCTTTCAGATATGCAGACTCGCCTTCTTGGTGGACGACCACCTCATCGACCAACCAATATCATCGGGGTATAGCCCATGCGAGGCGTTACAGAGAAGATGTTGTCTTGCTGATTATACAGACAAGCCCGACTTCGCACGGTGGATCGAGTACGCATTGACGGCGCCGCTGCAGATCATTATAATCTGCAGCACCGTGTACATCAGGAACGCTCAGCAGCTTTCGCTCATCAGCGCACTGCAGGGCGCCCTGACATTGTGTGGATGGACCGTGGAAATGCTCATTTCCCACCTCGAAATATCAGTGAACGAGAGTGGTAAGTTCTCACAGGCCTTCAACGCAATTCTAGCTAAATTCTCTGTCATTTTTTTTGCGGCAGTGTACATGCATTACGTGATATGGTCGACCATATTGTCCTTTTATTATTCACACGAAGCTAACCTGAGGGAGTGTGACTGTGGTATAGAAAAGCTCCCCCCACTCCTCAGGGACATAGTTCTTCTACAATGCGTCTTGTTTTCGTGTTTCGGGATAGTGCCTCTGGTGCAAGTCGCATACATCCTCATAGCCCATCCTGATCACATGTGGCGGACCTGGTTTTGTGCTGCGCTGGTATACAGCGCTCTCAGCATCGCTTCCAAGGGTCTCTTGGCGCTCATATTTGTCAAACTCATCACCGACGGCAACTGTGTGGACACATCGAGTGGACAAGTATGTCTTTACCAGTAAAACATTGACAGTGTTTTTTGTGCCAAGCATTATTTGCGTGAAATGCAGTTGTGTGTCATGTCGCAAAAATCGAATGCGAAAGCGCCTCGATAGTCGGGACAGACACCTCTTCGGTCGAGTCGATCGTGGCGACGTCAATTCCCAAAGCTGCCACCGCAGGGACACACGTACGCACATTGCGTGGAACCCGAGCACGCCGCGCAACCCCCTCCCTCGCCAATAGCCGCTGCTGGTGACGCAACGCTCCGTGTTTGGCGTCAATCTCCTGTAGGATGGTCTTGCGGTGAAGATATACGTCGTGCAGTGCGGTTACCTCCTCCTTCAGATTTTCCTGCGGATTCAACGTGGCCTCCACCTGGCGCATCACAGTTTCAATATGCCCCATTGTAATTTTCGTGCATGGCGACTGCTGCGCGGGCATGATAATTTACACAAACAGACATGCGGAAGCCTCTTATTGAGCGTGGAAACCTGCAACTATTTTTGTTTCTGTTTGACACTGTTTTGGCCATACAAATCCACGACCTTGGGTCGCTTTTATTGCCAAAATAGAGATGCCTATGGGTCCCGTCTGTTGCAAGTTCTGGCCAATGACCGTGTGTGTGTATGTGTTGTTCGAATAAACTGGGCTTTCAAAATCAGCTTATTGATATGAATATATATAAGAGGCGGCAGGCTGTCATCGCGAGTAAGCTTCTGAGTGGACATTGGAGCTGTTTTTTCTGCTGTCACATGTTCATGTCTTGGGGATCACTCGTGTTTGGCTGTTTGCTATGCCTTTCGTTTCCATATTGTGTTTTTGCACACACGTCGGGCGCGCTAGAACGACGTTGCATCGCAGATAATAAAATCGACAAGACCACTTGTAAGGTGATGGACAGTGGATTGATGGCCGACGAGTGTGCATGTCTCATGGACCGAGTCAAGTGTTACCCGCGAAGTGACTGTCGCTATTCCGCATTTGAAATCAAAGCTGATTTGGTGTGCATGTTGCCGATATTTGAAAGCATGTTCGACGACAACTGCGCTGATTACAGTGACCACATGCGCGCGATATGGACATGGCAGCTGGTCTTTGCGTGGCTATTTTGCGTCATATTGTTTGCTTCCGTCGTGGGATACTTTGCTCTCAATGCGCAGAATCAGGAACGACGCAAATTGCCTCAGGATGGTTGCATCGCCGCAACTGCCCTGGCGTTCACAATCGTCATAACTTTCGTGTGGATCGGTGGAATGGCCTCGCTTTTTTTTGTTTTCATATACATCATAGCAGCTGGTGTCATTTACTTTGGATTTATCTATGGCGTTGGCATGGAGCAACAGCGCACGGTCGACGGCTCCGTGCAGGCTGTCGACTTCCTGTCAGCCAAACAACAAGACCATCAGATTGACATCCCCACAGCCGATGTCATGCAGGGGACGACAAACACCGACACTATGTCGCGTGAATAGGCTGATTTTTACAGTAATGTTGACCGTGCGTGGTGATGTTGATATATATATATATATATATCTATATATATCTGGGTATTGCCAAAGCCCAACTCACAGTGAGAGCCATGCAGATCCACTGTGTTTTATGTATTCTGTTGGTTCAGAGTGTGGGATTCAGTGTTG
>Ga0136559_1000454_pt1 | contig 13994 bp, 11 predicted proteins | sample AntRauMeHopE1496_FD_104633 | JGI IMG/M metagenome (GOLD analysis project Ga0136559, IMG submission 104633) | Saline lake microbial communities from Rauer Islands, Antarctica - Metagenome Hop E1 #496 | ecosystem: Environmental > Aquatic > Non-marine Saline and Alkaline > Saline | place... | reverse complement strand
CGGCGATGGCCGGGGGGCTGGGCATCCGACTGTCGGGGCCACGAAGCTACGGCGCTGAGCGCACCGAGGAGCCTTGGGTCAACGCGAAGGGCGCGGACTCCGATGCGTCAACGCTCGCTGCCGGGCTGTTGCTGTATCGCCGGACGATGGTGCTGTGCGGGTTGGTTTTGATCTGCCTGGCGCTGATCTGACTAACCCTGATCTGCCTGGCGCTGATCTGAAGACCGCTTTCAGCCGCAAAACCCTGCTTGTTTTGACCGATCTCAAGCGGAGCGTGGGCATGATCCGCGACATGGACCACCCCACAGGGCTGTTCAAACTCCTTTCACGCTGCGGCATCGCTCTCAGGTTGATCCAGAAACGTTTCAGGTGTTTGCGAAGAGGTCCGTCGCGCCCCGTCTGGAGAGATATTGCGCCTGGCTGATCGGCTCTGCGCTGCCCACCAGAGCGCGGTAGGCATCGTAGCTTTCAACGATCCGGCGCCCCATCTCGTCGTCCTGCGCAACGCTTGCGGTCACTTCGAAGGACACTCGGGCCAGTTCATTCCAGACGGCATCGGGCAATCTGGTCGGTCTGGTGCCGGATTCATTCAGCATCTGCAGAAGTGCCAGACCGTTGTTTCCGTAGTAATCCGCCGTATGCGAGGTCAGCTCCGCGTCCAGAACGCCAAAGACCAGCCCCTGATCCGCAACTGACAGGCTGTTCCAAACCTCAAGATTGAACCCCACAGAAGCCATTGTCGCAGGCTCATGAAAACCGGGATAGATGTAATTTGTCAGCAATTTCTGAAACCCGAACTGCAGGTCATTATAGGGCCCTACCCATTCGGTAGCGTCGATGCTGCCGTCAAACAGCGCATCCACGATACCGCCACCGGGCAGGGACACGGCATTGGCCCCCAGTGCGGCAATGACCTGCGCCCCAAGGCCCGGCATGCGCATGGTCAGGCCCTGAAAATCTTCAATACGGGTGATTTCCTTGTTGAACCATCCGCCCATCTGGATGCCGGTGCCGCCAGAACCCATGGCCCTGATCCCGAAACCTGCGTTCAGCTCGTCCCACAGCTCTTGCCCGCCCCCGAACTTGAGCCACGCGTCTTGCTCGACCGATGTCAGTCCTAGGGGGACGGTGGTGAAGAAATTCAGGCCGCGATGCTTGTCCTGAAAATAGTATTCCGCGGAATGGTACATATCAATGTCGCCCGCGCCCACGGCGTCATGCACATCGAAAGGGCCGACAAGCTCGCCGGGGTGGTAGATGTCCACGGTCAACCGGCCTTCGCTTGCCGCCGTGATCGTCCGGGCGACGCGGGCCGCACTGTCGGCCAATCCGCCAAGGTTGGGCGGCCATGACGTCGCCATGCGCAGCGTTCGCGTGGCAGTCTGCGCCAGTGCCGGTGCTGCCAGCAGCGCAGCGCCCGTCACCGCCGCCCCGCCTGACACGACCGCCTGACGCCGCGAGAGAAGCGGCTGGTGGCGGGGTGGCACGACTGTGGGCACGACTGTGGGCACGACTGTGGGCACGACTGTGGGCTCAGGCAATTTTCGGGTCATCGGGACAGCGCCTCTTTGCGGCCCAGAAAATAGGCTGTTTCACCGATTTCGCTCCAGCCAGCGACATCGCGGATGAAGTAGAGATAGGCATCTGCCGCGTCCACGGCCAGATCGCCCGCGTCAAACATCGCGGCCAATACCCGGTTGCTGCCCGCGATCTGTGCGTCCCAGATGTCCTGGGGCATGACCTGGGCAGTGATCGTGCCTGCCGCTGCGGCAAGCGCCTGAACGTTGTTGTGCATCGCCAGCGCGCGGCGTGTGCCATGCTCGGCCATGATGCTGCGCTCAAGGATGATCTGGTCGGTCGCAGACAGGCCGGACCAGCGCGACAGGTTCACACCCACGCTCAGGCTGGCCGATGGGCGCCCGCCATTGGGGGTGGTCATATGCGGAAATTCCGACAGCAATCCGGATGCGGCCATCTGCGACACGCTGAGCCCCTCAAAGGCGTTCAGGCCTGAAAAATCGGCGAGTGACCTCACATCGACGCCGTCCTGCACGCCCATTTCGCGCAGCAGCTGCAGCCCCAGCCCGGTCGAGCCTGCGGGGCCTGACACCAGATCGTCCAGATTGCCCAGCGGTGCGCGCGACCACATCGGCATCGCGCCATCATCGCCTGCCATGAACCCTTTGATGCCAAATGCCTCCCCCAGAGAATCCCACATCATCCGCCCGTCCGCGACAATGATCCAGCTTTCCAGTTCGCTCGCACTCATCCCGCCGGGCATGGCTGCGAACAGGCCAAAGGCCGGATTGCGCGCGACAAATGCGTCCTGAGATGTCAGGTACATGTCCACCCCGCCGCCTGATACGCTGTCCAGAAACTGTGGTGCGGCCTGTGCCTCGCCCAGCTGCACCTCAAGGGTGATCCGCCCACCCGACATCGCGGCGATGCGGCCGGCAAGGGCGTTTGCAGCATCCGCACGGTCGCTGATCAGCGACAGCGACAGGCTGCCTTGCGCCCGCACAGCGGTGGCAGCGACTGCCGCAACACCAAGGCCCGCGCCCAAAAGAGCTCTACGTTTCATATCGCGTCTTTCCTTTGTTGCGGCACCGATCCAGCGTCGCGTCGGCTCACCTGAGCCAAACCTCGACGCGGCGGTTGCTTTCGCGCCCCTTGGGCGTGTCATTGCACCCGACCGGGGCGAGGGGGCCGTAAGCCGATGTCGAAATGCGGTCGGCCAGAGCCGCCCCGCCGGATGCGGCGACCAGCGCATCGCGGACACTCGTGGCACGCAGCAACGCCAGACGCTCATTCAGGTCGAACCGGCCAACATCATCGGAAAAGCCAACCACAAGGATCTCGCGGCCCCCGGCGGCTTCACTGGTGAGATAACTTACCACGCGTTGCAGATCGGATTGCGATTTCGAGTCCAGATCCGAAGACGCAGAGGTGAACCGGAATGTGGTCGACAACCGGTCGGCCTGCGCCACCTCCCGCGCAAAGTTCTGGATGGATGCAAGTGCTTCAGCCGAATTTGCCGACAGGATCGCCGCCGTCATCCGCGCGCCCTGGATCCCGACCGGCTCCGTGGCGATCGACTGGCTGACATAGCGGCTTGTCTCAATCAGATCCTGCGCATCAGGCGATGAGATATAGTCCAGAAAACCGGCCTTGAGCGGGGTCAGGCGATCCGTGGCGGTATGGGCGTAGATGCGGTGGCTCAGCGGGTATTCCTCGGCTTTGATGGCAAAGGCGCTGGCATGGGCCAACGGGCCGCAGGATTGCAGGATCGGCAAGACCTGCGCCTCACCGCGCCCCGACAGGCTGGTCACCGAGATCGCGTTCACATCGCCCAGCACCGCACCGGCGGCCTGCGCTTCGCTTTCGGCGCGCTCCGTGCTGCCGCGCAGGCGCACGCGGTTTGGATCGAGGATCAGCTGGGCCACGGACAGATCCAGCGCAGAGCCTTCGGGCGGCAGCACCATCCGGATCGGCGCATCCACACCGCCCAGTTCGGACCAGTTCTGGATCCGGCCCGCTGCAATCTGCGCCAGACTGTCAAGCGAGATGGATCCCACCGGATTGGAGGGATGCACGATCGGCACCAGGGCATCCAGTGCGACAACGCGTTCAACGCTCTGCACAGGCAGGCCGGTGCCCGCCGCAGCATATGCAGCAGCGGGTGTGGCCGAGAGATAGAGATCAATACGGCCCGCAGCCAGTGCGGCGACACCGGCAGCAGACGGGTTTGTCATGATGGCAGCCCGTGCCGACTGCTGGGATGTGGCGTCATCCACCAGCGCCAGCTGCACGCCTGTCTGCCCGTTCTCAAGGTCGTTCTCATCGCCGTCCTCATCGCCGGCCTCATCGGTGGCCGTTGCTGTCATATTTTGGGTCGCAGCGAAGCCGGACAGCAATTCCTGCAACAGCGCGGAGGTCTCTGGCCCGGTGGTCGCCATCGACAGCTCGACGCCGGTCACGGCAGGCGGACAGGCCTGCCCTTCGCACAGCGCCATCGTGCGCGACAGCTGCACCGTACCGATGACCGTTTCCAGAATATAGATGTCCTCATCAAACGACAGCAATTCGCCGGTGATGGATGTCGTCCCGTCAGGGCTGTAGAGCCTGACCTGATCGGCAAGCACCAAAGACGGTGCCGCCGCTAGAAACACGCCCACGGCCAAATTCCGGCTCAGTCTGTTCATTAGATGTAACCCATATTCAACGGCCTGCGCTCTTGCGGCGTGCCCGTGCGTTTTCAATCATATCGGGCGCATGCCAAGCGGCCCTGCCCGCAGGCTGGCTCAAAGTGACTCCTTGATCAGATCAAGCAGAATGATGCCGCCGTCCACTGACCCGTCAGCACGCTGTGCGGCCCTCGTGTATGAAATGAACCCGTCAACGGCGGCAGCGGCCAGAATGGACTCCAGCTGCGCCTGCTTTTCGATGTGGTCCGGAAAGACAATGCGCGGCGTGTCTGCGGGATCTTCCCGGGCGATCAGAGTGTAGCCGCCGCCTCCCGCCACGACAGACAGTTCAGTCACAGCCTCAATGGCGGTCGCCAGGGACCTGAAGGCGCCGGGGTCGGTGAAATTCATTTGTGCCTGTGGCCTGTTCATCACGGCCTGCGACACCAGAGACTGCAGCACATCGGCCTTTGTCGGCCCGGCTTTTGGAAGAATGGCCTTTGGAAGAATGGTCTGTGGCGACGCGGCGTTCATCACGGCGGCGGGGACCGCGTTTGTGTCAACGGCCAGCATGCCGGCGGTCTCGGCGCGGGCGACGATCTCGGTTTCCTGTGTTTGCCGCAAATCCTCAATCAGCTGTGCCATCTCGGCAAGCTTCGCATCGCGGGCCTGAAACTGGAAATAGACAAAGCTCAGGGCACCGCCCAAAGCAAGTGCGATGCAGCCGGTGGCGACCAAGGGCAGAAAGCTGCGCGCGCTTTTCGGGGGTTTTGAGGTCGTGGGAGAGAGAGCCATAATATGTCTGTCCTTCTATTCTAACACGGTGGCGCGTCCCCCGAACGGGAGGGGCCGCGCAGCAGGAAATCAATCTATCCGGGTGCTCTGTGACCCAACTTACCCATACTCAATATAGTGATGGTTTTGCTGAAATATCTAACTGTTGCGCCCTTCGCTGTATATAGCCTTCTGAGGCCGCGCCCGTCAAAGCCAAAAATGAACCCAAAACCATGACGACACATGCCAAACCGCCTGCAGGCGAGGGGACCGCGAAGCGGGGGGTGGGCCGGATCAATGGATCCGCCGCGCCGTCCGTCTGGCAGGGTACCGGGAACGCCAAAGCGCATGTGTGCCTGACAATCTGTGAGGCGCATCATCTGCGGGAACGGGCAGCGGCGATCCCGCGCCGCCTGTGGCTCACCTAGAAATTGCGCGTCAGGCCCAGCGTCAGAAACTGGTTGTCAAACCGTGCCAGGGGAATGTTGGAGCGGTTCTTCTCCACGCCCATCACCAGCGTCGGGGAAAAACTGCCAATGCGGAAATCGCGGTGGTAGACGGAGAGGTGCAGACTGGTGGTGCTGTCCTTGCGCGCCAGCCCGAAGAGCGGCTCCACACCGCGCCGCCGATCCGACTGAACCCCAAGTTGCAGGGAGGTCATCAGCCCGCCGTCCCAGGCATAGAGCCCCGAGACCGTCAGCCCTGTCCGGGCACCAGCAAGGCTGGGCAATGTACCACGCATCCGTTCGGCGTAGCCTGTGAGGGTCAGAAGTGTCGAGCCCGACAGCGCATGAGAATAGCTGGCCAGAAAAAACTGCCGCCGCGCATCGGGCAAGGTGGTGTCGTATTTTATGGCGCTGAGATCAAACACGAACTCCCATTTGCCACGGTCCCCGGCAAGGCGCACATGCTCGCCCCAGATGCCTGTATCGCTGGAGTATCGGGCGTCACCGACCCAGCGGGACCCGCGGTGAACGCCAAAGGCATAGCTGCTGCGCGGATCCGGCAGATACTGGAGGCCCGCGCGGGCGGTCAGCTGATAATCCCGCAGGCTGACCACTTTGTTATACCGCAGGTGCGTGTTGAGCGAGAAGCGCGCCCGCCATGTCTCGTTGATGTGCGGGCTGTATCCGATGCCCGCCGTCACCAGCGCGCTGACCCCCGGTTTGGCCTGCGACTCCGGGGTCAGCTCAAAATCCAGCCCGCCGAGGGTGACGGTGTTCAGACTGGTTTGACGTCCCGCATTGCTCTCTGGTTTGAGGGCAAAGCTGAAGGAGGCGGACCAGACGCTGCGCGCCGCGATCTGCGCCAGAAACTGCGCGACCATATTCTGCTCTGCGGGGGTGAGGCCCGCACCGCGCACCTGCTCCAGATGGAACTTCGCGCGGAAATCACGCTCGAGCAGAAAGAGGGCCACAGCAAGCTCGAAGCGATAGTCCTTGTTGCCCGGTGTGGCTGAGACCAGTGCCTCGAGCAAGGGCAGCGCCGCTTCTGTCTGGCCAGCGGCCATCAGCTCCAGCGCGCGGGGCCATTCTGCGGGGTCAGCCACAGCACTGTGGGGCCGGGCAAAAAGCGCGCCCAGCCCCAGCAGAAGAATATAGAGGTAGCGCCGCAAGCTCGCTACTGCTTGTCAGCCCAGAGCGAGCCGCCGGTGGCAATGGTGGTGGCCCCGCCGCCGGGCGTGATCGTGGTCTGGTGACCGCCAGCCATTCTGGCACCGCCCGCTTCCTTGAGATTGCCGTTCAGGATCATCCGTGCCTCACCGGACAGCGCGCCGGTCGGATCCGTGACCGTGCCGCGCAACGTTGCCGTGGCGCCGGTGATCGTGCCCGCTGGGGTTGTGGTGGCAACGACGGAGTTCACGTCGAGGGCGACGGCGTTGGCGGTCCTGAGCGTGCCACCAACCTGCGTCTGTACGCCGTTCACCAGACCGGCGAAATTGCCTGCGGTGCCGGTCACCGGGTTTGTCACGCCGCTGCCAAAGTTCACATTGAGGTCCAGATCGCCCACCACGGCTTCTGCTGCATCCGCACTATTGGCCAGCGTCAGGACCGAAATTTCGCCCCTTTAGGCTGCGGATCCAGTGATCGGCGCGGAGGTTGGAACAAGGAAGATGTAGTTGACGGCTTTTGTGTTGAAATCCGCGAGCGTAGACGTGCCCCCCGCCGGAGGTGTCCCGCCGCCTGTCGCGGGGGGTGTTCCACTGGCCGCTGCGGCTGGCGGGGTGGTGCCACCGGCAGGGGGGGTGGCGGTGCTGTTGCCAAAGCAGGCCGAGAGCGATGCGACCATCGCACCGGTCACCAGCAGTCTGAAGCTCTGTCGGATGATCATTTTTTCTGTCCTGATATTATGAATGATGGTGCAAGGGAGCGCGGATCTGCACCGCTGACCCCCATCAGCCGGTGCACTATCCTTCCCCGGAACCGTCCTCAGCCGCACCCCCCTGAACAGGGGGGCGCAGGAAGTGTTTGTCAGAAAGTGCTTGGCAGATTGGATGGAAATGCTGTTATCATCACTGTGATTTCATCAGCAGCCCGCCTCAGGGGGTTCTGTTTTGCGTCTATTTTTCTCGCCCAGCCTCGTGTTTGCCGCCTGCATTGTCTTCAGCATCGCCCTTCTTGCGGGCGTGGTCGCGATCGCGGTGGCGCAGCCCTGGACAGGGATCGGCCTGACTGTGCGCGCAGACAGCATCGTCACCACGCGGATTGATGCTGGCAGCATGCTGCCGCCCGGCCTTCTGGGGCAGACGGTGCTGAGCATTGATGGCATTGCGCTTGCGCCTGTCGATCTGATCGAGGAGCCGGACATGATCCCCGATGCCGCCGGTCTGGCGGCGTTCTATGCCAATCAGGGCCAGCTGTTCGCGGCACTGGCAGATGGTGATGCGACGTTCAAGCTCGCGCCAAAGCCTGTTCTTTTTCAAGGCTCTGTTCTTTTCCAAGGCTCTGGCCTCTCCCAACAGGGTGGCCGCGATACGCTGCGCGTTGAGGTGCAGCCGCGCCGCCCGCTGTCCGATCTGCCGGCAAAATTCTGGACCCAGCTGATGGTGGGCTTTGTCGGGCTTGTGATCGGGGCCTGGGTGGCCTGCCTGCGTCCGCGCGATCCGGCGGCATGGATGGTGCTGCTGACGGGGGTGGGGCTTGCCCTGTCCGCCGGTGCCGCCGCCCTCTACAGCGCGCGTGAGATCGCGCTGGCCTATTCCGTTTTCGCCGGTGCCAGCCGGATCAACAGCGCGGGCACCTTTCTGTTCGGGATCGGGATGCTGACGCTTTTCCTGATGTATCCGCGCGTGATCGTGCCGCGCTTTGTGCTGATCCTGCCCGCGCTGCTGATCGGGGTGCTGATCGCGGTGATCCAGCTGGTGGACTGGCCCCGGTTTGCAGGGCTGCTGCAAGACGGTGTGGCGGCGATCATGGCCGTGTTGCTGATCGCGATCGCTGCGCAGGTGATCCTGAACAGGCGCGATCCCACTGCTTTTGCGATGCTGGGCTGGCTGGGCCTGTCGGTCGCACTGGGGGCGGGCGGCTTTGTCCTGACGGCGATCCTGCCGGTGTTGCTTGGCCATGAGGTGCTGGTGCTGCAAAGTACGGCCTTCCTTTTCTTCCTGTTGATCTATGCGGGCATTTCGTTGGGTGTTGCCCGCTACCGGCTGTTCGATCTGTCCACATGGTCGTTGAGCATCCTGTTCTACGGCTTTGGCGTTGCGCTGATGCTGCTGCTGGATGCGGCGCTGATCTACGGGCTGTCGGTGGACCGCGCGCCTGCCCTTGGCATCTCGCTGGCGGTGATCGGCGGGCTGTACCTGCCGTTGCGGCGGCGCATCGCGCTGTGGCTGGGCCGGAACCGCACTCTGCCCGCAGAGGAGCTCTATGCCCGGGTGACCGAGATCAGCCATGTGATCGATCCGCTGCGCAAGGAGGAAGCGCTGGCCGGGTTCTGGCGGGATGTATTCGCGCCTTTGTCGGTGACGCCGCTGCCTGCGCAGGCGGGGATCCCCAGTGCCTTGCTCGACAATGGCGCTGCCCTGACCCTTGCGCCGGTTTTCGGCCTGCCGGCGCTGCGCCTGGACTGGGCCGAAAAGGGCACGCGGCTTTTTTCGTCGCGCGATCTGTCGCGGGCGCGCACCCTCAACGCGTTCATCGACAAAAGCCTGCGCCAGAACCAGAGCTACCTCGATGCGGTGGACAGGGAGCGCAGGCGCATCAACCGCGACATGCGTGACAACATCGGCGTGTTGCTGGTCAGCGCGCTGCATGTTCAGGCGAGCGACCGCAAGGACGCCCTCATCCGCCAGACCCTGACAGACCTGCGCGAGATCGTCTCAAATCCGGATCCGCACATCCGGCAACTGGCGCAGCTGGTGGCGGATCTGCGGGCGGAAGTCTCGGCGCATCTGGAGGCGGCGGATATCGCCGTGGAATGGCACTGTGACGGGCTGCCGGAAATCGCGGTAGAGCCGGTGGTGGTGCATACGCTGCGCGCCCTCATCCGGGAGGGCGCGGCCAATGTCGTACGCCACTCGGGGGCCGCGCGCGTTGTGATCCGCCTGAGCTATGAGGCGCCCACGCTGGCGCTGAGCATGCGTGATGACGGGCAGGGGTTTGACCCGGGCGTGGTGCAGGCGGGCAATGGCTTCAAAAACCTTTCCAACAGGGTGACCCAGCTGGGCGGTGAGTTTGAGGTGCGCAGCCTGCCGGGCAGTACCGAAATCTTCGCGCGCTTGCCCTTGCTGCGCCCGACAACGCAGGAGGTGCTGTGAAACAGATCCTGATCGTCGAGGACATTGCAGAGACCCGCCGCTGGCTCGAAGATGTCGTGCGGGAGATTTACCCCGGTGCCGTGGTCACCCTTGCCGCCACTGTGCGCGCGGCTGTCAAACGGGCCGGCGATCCCATTGATCTGGCGCTGATCGATCTGGGCTTGCCCGACGGATCCGGCCTTGAGGTGCTGCGAAAGGTCAGGCAGGAAAACCCCGCCGCGATCAAGGTCGTGACCACGGTGATGGGCGATGATGCCAGCATCGTCTCTGCGCTGTCAGCGGGTGCGGATGGCTATCTTCTCAAGGAAAACACGCGTGAGGTGCTGATCCGCCATCTGTCGCAGCTCTCGCACGGGATGCCCGCGATTTCGCCCTCTGTCGCGCGCCGGATCATGGAGCATTTTCGCCTCACCGGCCCCAGCGTCTCGCAAGAGGCGCATCTGACGGACCGTGAGGCGCAGGTACTGGGCCTGATCTCGCGCGGGCTGCGCAACGCCGAGGTCGCCGCCGAGATGAAGATCGCGGACTCGACCGTGGCAGGCTACATCAAGATCATTTACCGCAAACTTGGCATCAGCTCCCGGGCGGAGGCGGCATGGCACGCAAACCAGCTGGGCCTGCGCCACTGAATCAACCCTGAGCCTTCTCGGGCAACGCATAGGCTTGCGCGGGCCTTCCGGCTTGAGGTTCTGGGCCTCCAAGCTTAGGGTTATCCCCTACAAACTCCGAAGGAAACATCATGTCCCAGAGTACCAAGCCGACGTCTGCCAAGTCGACCCGCCGCCATTTCATGGTCACCACTGTCGCCGCTGCGGGCGCGGTCACGATCCTGCCCTATGCGCTGCACGCCGCAGGCCAGACGGGCGACAGTTTCGACACCCCCGCAGGCCCGATCACCATCGCGCCGGTATCGCATGCCTCCTTCGTGGCGCAGACCCCGCTGGGCGTGATCTATGTGGATCCGGTGGGCGATGCGGCGGCCTATGCGGATTTCCCGGCGCCCGATCTGGTGCTGATCACCCATGAACATGGCGATCACTACAATCAGGAAACGCTGGATGCCATCGTGGGCGACGCGACGCAGATCATCGCCAACCCCGCCGTATTCGCGATGCTGCCCGAGGCGATGCAGGCGAAAGCCGCCGAAGTTGCCAATGGCGGCATCGCCTCGTTCAACGGGCTGAACATCGAGGCGATCCCGGCCTATAACATTACCGAAGAGCGGCTGAACTTTCACCCGCAGGGCCGCGACAACGGCTATGTGCTGAACTTTGACGGCTTCCGCATGTATATTTCGGGCGATACCGAGGACACGCCGGAAATGCGCGCGCTGGAGAACATTGATCTGGCGTTTGTCTGCATGAACCTGCCCTTCACCATGGACGCGACAGCGGCGGCCTCGGCGGTGGCGGAATTCAAGCCGACCTATGTGTATCCCTACCACTACCGCGGGCGCGACAACGGCACCCAGGACCCCGCAGAGTTTGCGGCACTGGTCGGTGAGGGTGTCGAAGTGAAAATGGGCGGCTGGTACGGCTGAGCCGGTCCAGACCGGTATTGGGGCTGTGAATTGATCCCCGAGTGCATCGGCATACCGTGAAAAAAGGGGCGCTGCGGGAACCGTGGCGCCTTTTTCGCGTCTGGGCGCGATGGGGCGGTGGCCAGAATGCCGTCGCGCAACAAGCCGCATGCATGCCTTGATAAAGGCGCGCAGATAGGGAACCATCGCCAGACCCTTCGCGACCAGAAAGAGAGCGTTCATGTCCATGCCCGTCAGCCCAGCAGTTCCGGCCCCCACCCCTAAATCCACCCCTCAATCCGGGCCCACAGTCAGCACCCCCTCCGAGCTGGAGGGGATTGAGCCCCGGCCGCTGAAATCCATCGGCGTCATCGGCGGCGGCACCATGGGGGCGGGCATTGCCACCTCTGCCTTGCTGGCGCAGATGCAGGTGGTGCTGATCGAGACGGGTGCTGCGCAGGCCGATGCCGCGCGGGGCCGCATCGCGGGCAACATCGGCGGCGCGCTCAAGCGCGGCAAGATCAGCCAGGAACAGCATGATGCGCTGCTGGGCCAGTCCCTGACCATCGCCACCGACTATGACAGCCTGCGCGATGTCGATCTGGTCGTCGAGGCGGTGTTCGAGGACATGGGCGTGAAGAAAGAGGTCTTTGCCCGGCTCGATGCCGTGTGCAAACCCGGTGCGGTCCTCGCCACCAACACCTCCTATCTCGACGTGAATGAAATCGCCGCCGTGACCGCGCGTCCCGCCGATGTGATCGGGCTGCACTTCTTTTCCCCTGCCCACGTGATGAAGCTGCTGGAGATCGTCGTGGCCGATAAAACCGCCCCCGATGTGGTGGCGACCGGCTTTGCGCTAGGCCGGGCGCTGGGCAAGATCTCGGTGCGTGCGGGCGTCTGTGACGGGTTCATCGGCAACCGCATTCTGGCCGTCTACCGGACTGCCGCCGATCATATGGTCCTCGATGGCGCATCGCCCTACCAGATCGACCGCGCGCTGGTGAGTTTCGGCTTTGCCATGGGGCCTTTTGCGGTGGCCGATCTTGCTGGCCTCGACATCGGCTGGATGACCCGCAAGCGCAAGGCGCCACACCGCCACCCGCAGGAACGCGTGCCGACCTATGCCGACAGGCTGTGCGAGCAGGGCCATTTCGGCCAGAAGACCGGCGCGGGCTACTACCTCTATGAAGCAGGCCAGCGCGCTCTGGTGCCGAACCCCAAAATCCCCGAGCTGATCAAAGCCGAGCAGGCCGCCCTGCAAATTACGCCACGTGATTTCAGCGATGAGGAGATTGTCAGGCGCTACATGTGTGCGATGGTGAACGAGGCCGCGAAGGTCTTGGACGAGGGCATCGCCCGAAGCCCTGCGGATGTGGATGCGGTCTTGCTGTTTGGCTATGGCTTTCCGCGCCACCTTGGCGGGCCGCTCGCATGGGCGGATGCGCAGGGGCTGGAGACGGTGCTGGCTGATATTGCGCGCTATGGCCAGCAGGATGCATGGTTCTGGAAGCCTGGCGCGCTGCTGGAGCGGCTTGTGGCGCAAGGCCGCAGTTTTGATGATCTGAACCGCGACGCTGCTAAATAGCGTGGCAGGACAACCGAAAAAGAGGATTTAAAAGATGGACCTGAGCTATTCCCCCGATGAGATTGCCTTCCGCGACGATGTACGCGCCTTCCTGAAGGAAAAGGTCACGCCCGAGATGCGCGACAAGGTGCGCGGCAAGGGCGAGCTGACCAAGCAGGACATGGAAGACTGGCACGCCACGCTGAACGCGCGCGGCTGGCTGGCCCCCAACTGGCCACGCGAGTTCGGCGGGGCTGAATGGAACGCCGTGCAGAAACATATCTTCGAGGAAGAGAGCGCCTATGCCTCCTCCCCGCGCATTGTGCCTTTCGGTCTGGGCATGCTGGCACCGGTGCTGCAGAAATTCGGCTCCAAGGAGCAGAATGACTACTGGCTGCCGCGCATCCTGAGCGGGGAAGACTGGTGGTGTCAGGGCTATTCCGAGCCGGGTGCAGGCTCCGATCTGGCATCGCTCAAGACGACGGCACTCAAGAACGCGGCGGGCACGCATTACGTCGTGAACGGCCAGAAGACATGGACCACGCTGGGCCAGCACGCCAACATGATCTTTTGCCTCGTGCGCACCGACAAGGACGTGAAGCAGCAGGAAGGCATCTCATTCCTGCTGATCGACATGGACACGCCGGGCATCGAAGTGCGCCCCATCGTGTTGCTGGACGGCACGCCCGAGGTCAACGAGGTCTGGTTCACGGATGTCGAAGTGCCGGTGGAAAACCTTGTGGGTGAGGAGAACATGGGCTGGACTTATGCCAAATATCTGCTGACCCATGAGCGCACGAACATCGCCGGTGTCGGCTTTTCTCAGGCCGGTCTCGCCTCGGTCAAGCGCATCGCGCGTGCGGAGATGGCGGGCGGCAAGCCGCTGATCGAGAACCCGCATTTCGCCGCCCGTGTGGCGCAGGTGGAGATTGACCTGATGGCGATGAGCACGACGAACATGCGCATCGTCTCCAAGGCCGCCGCAGGGCAGGCGCCGGGGGTGGAGAGTTCCATGCTCAAGGTCAAAGGCACGATCATCCGGCAGGAAATCAACGATCTGGCGCGCCGTGCGGCAGGTGTCTACGCCATGCCCTTCGCCTCCGAAGCGGTCGAGGGCAGCAATGAGATGCTGCCGGATCCGCTGGGTGCAGGGCCGGTCGCGGCCAAGTATTTCAACAACCGCAAGCTGTCGAT
>Ga0136559_1000453_pt1 | contig 14002 bp, 9 predicted proteins | sample AntRauMeHopE1496_FD_104633 | JGI IMG/M metagenome (GOLD analysis project Ga0136559, IMG submission 104633) | Saline lake microbial communities from Rauer Islands, Antarctica - Metagenome Hop E1 #496 | ecosystem: Environmental > Aquatic > Non-marine Saline and Alkaline > Saline | place... | reverse complement strand
TTGTGCTATCATAGCATGCCATTTGCTATATTGGTCTGCATTTAAAATGGTATTCATTTTACGTTTTACAGCGATACGCCTGTCAAGTCTTTGAAATCGCAGTTCGCTTTTTTGGTCAGTGCTCATATCCTTTATAGCTTTGCGAGTGGGACGCTCCTTTCTAGCTTTTAGTTCTTGTAGTGTAAGGTCATAAACCGCATTTTGTTGCTGGTCTGTAAGGTCTAGCGCTAGGGTAAGCCTTTTTGCCGTTAGGCTTGCAACTTGCTCGAGATTGCGGTTTTGTGGCTGGTCTTTACCTTCTTTATTACCAGGTTGTGCTACTGCCATGCCAGCAATAACCAGCATAGCTGTTAAAAATAGATTTTTCATAATGTGGTGGTTTTTATTTTACAGTATGACTTTATGAAACCGGTAAAGTTTAACGTGCAGGTTTTAAAATAGTATGTAGTTCGTTAAAAATATCGTCTGTAAAATGCGCGTTTTCTGGCTGCATAATTGCTTTGCTGCCTGTGTTATAGGGCACATATTGTGTTACGTTATAACCAGAAAACAGTCCTAGTGTGGGTGTTTCACTAGCACAAGCTAGATGCATGATACCGCAGTCTGCACCTATCCAGACTTCGCAATTTGCAATTACCCCTGCTATTTCTCGCAACTCTCTTGAGTACCAGTGTGTCGCAGCAAAGTTTATTTGGGAAACATTTTCGGCAGGCAGTATTTCTAGGATATTGTGTTCTGGATAGGTCGTTTTTAAGCGTTCATAAAAGGGAGTCCACCAGCTCTCAGGCAAGCATTTACCGCCTGTTGCAAATGTGTAAATAGCGATCGTTTTTTTAGAAGCGGGGACTAAACCGTCCAGTATGTTTTTACCTAGCTTTTTTTCTTGTTCACTTAAAAAGATGGTAAGAGGTGTTGCAGAACCTGCGTTTACGGGTATGTTTAACTGTTTTAAGTAATTGCGCACGGTATAAAGCTGGTATTTTGCAATATGTCTGGAGTCTGTAGTGCTGCTTAAAATAGCAGGATCATTTTCTTGTCCTACGATTTTATACCGCGCATTTGCGAGCATGGTATATAACCTACCCGAAGACGAGTATTGCACTGCGTTTATGGCAAAGTCATATTTTTTTGCTCGCAGGTTCCGTAAGGTTTTAAGATACAACCCTAGTTCTTTAAAAGGTTTCCGTGGCAACTTAATGATGGTATCTATTTGTGGGACATTTTGAAAAAGTAACGGACCTAAGTTTCCTTGCAGTAATAAATCTATCTTACAGTGCGGCATGGATGCAATAAGTTCTGCGATTATGGGTGATATAAGTATTTGGTTTCCTAAACGGTGGTTAGGCCGCACAATAAGAACGCGACTTGTGGCGTAGTCAAATTCCTTAGGTAGGGGCTTTTTAGGAGAAGCGCTGGCTAGTTTACTCGTAACCCATCTTAGGAACGTGCGTCTTACCTGATTAATTTGTGTTTTCATGAATGTAACTTAAACTAAAAAAGGACTACATTACTGCAATCCTTTAAGATGTTAAAAGTACTAAAATATTGTGATTAAGCGATACTTACAAAAAGGCCGTCGTCAGTCTTTGCTACTTTTGCGGCTTTTTTACTTGTAAGTCCCTTAATGGCTTTGTCCCATTTTTTATTACTCAGCCCAGATGCGTCTTTAAGCGCATTAAGTTCCATTGTTTCTTGTTTAAGTAAGGTGTCATAAATGGCTTGCTCGTCTTCATTAAGCTCCACGGTTACTGTTTTTTCTGGTCGCATTTGCGGGAAAAAGAGCACTTCTTGTATAGACGGGTTGTTTGTTAAAAACATAATAAGTCTATCCATACCTATTCCTAAACCGCTTGTAGGTGGCATGCCGTATTCTAGCGCGCGCAAGAAATCTTGGTCTATAAACATGGCCTCGTCATCGCCGCGGTCTGCTAGGGCTGCTTGCGCCTCAAAACGCTCACGCTGGTCTATGGGGTCGTTAAGCTCAGAATATGCATTTGCGATTTCTTTACCACAAACCATCAGTTCGAAACGCTCTGTAAGTTCTGGGTGCTCGCGATGTTGCTTTGTCAGTGGTGACATTTCCTTAGGGTAGTCGGTAATAAAGGTAGGTTGTATGAAATTTCCTTCACATTTTTCCCCAAATATCTCGTCTATAAGTTTGCCTTTACCCATGGTAGGATTTACGTCTATGGAGTTCGCTTTCGCGAAAGCGAACAATTCCGACTCACTTTTACCTGTAATATCAAAGCCTGTAAACTGCTTAATGGCTGCCGTCATGGTCACGCGAGGATAAGGTGCTTTCCACTCGATTTGGGTATCGCCAAAGGTGCTCGTCGTGCTACCGTTTACGGCAATCGCGCTGTACTCAAGTAGCTGCTCGGTAAAATCCATCATCCAGTTATAGTCTTTGTAAGCCACATAAATTTCCATGGCGGTAAACTCTGGGTTGTGGGTGCGATCCATACCTTCATTGCGGAAGTTCTTACTAAACTCGTATACACCGTCAAAACCGCCTACTATTAAACGCTTTAAATACAGCTCGTTTGCTATGCGCATGTACAGCGGCATATCTAGCGAGTTGTGGTGTGTGATAAAGGGTTTTGCAGCTGCGCCACCAGGAATGGGCTGTAAAATGGGCGTTTCTACCTCAAAATATGCACGCTCGTTAAAAAATGTGCGCATGGCGTTAAAAAGCTTGGTGCGTTTTACAAACACTTCTTTTACATGTGGGTTTACGACTAGGTCTGCATAACGCTGTCTGTAGCGCATTTCTGGATCCACAAAGCCATCGTATGTATTGCCGTCAGCATCGGTTTTAGGCAGCGGTAAGGGTTTTAGGGATTTTGTAAGCAGGGTGAAGTTGTTTACCATCACGGTCATTTCGCCTACTTTGGTGGTAAAAAGTGTTCCTTCTATGCCTATAATATCGCCTATGTCCAGTAGCTTCTTATAAACCTCGTTATAGTGCGATTTATCGTCGTTAGGACAAATCTGGTCACGATTAAAATAAACCTGTATACGCCCGTCAGCATCTTGCAGCTCGGCAAACGAGGCATTACCTTGTATGCGACGCGACATGAGACGACCTGCTATGATAACCTGTTTCTCCTCCTTAAAATCGGCTTTAATCTTTGCAGTCGTATTATTTACAGGGTAAAGTGCTGCTGGATAAGGGTCTATACCCATCTCGCGCAGTTTTGCCAGTTTCTCACGGCGTACGATTTCTTGTTCAGAAAGGTTCATAAAAGGTTTTTTATTTAAGCGTGCAAAGATAGTGTAACGGCTGCTATTTGTTAGTTAGGAGTTCAGAGTTATGAGTTCAGCGTTCAGAGTTTGGGATCTGAAAATTTGGTAATGTGGTAATGAGATGATTCGATACTGTATTAATGGGAACTTAGTGCCTTGTTTAGTAAGAGATACAAGAAACTTGGATATTAAGTTTTGAGTTTTGCAGCTTGCATTTTGGATCTTGAACCTTGCATCTTGTATCTTGGAACTTGGAACTTGGATTTTATTTTTATATGTCAACGATTGAACTATCTTGTGCTATTAAATTAAAGACTCATGAAATCACTAGTGTCATCCGTTTTTTTACTTTTTACGATAATTGCCACAGCACAGAAAGACGCTGGCTGGTTAAGACATAGCGCAATTGCACCTGACGGTAGTGCGATTGTTTTTACTTATAAAGGCGACTTGTACAAAGTGGCATCACAAGGCGGCGATGCGCAGCAATTGACTTTTCACGATGCACACGACTATCAGGCTGTTTGGAGTAGAGATAGTAAAACACTCGCTTTTGCATCAAACAGGTACGGTAACTTTGATATTTATACCATGAGTGCCACTGGCGGGCAGGCCACACGGTTAACTTTTCATTCTAACGACGAGGAGCCGTATAGCTTTACCGCGGCTGGTGACGCTGTGCTTTTTGGCGCGTCGCGCATGGACGTAGCAGCGCACAGACAATTCCCTACAGGCTCGCAGCCAGAGGTTTATAGCGTACCCTTAAAAGGCGGTCGTGTTAATCAGGTTTTCACCTTGCCAGCAGAGGCTATTGTAATAAGTAACGATGCTAAAACGATGCTGTATCAAGATAAAAAAGGTGGTGAGAACATTTGGCGTAAGCATCATACCTCAAGTATTACGAGAGATATCTGGTCTTACGATGTCGCTACTAAAAAACACAGTATGCTCACCACATTTAACGGTGAGGACAGAGAGCCGGTTTATGGTGCTACAGACCAAACCATGTATTACCTGAGCGAGCAGAGCGGTTCTTTTAATGTGCATAAAATGAATTTGAGCAACCCGTCACAAAACACGCAGTTGACCCAATTTAAAATGCACCCTGTACGATTTTTATCGTTTGGAAATGGCTTGTTAAGTTTTAGTTGGGATGGTAAAATATTTACCATGAAAGAAGGGGAGCAGCCTAAACAACTTGTTGTAAATATCGTAACCCAACAAACCCAAAATAGCGATAAAATCATTACAGTAAACGGCGGCGTTACACAAATGGAAGTCTCGCCTAGCGGCAAAGAAATTGCATTTGTAGCCAGAGGTGAGGTTTTTGTTACCTCTATAAGCGAGTCTTTTACAAAACGACTTACAAACACACCCGAGAATGAACGTTTTGTCACTTGGAACCCCGACGGTAAATCAGTTGTTTATAGCAGCGAGCGCAATGGTAAATGGAGTGTTTATAAAACAGAAAAAGTCCGTGAGGATGAGCCTTTCTTTTTTGCTGCAACACTTCTAAAAGAAACACCCGTGTTAGAAAACGGAAAAGATAACTACTTAGCACAATATGCACCAGACGGGAAGCAACTAGCCTATATAGAAGACAGGCGTACGCTTAAGGTAAAAGATTTAAAAACGGGGACAGAAATTACCTTACTTACTGCTGAAGACCTATACCACATGCGTGACGGCGATACATATTTTAAATGGAGTCCAGACAGTAAGTGGCTGCTCGTAGAATGGGGCAAAACCTTAAGCAATAGCGATGTGCTACTCATGGCCGCTGACGGCTCTAAGAGGGTGAACCTGAATGAAAGTGGTTACTACGACGTGAAACCGCAATGGGTTAATGAAGGGAAACAAATGTTGTGGTTCTCAAACCGCGATGGGCTTAAATCCTACGCGACCAGCGGTTCTACACAAACTGATGCGTACAGCATGTTCTTTAATCAAGAGGCTTGGGATCAATTTAACTTAAGTAAAGAAGATTTTGCCTTGCAAAAAGAAATTAAAGAACTAGGCGAAAAAGCTAAAAAGAAAGTAGATGAAGACGCTGAAAAGAAAAAAGATAAAAAAGCTAAAGATGCGGGTAAAGACAAAGTGGTAAAAGCACTGACCTTTGACTGGGATGATATGAAAGATCGCACAAAGCGATTAACCATACACTCGTCAGATTTAAGCGATGCCGTACTTTCTAAAGATGGCGATAAATTATATTACCTCACAAAATTTGAGGATAAGCTAGATTTGTGGAGCACCGACTTCCGTTCAAAAGAAACAAAAATGGTGCTAAAACTAGGCGCAACATCAGGTAGTCTAGAATGGGATGCAAAACGTGAAAATTTTTTTTTATTGAGCAGCGGTAAAATTTCTAAAATAGACCCAGAGAAAGCTAAAAAAGAGTCGGTAGATATAGATGCAGAGTTATTGTACGACGCAACAGCTGAACGACAGGCAATGTTTGAGCATGTCTGGATACGAACTAATGCTATTTTTTATCATTCAAATTTTCATGGTATAGACTGGAATTTAATGAAAAAAGAATATGAAAAGCACTTACCGTATGTAGGAAATAGCAATGAGTTTACAGAGCTGCTTTCAGAAATGCTAGGGGAACTTAATGTGTCGCATGCTGGTGCTAGCGCAGCAGATTTTAATGTGAGTAACAGCGATGCAACGGCGGCGTTAGGCATATTCATAGATTACAACCATGCAGGAGACGGCATAAAAATAACTGAGATACTCAAAGGCGGCCCGCTGGATAAAGCAGGTTTTGACATAAAACCGGGTATGATTATAGAAAAAATAGACGGTGAGTTAATCACACTTGACAAGGATTTTGCTCAGTTTTTAAATCGTAAAGCAAATGACTTTACCCTACTAGAGCTCGTGAATCCAGAAACTAAAAAGAAACAGACCGTGACCGTAAAACCTATTTCGTTAGGTCAGGAACGCGCATTACTTTACAAGCGATGGGTTAAGATAAACGAAAAGGAAGTAGAAGAAAAAAGTGGCGGTACGCTAGGATACGTTCATATTCCAGGAATGAGCGATGGCCCTTATCGCGACGTTTATGAGAAAATGATGGGTAAATATAGCGACCGCAAAGCCATGATTATAGACACACGGTTTAATGGTGGCGGCGATTTGGTTGCAGATCTAGCCATGTTCTTTACAGGAAAACCCTTTATATCTTACGAAACTGAGCAAAAAGTGGTGGGCGGTGAGCCTACATCGCGGTGGACTAAGCCTACACTTGCTATGATTAATGAGGCGCAGTACAGCGACGGGCATTGTTTTGCGAGCGGCTACACCGATTTAAAAATAGGAAAAACAGTAGGTATGCCCACGCCAGGAACTTGCAGTTTTGCAGGCTGGGAACGGCTACCCGATGGCTCGCGATGGGGCGTTGTACCGGTAAGCGCAAAAGATATTAAAGGTAACTGGATGGAAAATAACCAGACAGAACCTGATATAATGGTCAAAAACACAGCAGGTTCTATAGATGATGGTAAAGACCAACAACTAGAACGCGCCATTGTAGAGTTGATGAAAGAGGTGAAATAGCGCAGTTGCGAGAGAATGGACATACAAATTAGCGATTAATCTATCAGGCTGAGCTCACAGGCTTGTATAAAATTAAGACTGTAGCTTTCTACTGTAGATATGCCGTCTTAACGGAGCGTGCCTTTAGAAACGTAAAAGAGCAACCATTTGCTTCTTTCGGTTAGTTTTAAGTTTTAAAAGCGTTGCGCTATTTTCAGGTTGTCTATTAAGTACTTATCTTTAAACCATGACGACAGTATTTATAAATATCAAAGAACTTTTTCAGGTACGTGAACATACAAAGCAGCCACTGCGGGGTACTGCGATGGGTGAAGTTCCTAGCATTAAAAATGCATATCTTGTTGTAGAGCACGGCTGTATTAAAGAATATGGTAACATGCGAGATATGCAACCACATGAAATCAGCAAGGTAATAGATTGTACAGACACCGTAATACTTCCAGGCTATGTAGACGCTCACTCACATGCCGTGTTTGCACACACCCGCGAGGCAGAGTTTGAAGACCGTATTAACGGACGTAGTTATGAAGAGGTGGCTGCTCGCGGTGGTGGTATTTTAAATAGCGCCGCAGCACTAGCTTCCAGATCAGAAGATAACCTTTATGAAGAGGCGCTTGCACGGGTTATGAAACTGGTGCACATGGGTACGACAACGCTAGAAATAAAAAGTGGTTATGGACTAAGTCTCGAAGCAGAACTTAAAATGTTACGGGTAATAGCCCGTTTAAAACTGGCTTTTTCAGAAAATGGAAAAGATACGTTGCAAACAAAAGGTGCAAATTTGAGCATTACCGCCACGTTTTTAGGTGCGCACGCAATTCCTAAAGAATACAAAGCAAATAGAACTGCCTACCTGGACTTAATTGTAAACCAAATGATACCACAAGTCGCAGCGGCAGGTTTAGCACAATTTATAGACGTATTTTGCGAGGTAAACTATTTTACTGTGGCCGAGATGCTGCGCATTATCAAAGCAGGAAAAGACCACGGCCTGCTAGCAAAAGTACACGTGAACCAGTTTAACAGCATTGGTGCTATTCCCGTCGCAGTGCAAGCAGGTGCATTAAGTGTAGATCATTTAGAGGTCATGAACAAGGCAGATTTTGTTGCGCTCGCGGGTGCAGCCACCATTGCTACGGCATTGCCCAGTTGTTCGTTTTTCTTAGGAATACCTTATGCACCCGTAAATAAAATGATAGATGAAAACATAGCAGTAGCACTAGCATCTGACTATAACCCCGGGAGTACGCCCTCTGGAAACATGAATTTTGTGTTTGCACTTGCCTGCATACAAATGAAAATGACTCCTGAGGCTGCACTTAACGCATTAACTATAAATGCGGCACACGCGCTCGGACTGCAAGACGAGGTAGGCAGTATTACCAGTGGTAAACAGGCAAATCTATTGCTATTTAAAGGAATAGACAACCTAACGCTAATTCCCTATTCTTTTGGCGAGATGCTCGTTTCTAGAGTCATGGTGCGAGGGGTATTTATAAATTAAGAAATGAAACATTTTAACCTTTTTACCCGAGCGCAACGCGATAGCTACAAAACAGTTCGGTATAGTTTAGAGTCTGAACATGAGCTTGAGCTTGAACAAGAACCGCAAAGTTTTAACGACCGTATCGAGCTTTGTGAGTCAGTAGAGAAGTTAACTCAGGCAAAAGCCAGATATGCAATAATAGGTATTCCTGAAGACATAGGCATACGTGCAAATTTGGGCAGACCGGGTGCCCATGAAACGTGGAATAGTTTTTTAACTCATTTCTTAAACTTACAACACCAAGAGCTCAACGATGTAAGTAGGTTTTGTGTCCTCGGTGCAGTGCATACTGCAGATCTTATGGACTCTTGCGTAAACCTAGATGCCACAAAACATACAGAACGACTCTTGCTCAGCAATGCCGTTGCAATGTTAGATGGGCGCGTTACAACTATTGTAAATGCAATCATCGCAGCGCATAAAATTCCTATAGTCATTGGTGGTGGACATAATAACTCCTACCCTATTTTACGAAGTTTTGGAAGCAGCAACCCTATAGATTGTATAAATATAGACGCACACACAGACCTGCGTCCAGCGACAGGCAGGCATAGCGGTAACGGCTTTTCCCATGCAATTAAAAATGGTTATTTAGGACGCTATTTTATGATAGGTATTCAAGAGGCTTATTTAAGCAGTACCGTGATCGCACTTATACATAAAGAAGTTAATATTGCTTACAGCCCTTATATGTTGGGGGTTTTTGACTGCGCTAAGACGGTACAACAAGCACTCAAACATGTAAACGCTCAACACTACGGCCTAGAAATAGACATGGACGTGGTGGCGCAGTTTCCCTCGAGTGCGCAGTCGCCCGTAGGTTATACCTTGGAACAATTGCGATTGCTGGTTAAAAGTGTATGCGAGCAAGCAGGCAACAAGCCGCAGTATATTCACCTTTGTGAAGCCGCACCACGTTACGGAACCGCACATGAAACAGGCAAAGCACTCGCAAACCTTGTTAACGATTTTGTTTAAACGCTAATTAAATCATAATAGCGCGATTGTTTGAACGGTTATAACGAACTTTGAAGTCTATAAAAATAAGCCTATTATGAAACATGTCTTCTATGCAGTCGCATTGGCTCTTGCAACCACTGCTTGCAAACCGCAAGAAACACAACCAACAACAACCCCAAACGCAGCGGAAACTGCTGTCTTGGCGACATCTAATAGGGCCAGTAAACCAGTTATAGATATTATAAGTCACGCCACCTTTATCATGAACTGGGATGGTGTAATTATTTATCTAGACCCTGTGGGCGGTGCAGCCGCTTTTAAAGGAAAACCCGCGCCAGACCTTGTGCTGGTTACAGATATACACTACGACCATGCAGACCCGGTGACGCTAACAGCAATTCTGGGTAACGCACCACTGATAGCGCCACAAGCAGTTGCTATTAAAATAGGGGCAGACTTCTCACCTCAAATCATGAAAAACGGGGAAACCAAAACAGTTGCAGGTTTTAAAATAACCGCGGTCGCTATGTATAACCTCACGACCGACCGACTTAAATTTCACGATAAGGGGCGCGGTAACGGTTATATTATAGAAAAAGATGGTTACCGGGTTTACGTTTCTGGCGATACAGAAGATATTCCAGAAATGCGTGCACTTGAAAATATAGATCTCGCATTTGTTTGCATGAACTTGCCTTATACCATGGTAGAAGAACAAGCCGCTAGTGCAGTGCTTGCATTTGAACCTAAAGAAGTTATCCCTTTTCATTACCGCGGTACAGACGGCAAGTTGGACATTGTAAAATTTAAAAGTATTGTACAAACGGCAAACCCTAACATTAAAGTAACGCTTATGGACTGGTATCCTGAATAGGGCAGTCGTGTCATTCTTACTGGAACTCGTTCCGCGCATTAAAAAAAATGGAATGTTTTGTTTAAATAGTGAACAATTGCAAAATAGTTCTACGAAATGCCCTCGTTTAAATCCTGTTACAGGTTTTATTCTCTTTTTCGGCTGGATTTTGCCATGTAAATACCTATTAAAATATATTGAAATATTATAGTAATGAGGTATTTATGTTTGACTTACTGCAGCACCTTTTTTTAAACAGCGCCGTGGTATATTAGATAATCATGATGAGTCTGAACGCTGCTCTTGTTGCTGTGATAGATTGCATCGCAAAGCCGTCGATGCCATAATCTTAGGTTCGTTTCCTGATTCTATAAGTCAAACTGCCACGTCCATCACAGCATCTTTTCACTTCCCGTGGTGATAGTGCGCTGTGGCGTATGTCGCGTATGTGTACTGACTTTGCAGTTTTTAATCCTCAAACAGCCTTAAAAAGTTGTGATTCTTTTTTTATAAGAGATGCGAATAGCTATGAACCTTCGGCTTTTATACCAGTCAACACTTGGATACTAGAAAGTTGCATATTCAACGCCTGACTCGCCACACCAGCTTTTAGAGTCCATTATTGCTGTTAAAATCCGCTCGCTGAGCTTTGCCTTTGTGATCCAGGCCACCATGTTTTTTTTTAATCACTACGTCATTTTATGGTCTCAAAAACCACGGTCTGCCCTTAACATGAAGACCCGTTCAGGAGTGCAGATTGTTAAGATGTTATCTTGAAAATACTCCACGCTATTGCTGTCGCTTGTGTTGCGTAGTCTTATCCACGCATTCACGACCATATTGAGCTCACCGCAAAAAGCCCTTAGCGCGGACGGTGGTATGGCCGCCTATCTTACTTGGGTTATAGGCTGTTTTAGTTCCTTCTAGCTTGCCATGGCGTGTTATGACCCTGCGATCCATATTAATGGTCTTCTTGTTTAGACCTATCTGCGGCCAGCAGCTACAAATGATATCATAAAATATCCTATCAGTATCCTTTTGATTAAACCCCCTATTATGCAACAGGATTTCTAACAACCTGCCTAAATCATTTTAAATCGATACATATTTAATGCATAAAAATAGAAATCACATGCTCAAAAGGTGTTTGCAACATATTGCACGTTCCGAATTTTGGCTCGCATGTACAAACACTTTCGCATTGCTCTCGCATAACCTGGGCTAAACGAGTAAAGAAACGGCAAAAGATGCGCTGACCGACCACTGCTTTTTTACCCAAGAATCTGATTCATAACGACAACCCTGCGAAACAAGCCGCCATGCGACATGCGGCGAGCACTCGGCGCTACGCTATTCTCAAAGCATTTAACTAGGTCAGCAGGGCTGTAAGTTTTGTTAGAACCACCGTCAGGAAAGACTACTTTTTCAAAGGCCTCCCTCATACCGCTTTAAACACAGGTCTGCTGTAAAAACGTTATCCCTCTCTAAGGGCAGACTTTACGCGGGGTAAATTCATAGTGTAGATAATGCATCTAAAAGCTAATTTAGCATTTGACTAGAAAGTTAAGCTATTGCAGGAACTGTACAAATAATGCCGCAGCTCATGCATAGAACGGGTTTAAAGCTTTGAGAAACCAAAACCTTTTTTCAGGTCTTTGTAGCAATAATATACTCTGCGTAAGCAATCAGGTTCAAAAATGCTAAAGAATGGATATATAGTGTTATTCAACTATCCAAAGGCATTTTTGTAAAATAAAACGCGGTTGTGATATTTCTGCAATAATGTAGCGCTAGTATTGTTAATATAATAAGCTAAGGAGTAATGGGGTCTAAAATTTTGAAAATATCGCTGGTACTGTCTCTGTTTATGCTGCCGTCACCCATTAGCGCACAAACTACTTCTACCTTCTATAATGAGCTAGATAGCTTTTACAAAACATATGTTAGTTCGGGAAAAGTAGATTATAAGGCATTATTACAAAACAGGACCTCTTTAAATAGCATGGTAGAACTTACTGAAAAGGTACGGGTTAGTGAAAACGACAGGCTAGATTATCAGGCGTTTTGGATTAATGCCTATAATGTGCATACCATAAAAGCCATTGTAGATGTTTATCCAATTGCGTCACCGCTTGATAAAGCTGGCTTTTTTGATAAAGCCACCCATAATATTGCAGGTAAAAAAATAACCTTAAATGATATTGAAAATACGTTGCTACGAGCAAAATTTAATGATGCACGGGTACACTTTGTTCTAGTATGCGGCGCTATGGGTTGCCCACCACTCATAACAAGTGCTTACAGACCTGAGCTGCTAGAAACGCAGCTCACACAGCAAACTAAGCTCGCCATAAATAACAAGGAATTTACCAGAACGGGTAATAACACGGTAGAACTTTCTCAAATTTTTGAGTGGTACAAATCAGACTTTGAGCAAAACGGAGCCAGCGTGATAGACTTTCTTAACGCTTATCTAACAACACCGTTAACAGAGAAAACCAAAATCAAATTTTACAGTTATAACTGGAAACTGAACAGCAAGTAATCGTTACGTTCTCTATTAAACTTACAACCATAAAAACGATGAATTTCAACAAAATTATAATCTTTACACACATCGTGTTGCTTTGCTGTAACGCAGGTTTATTACAAGCGCAAGATGAGGAGCCTCGTGGTTCTGTTATACAAACGCTAACACCATCTAAACTTATAGGACAAGGACAGTACGATATTAAATGGTTTAACAACTTATATACACAAAACGAAAGTACTTTTACCGAAGGTATGGAACCACGGGAAACGTATTTTACATCTACCTTAGAGGCATATACGGGTATAGGAACAAAGAGAAGATGGAATGTGGGTATTATTATCGAAGTGCGCAGTACAGTTGTAGGAAATCGCGATGCGCTGGACGTATTTGCTTTTGACGGCGAGTTCGGTACCGCGCGATCAGGCATCACTTCTATTGCCCCTTCTATAAAATTTGTCCCCTTTAGAGATGTAAATAACTTTTCTATTCAGAGTTCGCTGTTTATACCACTAGTAGATAATGAGATTGAAGACTTTGCGCCTATTAATAGAGGTAATGGCGTCTTTTTAGATCAGAACGGTTTTATATGGCAAAACCGTCTTTTTTATGACTACACTTTTGAAGGTAATAAATGGCAAATCTTTGGGGAACTTAACGGTGAACTTAACTTTGGCAAGCAAGACGCTAGTTTTGCAAATAACAGTTTGAGCCTCACACCTGGGATCTTTCTGAGCTATTTCCCTACATCTAGCTTTACGGTGCTGGTGCTGGGACAACACACCCAGCGCATAGACCTAGGTAACGATTTTTCACAAGATTTTACGGCAGTAGGTGCGGGACTTAAATACCAGCTTACTGACGAGCTAAATATTGAAACACTTTACACGAACTTTATACGCGGTAATAATACAGGTTTCGGTGAGACCTTTAACTTAGGGCTGCGTTTGGTTCTTTGATACAAAAACAGCGTGTTATGCGATTTAAAAGCGTTCTTTTTTTTGTTTTAATGGCAGGTTTTTGTCACGCACAAACTATTCAAGAGTTTGTTATACAAGGTAACAAAAAAACTAAAGCATCTTACATAAATATGCTAGTCGAGTTGCGGGTAGGGCAACAAATAGACAGCTCGCTCATGCAACGGGATATGATGCGCTTAATTAGAGAAACAGGCGTTGCTCATGCATACTATCAGGTTCATAAAGACACCTTAAAAACCAAAGTGGTTTACGGTATTGAAGAAAATTTCACCATTATACCATCGTTTAACTTTTTTACAACCGACGAGGATGAGGTTGCTTAT
>Ga0136559_1000449_pt1 | contig 14043 bp, 13 predicted proteins | sample AntRauMeHopE1496_FD_104633 | JGI IMG/M metagenome (GOLD analysis project Ga0136559, IMG submission 104633) | Saline lake microbial communities from Rauer Islands, Antarctica - Metagenome Hop E1 #496 | ecosystem: Environmental > Aquatic > Non-marine Saline and Alkaline > Saline | place... | reverse complement strand
GCGTGCGCCGGTCAGCCCCGCCATCGCACAGGCCACGCCGTCCACGCCCGCCCCACACAGCCAGGCCGCCGCCGCCCCAACATCCCGCGCGATACCCACAGGCCACTGCAGACCCAGCGCCGCGCCCGTCACCACGCGCGTCACCTCGTTCAGCGATGGCGGGGTCATCCGGCGGCAGGGGGCGCGTAAAACGCCCAGCCATCGGGGTCGGCGCTGGCGATCTCAGCGGCCAGTGGCGCACCCTGGCACAGGGTGATCCGCGTCCAGCGATCCGATTTCGGGTCGAACCGGGTGGCCCCGAAGAATGCCAGCTTGAACCGCAGCAGGTCGATGGGGCGGCAGGTCGCGCAGATCAGGTTGCCCTGCACCTCACCGAAGGGATGGCTTGCGCAGGTCTGGATGCGCTCCACGACATGGCGCAGATCGGGGCGCGCAGTCAGCAAGAACGCCAGCGGCTCGTCTGTGGCGCGCGCGACCAGCGCCTGCACCAGCCCCTGCACCTGCCGCGCAACATCCAGCGGCAGTTCCAGATCGGCCCCCCGTTCCTCGGCCCGCAGGCCAAGGCGCGGTTCGGCCTTGTCCTCGGATACATACCAGAACTGCCGCGATGCGGCGGGCGCACGGAAATCGACCTGTAACGCCCAATGATAGCGCAACTTGATCAGCGCGCAGAGCCCCGCCACCGTCATGCCCGCATTCAGCCGCGCGGGCGTATCGGCCTGCATCCCCTGCGCCAGATCGTCGATCAACGCGCCATAGGGCTCCAGCATCAGGGCGACCAGACATTCCTGCGCCTCCAGCCCATAGGCCTGCGCGGTCTGGTAAAGCCGTTCCCAGGGGTTCGGCCCGGACAGGGTGCCGGTCCTGATCAGCGCGGCCAGCGCCGTCAGATCGCCGCGCAATTCCCTGATCCTGGTCATCTGCAACGGGTCCGGCACGGTCCAGGCGGCGACATGATCCTGCGCCTTGGCCAGGGCTGTGCCGAAAGCGGCGATTTCATCGCGGCTGGCAACAGGCAGGGCACGCACCAGCGCCAGTGCGCTTTCCCGCGCGCTGACCCAGGCATGGATCAGTTCGGGGTGCGCGATGACAAAAGGCGCCATGCCCAACCCGGTGGAATTACCGATGCCAAGCGCGCGCTTGTGATCATCCGACAGCGCCACGGCGGTATCGGGCGCACGCGCGCGGGCCACATGTTCGGCCAGATCGTGGGTGAACCCCCGGATCAGCCAGACAGCCAGCATCTCGACCTGAAACGCGCCGGTCAGCCCGTCCCGGTCGGCAAGTGCGGCGCGGTCGGCCAGCCCGAACTTGCCATTGCCGTAAACGGCGGTCGTGCGCATCAGATACCCGGTCTCGAACAATTGCCGCAGGTCGGGCTGCTGCCCGGCGGACAGCGCATCGACAACGGCATCGAACAGGCGCGCGGATTTGTTCGCGCGGCTCAGGACCAGCTCGCGCGGGCCGACCCGACCCGCTTCCTGCAGGGGCACGTTCGCGGCCAGCCGGTCCATATCGGCGGTGGTGGGGATGCCATCATAAAGCGTGAAGGTCGCATCCCATTGCTCGGCGATCACCCGGTCGGTGCGGTTGGCGGGGTCAAGGTGATGGGCAAAGCAGACCAGCGAATAGGCGTGGCGTGCAATCGTCACCGTATAGACCGCGCGCCCGTATCCATCCGCGTCCATGTCCCACAGGCGCCGCTTCACGACCGCCTTTTCGCGGTGCAGCCGCCGCATCAGCGTGCGCATGAAACTTAGCCGCGTGGCAAAGCTCGCGCCCATCCGGTCAAGCCGCATCACTGTTTCGGGCGCGCGCATACGGCCCGAAAGCAGGCTGCGGGTATGATCTCTCAGGTCATCCATTGCCGGCAAATACCCTGTCGAAAAACCGAAGCCAGTTGCCCCCCATGATGCCAGCGATTTCGGATTTGTCGAATCCTGCGGTGGCCAGCCCATCCGCCAGCCCCGCAAAATCGTGGTTATCGTGGAAAAAGGCGGGTTGCGGTGGAAAGCCGGGGGTGCTGGCCGATCCTTCGCCAAAGTCGATCTTTCTGGTCCAGCGGCCCACGCGCATCCATTCCACGACGCTGTCGGGCTGATCCTGGCACAGGTCCGACCCGACCCCCAGATTCTGCGCGCCATAGCGCGTGGCAGCCTCGGCGATCATCTGGCAGAAACTGTCCAGCGTGCAGGCGCCACCGTCCTTCAGGTGATGGGGATAAAGCGAAAAACCCAGCATCCCGCCGCGCCCGGTCAGGGCGGTCAGGACGGCATCGGGCTTGTTGCGGCGGGCGGGATGCCACCAGTCCGGATTGGCATGCGTGATGGCGATGGGCTGGGTGGAACGATCAATCGCCTCCCGCGTGGACCTGTCGGCGGAATGGGACATATCCACCACGATGCCCAGACGGTTCATCTCGGCCACCACCTCACGGCCCATGCGGGTCAGGCCGCTGTCATTATCCTCATAGCAGCCGGTCGCCAGCAGGCTCTGGTTGTTATAGGTCAATTGCATGATCCGCAGGCCCAGCCGGTGCAGGATTTCCAGCAGGCGGATATCATCCTCGATCGGTGCGGGGGTCTGCGCGCCATAGATGATGGCGGTCTTGCCTGCGGCCTTGGCGGCGCGGATGTCATCGGTGGTATGGGCATGGCTGATCAGGTCGGCATGGTCGGTGAACCGCTGGTTCCACGCCTCCATCCGCTGCACGGTTTCGCGGAAATTCTCATGATAAGCCAACGTCACATGCACGCAATCCACACCGCCCGTGCGCATCTGTTCAAAGATCTTGCGCGACCAGTTGCAATATTGGAGGGCGTCGATGTGCATGTGCTGCCCGGCCTCCCCTCCGGACCATGATTGGGTCAGAGGGTGGCGGCGCATGCAAGGGCTGATTGGCCGATGACTGTAAAAACAGGTAATGGCACGCGCCCGGAGACGTCATCCGGTGTCAGGGCAATCAGCCCTCGATCACCAGTTCGGGAAAGCGGCGCGCGGTATCGCGGATGGCCATGGCCAACCGGTCATACGCTGGCCCTGCACCGCTGGTCGCCCGCCAGACAAGCCCGATGGACCGGGCAAAGCGCCGCCCCCGGAACGGCCGCACGATGACATCATTGGCGCGCCCCTCGATCTCGGACTTGACGTAAAGCGCGGGCAGAAACGTCAGCCCCATGCCCATCGCCACCATCTGGCGCAGCGCATCCAGCGACGTGCCTTCGTAATCGCGCGACAGGGTGGCCCCGGTTTCCACGCAGATCGCCGATATCTGATCATGCAGCGCATAGGCGGGCGACAGCGACAGGATCGTCTGATCGGCCAGGTCGGGGCCATCCAGCATCGCGCGCTCCGCAAGCGGGTGATCGGCGGGCATGGCGACGGACAGGGGTTCGCGGAACAGCCGCGCAGTGGTCAGGTTGGCCCCGGCCACGGGCAGTTGTGTCAGGATCAGGTCATGCGCCCCGTCATTCAGCTCCCGCAGCAGATCACGGGGCGCGGCCTCGCGGATATAAAGCCGCAGATCGGGGTGCGACCGGTGCAGGTCGCCCACCACATGCGGCATCAGATACGGGCCAAGCGTCGCCGAGGTGCCCAGCCTTATGGTGCCGCCCAGCCCGGATTTCAGCGTCACGGTCAGGTCCAGTATGCCTTGTGTCGCATCCAGTATCGCGCGCGCGCGCCCCGCAACCTCGCGCCCCGGAAGGGTCAGCCGCACGGGGCCGCGCCCCCGTTCCACCAGCGTCAGGCCCAGTGTCTCCTCCAGCGTCTTGATCTGCACCGACAGCGATGGCTGCGAGATGCCACAGCTTTCCGCCGCCTCGCGGAAATGGGCCATATCCTCCAGTGCGATAAGATAGCGAAGCTGGCGAAGCGTGATCGGCGGCACGGATATCGGCATGGGACACCTTGTTAGGATTTTCCAATCAGTTTCTGATGTATAATAGTATTTACCCCATTCAAGACCTGTCCTATCACTTTCTTAGACAGAGGGTGTCTGATCAGGGCGGCGTGGGCACGCGCGCCGATCTGGTGGTTGGGTTGCATGTGCTGGTTGTTGTCCCTTCCAGTGCTAACGGACCTGCAAGCCCGCCAACCCCGGATGGTTTCGCACCGGCCCCTGCCGTCAGTCGGGGCGGGACCATCCGGGCCATTACCCTTATTCCATCACGGTCACTTCGGGCGCGGTGCGGCGCAGGATACGGCGCAGGATCTGCGCCAGTTCAACATATTCCTCGGCCCGCGCGGCGCGCTTGCGCCAGACCATGCCAACCGCACGAAACGGTTGCGGCCCCGCAAGGGGGCGGGCCGTGACCATGGTATTGGGCCGCACCTCTGACCGGATATAAAGCGCGGGCAGCAACGAAATACCCAGCCCCATGGCCACCATCTGTCGGATCGTGTCCAGCGATGTGGCCTCGTAATCCAGACTCAACTCTGCGCCTGAATCAGCACAGATCTGGCGCACCTGTTCATGCAGCCTGTGGCCCGGCTCCAGCGTCAGGATGGTTTCGCCGCGCAATTGCTCACGGCTGATCCGGTCTTGTGCGGCCAGCGCATGATCGGTTGCCGTCACCACCTGCAACGGTTCGCGGAACAGGCGTGCGGTTTCCAGATCGGCACCCGCGACGGGCAGTGGAAAGAACAGCAGATCAAGACTGCCATCATCAATGCGCGCCAGCAGGTCGGTCGCCAGCCCTTCGCGGACGTAAAGCCTCAGGTCCGGGTGGCTGGCGTGCAGGTCGGGAATGACCAGCGGCAACAGGTATGACCCCAGCGATTGCACAACCCCCACGCGAATCGTGCCGTCAAGGCGCTGACTGCCACGCCGCGCCATCTCCACAATCTCGCTGACATCGCGCAGGACCGTGCGGGCGCGCGCCGCGATCTGCGCCCCTTCGGGCGTCAGGATCACACGGGTGCGCGACCGCTCCACCAGTTGCACGCCCAGGTTCGCCTCCAGCGTTGCCAACTGCGCCGAGAGCGTCGGCTGTGTGACATGCGCGCGTTCGGCGGCGCGGCGAAAATGCAGCGTATCCGCGATGGCCACCAGATATTTAAGCTGCTGCAACGTGGGCATGATCGACGCCTTCTATCAAACATGACGATAATTTCGATTGGACCTATCGACAAGCCCACCTTAAGTGGCGTTCAGGGATAAGGGGAGAGGGCACATGCAACGCTTCAAAAGCATTCTCGCCGTCGTGACCGAAGACAGTCTGCACGAGGTGGCGCTGGCGCGTGCGCTGCATCTGGCCAAGGTCAATGATGCGGCGCTGACGCTGGTGGATGTGATTGATGCGGCCCCCGGTGAATTGGGGCGGCTGCTGGCCGCACTGCCCGGACGGCGCGGCCCCGAGATCGAGGAAGACGTGGTCGCCTATCACCGCGACCGGCTGACCGCGATGGCCGATACCGCCCGCGCCCAAGGCATCGCGGTGTCCGAGGTCGTGTTGCAAGGCACCCCCTTCGTGGAGGTGATCCGCATGGTCCTGCGCGAAGGGCATGATATCGTCATCAAGGGCGGCAGCGATGCAGGCCATGGGCGCGGCACCATGCGCGGCTTCGACATGCACCTGCTGCGCAAATGCCCCTGCCCGGTCTGGATGCTGATGGGCCCGGGTGACGGGCATTTCGACACGATCCTGGCCACGGTCGACCCCGCGCCCACCGGCGACGCGGCCCGCGACGGGCTGGACCGTCTGGTGATGGACCTGGCCACCAGCCTTGCCGCGCGTGACGGGGCCACCACCCATGTGGTCCATGCCTGGCACCTGCAAGAGGAACAGGCCCTGCGCAACGGACGCCACACCGCCGCCTTCGCGGATGAGGTCGACCGCTTGCTTGACCGCGAACGCGACAATGCACAGGCGCGTCTGCAGGCGCTGCTGGCGGATTATCCGCAGGTTGCCGCCGATGATGTCCACCTGATCAAGGGCAACCCCGGCGCGGTCATTGCCGATCACGCGACCGCAATGGCGGCCGATCTGATCGTCATGGGCACCGTCGGGCGCACCGGCCTTGCGGGGTTGATCATGGGCAACACCGCCGAAACCATCCTGGGGCAGGTGCGTTGTTCGGTGATCGCGGTGAAGCCCGATGGCTTCATCAGCCCGATTACATTGGACCAGACGGGATAATCCACGCGCATATCGCGCCCGTATATGACAAGAAGCAGGACAGACAGCGCCACCAACAGGCGCGCGCGGCCAAGGGGAACGACACAGGTGGCAACGGCAGGACAGGCAGAGGTGGCGCGCAATGCGGGCGGCCCGGCGGGATGGATCAGCGTTCTGATCCCGGCGGCGCTGTTCGCATTGTTCCTGCGATTCGTGGAACCCGTCGCGCAGGGTCAGGTCATCCTGATGGCGATGGACTGGGTGCCGTCGCTGGATATCCGCCTGTCGGTGATGATCGACGGGCTGTCCCTGACCTTCGCGCTGCTGATTACCGGGATCGGCACGCTGGTGACGCTGTATTCCACGCGCTATCTGGGCAATCACCCGGAATATTCGCGGTTCGTCATCTATCTCTTGGCCTTCATGGTGGGGATGCTGGGCCTGACCCTGTCGGATAACCTGATCGCGCTGTTTGTCTTCTGGGAGGTCACGACGATCAGCTCCTATCTGCTGATCGGCTTCAATTCCGACAGCGAAAAATCCCGCCGTTCCGCGCTCCAGGCGTTGTTGGTGACGGGAACCGGGGGCCTTGCGCTCTTGGCGGGGATTATCCTTCTGGGCAATGTCGCGGGGACGTTCGAGTTAAGCGTGATCCTGACCATGGGCGACATGATCCGCGCCGATCCGCTGTATCTGCCCATCGCGATCCTGTTTCTGGCCGGGGCCTTCACCAAATCGGCGCAATTTCCGTTCCACTTCTGGCTGCCCAATGCCATGGCCGCGCCCACGCCGGTGTCGGCCTATCTGCATTCTGCCACCATGGTGAAGGCGGGGATTTACCTGATGGCGCGGATGAACCCGGCGCTCGGCTCCACCGATGTGTGGTTCTGGGCGCTGGTCATCGCGGGCGGCTTCACCACCGTTTTCGCAAGTGTGCTGGCAATGCGGCAGACCGACATAAAACAGGTGCTGGCCTATACCACGCTGATGGCACTTGGCGCGCTGACGCTGTTCATCGGGGTGGGGACCAGCGATGCGATCAAGGCCATGATGCTGTTTCTGGTCGTCCATTCGCTTTACAAGGCGTCGCTGTTCCTGATGATCGGTGTGGTCGATCATGCCACCGGCACCCGCGATGCGGATGTGCTGCGCGGGCTTGCGCGCAAGATGCCCGTGACCTTCATCGCCGCCGCACTGGCTGCGATTTCGATGGCGGGCATCCCGCCCTTCATCGGCTTCATCGGGAAAGAGTTTCTGTACAAGGCGGGTCTTGATCTGGACATCGCGCGCCTGTGGGTGACTGGCACGATCTTTGCGGCCTCGGCGCTGATGTTCGCGGCGGCCGGCATCGTGGCCTTCCGCCCCTTCATGGGCAAGCTGGCCGATACGCCAACCCCTGCGCATGAGGGGCCGTTCGTGATGGTCATCGGGCCACTGATCCTGGGCGCATTGGGCCTGTTCTTCGGCCTGTTCCCCGACACCGTGGAGGCATGGCTGGTCGCACCCGGCACCTGGGCCGTCTATGGCAGCCCCGATGTCAGCGTCGATCTTTACCTGTTCCGCGAGGTGAACGCCGCCTTCATCCTGTCGCTGATCACCTTTGCCACGGGTCTGATCATCTATCTGATCCACCGTCCGCTGCGGTCATGGCTGGGCCGGGTCATTGCCGCCAACCCGATCAAGTTCGACCCCGGCTGGGACGCTGTGCTTGACGGGCTGAAGGCGCTGGCATCATGGCAGACGCGGCACCTGCAATCGGGTATGTTGCAGCGGTATCTTTTCGTCGTCTTCGCCACACTGACCCTCGGCGTAGGGGCCACGATCTGGGCCAAGGACGCGATGGATTTCCGGCTGGATCTGGCGGCGGAACTGGACGGGCTGCTGTTCAAGCACTGGGCGATCCTTGTGTTCATCATCGCGGGTGCGCTGCTGACCGCCTATACCCAAAGCCGGATGACAGCGATTGTAGCACTTGGCGTGGTGGGCATCGGCGTGGCGATGATCTTCATCATGTTCAGCGCGCCTGACGTCGCCATCACCCAGCTTCTGGTTGAAACGCTGGTGGTGGTGCTGGTGGCAGTGGCAATGCTCAAGCTGCCGCATCTGGACCCCGGCGGCGTGCGCGACCGCAGGCCCTGGCACGCGGTGCTGGCGGTGGCCACGGGCGTTGTCGTCACCGCCGTTCTGATCGGCGTGCTGCAGGGCGATATCGACCGCCGCCTGACCGATTACTTCGAGGCGACAAGCTGGCCCGATGCCTTCGGGCGCAACATCGTCAACGTGATCCTCGTGGATTTCCGCGCGCTTGATACCTTCGGCGAGATTGCGGTGGTCGTCATCGCGGCGCTGGCGGCCTATGCGCTGCTGCGCGGCACCCACTCCAAGGGTCAGAAACCCGACCCGCTGGAGGATGAGACATGATGAATTCGATCATCCTGAGCGCGGCCACCCGGCTGCTGGTGGCGCTGTTGCTGGTGTTTTCGGTCTATATGCTGTTGCGCGGCCATAACCTGCCCGGTGGTGGCTTCATCGGCGGGCTGATCGGGGCCACGGGGTTTGTTCTGTTTGCAATTGCCGAAGGTGCCCCTGCGACCCGCGCCGCACTGCGCGTCGAACCGCAGGGGCTGGCCATGGTGGGGCTGGGCATCGCGCTGTTTGCGGGTGTCATGGCGATCTTCGGGGGTGATGCGTTCTTTACCGGCCAATGGCTGTTCATCGGCGCGACCGAGGATGACAAGGGCCTGCCGATCAGTTCGGTGCTGGTCTTCGACATCGGCGTCTATCTTGTGGTGTTCGGGTCGATCCTGACGCTGGTTCTGGCCCTGGAAGAGGAAGTCTAGATGGAACTGCTGATTGCCATCATGGTCGGCGTGCTTGTGGCCGCGTCGGTCTATCTGATGCTGGCGCGCAACGTGTTGCGGTTCCTGTTCGGGCTGATCCTGATCTCGAACGCGGCCAACCTGACGATCTTCGTATCGGGCCGCCTCACGCCCGAGGCCCCGCCGCTGATCCCCGAAGGAGCTGATGCGCCCATCGGTCTGGTGGCCAATGCGCTGCCGCAGGCCCTGGTGCTGACCGCCATCGTGATCGGCTTTGGCCTGTTCGCCTTCGCGCTGATGCTGGTCTATCGCGGCTATCAAAGCCTTGGCACCCTGATGTCCGACGAGATGCGTCTGGCCGAACCGAAGGAGGATGGGCGATGAGCTGGCTTCTCGCCGCCCCCATCATCATTCCCTTCGCCACCGCCGTTCTGGCGTTCCTGTTCCGCAACGGGCCCGAAGGTCGCTGGATATCCATCATCGGGTCGGTCGGCCTCTTGATCGCCAGCGGCATGCTGATGGCGCAGGTGCTGGAAGATGGTGTTGTCGCCGCCCAGATGGGCGAATGGCCCGCACCCTTCGGGATCACGCTGGTGGCCGACCTGCTTAGTGCGGTCATGGTCGTGATTACCGGCATCACCGGCCTTGCCGTCGCCATCTATGCCGTGGCCGATATCGAGGACCGGTTGGAGCGTCTGGGTTATCACGCACTGTTCCAGGTGCTGCTGGCCGGTGTCTGCGGCGCGTTCCTGACGGGCGACCTGTTCAACCTTTACGTCTGGTTCGAGGTGATGCTGATCGCGTCTTTCGGCCTGCTGGTTCTGGGCGGGCGCAAATCGCAGCTGGATGGCGGCATCAAATATGTGACGCTGAACCTTGTCTCCACCATTCTGTTCCTGTCCGGCATCGGCCTGCTTTACGGCATGACCGGCACGCTCAACATGGCCGATCTGCACGGTGCCGTGCAAGAGGTGGACAACCCCGGCCTGCTGGTCGTCGTGGCGGTGATGTTCATGATCGCCTTCGGGGTCAAGGCGGCGGTCTTCCCGCTGTTCTTCTGGCTGCCTGCATCCTACCACACGCCAAGCGTGGCAGTATCGGCCATCTTTGCGGGCCTGCTGACCAAGGTGGGGGTCTATGCCCTGATCCGCATGTTCACGCTGGTCTTCACCACGGATGTGGCATTCACCCATACCATCCTTTTGTGGGTGGCGGGGTTCACCATGGTGACGGGCGTTCTGGGCGCCGCCGCGATGAATGATTTCCGCCGCATCCTGTCGTTCCATATCGTCAGCCAGATCGGCTATATGATCCTTGGCCTGGCACTGTTCACGCCCTTGGCCATCGTGGGGGCGGTGTTCTATCTGGTTCACCATATCATCGTGAAGGCGAACCTGTTTCTTGTCGCGGGCGTGGCGCGGCGCATCGCAGGCTCGACCGAGCTGTCGGCCATCGGCGGGCTTTATAAATCCGCGCCGTTCCTGGCCTTCCTGTTCCTCATCCCGGCCTTTTCGCTGGCGGGCTTTCCGCCGCTGTCGGGGTTCTGGGCCAAATATGTGCTAGTGCAGGCGTCGCTTGATGCCGGGGCCTATCTGATCGCCGGTGTGGCGCTGGTGGTGGGCTTGCTCACGATCTATTCCATGACCAAGATCTGGGGCAGCGCGTTCTGGAAACCGCATCCGTCCGGGATGCAGCCGAAACTCTCCAGCCTGACGGCACGCGACCGGGCCGCGCTGCTGATCCCGATCGCGTCGCTGGCGACACTGACATGCGTTATCGGGCTGTTTCCCGAACCCTTCGTGCAGTTTGCCGAACGCGCGGCGGCGCAGTTGCTTGACCCATCCGATTATATCGCGGCGGTTCTGGGCGCACCGGCGGATGCTGCGGGGGGCGAGGGGCTTGCCGCACTGGAGGTGACGGAATGAACATCTTTACCCTCAACATCGTTCTGGCCTTCGCCTGGGCTGCCTTGACGGGCAATATCACCCTGACGGGGCTGGCCATTGGCTTTCTCATCGGATTGGCCGCGCTTTATCTCACCAAATCGCTCTTTCCCGGATGTGACAGTTATTTCCGCCGTGGGGGTCTGTGGGCCAAGCTGATTGTCCTGTTCCTCTATGAACTCATCATCAGCTCGGTGCAGGTGGTCTGGGATGTGCTGACACCGACCCACAAGTCGCGCCCCCGCATCATCTCCATGCCGCTGGATGCCAAGACCGAGATGGAGGTGTTGCTGGTCACCAACCTGATCTCGCTGACCCCCGGCACCCTGTCGCTTGACGTGTCCGAGGATAGGGCCACACTCTATATCCACGCCATGTTCGCCGATGACCCTGAGGCGATCCGCAAGCAGCTCAAGGACGGGACGGAGCGTTGGGTGATGGAGGCGATGAAATGACCGATCTGGATATCCTGGGCACGGCGGTGGACATTTCCTTCGTGATGTTGATGCTGGGCGTGGCCTTTGCCTTCGTGCGCCTGATCAAGGGGCCAAGCCTGCCCGACAGGATCGTGGCGCTTGACATGATGACGATACTGATCGTGTCATTCTGCGGGCTTTACGCCATCATGGCCGATGACACCGCCTTTGTGGATGTGGCCATCGTTCTGGCACTGGTGGGCTTTCTGGCCACCGTGGCGCTGGCCCGTTACGTCGAACGTCGCAATGGCGGGAATTTTCCGCGCCCCCCCGCCACCATACCAAAACCGGAGGACAAGCCATGATCGTCGAAATCATCATCGCTGCCCTGATCCTTCTGGGCGGCTTTTTCTGCCTTGTCGCGGGGTTGGGCGTGCTGCGCCTGCCCGATGTGCTGATCCGCATGCACGCCTCGACCAAGGCAGGCACCCTGGGGTCCGGCCTGATCCTTGTGGCAGTTGCGGTCTATTTCGCCGATACCGCCACGATCACGCGGGCGGCGGCGACGATCCTGTTCTTGCTGATCACCACGCCGGTGGCCGCCCATCTGATCGGGCGCGCGGCGTTCCGGTCGGGTGTGCCGCTGTGGAAGACCAGCATGGAACCGGGGGTCGAGGAAAAGCTGCGTCGCTGAACCCGCCTAGGTCTGCAGGAAATACCGCTTGCCGTCGGGCCGGATCGCGCAGGCCGTCAACCGCCCGCTGTGCCAGGCCCCGGTATCGGTGTTGATGCGCCCGTCGCCCGTGCTGGGCTGTCCCACCTCGGTATGGCCATGCGCGATCCAGACGCCATCGCCGCGCGGCATGCTGTCAAACTCCGGGTGCCCCCAGATCAGCACGCGCGCGCTTTGTTCCGCCATCGGATAACGCGGGTCCGCACCGGCATGCACCACCCACAGATTGCCCGACTGCCACGACAGGGGCCGCGCGGCCAGCCAGTCGGCCATGCCGTCTGGTAGATGGCTGCGCAGGCTGCGCGCCGCGCGCAGCAAGGCATCGGGCGACGATCCCGGCCCAAGATCGGCGGTGTGCAGCCCGAAACTCTCCAGCGTCGGCCCCGCCCCTGATCGCAGCCACCGGGGGCCGCGCGTGGCGGGATCGTCCAGAAAGTCCAGCAGCATCCGTTCATGGTTGCCCATCAGACAGGTGACATTGCCGGGAAAATCATTGGTCAGCTCGCGCAGGCGGATCAGAACTGTGGCACTGTCCGGCCCATGGTCAAGATAGTCGCCCACAAAGACCAGATGTGGGTTCTGCGCCTCCGAGGTGCCGATATGCGCGTCGATCCGTTCCAGTATCCGTTCCAGCAGATCGGCGCGCCCGTGGATATCCCCGATCACATAGACCTGTTGCGCCGGGTGCGGCAGGCCGCTGTCGGCCTGCGCCGCATGCGTGCGGGGGGATGTGGTGGTGCCACGACCGCCAAGCAGGTGTTTCATCGACCGAATCATACCCTGTCAGGTGCGCTTGGCGGGCGCGCTTGGCAAGGGGAAAGCCGCAATTCTCATTCCTGTGCGCGCAACACGCGGGCCGGGCGCGCCGCCAGTGGCCGCCAGGCAAATGCCAGCCCCGCCAGCAATGTGGCCAGCATGCCGCCAATGACGATGGCCGCCGCCGATACCGGCTCGAACCGATAGGTGCTGTCCATCACAAGGGTCATCACCGCCCATCCGCCAAGCGCCCCCGCCACGATGGCGACAGCCCCCGCCGCCGCGCCCAGCATCGCGGCGCGCAGCGCGAAACTCAGCAGGATCTGGCCCCGTGTCGCCCCCACGGTCTTCAGCACCGCCGCCTCGAACACGCGGCGGCGTTCGCCCGCTGCCGCCGCCCCGATCAGCACGATGAACCCGGTCAGAAGTGTCGCCGCCGCGCCATAGGATGTGGCCGCCGCGATCCCGCGCAGCGCATCGGCCACCCGGTCCAGCGCGTCGCGAACCCGGATCGCGGTGATGTTGGGGGCCGCACCCGCCACATCGCGCAGGATCGCGGCCTCTGCCGTTTCCTCCGCATAGACGGTGGCGATGTTGGTATGCGGCGCACCGGCCAATGCGGAAGGGTTCATCGTGATGACGAACCCGATGCCCGCATTCTCGAACCGCACATCGCGCAGCGCCGCAATAGTGGCAGTGAAATCGCGCGACAGGATGTTGACGGTGATGGTGTCGCCCACCTGCAACCCTATCTCGGCGGCTTCCTCGGCGGCAAAGGCGATCAGCGGCGGGCCATCGTAATCGTCGGGCCACCATGCGCCTGCGACGATTTCATCGGCGGGCGGGGCGGTGGTGGTATAGGTCACGCCCCGGTCGCCCTGAATGACCCAGTGGTCGCCCGCAACTGCGGCGGCGGGTTGGCCGTTGATGCGGGTGATCATACCGCGCAGCATCGGCGCGGTATCGACGCGGGACACGGCGGGGTCATTTTCCACCCGGTCCAGAAACCCGGGCAGCTGGTCGTTCTGGATATCCACAAAGAAATACGACGGTGCCACCTCGGGCAGGTCACGCTGGATGGCGGCGCGCAGGTTGCTGTCGATCTGCCCCACGGCGGCCAGAACCGTCAGCCCAAGGCCAAGCGACAGCACCACCGATGCCGCCTCGGACCCCGGCCCGCCGATTGCCCCAAGCGCCAGCCTGAGCGCGGTATGCCCCCGCACCGCGCGGGTGCGCGCCAGCCGCCGGGTCAGCCTG
>Ga0136559_1000448_pt1 | contig 14082 bp, 1 predicted proteins | sample AntRauMeHopE1496_FD_104633 | JGI IMG/M metagenome (GOLD analysis project Ga0136559, IMG submission 104633) | Saline lake microbial communities from Rauer Islands, Antarctica - Metagenome Hop E1 #496 | ecosystem: Environmental > Aquatic > Non-marine Saline and Alkaline > Saline | place... | reverse complement strand
AGGGTTCAGCATTAGCGCCCGTTGCAGTCACTTGGTAGCCAGCGGGCACAGCGCTGAGGCCGGGGCACGTGGTTGATGAAGGGTCAAACGTGCCTGTGTATATTGAGTTGATTTGCGCCGCCGACAGTACCGAGTTGTAAATTCTGAAGTCCTCCAATGAATTATCCTGGAATAAAAAGGAATCTTTGTTATACCCCAGTCTCAAATCTCCGCAAGTCTGAAAAATCAGTTTTCCAGTTGTCATGGAATGCAGCAAAACCCCATTTTTATAAAGGGAAATTACCATATTTGCACCTACATTAACTCTGGACACTGTCCAGTGTGTCAGTTGATTGTTGCTCAAACCTGGCGGCGCTGAAAATGAAAAAGCTGTCCATGTACCATCAATTCTCTTTCCAGTCAAGTCAATATTCATTTTTCCTGCTGACGTGTACATTGTCAGACAACTACTGTCTAGAGTTTGATCATGGACAGCTACATTGCCGTCCTTTTGCCACATTGCTATGGTGAATTCCTGCAGCTGTGGCATGATATTATTCGGAATCCATATAAAATTCCCTTTGTTAGCCGCTGCATTGAACTTGTATTTGAAAGTATTTTTGTCTCCTGTTTCTCGAACTATACCATTTGAAACGATGTCTATATTTGCGTCGTAAGATCCTCCAAATACACCGTAATTTTTGAGTTTCGCCCCTTGAATAGGAAGACTGTCAAATCGATACTCAACAGAGGGTTTGGGTGATGATGAAAAGCACTGAAAACATCTCACATCCCCCGCCCTGTTGTTGAACGTCCCTGTCGGGCAAGCACCACACACCTCTGTATCTTCGTTCCACAGATACCCAATCTGGCACAGGCACGTCCCAATCCGCGTCTGGTTCGTCAGCGCGTGGTGCGAGAACGCGGGGCACGGCGTGCACGCGTGGTCCCCCTCGAGCGGCTTGAACGTGCTCGTGCCGCACGCATAGCACATCTGGTTCAGCGGCCCGTGCTCCGCGCCTGGCGGGCAGATCTTGCCGCACTCGTCTCCCGGCAGGCCCTTGTAGCCGTATGCGCACGTGCAGTTGGTGCGCGTCGTGGATCCTATCCCCGAAGACGCGAACGCAGGGCACGGCTCGCACGCGGCCGGGCCCGTCTCGTTTTTGAAGGTGCCCGCGAGGCACGCCGTGCACGTTCCGCCTGATTCGAAGAAACCTTGCGTGCATGTGCAGTCGAGCACCGCATCGCTGGCCGCGGGGGAGATGGTATTGATGGGGCATGCATGACACACATCCGATGTCGCGCCAACTGCTGAAGAATATTGGCCCGCCAGGCACTCACTGCACGCCGCATCTCCAGACGCCTCCTTGTACTTACCTGCGACGCACGCAAGGCAGAGTCCTCCGACGCCACGGCTAAAGCCAGCGTTGCACGTGCAGTCCAATTCCTCGTCGCTCGACGCGGGAGCGTTGGTGTTGGACGGGCACGTTTGACACACATCAGATACAGCGCCCAACGCCGTTGAATATTGGCCCGCGGAGCAGATGGTGCACGCGGCGTCTCCGATTGCAGTTTTGTACTTGCCCGCCCCGCACATCGTGCAGGCCGTGTTGTCTGCGCCTGTGTACCCCGCGACGCACTGGCACGTGGAGCTGGTGACGGTCTTGATAGTGTTGGGCCCACACAGGAAACATGTATTATCAACCTGAGTCCCGTGCAACTCATTGCACACACATGCATCTGCTGTGGTGCTTCCAGCAGGAGAAGTTCTGTCGGAATCACATGGGGAGCACGCTGCTGATCCAGGCGACGTTTTGTACGAATCCACGCCACACTGCGAACACGCGGCCCCGTCACTGCCCTTGTATCCTGCGTTACAGAGGCATGCAGAGCTGACAATGCTGGCAGCAGGCGACTGCGCATTCAGGGGGCACGGGGAGCAGGACGCACTGCCAACAGTGGCCTTGTAGCTGTCTGCAGAGCACTCAGCACACGCTGCCCCTGCGGGGCCAGTAAAACCGGCTTTGCACTCACACGCAGAGAGGGTGCTGCTTGCAGTTGGCGAAATTGAGTTTTGAGGGCACGCTGTGCATGCCAGACTTGCCTGGGTCGTAGTGTACGTGCCAGCCGCGCACGCCACGCACGCTTGTCCATTTGCGCCAAAGTATCCCGGCAGACACTCGCACGCCTCGATGGCAATGCTTGCAACAGCTGAGACCGAGTGTGCCGGGCAGGCCTCGCAGGACAGCACTGGATAGCTTGCATACATGCTGGAGGCAGTGTCGTACGCGGCCTGCAAGCCAGCAGTGGAGGCTTGCAGCTCCGCGGTGAGGGCCGAGGCAATCAGAGCGAAGTCGTCGTTTGGGATGTGGTAGTCCCAGATGTAGAGCTTGGACAGCTGCCAGTCACTGTCTTCCCATACGTCTTCCCAGATGTTGATACCCAGTGCCCGCCCCCCCAGTCCATCCAAGGCGCTCTGTCTTTGAACACCATTGAGATACACGCCAGCAGCCCCGGCTTCCACTTTATTGCGACCACACACCACAATCCAGTTCAAGATAGAGCCCGAATACAAATTGTCAAATTTAACGCCTACAACTCCATAACTAACTACCCCCAGCAGTGAAGACCAGTGTGAGTGTATCCAGGTTTTTTTTTGAGCAAATCCAGGGCTTCCACCAAGATCTGTGAGAATCCGATTCTGAGTATAGCTATCACTGTTTGAGAAACGCAAGACACTGCATATGGTGAAACTTGTGGGAATCGAGTTTGGGCCCCACTCCATCTTGGTGCTCATGTCGCCTCCCACAAAAGCAACAGGGGCGCCTGCTGCAAAACCACTAACTATTCCTTGGGTGACTGTGCCTGCAGTATTGGAACCAGTGTTGCCAGCGCACGGCTGTCCACCACACAGGCTGTCAAATTTCTTTGTGACCGGGTTCCAGTCTGTCGCAAGTGACGTGATGTATGGAATGTTGTTCTCTAGCAGAATGTCCACCGCTGACGGAGTTTGCTGATACCAATAGGTGCCTGCTCCGCATGCTATGCATGCCGCGCTGCCTGGATTGCTCTTGGTGTATCCGGCGTTGCACACACAAGCTGCGGCGATTTTTGAGCCTGCCGCAGAGGTCGACTGCGCAGTACATGCGCCGCACACTTGCAAGTCTAAAGAGGGTGGGCCTCGGATAAAAAGAATCCCGGGAAGCGCATTAGAATATGGACCTGCACGAATGTTTTCGGACATGCACCTGGGGCACGCGACTTCTCCCCACTCTGGAAACCCCGCCCAGTCGTAATGTGAAATATACTGTGACTTAATCTGACACCAGTCGTTTGTGATACCGTCATCTCGTCTGACAGGAAGCCACAAATGGGCAGTCAGGTCCTTTCCGATGTCCAATGCCTTCGCTTCAGCGCATGTCAAAAGTCCATGCCCGTTTTGATTGGCAAGGACGCTCGCCTCTGTCCACGTGGGTGTCGAAGTAATGGCCAATTGTATGCTTGTTTTCTGAGGCACTTGATATTGTCTGAATGTGTCATCTGCACACATCACGCAGTTACCACTTGCAAGACCATAGCCAGCGACGCACGCACAGTCATCTACGGACGTGCTGCCCAGTGCAGATGTTGCAGATGTAGGACAACTAGTGCACGCGACAGGACCGACTGTTGCCTTGTAAGTTGCAGTTGCGCATTTTGTACACGCTGAGTTTGGTCCAGTGTATCCAGAAATGCACTCACAGTCGACAAGCGACGTGCTTCCTGCATCCGAAATCGAATTGGCAGGACAAAGAGTCGCTGTGGTGGTCTGCATGCTGCCGCCGCTTGGAGTGCCGGGGCAGTAAGAGCCAGCACGGCACTCCTCGCAGGTCAGCAAGTAAATGTTGTAATAGTAGCCCGCGCCGCAGACACAAACAGAGTTGACTTCGACTAACGCAGGTGCCCCGCAAACACATTCGGTTGAAGCTGTCGCACCTTCACTGTTGGACATTTTGTTGTTTCCACACGGCGTGCACGCCTCGTCACCCTCCTGCGGCTTGTAACTGTCGCGCGCACAGGCTCGAAACACCAGGCCATCTTTGTAGAAACCCCTGTCCGCCACACAATACGACACGTCAATGGCCTGGTCAGCCACGGTGGTGGAACCTACATCACACGGCGAGCACGGCATGTTGCCATTGGTTTTCTTGAACTTGCCCTTTACACACGCCACGCACGAGTCGAGCACGCTTCCCTCGACGCCAAACCCTTGCACGCAGAGGCATTTCTCAGGATTGATAGTGGCGGCTGTAGAAACGCTGAAATCTTTGCAATTGACACACAATGAAACGTCGTTGCCAGCGGACTCCTTGTACGTGCCAGCGGCGCACGCGGAGCACGCGTTGCTGACCAGGGGCTCTGAGAAGCCTGCGTTGCACAGAAAATTGCTCCCATCTGGTGAAAACGAATTGCCAGGAAGGGGAGCGCAGACGTTCAATTCCTGGTCTATAATCTCGTTGCTGTTGCACGCTGCAGGTACCTGGCACGCTACCTGAGTATCTACGCCAGAGTACATGTCAGCCGTCACTGCGTTTATCTGCGCGTCGCTGAGAGCTTTGTCCACGACAAGAAGACCAGCAATGTTGCCATGAAAATATGGTCCACCCATTATCTGGCTCCAGCCAACACTGCTTCGAGTCATAGTCTTGTCCAAATTCGTATCAGGAGAATAACATGTGCCGGAAGCAACAACAATGTTGTTCATCTTCAGTTCTATCTGATTTGTGCTGTGGTCATATCTACCACTGATAGTTGTCCAGGTGTCCAGTGGAATAATATTGGTGGCAGATGCCACTTTGCAGGTCCCACCTCCTAGAATGTTGAGTTCAAAAGCGAGTTTGTCACTCCAATCCCGATATATGCCAACCATATTTCTCACATCACTTGTGAATACGCCAAAATCAAATATTCTCTGCGTGCCAAAATTATAGCTATTTGTCACACTGTTCCACTTCACCAAAGCCACAGCCGTGAGACCGCCATTGGTTGAAATCTGCAAATTGAGAGGCGCTCCTATCATCCATTGCTTTTTGATATGATCAAATGTCAATGCTCCCTGACTCCCGGGGGGGCCAGCGGTGCTATCGAAGACCGCGGATGAGCTTGTCAGTAGTGAATTTCGATTGCCCATGGTGGAGAATTGATTTAAATAAGGCACCAGCGATACTGAACGTGTGCTGACAGAATTTGTTCGTTTGACTTCAGATGCTGGGCACAAGCACGCATCCATGGAAGTGCTGCCTGCCACAGATGTGGCACCCCCTGCACACGTTTTGCACGTCAGCGGCACAATGGCGGCGCGCAGAGACATTTCGGTGGTTGTTGCCAGCGCCACAATACGTACGTACCGAGCAAAGATTGTAGATGCAAATGTGTGAATTTTTTTGTTGCCATTTGACATGGTGAAAGTATCACTCATCAATTTGTTCCCTTCAGTCGAACTTCTGTATTCAACTCTGAATTCTGAAATCCATGTGTTTACATAGTCGAAATATTTTCCTTGAGTAATTATTCCTGACATGTGCATTGCTCGACCTGCGTCCATTTCCATATACTGACCACTTGTGTCAGTTGCGGGTGACCATGCTGTAGTTCCAGTTTGTGTATCCAACATGGACCGGAGCGGAAAACTACTCGAGACTCCCCTGCTGGATGAATACGTTCTTGATGTCTCTGGAACATTGAGCACGTATGTTTCCTGATAACTGTTTGCGAGGCAAGTAGTTGGAGGAACAACGCAGTTCGCGCCCTCAGATATATACCCGTCGATGCACACACACGTCGTGCCTACAACATGCTGGTTTGGCAGGCATGCCACACACGCCTGCAGCACATCTTCACCTCTATGCATGCGCGCGGCAATGGCTGCGATTTCGGTATTTGAAAGCACGGCGTCAACAGCGTAAAAACTGGCAATTCTGCCTTTAAAACCACTCCAAAAGCCGCCAACAGCAGTTGATGCAGTTGTGAAGCTTGGTACAGGAGTTTGCAATGAACACACTCCAGTTTGAGTGACCCCCCCCACACTTAATACCATCCCCTGAGTTGCATAATCATATGTGGCAACGACTGTCAACCATGTGTCCGACTGAAAAGGAGTTCCTGGGGTCACAATACCACAACGAAAATCATTATGTTGGATTTCCATATATAATTGTTGTGAAGTTCCCTGTCTTACGACCTTAATTGACGTACTGTACTGATCATTGCTTGCAGGATATGAGAGTGATTTAGATGAAAATTCGAATATTCTTTCGCTAACGCCAGGGGTTGGTCCTGTATGCCTGACCAACGCAACCATTGAGAAACCCCCACCAGTTTCCGCTACGTTGAAAGTATGTATTCCCGCGTCAATGTATTGCGTCTTGACCCTGTCAAACGTGACCGCGCCGCGCCCTGTCGGTGGTCCGGCTGTACTGTCAAAGAAAGCCGTCGCCGCGTTCGTGCGCGCAGTGCGCTTCGCCAGAGTTGAAATCTGCGTGGTTCCTGGCCGGAGGCCGATGGCGCGCTGGTCCAAAACTAAAAATTCATTGGCCGCGCATTGACACGCTGCTGATGAAGCGCTATTTGTGTTAGACACTGCACCGTCAATGCATGACAAGCATGTCTTGACTACGAGCGCGGCGCGCATGTGTATTTTATAAGAAAAAGCATACACCATAATACGTATGTAGCGAGCAAACACTGGTGTTGGCAACGTCTTTTCTACTTTTTCGCGGCTGGACATGAAAAATCTTGAACTACCATCTGCGTTTCCACTTGCAGTGAAACTTCCAGCAGATCCAGTACTACTGTAAGATACACCTATCTCAGTTGCATATCCAAATGTTCGCAAGTCCCTCACTCTTGCTCCTTGTATCATCACCCCAACAATGTGCATTGATTGGCCTGCATCAATCTGCATATATTCACCAGCGGTGACTCCTCCGTCCCAATATTCTTGGCCATTCCAATCCATCGTATCCAACATTGATTGTGCAGTCGCCGTATATTGGCTAGAATAAATTCTTGCTGTCTCAGGTGGATTCAGCACAATTGTTTCTGAAAATTTGTTCGCGTCGCAAGCACATTGAGAGCTAGTCGACCCCGCGTCGCACTGTGCCGCCGCACGCCCGACGCCAGACACCAAACAAACCGCATACAGCAACACGGCCCAGGCCGCATGCGGCATTGCAGATCGCAAGCATGTGCCTAAATACGCAATCACAGAAATTACACTAATGACAAAAAAATACAAGCACATGATTTACAGACACACATCAAATTGTAGTAAGCGTGTTTATTTTCAAAATTAACACGAGGCCCCGGGCACGCGCCCGGCGCCGCTGCCCAGCACGCGCTACTCCGTGTCGCCGTGCTCCCATTTCAGTTCGGGGGGCATTGGTCCCTCGACATTGGTTGGGTCGGCCACATAGACTGCCCACAGCTCCAAGTAGCGCTGGTGGAACGGCATGCTAAACTCCCAGTCCCGGCGGATGGCATGCACCGAAGGGTCCCATTCGTTCTGCACCTGCGTGTAGATGACTCCGGCCTGTGCCATGTCATTGATGGAAGTTTCGCCCGGTGAGGTGAAAGGAAAACCTTCCCAGGGCTGGCGGAAAAAACGATACTCACCAACACCATCAGCATCGCGAAAGGCAGTATCCCAGTAATCCTCGAGATGCCAAGTGTAGATGCTAATCGAGGTGTCCAACCTCCAGCTCGCTGGAAACGGCTCATGCGATGCGTCAGCTGCAGTTGCAGCCCGCTGATCAGTCATACCATCAATGAGAACCCCATCGAGACGCACACTCGCATCCTCATACTGGTAGCCTTCGCGCAGCTGGTGCGTGCGCATTGCCATGAGCGCTTGCCACGGGACATTGCACTCGTAGCGATGACGCAACTGCCTTGCAAACGCAAAAACGTCACGCAAGCGCTCCTCAGAAATGCTGAGGTCCGCCTTATCGATTTTAAAGATGACAGTATACTTCAACACCCATTCCTCTACCATTTCACAGAACCTCGTGAAATGCAGGAGACCAGCTGACATCACGCGCAGCGAATCGTGCGACCACCCGAAGTGAACTTGCACATCGTTTATCACTAATTCACCTAAGCGACCTCCTACACCTTCGCGACGCCATGGTTCCAAACGCACACGATGATAATTGGGTCGTCGAAACGGCAGACGAGCATAACCCGATTGCCATGCAAGGTTGCCATCTCCCCACATTCTGGCAAATGGCGAGTCCGTATGGCTGATCGGAAACCTAAAGCTTGGCGATAACCAATCTTCCTCATGTCCGAAAGCAAGCAGAATCCCTGGCAAGGTGTCTGCCCAATGCGACTTCCAATTCATGGACGCCGATGGACGTGGGCCGAGAACAGCACGGCCGCCTTCAGTACCATGTGCTCCGAAGATATTTTTTCCTAAGGCCGTTGGCGTCACAAGATATCTGAAGTTGTTGGTATCAAAATAAGGAGTCCCCCACTCGAAGTTGCAAAAGTACAGGGCCCACAAAAGTACATGGCACATTGCAGCGTGTTTGTTGACGCGATATTCCTGACACCCAGTGCCAAAGACAAAACCGTCCATTCTATGATTGCTGCGTGCACACGTCAGACACCATCCACAAAAGTGAGCTTTGCACCACACACACGTGATGTGTGCGCAATTTTCAGGCAGTGAAATTTCCTGCCCGCAAGAAGGGCATGCCGCCAGTCCGCCAATCCCGAGCATGATGGCGGCCAGCAGGAGCCACACCGCATTCACCTCCGGACGTCCTGAGTCTTCCAGCACCGCATGACCACCCGCTGCAAGCGCGACAGCCGCGTTGAGCCGAGGCTCCCATGCCACGTGCAAGGCCAAGTTGCTGCGTTCCAAGTCGTTGTTGGCCATCACAGACAACGAACTGTCGCCCGTCGTTGCCAAACGCCCATCACAACGCCAGCATGGGCACAAAATTGTCGTGGCACTGGCTCGGGTCGATGTCGCCAGCAGCCTGCCAGAACAGCTGATGCAAATATAACAACCATGGGTGCACCTGATCGTGAGGAAGTCAGCGTGAATATCGTACTTGTTGGCATCCTCGCGCCTCCACTCGTCAATTCTAAAATCTCGATCGTCTCGGGAGATCCTTGGAAGTATCTGGTCGATGTCCGTCACGAAGGCGCGGAAACGATCACTATAGCACATGCTACAGGCCACCGTATTATGAGGGAGCGCCTCGATGGCACGGTGGATGGGCACAGAGACCCTCAGCAATTCATTCCGCACATCAATTCTTGCGCGAGCAGCCCTTTGCAGCGCGAGTGTATTCACATGCTCGGCTGCAGTCAGTGCATCAGCAGATTCAAGTGCCTCCAACCTGTTCGTCTCGATTAACTCGTCTGCTTGACCCATCCTGAATTCCAATTCATTTTTCTCTATTTGCAAATCACTCATGTGAGCGCCGAGGGCCATGTAATCCTTCTCCCTGGCGTCCTTCAAAAGCGTCACTTCACGCATACCTTGCAAAAGCTGCGCCATTTCGGTTCTGAGTGCTTGCACTCGCAGCCGTTCCAAGCGCAGCTCTTCCCCTCCACCCCGAGTCGCGTCAACGTCCATGATGTCGTCCCGTTGCGGTGCCCGATCTGCCTGAAGCCTGCGAGGCCTGTCGTGAATAGGCCCATATGCCGCCTGAACACGCCACGGGCCTGGGCCAGCGTTTGCACTAAGTGTCGCTTTTGCTGCATTCTGCTTATCGACAATCAGCTTGGCTGCCAATTGTTTTTTGACCCGATCCGATTCCTTTTCCACACTTCGCCTTCTCTCACGGTCAGCCGCCCTGTCCGCCGATGAACGATAATGGCCTCCCTCGTCATCAGCACCTTCAGAGGGCATATGTGCTCCGGCTTCTTCCGACGGGTCTGGGGATTGGCCCGAAGCGTTCACGAGCACGTGCAGGGAGAGTAGCACAATAGCACCCAGGACCAACGCCACATAGCAAGGACGCGCCATCTGGCAGCGCGAGCAGCCAGCTGTTCTGGTTGCGAAGACACAAGACGATGCAAATGTGTCTCGTGCAATCCACTCCTTTTATATTCGAGAACCACAATTGTAACGGCCATGGTTCGTGTTCAAAGAGTCTTATTTTAAATTTTATTTATTGAAGTTCGTGAGCTCGCAACTTTTTCAAAACCGCAACAATGCGAACCGTTGCGATTTTTATGACAGGTTTTTTGGAGTGTGGCATGTCGTCTGCATACGGACCAACGACACCCTGTGCACTATGTTCTTGCAAGCAAGCCCATGCGAGCATCGCACATACAGTCTTCAAATTTTTCTGCACCAAGAGGGGGATCAGTCACTGCTCCGTACCCGCACTTTTTACACGCGATGTTTGCTCCACCTGAAGAGTACTGGCCGGACACGCACAAAGCACATGCGGCAGACGAATTCGCATCGTTCGCGCCATCGCCATGACCGGGAATGCAAGCACACTGCTGCAGCTCCGTGCTTTGTGTCGTCGATGTGTTTTTGAAATCCGGACATATCGTGCATGCGGGCCGTTGCAGCGCGATGCTGCCTCCTCCTGAAAAAGAACCTGCTGTGCATGCAACGCACTCCCCAGGCCCGCCGAATCCTGCGGCGCAAACGCAGCTGGCAGCTGACACGCGCGGAAGGACTGCAACCTCGTTGCGCCCGCACGGGTCACAGCTCACCTGTGCGGACTCGTTGGCGAAGGTGGTATTCGAGCACAACTCACACCTCCCTCCGTCCAAGGCGCCGTACGAGCCCGGGGCACACGCATCACACTGCAGTGAGGTTGTGTTCCATTCGTAACCAGCCTGGCATACACAGCTTTCAACGGCATCACTGGCATTCGACAGCGTGAACGAGTGTGCGGGGCACGCTTTGCAGACAAGGCTTGCGCGGGCCGACGCAAACGAATTGAGCGCGCACGCCGTGCACGAGTGTGCCGACGGGTCGTTGCGGAAAAATCCGGGCGCGCACTCGTGGCACTGGTCCTGCAACCGAAAGTGCCCAAGCTCGCAGGCACAATCGTATTGACTGGTGGCCCATGCTAGAGAGACGTTGATGCTGTTGATGACAAGGAGAGAGTGCACGCGCGAGGTGTCAACCTGCAGGAGCGCACACGGAACACAGGCCTGGAAACTAGACGTGAAGGCATGCCCATCGGCGCAGAATGCGCACGAGTCATTGTTGAAGCCAATCTTTGTCTTGTGTGGCTCGCACCCGATGCAACCATCTTCGGTATTGAAATCATCATGACCAGGAAAGCACAAGCAGTCTGTCCTGCTCTGCATGGGCTGCATCTCTCCGACTTGTTCGTGGTTTTGGCCCGAGAAGAGAGGACAAGCCTGGCAATGTGAATGAGAAATGGCGCCCACGAGGCCGACGCCATACGTGTTGTGCAGCATGTTGCTGCCAAGTACAGTGCTGCCGCAAAATGAACAGGCCATCGCAGAAACGTGGTCTTTGAAGGAGCCCACAGCACACGGCACGCATCCAGAAGCATCCAGATACCAGCCCATGTCGCACGTGCAGTTCTGCACACTTTGCGACGCCATATGTTCGGTTGCATTGGCGTTGCGAATCTGACTGAATACGGCACAGGACAGACAAGTAGTGCTTGCTTCGTTGGGAGCAAATGTGCCCAAGGCACACCCCGAGCAATTGTAGTCCCCGCGCTCCGTTTTAAAGTGGCCGGGCTTGCATTGCCGGCAAGCCTGCACGCCAGCGATGTGCTCCATGCCCGCCACGCATTGACAAGCGTCTGAAGTAAACGAGCCCGGCTCTTGCGTGTGTCGGCTTGCATCGCACGCGATACATGTCTCAGCACCACTGGCAGGCTGGTAGCTGTGCTGCGCGCAAAACTCACATTCTTCAATGTTGCCCACTCCAGATGTGTTGGATTTGAATTTGCCGACCAGGCAGGCCTCGCAAGGCTCCGGCATGTTTTCACACTCGCCTGAACAAATCTGTCCGCGCCACACCGTCTGCATGCAGAGGCTCGCGTTGCAGCCGCAGGCGCTTGGATCAAAGCTCGCCGCACTGCTGGTGGATTGATCTGGACAGCGCACACACGAGCCGTTGCTCTCGTAGGTTGCCACCGGACACGGCGAGCAGAGAGCGCCAGTAAATTCAGCGCCCTGACCCGCACGCACATAGCCTGCGTCGCACAGACAGCTGGCAACACCGGGCACGACAAGCGTGTTTTCCAACCCCAACGTGCTGGAATGTGCTGGGCATGCGAGACAAGCGGCCCCGGCAGACGGTAAGTAGGAGTTTGCTTGGCATGCGGTGCACGTGCCGTTGGTCATGCGCAGCGGGGGCAGACACACGCACGCGGAGTCACCGGGTGCAGAAATGGCTTGCAACGGACAGCTGGCGCAGCTGGTGCTGTTGAGCCACACAAAATTGGCATCACAAAGTCCGCAGGAATTGGCACTGTCGATGGCCTTCATTTTCGGAAATAGACACGCGACGCATGATCCTTGCGCATCCTTTTCCGAGCCACGAGGACAGACACATATGCTGAGCGCGAGGGGGTCGAGCACGTGGTCCGCATCGCAGAACTGACAGTCCGACAGCACTTGATGTCCGGATCCACTAGTAAAGGCTTCGGCCGGGCACGCCACTACGTTAGGCAGCTCTGCTCGACTCGCAAGGGGACAGAAAAAATTTTGCGGACACGGCTTGCACAAGTCCAAGAGAGTGAGACGAAAATGCCCAGCGTTACAAACACACTGGCGCTTCAGCGACGCACCCAAATTTTCGGTTGTGAGCACAGCATCATGAGTGGCGCAATCAGTCAGGCTCTCGTTTGCGCAGTACGAACCAACAGGACACTCGATGCAGGTGCCCTTTCCGCTCAGATAAAATCCGTCTATGCACCGGCATGACGCAGCAGAAGTGCTGTTTGCTGGCGAGTCTGACCCGGGCTTGCACAGCATTTGTTGGTTGTCCAAGCAATAGCTGCCGGGCTCGCATGCAAGGCACGAGTGCGTGTCCAGACACGACACCGAGCTGTTTTGAGAGCAGTATGAGCCTGGAGCGCACTTGCAGTGCTGGTCGATGTTGCTTGCCCCTGCGGCGCACGTTTTTATTTCACCTCCCCCAGCTGGGCATATATCCGTGCTCGGGCAGCGCACACATACACTGCCATTACGCCGAAAGAGCGCGTCGCACAGGCACTCGGCCTCAACTATGGCACGGCGTGGACCTGACGAGTTTGATGGACATGAGAGCTGTGTCTCGTTGGCGCAGAAGGTATTCGCCGCACATTCCATGCACTCTGTTCGCAAAAAAGCATCATCTTCGAAAAAATCATTATTTTCGTTCAAAATTGCGGGACTGGTAGGTTGTCTGTAAGTGAACTTGATGTAGCTCAAGTCGCCATTAAATTTTTCATTTGTATTTGGCCATATCCCTCCAAATGTCATTTGTTGATGAACAGCTGTGCTGCCAGGCCAGTTAATTGTTGTTGAGGTAAACGCCCCGGTGCTCTCTGTTCGGAGAACGAAATGTAAAGAATTAACATCCCGACGCATCACCAACGTCTGCCATTTTCCAAATTCTATTTTCAGATTCAAATTGCCAGGTCCAGACAAAAACATTCTGGCATTTCCTTCAATCCATAGTCCCCAACCACGTTGTACCACACCATACATCATCCCCGCCATGCCTTGCCAGCCTCCGCCAGACTTACCCCTGAATCGAATGCTTATCACCCACTTTGTGTTGTCTTGCATGTTTGGGAAATCTGTATACACTTTGCGGGTAAAACCTTGCCAATCCCATTTTACGACAGACGCAGAGGGCTCGCGCAAACCACCCAATGGTTCGATAAATCCTCCATTGCAATCGCATGCAAATAGGTTGGTCTGCCCAAGTTTGCCATTTGTTGTCGAGTTTCCAGGACACGCGCTCACCAGCAATCCGTTGGCACAGTACGTGTTCGCAGCGCACATCTGACACGTGTCATTGACACGAAAGTAGCCAGGCACGCAGGTGCAGTTGCCCACAGCGACCGAGCCGAGCGGCGCTGTCATGTGCACGGGGCACACTGTTACTGT
>Ga0136559_1000446_pt1 | contig 14102 bp, 9 predicted proteins | sample AntRauMeHopE1496_FD_104633 | JGI IMG/M metagenome (GOLD analysis project Ga0136559, IMG submission 104633) | Saline lake microbial communities from Rauer Islands, Antarctica - Metagenome Hop E1 #496 | ecosystem: Environmental > Aquatic > Non-marine Saline and Alkaline > Saline | place... | reverse complement strand
TGATACTCCATTATTTAATCGAGACACAGTTACATCATAACTATATCCTATTTTATATGTTCCTGTATTAATTCCGAATGATAAGATAAAGGCATCTCGACTTCTCACCCATGCACCAACGGTGAACGCACCGTATTTTACATAAGTACCGATGTTTAATTCCATAAATCCTTGCTGATATTGATAAATGATATTTGGCATAATAGAAGTAGAATTTTGATACTTCGATTTACTTCCAAGTTTAATATCAGCTCCTACATGACCATTGAAACGGATTGGCATTCGGCTGTCTCCAATAATCATTGATTCATCAGGTGTATTTAAGTGATGAGCTGAAAAACCAAAGAAAAAGTTCTCCGTATAACCTAACATACCTGCTGAAACATCAAAAAAGCCTCTTGAACCTCCTCGCGGCACATCTCCAGTAGCATAAATAAATCCTCGTCGTGGATCTATCATATCACCAAATGTGAGTTTATCCCAATCAAGGAACTTCTGGTTCCATGTCGCCTTCCCGGCAAAAGTCATGGTGAACTTACGATTCACTTTAAGGTGGTAAGCATAAATCAAACTCAATGTAGTATGATTAATTGTTCCCTTTCCCTGCTGATCATGCGTAGCAATTATACCAATACCCCCAGAAATATTTTTAAAATATTGGTCGTACGAAGCGGAATACGTAACAAAGGTACCTGACAAAGCAGGCCACTGATTACGATAATTCAACGCAAATCGCGGACATCCATGCGTTCCAGCAAAAGCTGGATTCAAGTAGATGGGATTCGCGTAGAACTGCGAAAATTGCGGGTCTTGAGCTTCGACCTCAGCAATAGTAAATAATAAAACAAAAACAAACAACAACTTTTTCATATTCTCTCCTTTCTTACATATTTAAAAATTTCTTTGCTAACCTGTTTGGTTTAAGCAGCATTCTCATCGTCACTTGATGTGACAACAACCTTTCATCTAACACAACACTTGTTAGGTAATCCAAATTATAGTGTACCGTGAATCGATCAAACACAACTCCTGCTGTTCCGCCGAGATCTGCGTTATTAGAGACAGCTGCACCTACTTGAATATTTCTCCAACGCACATTTGCCCCTCCCCATACTTCATTGATTTGTCCGAAATTATGGTAGTAAAAGTAAGTTGACAACGTAATGTCTTTGTTCATCGATTTATATTCTGTTCCAAAAACAGCCGAAAAATCTAACGCAGCTTCATAAGTTTGAGATAAGTCACTTGAATAAAAATTATTATAGTGTCTCCCCAAATTATCTAAGTTTAGTCCTGCATAAAACCACTTAGTATTGACTAACGCACCTACACCAACATCTCTATACCACAATTGAGAACCCAAAGGTGTTTGTTCGTTTTCAAACATGGACACAGCATTTCTTCTATTCATTTCTATGGTAGAACCTATAACACTTGAGTTCAAATCCACTTCCGTCATTCCCATTTTGAAACGAACTGCGGGTTCAAAAGAAACATTTCTAGACAACGACAGCTTAGGAGAATAAGTTAACCCGAAAGTCATATCACGTATACTTCCATCTTGAAAATTATTATACGTCAAATCCACACCCATTCCTCCACGCAAAGCATGCATGTATCCATCCCAAGAAAATCTATTCATTAATTGCTGATTTTCTCGTCCTACCCATTGATTTCGGGAAGTAGCTTGAAAGCGGTTTTGAATCATTGTTCCTGCCATTCCGAAATTTGCTTGAAAAGCAGTTAGGTTAGGAATAGCATAATGTGGATCCTTAAAATTTCGAAGTGCGACTGGCTGATCCATCATTCTTTGGACTTTACGCAACACTAATTTTGCTTTTTTACTAAAACTAGATTTGGATTTAGACGACGAGAATTTGACCTCTGATGGTGCTAGAGCGATATCATTTGATTCCATTGTGGCAGACAAAGAAGACTTCACACGCTCCAATTCAGGGGCTTCAAAAAGCCAATTCGCTACGTCTGTTTGAACAGAGACATTTGCACTACTCTCTGGCTGAAGCAAAGCCGACTTCATTGAATTATTCTTAGGACTACCCTGATTAGAAACTAACGCCGTAACCTTCTCAATTAAGTCGCCTTTTTCAGAACCAATACCTGAATTTACTTTCCCTTCGAGAGGAGAATCTAATAAAGTAGACGGATTAATACTTGTGAGATTTGATATACTACTCGAAGCGTCATTTTCATTTACGGAGACTATTGGACTAGCCTTAAATTCGAAATCATCCCCCCCATAAATCAAATCTAAATCAATGGTTTTTTGAGCATATTTTTGATCAACGGAGAAATCATAAAAGTAAAAGAAAGAGCCTAAACCGATAAACGCAATAAGCAAAGTAGAAATTACAGGCCAAGCATTCACTGACTTTTGAAAAGCCGCAACGTTAATAGCTGTTTCCATCTCCGGGCTGACCCTCGAAGATTTCCAAGCATCTAAGTCTAACTGAAGCTCTGGGTGCTGGACCAAAAACTGTTTTAATTGCCCGACTTGCTCAGGAGACAAATTCCCCTCGGTGTACTCGAACAACCAACGATCTATATTTTCGAATGACAAACTACTCATCTAACTAGTATTAAACTTTTTAACTGTTTTTGCATCTTTTTACGAGCTCTGAAAAGGTAAACCTTTACCTGACTTTCTGAAATCTCCAAGATATCACTGATTTCTTGGTAAGAATAACCTTCAAGATCTCGAAGTAATACGATACTCTTTTGAATTGGAGGAAGAATCATTAATACTTTTTCAACAATTTCCTTTTCTTCAAACGATTTATCGACCGCACCAAACTCAGGAATATTTTCTGAGTCATACACTGTTCTCTGCTTGCGCAAGGAAAAGTTTATTAAGGCATTGTGACCTGTACGAAACATCCAAGTCTTTGCGGCACCTACTTCAATTTTTCTGCGGTTATTCCATAGTTTTTCAAAAACGTCTTGCACAATATCATGGCTATCCTCCTCATTTCTGAGGTATTTGAACACATACCCGTATAAATTACCGGCTTGTTCCTTTACCACGCTATTGTACTCTTTTCTATTCAAAAACTCCGCTTTAACAGTTAAAACAATCTAATACAGTCAGAAGTTACACCCCCCTGAAAAAAAATTAATAGTTTGTTAACAAGTAAATGTATAAAATAAATTCGGGTCACACAAATTGCCTAAGTAGCATAGAAAATAAAACACATTGAAACTAGTATATACGACAGCTTGAAGTAGTGTAGATGCATCTATTTTGCGACGATCATTCTATTTATTCTGTAGAACCTCTGCGACCCAATAAAAACTACTGGAAACATTTTTTATACCTAATTACACGACTAATCCAATTAATTTGTAAGTTTAGGATATTAAATACACAGATGAAATCATGAATAAACCGACAAGATTATTTGATATCCCGTATTACCAGCTGGAAAACTACCCACAAGATATTATGTTTTCAACCAAAACTAATGGAGCGTGGGTACCCATGAATACTAAAACATTTTTGGAGCGAGCAAACGCCGTTTCTAGAGGGTTAATCGCCTTAGGAATTGAACCTGGCGATGCTGTTGGTCTTGTATCCACCAATAGAGTTGAATGGAACATTATGGATATTGGTATTCAACAAATTGGAGCAATTGGCGTACCTGTTTACCCGAATATATCGACAAAAGATTACTTATATATCTTTAATGATGCAGAAATTAAACTTTGCGTTACAGGAACAGAAGATTTATTTGGTAAAATCAGCAGTATTAAGTCCGAGTTGCCTAAACTGAAAGAGTTGTATTGTTTTGACAAAGTTGAAGGAGCTCCATTTTGGGAAGAAATAGAAGCTCATGCGGATAAAGTGGATCAATCTGAAGTCGAAAAACGCAAGTCAGTTATAAAAAACGAAGAGTTAGCGACCATGATTTACACCTCGGGGACGACTGGAAACCCTAAAGGCGTAATGCTTTCGCATAATAATTTATTATCAAATGTAACCGCTTGTGAGCCAAGGATTCCTGCGGACCAGCATTCGAGTTCATTAACATTCCTTCCAGTATGCCATGTCTATGAGCGTATGTTGCACTACCTCTACATGAAGATTGGATGTTCTATTTATTTTGCGGAAAGCATGGAGACAATTGGCGATAATATTCGTGAAGTTCACCCTCAGATTTTCACGGCTGTACCGCGTTTAATTGAAAAAGTATTTGACAAAATAATGGCTAAAGGAGATGAGCTTACTGGAATAAAACGAAAGTTATTTTTCTGGGCTGTTGATTTAGCGGAAGAATATGAACTCGAAGGAAAATCTGGATGGTATAACTTTAAATTGAAAATTGCTGATAAATTAATTTTCACGAAGTGGCGAGATGCGCTAGGAGGAAATGTGAATGCCATTGCTTCAGGAGCTGCGGCATTACAACCAAGATTAGCTCGTATTTTTATGGCTGCAGGTGTTCCTATTTTAGAGGGATATGGATTAACGGAGACGTCTCCAGTGATTTCCGTAAACTGCATGAAAAATGGGGTTAAATTTGGGTCGGTCGGGACAACGATTGAAGGTGTTGAAGTTAAAATCGCTGAAGATGGAGAGATTTTAGCGAAAGGACCTAATGTAATGATGGGTTATTACAAGCAACCCGAGAAAACTAAAGAGGTATTAGATGATGACGGGTGGTTTCACACAGGTGATATTGGTGAAATGGTAGATGGTAAATTTTTGAAAATCACGGACCGTAAGAAAGAAATATTCAAAACATCCGGTGGAAAATATATTGTTCCTCAAGTCATGGAGAACAAGTTTAAAGAGTCGCGTTTTATTGAACAAATCATGGTTATTGGAGAAGGAGAGAAACACCCAGCTGCTTTAATCGTTCCTGGCTATGATTTCTTGCGCGAATGGGTAAAACGAAAAGAACTCAAGCTGGCAGATGTGAGTAACGAAGCTTTGTCTAAAAACCCTCAAATCACGGAACGAATAATGAAAGAGGTGGAGGAATACAACAAGTTATTTGGTAATTTCGAACAAATTAAAAAAATAGCACTTCTTCCTAAGGAGATGTCTATTGAAAATGGTGAATTAACGCCAACCCTGAAGTTAAAACGAAAAATCATTATGGAAATTCACAAAGATAAGGTGGCAGAAATCTACCACTCCTAATTTTAAATGGCTACTTCCTATAAACTAAGTAGCCATTTTTTCTAACACACCGATATGAAACGAAAGCTCTACTGCACTTTTCTTTTTACGATTTTCATCTTTATCTCCTGCACTAAAAAGGAAGATGACGATAACGAAACTGATCCAACTTGCACCGATTGTGCTGGACAATTAACCACCTCTTCGGATGTCATTGGGTATTCCATTCTTGGTAAACTCCCAGGAATATGGAACGGACCAGTAGCCTCCCCTACTCCTTTAGGAGGTTTTCCCGAATGGATCGTGGATTTTCGACCGATATCATCCGCACATATATCTGCCAAAAATGAATTAGATTCGCTCAACGATATCTTTATGAGTTTCTTTTTGGTAAAACACAATTGTGCGTATAAAATTGCTTTTCGAAATGGTGGAGGTTTTGCTGGAGCAGTTAGAAGTTCTTATATGTTGATTGACAGTGTTAGTGAGACCACGAACCATTCATTTTACCGTTTTTCTGATCCTGTTTCTGGTGGAGACCGTGTATTTACTGAAATTATTTTCAAAGATGACAGTTTAAAAATGCACACATATACCAACAATTACAATACACTAGCGACACCAGAAACACACATGATATGGAACGCTGATTTGCGCGATAACACATCGGCTCAAACGGCACTAAATTTATTCAACTTCCCTCAAAAGGTACTGATTCGCGATTTTACGAATTCGTTTGATGACGAAGAAGAAGCTGTTTACTACAACGCGCAGGGCAATGAACCTTTTCCAGAAAGCGACCACCCGCACTTAGGTGTTTCTACTTTGAATATCTCCGTCATGAATCCCGCAACGGTAGACCCAAGTAGAAAAATACTCGTTATTGTGACTACGGAGCCATTATTTAATGGATTTGTTTTTCAAGTAGATAACTTGGACTTTAGGTCCAGATATGTGCTTTTATCGGCAGCAGAGTTAACTTCCTTTGATTTCAATTATATGCACCCTGGAGAATACTATGTCAATGCTATTTATGACGAAAACAACGATCAAAACTTTTCGAGTGGAGATTTTATGAACAGTGCTTTTGACATCCCCTTCACTTTATCAGCCGAGGGAACAACTGCTGCGGCAATCACTATCAATTTTGAAATTCCATAGCTAGTGATTCAGTTCTGAATGGAAGAATTACTAGCAGTTGATTTCGCGCATTATATTTCGCGCACCATCGTTAGTACAATTGTTGCTTGATGAAACTTTGGATATGCCGTTCCTTTTTCGAACGTCCAATCGGCAATATATTGTTGCGCCTTAATACGAGCTGGCGTGCTGGAAATAGTGGATTTACTCTGAACAAATTTAACCGCTGTAATTTCTCCATCACTGTTCACCGCTATATCAAAAACCAATGTCCCATTGTGACTTCCTTGCATCATGAAGCTGTCACTCGACGATAGTTTTCTTCCATCGCGCACAATATCACCAGATAGTTGAGCAAATGTTCCGAAAGTACAGAACGTACAGAAAGCAATAATTAAATTCTTCATGATGAAATGTTATGGACAGCATACGCAGAAAAAGGAAAATGGTTGTATTTTGGTACAAGAATTATGAAATCTTTCCCCAATTGGGTTTAGATTTCAGTAATCGTTTAAGTTCTGCACGAAGATAAGTATGTTCAGGTTTTTCAAAATTTGGATCGTCCAACAATATGTTGCGTGCTGCTTCGCGTGCAATTCCAACGATTTGACCATCTCTAGCTAAATCGGCAAGTTTCAGGTTTATGAGTCCACTTTGTTGTGTACCCATGATATCACCTGGTCCTCGAATCTCTAGATCTACTTCAGAAATTCTGAACCCATCGTTGGTGCTCACCATTGTTTCTAGTCGTTTTTTTCCTTCTTTAGAAACTTTTTCACCTGTCATTAAAATACAGTATGATTTTTCCGCACCACGGCCCACTCGACCGCGTAGTTGGTGCAATTGAGACAAACCAAATCGCTCAGAACTCTCAATAATCATTACGGAAGCATTAGGCACATTTACCCCAACTTCTATAACGGTTGTCGCCACCATAATCTGAGTTTTTCCTTCAACAAAAAGTTGCATTTCAAACTCTTTTGCCTCTGGTTTCATTTGACCATGCACCATACTCACCTGATATTCAGGACGAGGAAATGTTCGCGTCATCGCTTCGTATCCATCCATCAAATTTTGATAATCCAAGGTCTCCGATTCCGAAATCAATGGATAGACAATATACACCTGTCTTCCCAAGGCTACTTCCTTTTTGATAAAAGCGAATACTTTCAAGCGCGACTGTTCATAATAGTGCATCGTTTGAATTGGCTTTCTTCCTGGAGGCAACTCATCAATAACCGACACATCCAGGTCTCCGTAAAAAGTCATTGCTAATGTTCTGGGAATAGGTGTTGCCGTCATCACAAGTATATGCGGAGGAGAAGTGTTCTTTTTCCAGAGACGCGCTCGCTGTGCTACTCCAAATCGATGCTGCTCATCAATCACCACTATTCCTAAATTCTTAAAGACGACTTTGGGTTCTAACAGTGCATGCGTTCCAATCAAAATATCAATTTCGCCTTGTTCTAATTGTTCATGTAAAATTCGGCGCTGTTTCGTTTTTGAAGAACCAGTTAAAATTCCTACTTTCAACTCCATTGGCGCTAACAGTTCTGTAATTGTAGCAAAATGCTGCTGCGCTAAAATCTCAGTTGGTGCCATGAGTGCCGCCTGAAATCCATTTCCAACAGCGAAAAGCATCGTTAATAACGCCACCAATGTTTTCCCGCTCCCTACATCCCCTTGAAGTAAGCGGTTCATGTGCTTTCCTGTGCGCAAATCGAATCGAATTTCTTTCAATACTCTTTTTTGAGCACCAGTTAATTCAAACGGAATGTGTTCTTTATAAAACGTATCAAAAGGTGCTCCTACGAGCGGAAATTCATACCCTTTCGATCTCGCGGCAGCCACTTGCTTGCGAATCAACAACTCCATTTGAAGAAAAAGTAATTCGTCAAACTTCAAACGAAATTGTGCTTTCTGCGCTTCGTGCTGATCTTTTGGCGCATGAATCGCGAAATAAGCGGATTCCCGCAGAATCAAACTATATTGACCCAGCATATTCTGCGGTAAAATTTCAGGAACCTTTCCTTTTATCTGATTTACCAGTTCAAATGTCAACTTCTCGATACCTCTGGATGTCAACCCTTTTACTGAAAGTTTTTCACCACTTGGATAAATAGGTTGCAATCCTTTTTCATGCGCTACATTTGCAAATAATGTCAACTCTGGGTGAGGGATTGACCAAGTGGACCCAAAACGCTTCGGGTTTCCATAAATGCGATATACAGAACCGATAGCTAAACTATTTTTTATCCATTTCGCTCCTTTGAACCAAACTAATTCAATACTTCCCGTTTCATCTTCAAAAATAGCTTTTAAGCGTTTCCCCCTACCCGCGCCTTGTTCCGCCATGGACACTATTTTGCCTTTCATCTGAACATGTCCATCTGTATAATTCAAATCACGCACACATTGATAAGAAGACCTATCAACATATCGAAAAGGAAAGTAATTCAGTAAATCCCAAAAAGTAGCCACACCAGCTTCTTTTCTCAACACTCCACCTCTCTCGGCACCAACGCCTTTTAAATATTCTATGGGAGTATTGAAAAAATCCATTCTATCGATAAGGTTGCTTTTAGTCGACTAAAATAATTTTTCTAGAAACGGGAACATTCGAGCCATCATCATACACAAAAAGCAAGAAATTGGAATTCAACTCGTTTTTTGGAATAAATAAATCAGACAAGAATTTTCTTGAGCGATATAAACGCTGCCCTGCGCTATTAAAAACAGTAATGTCCCCAATATTTTCAGTTACAATTTTAAACTGACCATTTTGACTTTTCACTTCAAAAAATGGGGGAATTGTTGCTTGATCTAAGTTAGAAAATACTGGATTATGTAATAAAAAGGTTCTATTGGAGACGACCTGAGCAGAATCAATACCACCGGCAACAATCCAATTTCCACCTCCTAGCTTTGCAATTCCACGATGATCCATAGTTCCATAGTTGGTTTCTATATCATTTATATAAAATTGAGTAGCACTATTAAACTGTAAAATCTGAGACGATGGCTCCACCAGACCTGTTCCATCATAAGCTACTGCATCAAAATTATAGGCTACAGCGCCACCTCCAACAAAAAAAACAGTAGAATTATGCCCTGAAGCCGCAGCGCGATAACTAGGTGAACTTGGCGCTTCTCCAAGATACGTCCATTGAATATCCGTTGGATCTTCTGGATTAATCACCCCTTTTCGGAGGTAATTTCTTGCTGTAAAGCTAAAGTCTCCTGAAACTCCACCAAAGTAAAAAAGTGTATCTCCTAAGATATACCCTGACGCACCGAACGATTTAAAAAAATTAGTGTTCGGCACCTCGCTAGCAGTTATCCAAGAATTAAATGCAGGATTAAAAATTTGTACATCAGGGACATTTGTGGTATTGCTCCAGCCCGTAACCACAAAAATCAAAGAATCTCGCCAAACGGCCTGAACATGATCATCGATGGGTACAGGAATATTTGCTGCATCGACTTCAAATGTATCCAAAAAAGGATTAAACACATGTACTTTATTCGAGGAGTATTCATTTCCATTCTCATCAACATGGTAACCTCCTATAATGTAGACTTTATTATTTACAAAGCTGGCTGCCGCCGCTATTTTACCCAATGTATCTGGTAAAGACTGAACTTCAGTCCATTCATTTGAGCTCACGTGGTACTTAAACGATCGCTGATGAATATTATCATAGGTAAGGCCAGTCGTGATTCCTCCGAAACTATATGCAAATTTCTGACCCGCTAAATTAACCTGAGTAAGCGCATTATTAGCCGTTGGAACTGGTAAATCTGCAAGTGGGGTCCATATCCATTCATTCTGACCAAAGCCAGGGAAAATGAAGCATAACGAGACAAGTATTGCATGAATTAGTTTCATACCGCTAATTTACGTTTTTCTAAAGACTTTTTTTAAGATAATTCAACTCGTGAGAAAAATGTCAACTAAAGAATAGTCAAATTATCACATTGGATCCACATCGATTTGAATTCTGCAGGACTTGTTTCGTGGCGTTGCAAAGAAATTATTAATTAATTCTTGAACACGATCTTTCACTTTTGATTGATTCGCTTTCTTTTCCAGTTTTAAGCGTACAATTTTGAGGTAATAATTCTGAATTCGATGAACAGGAGGGAATTCTGGACCCAGAACACGTTCACCAAACAACTTCCGTAATTCATCAGCAAATTCACCAGAAATGGATGATAAATCTTCCGATCTTCTATGCTTAATTGTAAATTGAATGATTTTATAAAAAGGAGGGTATGCGTAATTATTACGTTCTATGATTTCATTTTTATAGAACCCAACATAATCATGGTCTATCACATGACGAATAACCCAATTGTCCGGATCCATTGTTTGAATAATCACTTTCCCACGCTTTGTTTTTCTTCCCGAGCGACCAGCCACTTGAGACATCAATTGATAACTTCGTTCAAAGGCTCTGAAATCTGGACGTCTGAGCATAGCATCTGCATCTAGCACCCCGACGAGCGAAACATTATCAAAATCTAACCCTTTTGTTACCATTTGAGTTCCCACTAAAATATCTATTTCGCGGTTATCAAAATCAGTTAAAATACGTTGGTAACTATTTTTCTGTCGCGTAGTGTCTAAATCCAACCGTTGAACTTTAGCTTTTGGGAGCAGAATGGACAATTCATCCTCAATTTTCTCCGTTCCGAAGCCTATCATTTTTAAACGATTACTGCCGCAGCTAGGGCATGACCCCACGGGAGGCGTGTAATAACCACAATAATGACACGACAATACATTTTTATGTTTGTGATAGGTGAGCGAAACATCACAATTCTTGCATTCAGGCGTCCATCCACATACTTCACATGCCCAAACAGGATTGTATCCACGTCTATTTTGAAATAAAATAATCTGTTCCTTATTGAGCAGTGCCTTTTCGATGTGCTCCATTAAAAAAGAGCTAAATTCAGCACGCATGGTTTTATCCCGACGCTCTCGCTTTAGGTTTGCCGTCATAATCTCAGGCATAAGCACATCTCCAAAACGTTTGAGCAGCTCTACTCGTCCAAATTTACCGATTTCTGCATTATGATAGGTTTCAAATGATGGCGTTGCCGAACCTAGGAGAACTTTTGCTTTATTCAACGAGCTTAAAACGATGGCAACATCCCTTCCATTGTACCTAGGACTGGGATCGTATTGCTTAAAGGAAGACTCATGTTCTTCATCCACTATAATAAGACCCAGGTTTTTAAATGGCAAAAACACCGCGCTTCTGGCGCCAACGATGATGCTAAAACGACTCATATCACCTTTGAGCATTGAATTCCAAATTTCGATACGCTCATTTTGGTTAAACCTAGAGTGATAAACACCAATTCGATCACCAAAGTAATTGGACAATCGATCAATTAATTGGGTGGTTAGCGCAATTTCAGGAATCAAAAAAAGCACTTGTTTACCTTGATCAATTTGCTCTTGAATTAATTCCACATACACCTCTGTTTTCCCTGAACCTGTAACGCCATGAAGCAATGTGACATCTTTTTCAATGAAAGACTCCTTTACCTCATCAAGCGCCTTTTGTTGATCAGCAGAAAGGGCTTTTCGCTCTTCAATTATTTTATCAAATCCGGATATTCTTGAAATTTCCAATCGTTTGATTTCAAACACCCCATCTTTCTCCAAGGTATTTATAGAAGAAACGGAAACATCATTTTCCTCTAAAAGTTTTTTTGCGATTGGCGTGGGCACGTCATTTTTAAATCCACCTAACTTCAAAAAGGTCAATAAAGCATCTACTTGTTTCGCTTTTCTTTTCGAGGAAGCGTAATCATTTAATAACGCTTCAATATTCTCTTGATTTTGAAAATCTTCCGACAACAGCACAAAAGCTTGCGTTTTCGGATTATATTTAACCGTCAATTCTTCTGTTGTAATAACAACACGCTTATCAATTAGTGCCTTAATAATAGGCTGAATCGTTTTAATTTGAAGAATATCACTTATATCTTTCAACGTTAATTCATGCTGAATTTCCAACGCTTCAAATACTTGGTATTCACGATCCGTCAAATGGTCTGAATTCACTTCCGCTTCTGGATGCAGTGCAATTTTCGTTTCACTTCCCAGTTTAAAATTAGATGGAAGAGCTGCATTCATCACGTCTCCAATAGGCGCCATGTAGTATTGTGCCATCCACTGCCAAAGTTTATACTGATTTCCTGTTACAATTGGGTCATCATCAAGGACAGACTCTATATATTTCGCTTGATACTTTGTAGGGATCTCCTCATGAATACGTATGATAATTCCTGTTTGAAGTTTTGCACGACCGAAGGGGACTACAACACGTACTCCTTTTTTAAGCGTATCATTTAGCTCAAAAGGAACACGATACGTAAATGTATTATGCACCGCTAACGGCAATACCACATCAACGAAAAATGTCTTTCTATCCTCCACGTTTCAAATGTAAGAATTGTTTTGGGAACTTGTTCAGGAATGATTTAGTTAGGCAGCCATCTTTTGGAAGAGCGTTCCATTTTTATACTTCTAATGAAATGAGCGGCACCCGCACCGTAATTGGTTTATTTCACCGTCCACCTTTACAAAAGCTCTTGGGCTACGAGCAAAAATTAAGGACAGAAAAAAGAAGAACCAGTATCGTTAGGAATTGGACTACAAAAACCTCGATCAAAAGTATACTGACCTTCACACAATTCACGTGTTGAGTTGGTGCTTAAAGCGCGTGAATTTGGAGGGTTGAAGGCTTCTCTAAAAAGTGTTACCGTTACACGCGATGAAAAAATTCCTAATCCCCCTTCTACATTGGTATATTCTGGTTTATTTTGAGCTAAAGAAGAACTAGGTTGATTCACCAACATATAGGTAAAAAGGTCATCTGAGCCGGCTGTTACATTTATTTCGAAATTCTCCACATAACGGCGGATAATGCTTGCATCGACCTCTGGGACATTATCGCGCACAAGCTGATAGAAAAATTCACCTTGCGCAGAAATATTTCCTGTTGCAGTAGAAATATCTTCTGCAGTAATATCTCCCAAATTCCAGTTCACTGTTTTCAGTTCATTTCCTGAGGCAGTCTCTTCTATATACCTAAAATCCATTCTCGCGTTGAAAACTGCGCCTGTCCCCTTTGTGAAACGAACTTGTTGCGTTCTGTAACCATTTAGTGGGACATTTGCTTCTGCGAATCCTATTTGAGTAACAGTGGTTGGAGTATTAATAGAAACACCTGTTACTAATTCGGTTTGACCTGTTATGATATGCTTCCCGTTTTCAATATCTATTCTCAGGCGATAAATAGCTTCATCATCTAGGTCATCTGCATAAAAAAAGTATAATTTTTGTTCTGGAAAGTAAAAAGCCCCAGGGTTCTTGTTTTCAATTAGTGTGTCTTGAAGTGTCCAAGACCGAATAACAGAGCCATTTTTAAACTCTTCTACTACAGCATCTACATTAGTAAAATCACTTGAATCAGCTATTAATGCAAAGTCATTCGCATTTCCATCTCCAAGAAAAGTTTTATTTAATTTCAAGAAGTGATATTCCTGACCTTGGTCCAATAAAAAGTGAACAACCGCTCTTTCTTCGTATTCACCGTTTACACTGAAATCGGTTTTACAACCAACGATGGCACCAATTAAACTAAATATGATAAGATATTTCATAGACAACATTATAGCTACAAATTTAAGTAAATAATCTCAACGTGCAATACCACTCACTCAATGAATTGAACCGATGGTGTTTTTTGGGTTGCAGGTTTGGGGTTTGGGGTTCGGGGTTCGGGGTTCGGGGTTCGGG